>Ga0335075_10000196_pt1 | contig 115694 bp, 105 predicted proteins | sample Lox_Sample_24_FD_206723 | JGI IMG/M metagenome (GOLD analysis project Ga0335075, IMG submission 206723) | Soil microbial communities from Loxahatchee National Wildlife Refuge, Florida, United States - Lox_Sample_2.4 | ecosystem: Environmental > Terrestrial > Soil > Wetlands | place: USA... | reverse complement strand
GTCGCGATCGAAATGAACAACCGACCCCGCAAAACCCTCGGCTGGAAGAACCCAGCCGAAGCCCTCGACGAACTACTCTCCCAACACGACATCAACCCCGGTGTTGCACCGACCGGTTGAATCCGCCGAAGTCCTGAGCCTCGAAACCCGGCGAGCCGAGAAGCAGCCCCGTGGTCGACGCCGCCGGTCGACTCACCAGGTTTCGAGGCTCGCTCCGCTCGCACCTCAACCAACGTCGGGGAAGGCATGCCTGTAGCGCTGCTGGGTGTCGCGGGGCTCGGTGATGTCGCGATGCAAGACACCCCTCCAGGCACGCTGGTTGAGGTGGGAAGAACGAAGTCCGGGCCGCCCCGCTGGTTGAGGTGCGAAGGACGAAGTCCTGAGCCTCGAAACCCGGCGAGCCGAAAAGCAGCCTAAGGCGCGGCATTCCCGGCGTGCCTGTAGCCCTGACAGGCAGTGCCGGTCAGGGCTGCAGGATGTCGAGCGGGATCGTGCCGTGGTGGTCGCGTCCAAAGACGAGCCCGTTCGGACTTCGCCAGACGAACGAGGTGTCGTCGACCTTGTCGTAGCGCCACCGCGTATGGGTCTTCGCCCGGTGATGTCGCCGGCACAGCGGTGCGATGTTGCAGTCGCAGGTCGGTCCACCGCGGGCGGCGGGGTCGATGTGGTCGCAGTCCGCGCGGCGAGCTCGGCGTTGGCACCAGGGGAACACGCAGGTGTGCTGCAGCAGGACCTGACGCTCACGCAACCGGTCCGGGGTCTCGTAGGCGTCGACATGCGCGTGGTCGCTCAGGTCGATGACCGGCTTCACCACCACCTGCGTGTCGGGGTTGGCACACCACGTCTTGACCTGCTCGGCCGACACGAAGGAGCGGGTCTCCTCCACCCGCGCCAGATCCAGCCCGCTCCTCGACCCGGCGAGGGCGGCGTCGGAGAGGTGGACGTGGAGCAGCACCTGGCGGGCCTTGTGCCGATCTTCGGGCTCCGCGGCCGCGAGGTCGAGGGAGAGCTGGCGTCGGGCGAGGTCCCCGACGGCGATGGAGCGCCTTACGTCGAGTGGCGCGTCGAGGCCGAGAGTGCCGAGGTCACGGGCCCTACGGGCGACGGCGTCCTCGAGGTCGAGCGCGTCGGCCAGATCCAACGTGCCGTGAACGTCGACGCACCCGTCGAAGGAGACCTGGCGGGTCTCGATGTCGAAGTGCCGTCCCTCCTGCGCCGCGATCCGGCGAGCCTCGGCCTCGTCGGGGTCGAAGCGGACCCGGGCCTCCTCGACGGTCCGGTCGAGCTGGGCGATGGAGACCTTATGGGCGACCGCTGCGAGGTGGGCGTCGACGTAGGCGGCACCCGCCACCGGGAGGTCGACGGTGGACTTGGCGATCCGGCGGGCCTTCCAGACCGGGAGGTCGAGGGACTGGACCCGGGCGTAGATGCGCGGGAGCCGGTGGGCCAGCTCGACCGCCTCACCCAGGTACATCCGACCCGCGTCAGAAGAGAGCCCGAGGGCGGCGGCGAACTCCAGCACGCTGAACTCGGCGACCAGCGGGGCGCCGGGGCCGGCGATCGTCAGCGCTTCCTCGGCACTGGCGACCAGGGTCGCGGCCTCGTCCAACGAATCAGTCGAGTGCATGCCGGCCCAGGCGACCGCGGCGGCTAGTTGGCGGGCGGCGGCTCGAGCTTCGATCTGCCTCTCGGCGCCCACGTAGGCGAGCAACGCGGATGCGTTGTCGCAGTCGTGGAGTTCCCGAATGGCCATACAAAGATGGTAAATGCGGGCACCGACAGTCCGGGGTCGTCATCCACAGCGGCCGGGAGTGCTCGCTCGCCACTGCCTCTTGGCTCGCTGGGTTTCGAGGCTCAGGACTTCGTCCTTCGCACCTCAACCAGCGTCATCGGGCGCCCGCACTGATCTCCGCAATGGTGATCACAACGGTCGACCCGAAGCAGCCGCCAACCCGCAAGGACCGTGCGGTGATCCGTTATCACTGTGATCCTCGAGACGGCCTGGTGCCGATCGGAGACCGCACCCCCGCCGCCGTACCCGACCCCGCTTCTCGACTCACCGGGTTTCGAGGCTCAGGACTTCGTCCTTCGCACCTCAACCAGCGTCACTCGGCGCCGTCGTACTGAGCTTCCTCGACGGTGGCCACAGCGGTCGACCCGAAGCAGCCGCCCATCCACAGGCGGCCGCGACCAGGGACGACGAGTGCCACCTGCGGTGACCCTGTTATCCCCGTGATCCTCGAAACGGCCTGGTGCCGATCGGAGACCGCACCCCCGCCCCCGTACCCGACCCCGCTTCTCGACTCACCGGGTTTCGAGGCTCAGGACTTCGTCCTTCGCACCTCAACCAGCGTCACAGATCGGACCTGAAGGCCCTCGCAGTACAGCCAGCGTCTCAGATCGGACCTGAAGCCTCGCGCACCTCAACCAGCGATGGGTCGATGGTCAGTACTGGTGGAACCAGCGGGCGAGGTCGGTCTCGATGCCGGGGCAGGTGACGTTCTGGTCGCGGTCGGCCTCGACCCACTGGGCGAGGACGGGGGCGCCGCCCTGGATGGACCAGTCGGGGCCGCAGCGGTCGAGGGCCTCGGCGCGGGAGGTGTGGCCGGCGGCGCGCCACTCGGGGAGGCCGAGGGCGAGGTCGCCGACGACGCCCTCCCACAGGTGCGGGGTGGAGTAGACGCCGACGTCGTAGCCCGCGTCGGCATACGCGCGGACGGCGCCCTCCACGACGGCGCCGTTGGCGGCGGTGTCGGCGCCCCAGTCGAAGTCGGGCACGGGCTCGACGTCGACCCAGACGATCGGCGAGCCGAGGCCGGCACGGCGCATGGTGGCGACGTTCGCGAGGCCCTGCTGGTAGCCGGCGTTGGCGAGCCTCCCCAGCTCGGTCGCGGCGTCGAACGGTCCGTCGGCCCCGTGCTCGGCGACCTGGTCGGCGTCGGGCAGGCTCGCGACGGCGTACGCCGCCGCCATCAGGTTGCGCTCGCGCACCCAGGCGACCTGGTCGGCCAGGCACGGGTTCTCGGTGAAGCCGGGGCCGTTGGTGAGCCCGAGGACGACGTACTCCGCCTCGGGCAGCGGCATCGGCGAGCCCTGGGTGGGTCGCTCCGGGATGCCCATGCCCTGCGGGCACTGGGGCCAGCTGGCGTCGGCACCCAGGACCGGCTCCCCCACGGTCCGGACGGTCGGGGTCTCGCTCGGCGGCGGCATCGCGGCAGCCCGCTGCTCGGCCAGCTCGGCCAGCGCCCGGAGGCGGGAGGACCCCTCGTCCTGGACCGCTGTCACCACCGACGTGGGCCGGGCCGAGGAGGGCGCAGCCTCCGGGGCCGATGACGAGTCGGACGAGCAGCCCGCGAGCAGCAGGGTCGCGAACAGCAGACCGGGGACGGCGGCGCGGCCATCCCCAATTCTCATGATCACGACCGTAGCCGCTCCGCGCGGGCCGCGGCGCGTGCCAGCCTCCGACGCATGCAGATCATGGAACGACTGCGGAATCTCGGGTACGACGCGCTGCTGCACGTCGACACCCACGGGATCGTCCAGACGAACATCCCCGACGGCTGCCATGCCGCATCGGTCGACTACGCGATCGTCGGCGACGTCCTCGACGACCTGGACCTGCGCCCCGACGACGTCCTCGTCGACATCGGCTGCGGCAAGGGGCGGGTGATCTGCCTCGCGGCCCGCCGCCGGGTGGCCCGGGTGGTCGGGATCGACCTGAGTCCCGAGATCGTGGACGTCGCCCTCGACAACGTGGAGCGGATGCGCGGTGCCCGCTCCCCCGTGGACGTCCTCGTCGCCGACGCGGTGACGTACGACTACCGCGACGTCACCTGCGCCTACCTCTTCAACCCCTTCGAGCACTTCGTGCTGGACCGGGTGCTCACCAAGATCCGGGCGGACCGGCCCGACGCGCCGTTCCGCTGCGCCTTCGTCAACCTGAGCGACGTACAGCGCCTGACCTTCGCCCAGCACGACTGGCTCCGCCAGACCGACGAGCGGGTGCTCGGCGGCATGACGGTGGCGCGTTACGAGACCCGCTAGACCTGCTCGCGCGAGGCCACCGCGTCGACGACCCGCTGGATCGCCTCGGCGAGGGGTACGCCGTTGTCCTGCCGGCCGTCGCGGTAGCGGAACGACACCGCACCGGCCTCCACGTCGTCGGCGCCAGCGATCAGCATGAACGGCACCTTCTGCAGCTGCGCGTTGCGGATCTTCTTCTGCATCCGGTCGTCGGAGTCGTCGACCTCGACCCGCAGCCCCTGGGCGCGCATCTGCTTCGCGACGTCGTGCAGGTAGTCGCTGAAGGTGTCGGCGACCGGGATCGCCTGCACCTGGACCGGGGCGAGCCACGGGGGGAAGGCGCCGGCGTAGTGCTCGACGAGTACGCCGAAGAACCGCTCGAGCGAGCCGAACTTCGCCGAGTGGATCATCACCGGCTGGTGCTTCTGCCCGTCGGCGCCGTTGTACTCGAGCTCGAAGCCCTTGGGCTGGTTGAAGTCGTACTGGATGGTCGACATCTGCCAGGTCCGGCCGATCGCGTCCTTGGCCTGCACCGAGATCTTCGGGCCGTAGAACGCCGCCCCGCCCGGGTCGGGCACCAGCTCGAGCCCCGAGGCGAACGCCACGTCCTCCAGCACCTTGGTCGCCACCGCCCACTCCTCCTCGGAGCCGACGAACTTGTCGGGCTTGGAGTCGTCGCGGGTCGAGAGCTCCAGGTAGAAGTCGTCGATCCCGAAGTCACGCAGCAGCCCGAGCACGAAGTCGAGCAGGTGCTGGATCTCGCCGGGCGCCTTCTCCGGGGTGACGTAGGAGTGCGAGTCGTCCTGGGTCAGGCCGCGCACCCGGGTCAGGCCGTGGACGACGCCGGACTTCTCGTAGCGGTAGACCGAGCCGAACTCGAACAGGCGCAGCGGCAGCTCGCGGTAGGACCGCCCGCGCGAGCGGTAGATCAGGTTGTGCATCGGGCAGTTCATCGGCTTGATCATGTAGTTCGAACCCTCGAACTCCATGGGCGGGAACATGGTGTCCGCGTAGTACGGCAGGTGCCCCGACGTGTAGAAGAGCTGGTCCTTGGTGATGTGCGGCGTGCCGACGTACGAGAAGCCCTCCTCGATGTGGCGCTGGCGGACGTAGTCCTCCATCACCCGCTTGATCACGCCGCCCTTGGGGTGGAAGACCACCAGGCCGGAGCCGATCTCGTCGGGGAAGCTGAACAGGTCGAGCTCGCGGCCCAGCTTGCGGTGGTCGCGGCGCTCGGCCTCCTCGATCCGGTGCAGGTGCTCCTCGAGCGCCTCCTTGGACTCCCACGCGGTGCCGTAGATGCGCTGGAGCATCTTGTTCTTCTCGTCGCCGCGCCAGTACGCCGCCGCGCTGCGCATCAGCTTGAACGCGGGGATCCGCTTGGTGGTGGGCAGGTGCGGGCCGCGACACAGGTCACTCCACGCGACGTCGCCGTTGCGGCGGACGTTGTCGTAGATGGTGAGCTCGCCGGCGCCGACCTCGACGCTCGCGCCCTCGGTGCTGTCGGCGCCCGCGCCGCCCTTGAGGCCGATCAGCTCGATCTTGTACGGCTCGTCCTGCAGCTCGTTGATCGCGTCGGCGTCGGTGGTGACGCGGCGCTCGAAGCGCTGGCCCTCCTTGATGATCTTCCGCATCGCGGTCTCGATCTTCGCGAGGTCCTCGGGCACGAACGGGGTCTCGACGTCGAAGTCGTAGTAGAAGCCGTCGGTCACCGGCGGGCCGATGCCGAGCTTGGCCTCCGGGAACAGCTGCTGGACCGCCTGCGCCATCACGTGCGCGGTCGAGTGCCGGAGGATGTCGTGGCCGTCCTTGCTGGCCATCGCTACGCCCTCGACGACGTCGCCGTCGACCAGGACGTAGCTGAGGTCCTTCAGGTCCCCGTTGACCCGCGCGGCGATGATCTCGGCGTCGTCGGCGAAGAGCTGCCAGGCCTTGGTGCCCGCCGTGGTCGCCTGGTCCTCACGCGCATCGGCGGTGACGAGGACGACCTTGATGTCGGACACGGGAGCTCCTGGGGTGGTGCAGAGGAAACGGACCCACCGATCGTATCGGTGGGTCCGTCGTGTCCTCGCCCGGGTTTCCGCTGCTGATCACATGTCGCGGTAGCGCTTGGCCTTCCCGAGCTGCTCGACCAGGAACGCCTCGTCGACGCGGCGGTGGGTCTGCGGCGGCCAGGTGCCGGGCGGGTCGGCGCTGTAGAGCTGGGCGTACGCCGGCAGGTCGCGCTGGAAGCGCCAGCCCTCGCTGAGCGGGCCGGCGTCGTACGTGTCGTAGCCGAGGCTGTCGAGGAACTCGCCCACGCGCGCCTTGGCGCCGGCGTCGTCGCCGGCGATGGCGAGCACGCTCCGCTCGGGGTCGCCGGAGGGGCGGGCCAGCTCGGCGAGCGCGCCGAAGTTGATGTTGTTGAACGCCTTGACGATGTGGGACTCCGGCAGGTGAGCCTGGACGAGCTCAGCGGTGGTGGTCGACTCGTCGTCGAGCTCGGCGATCTGGCCGTCGCGCTGCGGGTAGTAGTTGCCGGTGTCGATGACGATCTTGCCGCGCAGCGGCTCGACCGGGACGCTCCGGTAGGCCTTCAGCGGGATCGTCACCACGACGATCTCCCCCGCCTCGGCGGCCTCCTCCGTGGTCCCCGCCCGGGCGCGCGGGCCGAGCTCGTCGACGAGGTCCTGCAGGGTCTCCGGGCCGCGGCTGTTGCTCAGCACGACGTCGTGCCCGGCGGCTACCGCCAGCCTCGCGACGGCGCTGCCGATGTTGCCGCTTCCGATCAGTCCGATGGTGGTCATGTCGGAAGGAACCGAGAGGCCGGTCCGGGTGTTCCCGGCCGACTCTCGGGTCACCGGGTTTCGAGGCTCAGGACTTCGTCCTTCGCACCTCAACCAGCGTCAGACGCCGCGCCCCACGCCGGTTGAGGTGCGAGCGAAGCGAGCCTCGAAACCCCGCACGCCGACACGCGACCTCGATCGAGGCCGACTCTCCGCTCACCGGGTTTCGAGGCTCAGGACTTCGTCCTTCGCACCTCAACCAGCGTCAGACGCCACGCCCCACGCCGGTTGAGGTGCGAGCGAAGCGAGCCTCGAAACCCCGCACGCCGACACGCGACCTCGATCGAGGCCGACTCTCGGCTCACCGGGTTTCGAGGCTCAGGACTTCGTCCTTCACACCTCAACCAGCGTCATACGCCGCGCTCCACGCCGGTTGAGGTGCGAGCGAAGCGAGCCTCGAAACCCCGCACCCCCACACACGCGACCTCGATCGAGACCGACTCTCCGCTCACCGGGTTTCGAGGCTCAGGACTTCGTCCTTCGCACCTCAACCAGCGTCAGGGTCGCCTCAACCAGCGTGAGGTCAGCGGATGTAGAGCATCTCCTGGTACGTCGGCAGCGGCCACAGGTCGTCGGCGACGACGCCCTCCAGCGTGTCGGCGGCCTCGCGCACCCCGGTCATCGCCGGGAGCACGACGTCGCGGGCGAAGGTCGCCTCGGCGATGCCCTCGTGGTCGTGCAGGTCGGCCAGGGCCGTGGTCAGCTCGGCGAGCCCGGCGCGCAGCTCGGCGAGCGGGGCGGAGACCGACTGCAGCAGGGAGAGGTCGGCCTCGACGCCGGCGGCCTTCAGCGCGGCGACGTTGCCGGCCAGCTCGGTCTGGTAGCGGACCGCGGCCGGCAGGATCGTCGTCGTACCGATCTCGGCGGTGAGGTTGGCCTCGACCCGCAGCGTCATGACGTACTGCTCGATGCCGATCTCGTAGCGGCTGTGCATCTCGCGCTCGTTGAAGACGTCGTACTTGGCGAACAGCTCGATCGCCTCGGGCGAGATCAGCTCGGGGAGCGCGTCGACGGTGGTGCGGAGGTTCTTCAGGCCGCGCTGCTCGGCCTCGGCCTGCCACTCGTCGGAGTAGCCGTTGCCGTTGAAGATGACCGCGCCGTGGTTGGCGACGATGTCGGCGAGCAGGTTCTGCACGGCCTCGTCGAAGTCGGTGCCGGCGGCGACCGCGGTCTCCAGCTCGGTGGCGCAGTAGTCGAGCGCCTCGGCCATGATCGTGTTCAGCATGACCATGGGTACGGCGACGGTCTGCTGCGAGCCGGGCGCGCGGAACTCGAAGCGGTTGCCGGTGAACGCGAACGGGCTCGTGCGGTTGCGGTCGCCCGGGTCCTTGCTGAGGTCGGGCAGCGTGTCGACGCCGATGGTCAGCGTGCCCTTCTCCTTGGAGCGGGTCGCGCCACCCTTGGCGACCTGGTCGAAGACGTCGGCCAGCTGGTCGCCGAGAAAGATCGAGATGATCGCCGGCGGGGCCTCGTTGGCACCGAGCCGGTGGTCGTTGGACGCCGAGGCGACCGAGACCCGCAGCAGGCCGCCGTACTTGTGCACGGCGCGGATGACCGCGGCGCAGAAGACCAGGAACTGCGCGTTGTCGTGCGGGTTGTCGCCGGGCACGAGGAGGCTGCCGAGCTCGGAGTTGCCGACCGAGAAGTTCACGTGCTTGCCGGAGCCGTTGACGCCGGCGAAGGGCTTCTCGTGGAAGAGGCACTCCATGCCGTGCTTGCGGGCCAGCGACTTGAAGGTCGTCATCAGCAGCTGCTGGTGGTCGGAGGCCTCGTTGGCCCGCTCGAACATCGGCGCGACCTCGAACTGGCCGGGGGCGACCTCGTTGTGCCGGGTCTTGACCGGGATGCCGAGCTTGAAGAGCTCCCGCTCGGTGTCCATCATGAAGCCGAGCACGCGCTCGGGGATGGCGCCGAAGTAGTGGTCGTCGAACTCCTGGCCCTTCGGCGGCTTCGCGCCGAACAGGGTGCGGCCGGCGTTCAGCAGGTCGGGACGGGCCAGGAAGAAGTGGCTGTCGACCAGGAAGTACTCCTGCTCGGGGCCGCAGTACGCCACCACGTTCTCGGGCTCGGCGTGGCCGAAGAGGTTCAGCACCCGCCTCGCGTGCAGGGCCATCGCCTGCTGCGAGCGCAGCACCGGCGTCTTGTGGTCGAGGGCCTCGCCGGTCATCGAGATGAAGATGGTCGGGATGCACAGCGTGTTGCCGTTGGGGTTCTCGAGGATGTACGCCGGGCTCATCACGTCCCAGCCGGTGTAGCCGCGCGCCTCGAAGGTGTTGCGCAGGCCGCCGTTCGGGAACGAGGAGGCGTCCGGCTCACCCTGGGTCAGGGTCTTGCCCGAGAACGACGCCAGCGCCGTACCGTCGCCCACCGGGTCGAGGAAGCTGTCGTGCTTCTCCGCGGTGAGGCCGGTCAGCGGGTAGAAGACGTGCGCGTAGTGGGTCGCACCCTTCTCCAGCGCCCAGTCCTTCATCGCCGAGGCGATCGCGTCGGCGCAGGCGGGGTCGAGCGGTGCGGACTTCTCGATGGTCGAGAGCACCGACTGGTAGACGTTCTTGGGCAGCCGCTTCTGCATCACCGAGAGGCTGAAGACGTTCTGGCCGAAGATCGCGCCGGGCTCCTCGCCGGGGTCGAAGCTGACCGCGGGGGGCACGTAGGCCTCGACGTCCTTGATGGCCTGCAGGCGTACGGCGTTTCCACTCATGAGCACTCAATCCCTCGTTGTACGAGCCAGACACTCTTCGCGGCTTGGCGGAGCCGAGACCCTTGCGAACCTAGCCAGGGAAAGACACGCAATGAAACCGGCATGTTTCAGGCATGTGAACTCAAGGTGTGACGCCCGCAACATCGAGGTGACGAAAGGAGCGTCGTACGAGGCCCGCTTCTCCCCCTTTCGGGGCATGTACTTCGGTGGCTCGAAGGACGACGATGAAGAGGTCAGTGGCCGAGTCCCCGCCATCGTGAGCCATGAACAGCAGCGAGGGTCCGGATGGCGGCTCATCGATCGAACTCCCTCACCACCGAGGCGATCTCCGCGCGGTCGCGCCCGTCGGGTCCGTGGACGGTCGTCGAGGTCCGGGGCGAGATGGACGTGCAGGCCGAGCCGCTCGTGCGGGACGTCCTCAGCGCCGAGGCCACGTGCGTGGTCTTCGACCTGCGCGCCGTGACGTTCCTGGACGCGAGCGGACTCCGCGTCCTGCTCGACGTACGGCGCCGCGCGGTCGAGGTGGGCGGTCGGGTGCGTCTGGTGGCCCCGTCCCGGCCGGTACGCCGGATCCTGACCCTCACCCGCACCGACCGGCTCTTCCTCACCGTCGACACCGTGGAGGCGGCGGTGACCACCCCGTTCGCAGCGGACCTCCCGTGACATGAGCCTCGCGCAGGTGCAGCAGCTCGTCGCCGACGAGGCGTCGCTCGCGGACGACCGACCCGCCTCGGCCGGCCGGTTGCAGCGGTTGTGCCGGGCCGCCGCACGGGCGCTGCCCGCGACCGGCGTCAGCATCAACCTCAGCGTGGACGACCGGACACCGGTGACCGTCGCCGCCTCCCATCCCGCGACCGTGCAGCTCGAGGCCCTGCAGTTCACGCTGGGCGAGGGACCGTTCCTCGACGCCCACGCGACCCGGCAGCCCGTCCTCGTCGCCGACCTCCGGTCCGCGGGCCGGAGCAGGTGGCCGATCTACTCCCCCGCCGTCCAGGATTACGGCGTCCGCGCCCTGTTCGCCTTCCCCCTGGGGGTCGGCGGCGCCAGGCTGGGAGCGATGGCCGTGTACCGGGAGGAGGTAGGAGCGCTCTCGGACCTGGCGCTCGACCAGGCGATGAGCTTCGCCGAGGCGGCGACCACCGGCCTGCTCGACGCGCAACTGGCTCCGCGTGAGCCCGACCTGGTCGTGCACGACGCCCTCGACGGCCGGTACGAGGTGTTCCAGGCCCAGGGCATGGTCATGGTCCAGCTCGGCGTTCCACCGCTCGTGGCGATGGCCCGGATGAGAGCACGCGCCTTCACCCGGAGCCAGCGCCTCAGCGACCTCGCGGACGATGTGCTCGCCGGTAGGCTGGTCTTCGAGCCGGACGAGCCATGAGGTCCCTCACCCCAGGGCCGATGGTGCGCCCGGGTTCGTGAAGGAAGTCCGCCATGTCGATGGTTCCCGCCGAGAGGCTCGCCGAGGTGCTGGTCGAGGTCGCCGACACCCTCGTGGACGAGTTCGACCTGATCGAGTTCCTGGGGATGGTCGCCGGCCACACCACGGAGATCGTGCGGATCCAGGGCGCCGGGGTCCTGCTCGCGGACCGGCACGGCCGGCTCCAGCTGATGGCCGCCTCGGACGAGCGCGCCAGGACGCTCGAGCTGTTCCAGCTCCAGGCCGACGAGGGTCCGTGCCACGACTGCTACCAGCGCGGCGAGCCGGTGATCGACGCCGATCTCGAGGAGGCCGGCGACCTCTGGCCCTCCTTCGCGCCCTGGGCCGTCGCCGCCGGATTCCGGTCGGTGCACGCCTTCCCGCTGCGACTGCGCCAGACCGTGATCGGGGCGCTCAACCTCTTCGGCACCGAGGTCGGCCACCTGTCGCCGGCGGAGGTCCGGATCGTCCAGGCACTGGCGGACATCGCCACCATCGGGCTGCTGCAGGAACGCGCCATCCACCGCGGCGAGGTGCTCACCGAGCAGCTCCAGGCAGCGCTGAACAGCCGAGTGGTCGTCGAGCAGGCCAAGGGGGTGCTGGCGCAGATCCACGGCGTCAGCATGGACGACGCGTTCGAGATGCTGCGCTCCTACGCCCGCAGCCACCAGGAGCTGCTCGGCCGTGTCGCGCAGGCGGTGACCGAGGACCCGACCAGCATCCCGGACCTCACCACGCGGCCCCCGGACTGAACCGGCGGGCTCCACGCCGCGCGGCGCTCAGCCCCGCGGACCCGGCGTCACGTCGAAGGCCGCCCACACCGACTTGCCGTCGGGCTCGCGGGCGATCACTCCCCAGTCCCGGCTCACCGCCTGGACGACGCCGATCCCGCGCCCGTTCGCGTCGGACGTCCGCGCCGTGCCCACGGTCGGGTTCACGGGCGACCGGTCCAGCACCTCGAGGAACACCGTCTCCTCGAACGCGCTCACGATCACGGTGAACCTCGTGCGCGCGTGCAGGACGGCGTTCGTCGCCAGCTCGCTCGTCGCCAGCCCGATGTCGTCGACCAGATGGTCCAGCTCGTGGCTGCGCAACGCCTCCGTGACGAACGCGCGGGCGCGCGAGGCACTGCGCGCCTCACCAGGGAGCTCCGTCTCGCAGGACCAGGGCACAGCCACTGTCATCCGTCTCGCCGTCGCGCTGGCGCTACGGCCAACGTCAGTGCGAGGTCCGGGCATGACCGGCCGTATCGGGTCAGACTAGCGCCGCCCGTCCGGGCTGACACCCCCCGTGCGGGCCGGGTCGGCGCGCAGGAGCCGGCCGGTTCGCAGGCTGTTCGGCAGGTGCCCCACGGCCAGGACCGCCGTCGCCGCGGCCAGCCAGGGCGAGGCGGACCAGACGGCACCACAGCCGAAGGCGACCACCGGCAGCACCGCCATCGGCACGGGCACGCCCCATACCGGGGAGAGCAGACTGCCCGCGCGCCGGCCGCCGAGCACGTAGCGCACCCAGAGGGCGGCGTACGCGATCACGGCGGCGAGCATCGTCCAGCCCCACGGGGCGGCGCCCCGGTCGGGTCCCCACAGCACGGCCGCAGTCGAGCAGCCGACCTGGCCGATCCGCTCGACGACTCCGGGCACCGGCCCGGTGGACGCCAGGACCCGCAGGCCCTCGCGGGGCGGGAGGAGTACGACGAGTGCGTTCGGGAGCAGGATCGCGGCCGCGAGCGCGAGTCCGGTCCAGGAGAAGGTCACGCGGCGATCCAACCGCACCATCACGACCTGGTTGGCCGGCCGGCCCCGTCGTCTCGAACGCGCTGCGTAAGTTCGCCCTTGCTCGTCAGGGGCCGCCGGCGCCTTCTAAGTGCCCTCTTTAGTAAAGGGGCAAACGGGGGGTACCGGATCTCATGACCACACCGCACTCAGAAGAGCGTCCCGTCGACCTGGGCAGCGTCCCGGGCGAGGAGGACATCGACACCGCCGACGCCGCCGAGCGGTTGGAACAGGACCCGAAGGACATCGACCGCAACCGGGAGCAGGAGCCCGAGGTGGCCACCGACGAACTCGGCTGACCCGCACCGGACGGATCGAACGGCTCGCCCTACGGGCGCCACCCACTCTCGCCGAGGCCGTGGTCGATCGCCCAGACGATCGCCTGCGACCTGCGGCTGACGCCGATCTTCCGGTACGCCGTACGGATGTAGGTCTTGACCGTGTTGATGCTCAGGAAGCACCGCTCGGCGATCTCGGTGTTCTCCAGGCCCTGGCAGATGAAGGAGAGGACCTCGGCCTCGCGCGCGCTGAGGCCGGCCGACCTCCCGGGCCAGTCCGTCATCCCCTCGTCGTACAGGTCCGGGACGGCGTCCGGATGTGCCTCGATGCTCTCGCCGCGGTGCGCGCGCTCGAGGAGGTCGACGAGCTCCTCCGGCTCGACGCCCTTGTGGATCCAGCCGACGGCGCCCGCGGCCCGCGCGACGTCGGGCGGGTAGGTGTCCCAGCTGTAGACGACCACCCGCGCCGCCGGGTTGTCCGCGACCACGCGCCGGAGCTTCTCGTCTCCGGGCGCGAGTCGCCCGAACGCGTCGAACAGCACGAGGTCCACCTCCTCCTCGAAGTCCGGATCGGTGGAGATCCCGACCACCCGCACCCGTTCGGCGTACGGCGCCAGCAGGCCCGCCAGCCCGCGCAGGACGAGCTCGTAGTCGTTGGACAGGGCGACGCGGACCGCGGTGGTCTCCGAGGCGGGCAACAGGCGGGTCTCCGTTCGACGGCGGTGCGTGGCCGTCTCGGTACCCGGCCGCCCCGGTCGATACGCGAGGCGCTGATCCACCACCGTCGTTCACTGGAGGCATGACGGCGCTCCTCCTCCTGGCCGACACCCACCTGCCGAAACGCGCTCGCGCCCTGCCCGACGAGGTGTGGCGGCAGGTGGACGCCGCCGACGTGGTGATCCACGCGGGCGACTGGGTGGACGTGGCCCTCCTCGACGAGCTCGAGGAGCACTCGCGACGCCTGGTCGGGGTGTACGGCAACAACGACCACGGTCCGCTGCGCGAGCGGCTGCCCGAGGTCGCCCGTGTCGAGCTCGGCGGCGTCCGCTTCGGCGTCGTGCACGAGACCGGCGCGGCGGCAGGACGCGAGGAGCGATGCAGCGCGTCGTTCCCGGACCTCGACGTCCTCGTCTTCGGTCACAGCCACATCCCGTGGGACACCACCACGGCCTCCGGCCTGCGGTTGCTGAACCCCGGCTCCCCCACCGACCGGCGGCGCCAGCCGGCGTGCACCTACCTGACCGCCCGGGCCGCCGACGGCGTGCTCTCCGACGTGACGCTGCACGCCCTGCCACCGCGCCGGTAGGCGATCACTACGCGTCGACGCGGATCACCAGTCCGCCGCCGGGCAGCGTGGGGATCCGCTGCGGGTCGTGGCCCGCGGAGCCGACGATCCGGTAGCCGAGGTCGGCCAGGACGGCGGCGGTCTCGTCGAGGATCGCCACGGTCAGCGGCTCCCCCGGGCAGCGGTGCCCGGTCGCCGGGTCTCCGCCGCCCTGCGGTACGAAGGCGAACGGATCCGGCCAGACCCCCGCGAAGCGCTCGGGGAGGAAGTCGTCGGGAGCGTCCCAGTGGCGTGGGTCCCGGTGGGTGCCGGGCACATCGAGCACCAGGAGGTCGCCGGGTTCGAGGACCGTGCCGTCGATCTCCGCCCGGGCGCGGGCCCGGCCGGCCAGTGCCGGAACGAACGGGCAGGTACGCCGTACCTCGTGCCCGAAGGCGGTACGGCGCTCCCCCGACGGGTCGTCGTGCAGCCGCGGTCGCCACGCGGGGTGCTCGACCAGCGCCCGGGCCAGGAACGTGGCCGGCCAGGCGACCGCGACCGTGGGTCGCAGGATGTTGAGCAGCTCGACGCCGGCGACGCGCGACGAGAGGTCGCGGCCCGGCCCGGTGGCGAGGGCCTGGAGTGGGCTGCCCGGCGTGGTGGTGCAGCGCCCGGCCCGGACCTCCTCGACCAGCGAGCGCGCCCACCGGTTCGCCACCAGGCGGGCCCGCCAGGCCCGCGGGTAGGCGGCGCCGGCACCGCCGAATCCGTCGACGATGGCGGCCAGCCGTCGGCTCTGTCTCCTGATCGCGCCGGCGTCGGCGTGGATGCCTGCCCACGCCTGGACGGCGGCGCCGTACACCTCGACCAGCTCGTCGAAGAGCCTGACCTCACTCCCGACCCAGCGCTCCGCGCGTTGCCGAAGATCGACGCCGATCGCCTCGGCGAGCGGTCGCGTGCTCTCGTCGCCGAGCATCTCCAGGAACATCGCCTTGCGCTGCTGGTGCTGCTCGTCGTCGAGACCGTGCACCGCGCCGCGGCCGAACAGCAGGTGGGCGAGCGCGCCGGCACGGCTCGGCTCCGCTCGATCACCGACGGGTCGTAGAACAGCTGGGCACCGTCGCGGCCACGGACGACGACGGCGCGCCGGCCCAGCAGCGTCGTCGTGAAGACGTCCGCCTCGTCGTGCCGGGCACGCTCCTCGGGCAGGGCGCGGTAGCCCGATCGCCACAGCCGGGGTCCCAGATCGTGTCGCAGACTCACCTCGTCATCCCTGACTGCCTGGTAGCCGGGATCCTCCGCTCGACACCCACCCGCCGGGGTGACCATCCGGTCACCACAGCACCCGCCGACGGTGGGCGATGGCCGCGCGGGCGGCGTTCGACCCGGGGGCGCCGTGGACGCCGCCGCCGGGATGCGCGGACGCCGAGCCCAGGTAGAGGCCCGAGACGCCGGTCTCGGCCCGGCCGAGCCCCGGAACCGGCCGGAAGACCAGCTGCTGGTGGATCTGGGCCGTGCCGCCGTTGAGGCCGCCGCCGATCAGGTTGGCGTCCCGGGCCTCCAGCTCGCGCGGCCCGAGCACCCGCCGCGCCCGCACGTGGGAGCCGAAGCCCGGCGCGAGCTGCTCCATGCGGGCCTGCATCCGATCCGCGAACCGCTCGCAGTCGTCGCGGTCCCACACGCCCCGGACCGAGCCGTCGCCCGCGTCGCCTCGGATCTGCTGGGGCACGTGGGTGTAGGCCCACAACGACTCGGTGCCGGCCGGTGAGCGGGTCGGGTCGGTGGTGGTCATCTGGCCGGTGAGCAGGAACGGCGCGGCCGGGATGGTCTGCGAGCTCACCTGGTGCATGGCCAGGGCCATCTGCTCGACCGAGTCGGCGACGTGCACCGTCCCGGCGGCGTACGGCGGCGGCGCGGCCCACGGGACCGGCCCCTCGAGCGCCCAGTCGACCTTGACGGTCCCGGGGTCCATCTCGAACGACGCCATCGCCGTCCGGGTGCGCGCGGGGACGGCCTCGGCCGGCAGCAGACGGCCGTAGAGGCTGGGCGCGGCGACGTCCGCGATCACCGCGTGCCGGGCCGCGAACCGCTCGCCGTCCCGGGTGCGCACCGCCACGGCCCGGCCACCGCGCACCTCGATCGCGGTGACCTCGCTGTCGCACCGCACCTCGGCACCCTCCGCCCGCAGCCGCGCCGCCATCGCCTCCGCGAGCACCCCCGCGCCACCGACCGGCACCGGGAAGCCGACCGTCTGCCCCAGCATGGTCATCACCCAGCCCATCAGGCCGGAGCCGGGTGCGTTGAGCGGGATGTCCGCGTGCCCGGCGTTGCCGGCGAGCAGGATCCGGGGCGCGAATCCCCCGAAGCGGGTCCGTCCCAGGTCCGCGACGGGTGTCAGCAGCTGGCGCACGAAGCCGAGACCACCGACGGACCGCAACCGGCCCAGCGCCGAGAGCCCGGCCCGCACCGGGGGGGCGGGGTCAGCAGCGCCTGGACCAGGGAGTCGCCGATCCGGTCCCACTGCCCGCACAGCTCCAGCCACGCGTCGCCGTCGCCGGGGTGCTGGGCGTCCATGAGCCCCGCGGTCACGTCGCGGTCGCGGTGCAGGACCGCCCACTCCCCGCTCGGCAGGCAGTGCCCGAGCACGGCGGGCGCGTGCGTCCACTCGAGCCCGAAGCGGTCCAGGCCGAACGAGCCGATGGTCCGCGAGGCCGCGGCGAGCGGGTAGAAGGCGCTGAACGTGTCGTGCACGAACTCGGGATGGACCTCCCGGTCGCTGGCCACCGCGCCGCCGACCTTCGGCTGGGCCTCCAGCACGAGCACCGACCACCCGGCGTCGACGAGCAGGTTGGCCGCGACCAACCCGTTGGGGCCGGCCCCGACCACGATGGCGTCGTACGTCGGGCTCACCGGGCGCCACCGCCCAGCAGCGCGCGCACGTTCCGCCCGAGGGAGACCGGGAGCGACGCCCGCGCAGCCGTGTCGCGGACGGGGTCGTCCTCCGAGCGGCTCGTCAGGACGTTGCCCGACGTGGCCGCGAGGGGGCGTCCGAGATCGACCGTGAGCAGGTAGCACAGCGGCCCCACGATCCGGGAGTACACCGGCGGCAGCGCGCTGAAGCCGAACCTCACCACGTGGTTGACCAGGCTGAGCTGCGCGCCGAGCCGCGGGTGGTCGACCCGCCAGGATCTGGCGGGCCACCCGGTCGGCGCTCGCGACCGGCGGGGGCGGCCGGCCGACGTACCCGTCGTAGTTGGCGGCGGTCCGGTAGATCGGGGTGTCGACGCCCGCGGGTGCGACGTACCCGATGTGGACGCCCGGGACGTCGCGGTTCTCCAGGCGCAGCTGGTGGACCAGGGCGCGCAGACCCCACTTGCTCACCGTGTAGGCGGTCAGCGACGGCACGGCGACGTGGCCGATCACCGAACCGACGAACATGAGCGTGCCCTCCTCCTGGCGACGCAGCACCGGCAGGACGTGTCGGGTGAGGTTGGCCGCCCCGGTCAGGTTGGTGCGGACGACGCCGTCGAAGACCTCGGCCGGCACCTCCTCGGCCCGGCCGTACGACACGACGCCGGCGTTGGAGACCACGACGTCGAGCCGGCCGTGGCGGCGTACCGCCGAGGCGACCAGCTCCGCGACGGCGTCGTCGTCGCCGACATCGGCCGGCAGGACCGTCGTGGACGCCGCGCCCGCGGTCTCGGAGTCGCGCGCCGCCGCCTCCAGGGCCGCGCGTCCCCGGGCGACGAGGACGACGTGCGCCCCCTGTGCCGCCGCACGCAGGACGACCGCCCGACCGATCCCGCTCGACGCACCGGTGACCAGGACGACAGGACGGGAGAAGGTCATGGTGCCGTGTACCCACACGCCAGACGTCCGAGCAGTTCGGTACGACACTGTCGTATCCGGACCCCGCCGTTCGTGGGGAAGATGAACGCGGGCCACCTCGGGTCCGCCTCGGAACGAGGAGCAGACATGACCGAGTACCTCATCTACTTCAACCAGCAGTGGGTGGGCGACCACTCCGAGGAGTGGTTCCGCGGGCGCGCACCGCTCGCCATGGCGGTGGTGAACGAGATGAAGGAGGCCGGCGTGTACCTCTTCGCCGGCGGCCTCGAGGAGGACGGCCCGATCTACAGCGCCGCGCCCACCGGCAGCGGCGCCCTGGTCACCGACGGGCCGTACGTCGAGAGCAAGGAGTGGCTGGGCGGCTTCGCCGTCGTGGACGTCGCCGACGACGAGGCCGCCAAGCGGTGGGCCGGCCGGCTCGCCGAGGGCTGCGGCTGGCCGCAGGAGGTACGCCGCTTCGGGTCGCAACCGAACCTGGAGTGACGCTGCCGACCGGCAGGCCCGGGATGTCGGACCTCAGAGCGCGCGCAGCGCGACGCGGGTCTGCGTCTGCGCCACCCCGCATTCGGTCTTGAGTCGTTGGAGGAGGCGATCGAGAGCGCCGGTGTCGGGGACGTACACGCGGAGCAGGTAGTCGAACGGGCCGGTCACGTGAATGGCCTCCGCGATCGACCTGATGTCCCGGACCCGTTCCAGGAAGGCCTCGCCGCGCGTGTCCGTCGCGAGTCGGACGTCGATGAACAGCACGAGCCCGCCGCGAGGTCCGGGGACGTCCTGGCCGGTCCGAATGGTGTAGCCCAGGATCACTCCGTCAGCCTCGAGCCGACGGACGCGCGCGGCGGTGGCGCTGGTACTGAGACCGACCATGCGGCCGAGATCACTGAACGAGCAGCGGGCATTCTCGCGGAGATGGCCGATGATCTGCTCGTCCAGTCCGTCCACACGCAACAAGATAGCGTTCGGCCGCAAGTACGTCGGTCGCAAGCGTCCGGCTCGCGCAGGCTCGTCTTCGTGATGAGCGAGATCTGGACGCCGGCCCTGGCCGGAGGTGTCGCCGGCCTGGGGGTGGCCATGCCGCTCGGCGCGATCGGCGTACTGCTGCTGCGTGAGGGATGGGAGAACGGGTTCCGCGTCGCCGCCGCGGCCGCTGTCGGGGTGGCGCTCGTGGACCTGGTGTACTGCGCGCTCGCGACCGTGCTCGGCGTACGGGTCTCCGCGACGGTCGAGCACCACCGCGGCGCCTTCCTGCTCCTCTCCGGTCTCGTGATCGTGGGCATCGGCGGGCGCCAGCTGATCGCGGCGTGGCGGGCCGGTGGCGCGACCCCGGCCGGACCGGTCGGCAGGACGACCTCGGCCTGGCGAGCCTTCGCCCGCTTCGTCGTCCTGACCGCCGTCAACCCGATCACGCTGGTGTACTTCGTGGCGTTGGCGGGTGCGGTCACGACGTCGAACAACTCCCGGCTCGCCCCCGCGGTCTTCGTGACGGCGGTGGGGCTCTCCTCCCTGGCCTGGCAGCTCCTGCTCGCCGGCGTCGGATCCGTGTCCGGCGCCTCGATCAGCGCCCGTGCGAGCCGGGTCGTCGGCGTCGTCGCCTCGGGCGTGGTCGTCTCGCTCGGCGCCGCCGTACTGGCCAGCGGAACGGTCGCGCTCACCTGACCACCCCAGCCGTCCGCGCCGGCGCTGCCGAGCGCCACGGCCCGGCACCTCCGGGGAGGTACCGGGCCGTGTCGACGCACGTGGGTGTCAGCGCCGCACCTGGGCGGACCGCGCGGTGCTCCGCTTCGCGGGGGTGTAGCCGGGCTTGGTGCCCCTGACCGTCACCCGGATCCGCTTGCCGACGTCGGCCACACTCAGGCGGTATCGCGGCTTGGTGGTGATCCGCACCTGCTTGCCGTTGCGGAACCAGGCATAGGTGAGCCTGGCGCCGTCCCACCTGCCGGTGACCACGCGCAGCACCTCGCCGCGCTCGAGTACGCCGCGCAGCCTCGGCTTGCTCGTGGTGATCCGGCCTGCCGCGATGGCAGCGGTCGGGCGGCTGTCACGGCTGACGGCGACCTTGCCGGGCTTGGCGCCGAGCACGCGGACGCTGAGCCGCTGGCCACGGTCACCCGCGGTGGGGAGGTACGTCGCGCCGGTCGCCCCCGCGATCGGCGCGCCCGCACGGAGCCACTGGTAGCTGTGCGCCGTGCCGTCCTCCCAGCGGTTCGCCACGGCACGCAGCCGGACGCCGACGCGGCCGACCCCGTTGATGGACGGCGTGGCGGAGACGACGACCTCCGGGACCGGGTCCGGGTCGGGGGGCGTGGTCGGCCTGGTGACCAGTGCCGTGGCCGCGCTCGTGGCCGACGCCTCGGTGTGACCCGCCAGATGACCGGTGACGACCACCTGGATCCGGTGGCCGACGTCCTCGCCCTCCACCAGGTAGCTGCTGGATCGAGCACCGGCGATGGAGGCGCCGTCCCGCAGCCAGCGGTAGGTCAGCTCCGTGCCGGAAGGCCACGCACCGTGCTCGGCGCGCAGGGCTCCACCGGCGACCGGGTCGCCGGTCAGTCCGACGGTCGGTGCCGGCAGCACAGCCGGGGTGACCGCTGTCGCGGTCCGAGCCGAGACGGTGACCGGTGCTCGTCCCGCGCCGGTGACCGTCGCGCGGACGCTCAGGTCCTGGCCGACGTCGTCGAGCCCGACGACGTACGCCGCGTCGTTCGCACCGACGATCGGGGTGCTGCCGCGCAGCCACTGGTAGGTCACGTCGGCACCGTCGACCCAGGAGCCCAGCTGCGAGGTGAGGGTCTGGCCGAAGCTCGGCGTGTCGTCGTCGAGGCTGATCTCGCCGCCGGTCACGCTGAAGTCGAGCGACGCGGTGCCGTCGTTGACCGCGAGCTCCAGTGTCCCGGCACCGGCGCGCAGGGCCGTCAGCTCGTGCGTGGTCGGGTCGATCGCGGCGATCGCGTCCGTGGGCGCATCCGCGGGGGCGCCGACGAAGACCCCGTCGGACCCCGACCAGCGCGAACTCGACGGGTAGCCGAGGTCGAAGGACGAGGTGTCGTCCTGGGTCACCTGCGGGTCGGTGTCGAAGACGTCGCCGACCCGCAACGCGGCAGGCGGCGCCGCGACGTCGAGCCGGTCGACCCGGGTGTTGATCTCCGCGCTCAGCCAGTCGGAACCCAGGTCCTCGGCGTGCTGCCACCGACCGTCCACGGGGTCGATGCCGAGCATCGTCCATCCGGTGAATCCGCCGTTGGCCGGCGTCGAGGCGGGTCCCTTGCCGGAGTTGCCGTTGATCAGGTGCGGTACGCCGTCGAGCGTCTCGGCGTGGAAGACACCGACGTGCGATCCGACGAAGGCGATCGACTTCCCACTGTCGGCGCGGAAGTCGGTGAGCCAGTCCTGGAGGAGCCCTGCCTCCTTGCGGTCACTGAGCTGGCTGCCCTTCGTCGGGAGCGGGTCGTCGATCGGGTGGTGCGAGAACACCACGACGCCCGTGACGCGAGGGTCGGTGGCGGCGTCGTCGAGCTGGGTACGCAGCTCACGGATCTGGCTGAACGAGTCGGCCAGCTTGCCGGTGGCGGAGTTCAGCGTGACGAACCGGGTGTTCTCCAGGTCGAAGGTGTGGTTCGCCGGCCCGAACTCGTCGACGAAGTTGGCGATCGGGCCGCCCATGATCTCGTGGTTGCCCGGGACGTAGTACCAGGGGAACTCCGCGTCGGCGAGCTCCTCGTCGAGGATGCTCCGCGCGAGGTCGAAGTCGGCCGGCGAGGCCTCGTCCACGAAGTCGCCGTTGATGACGAGGGCGTCGGGCTCGGCCGCGACGATCTCCTCGAGCGCGTCCCGCGCGCCCTGGACGGCGCCGCTGTCGGGATCACGCGCCACGAACTGGGCGTCGGACATCACCGCGACCCGCAGCGGGTCGTCGTCGGTGGCGTCGGTCGGGACGACGACCGGGTCCTCGGCCCGCGCGACGACCGGCGCCTCGACGCCCTCGGGCGGCAAATAGGCGTAGATCTTGGAGAACTCCATCGATCCCGTGTACTGCTTGGCCGCGACGGTCTCCAGGATGCGGATGCGCTCGAGCTTCAGCGGGAACGCGAACGAGCTGGGCACCACGAAGTCCTTGCGCTCCCAGCCGGTCCAGGTCGCGTACAGCGAGGTCGGCTCGCCGGTGCTCTCGTCGACCCCGTCCAGCCAGTTGCGCACCCCGTTGGCCTGCATCACCTGCAGCCGCAGCAGGGAGCCGTTGCCGTCGCCCTTGATCCAGACCGACAGCTTCTGCGGGCGCCCGGGGATGTCGATGCCACCGGAGCCGCCGGCGACCGCGCCGGGTGCCACCGCGTACCGGCCGCGGGTTCCGACCGACTCGGTGAAGTCGTAGTTCAGCCTGATGCTCGGGTCACCCTCGTGTCCCTCGCCGGGCACCAGTGCGCCGGTGGGCGCACGGTCGTGGGCGGTGGTCCAGCCGCTGACGTCGGAGAAGTCGTCGATCAGCCGGACCTCCAGGGGCACGGCGACGGCGACCTCGGCCGTCAGCTCGCCCGCACGGAAGGTGATCGTCCCGGTGCCCTCGTCACCGACGGCGGTCACCAGGAACCTCCCGTCCGGGGTGGGCTCGACCTGGAAGGCGTCGGGAGCCGGGTTCTCGACCGTCAGGTCCGCGGGCTCGACCGGAGCGGTGAACCCCTGGGCGTCGCGCCCGGTGATCGCCAGCACCTGACTGGACCCCCGTCGCTCCAGGTTGACCACGGTGTGATCGACCGTGAGGCGGGTCGGCTCGCCGAGCACCTGCAGCCTCGCGGCACCGACGGCGATGCCACGGGTCGCCCGGATGTCGACGAAGCCCCGTTCCCTGCCGGTCGCGACTCCGTCGGCGACGGTCGCGATGCGGCGGTCGGCGCTGGTCCAGGTGCCGGGCGTCTCGTCGACGGCCGACCGCGTCTCGTCGTACCCGCGACCCACCAGCGTGCGCCGGAAGCCGGTGAAGACGCGGTCGGCGTCGTCCTCCTGGGACGCGGGCTCGACGGCGTAGCCCTCCAGCCGCCCGGAGCCCTGCTGAGCCAGGACGAGGCCCATGCCGTCGCCGTCATGGCGCTCGTAGCCGTCGGAGGGCGAGTTCGCGATCGTGGTGCTCGACGCCCCCACGCGCCGTACGTTCATCTGGCTGGATCCGCCACCGTCGGCGTTGATCGCGTCGTCCGCGCCCAGGTCGACCAGGAGCCGGGCCATCTCGGGAAAGCCCATGCCCCGGGCGACCGCGGTCCGGCCGTCGACCACCACGAAGTACGCCGTACGACGGTCCTCGCTGAAGCCGATCATGGTCCGCGGGTTGACTCCGGTGAAGTAGTCCTGGGCCGGGTCGAACGGCGCAGCGACGCCGTCGGTGACCAACGGGTGCCAGGCACCGCCGGCCTCGGCGATGTCGACGTTGTCCTCGTTGATGCCGTAGGCGATGTCGACCGGATCGCCGGCGCTGAGGGCACGGAACCTCACGGCCGCCGGGCTCGCGTCGGACGTCACCAGTGCCTGCTGCCCGGCGGGCAGCGTCCCTTCGCCCACGGTGTCGCTCACCGACACGACCTTGCCGTCGGCACCGACGATCACCTCGACCCCGGCCGCCGCCACCGAGTTGAAGGTGCGGGCCCGGGAGAAGGCGCCCCACTGCGAGTTGTAGAGCGTGACGCCGTCGGCGGGCGCCCCGGAGACATTGACACCGGTGATCGTCACGGCCGTGTCGTCGGCGAACGTCGCCGAGCCGACGAGCGCCAGGTTGACCAGTGCTCCGAGGCCGTCCTTGGTCATCCCGACCGAGGCTGCAGCGTCAGGGTTGCCGGACTTGATGATCGTGCCGTCCTGGATGCCCCATCCCGTGGCCGCGGTCGAGTTGTTGATGTCGAAGCGATCGAGGTTGACGCCGGCGATCGCGCCGGCCCGCTCGGTCATGTCGGTGACGGTGCCGCCGTCGCCCGACACCGTCTCCGGAGTGAGGTAGCGCATCTTGACCGTCGAGTCCGACATCTCGGCCTTGAGCACGTTGATGTGCTGCCACCCGTCCGGTCCCAGCCGATCCCAGCCCACGTGCACCAGGCCGGGAGCGATCTCCTCCCTCTCCACCTGGTTCACCACCGCCGTCCCGCCCCGGTCGAGGTTCATCCCCTCGACGACGACGGGGGCCGACTCGGCCTGAGCCGGCGGCGCGGGCGCCACCACCCCGCCCACGGCCAACCCCACGATGGTGGTGCCGGTGACCGTCCGCCACCCGCGCCTCGATCCATTGCTCACTGTTCAGTCCCGTCAGTACAGGTTCAAAGGAATGGCCTCCGGGCGGAACCCGGGGGCCAGGCAGAACCCTGGCGACGGCGGGAGTCCAGTTGCCCAACGACGCGGGACCAGTGCGTGACCAGTTGGCGCCGAGCCGCCTGGATGGTCGCGCTACCGGAGGTCAGTGGGACCTATCCCTTGACGCGCCTGGTCTCGTACGCCCGTTGCGTTCCGGTCTCCGTGCTTTCAACCAGACGTTGCGCGTCTCCGAGCGAGCGCTGGAACGTGAGCCGCGCAAGCGGGACGCGCTGGAAGCGAAGTTCGACGACGTTGCGGACGACGCCCCGTCGACGGTCCGGGAATGACACTTTCGAAGCGTCCAAGAATCCGTGGTCAGGACAGCGGCGGACCGCCTCGGGTGCGCTGCGGGAAGACATCGCGGACTCGAAGGAGCTCATCGAGATCATCCGAAGGCTGCGCGGCAAGGGGCGCACGAGACCGGCGTTCGCGGAACTCATCACCAAGCAAGGCCTCGTCCTGGCCCGGTATTGCGCCGTGCTCCCGCCGGCCGAGCTGATGGAGTACGCGAGCCTCTACGGGGAGCGCGATCGCCTCAATGCTCAGGTCGCTGCGGCTGCTGGTGGCGCCGCCTTCGGCGGGCCGCTGGCTACCGCGGACCGCACCGTGAAGGCGCTTCGGGAGCAGACGAAGGCGCAGGACAAGACCATTCGCCGACTGGAGCGAGTCATGGAGTGCACCGCCGATGCACATGCGGAGAAGGTCGCCCGGAGCATCAATTCGACCGCGTCCGAGGGCAAGCGCCATCAGCGGAAGGACTAGCGGAACTTCACGATTCGCGACGTCGACCCGCTCGCCGAGTCGGTGCCCAACGTCCGCGCCCGCACCGCCTTGCGTCCTCCTGTGTAGCGTGCGCGAAGGGTCACAACGCCTCGTTGGTTGGTCGCTGACTTGCGGCCGATTCGCTTCCACTTGTTGCCAGCTTTCACCTCCAGGACTACGGATGCGTAGGAGGTTCCGAAGTAGCCGTTCGGCCGCTCGTCCTTGCTGACGACCCGGAACTTGACGACGGCGTTGGGTCGCGGCTTCCGCGGCGCTGCAGTCAACGAAGTGCGCGTCTTGGGGTCGCGCATCTTGAAGTACGCATCGGGCAATGAGAACGAAGATGAGTTGTAGTCGTAGTCGTGCCACTCAACATCCGTGCTGACGGTGTATCGGCCCGCCATCTCGAAAGAGCAGATCTGGAACGACGAGGTTCCATGCGTCGGGTTCTCGTCGTCGTAGAGGTAGTCAGTGCTCACTTCGAGCCCATCCGGACCCGAGATAGTCACGTCGGCCGACCAGCCGTAGGCACCCGGAGGGAGCTCGATCTGGTAGCGGTAGTTATGTTCGTGACATTGCCACAAGACGCCGTCAGGCGACTGGACAGCGCCTCCGGCCGCATGGGCCGGTGTCACCGGGGCGAGCACCGAGGAAGCGACAAGGGCGAGCATGAAGGCTTGAAGGCGCACCCGTCCACGGTAGGTCCGTGCCAACCCGCACGTGGTCGTTTGGATGAAAGTCCGGTCAGTTTGAGTCCGCCCGTCTCGCGCCCAGGGGTTTCAAGGAACAGCAAAGCTCCAGCGGAAGTGAGGGTCGTCACCGTGCCCCTGTCGCTGAGTGAAACTGAGGACACGGGAGGCTCCAGGGGCCACTATTGGCGCCGACTCATCGACGATCGGAAGCTCCTCAATGCCCTTCTCCTCAGTTCGATCCGCCTTGGCGGTCGCGGCTTCACTGGTTCTTGCAGGCGTACTCGCATCTGGGTGCAGCGAGGATCCGCCTGTTTCGGCAGCGGACGATGATGCAGGCACCGTTTCGGAGGTCGATTCTTCAGCCCAGGCCGAGGCCGCCGACGAGACGGTGGATCTGCCCTCGGAGGAGGATCTCCAGGAGTACTTCGACGCTGCTGCTGGCTATGACGTAGCCCAGCTCGAAGAGGCTCGTGCTCTCGCTGAGCCTGGATCGATCGCAGAGGCCTACGTCGGCTACCTGGCAGCGTCGATGACCGCTTATGTCGACGGGGGCGCACCGGGGCTGGAGGGCACAACTGCCGAACGCGAAGGCGACGGGTACGAGTTCTGCCCCGACCCGACGGACGACGACACCTGCCTGCTCTTTGAGAACATCGAGGGCCGCGACGGCAAGATCGTGAACTTCACGATCAACGGCGAATCACTGGACGAGCGCCTCAGCGTTGGCTCAAAGAAGCCGGCGCGGGCAGGCGAACTGGGGAGCGCTCGGCTGCTGTATGCGTATCAGTCAGTCCAGAGCGGGGCACTCTTCGTGATCGCCGAGGTCAGGTCAGGGCAGGAGCCAGTGACCGTGGCGTCATATGAGGCCACCTACCGAAGCCCTAAAGGACGCCAGTCCAAGGCGACCGAGTTCCAGGGGCCATCTGACCTTGGCGCCGACAGCACCGCGAACATCTCGCTGGCCTTCCCAGGAGCCGAGCCTGGCGGGACGGCCACGTTGAAGTTCTTCAGTGACGACTTCATGACTGAGAAGGTCGTCGAACTGAAGACGCGCTAAGTCAACTTGGTCAGCAGCTCACTCTTGCGGATGCGGGAGTGGCGAACGGTTCGACGACTGCCACCTCGGTCGGTGAACCGGCTTCCGGCCTCCAGCGTCACGCCGAGGCGAGCCGCGCACACACCGTCCCGCCCCTCGTCGTCGGTGCAGAAGCACTCCTTGCCACCACCGATGCGGACCGCAAGCTCGACGCTCTCGTGACGTCCACCGCCCGCCAACGCTAGGTACACCAAGCGAAGTGGTTCGCAGACCGACTCCACAACCGCGGCCAGGGTCGCATCTGGGTTGCCGCCATCGAGCCCGAACGCCTCCTTGCCAGAATCAGCGAACAGCGCCATGGCGAGTCCGAGTACGTGGTCGATGCGCGCGGCCTCAACGTTCGCGACGCCGGAGACGCTACAGACACGTGCGACCAGGTAGCACCTGGATAGCAAGCCCGTAGTAGCACGAAGGCCCCTGGTCAGCGTTTCCGCTGGCCAGGGGCCGATTCGCGTGCGTGGGCGATACTGGGTTCGGATCTGTAATCCAGGTCGATCACGAAGGTCTGGCCGACCATCACAGGCCTCGGAACGCCTCGTCGAGCTTGCGTGGAAGCGCGCCGAAGCCCGCGGATGGACAGGTGCCTGATGCTCGGCATCTGCCCTCCACCTGCCTCACCGTTTGCTGCTTCGCCAGGGGGCTCGGCAGTCCTTAGCAAGCTCGCCGTGCGCTGTCAGATCGCTCAGCCTGCATGACATGAAACCTGCGCTCCCTTGCTCGAGGGACGGCGCAAGACGGTCGAGTCCCACACAGTGCGGTGGGGAGTCGCAACTCCAGGGGGTGCGTCATCGGAACACGTTGGCGGTGTTGCGCGGAACTGCAAATCCCTGCGCACGTCCGTGATCTCCGGCCCAGGAATGCGCGCTGACCTGCGACGATGCCGCTCGCGGCACCTGTTGACCCGGCGGACATGTGTAGCCGTCTGCGATTCAAAGCGAGCCCATTCCGAGCTCTCGCGTCAGCCATGCTCCGACAACTAACAAGGTCCGCGCTCGAGCCTAACGCGCAACACGGTCAGCTGGCACCGCGAGGACCCCTGGGACCGGAGACTCCGACAGGACCCAGTCACCCAACCCGTCACCTGTCCGCGCAGCAGTCCCCGCCCCGAGGCCCCAGCACGCGGCTCGGACCGTCGTGAGCCCTCCAGGTAGATGGGTTCCAGGGGACGGGATCGGGCCGGACGGCTCGGTCAGTCCGCGGTGTTGTTGGTCGCGGCTAAGGCGTCAACGCGCCAGATGTCGAGTTGGGAGAGCGCGCATGTCCTGCGTGGCCTGACAGAACCCGTTGCCGCGCCGGCTTCGGCCCGTCGACCATCGAAAACAGTCGAGGTGAGGGAGAAAGGTGATGCGATATTTGGAGTGGGCTCACGTCGAACAGACGGGGCCAGAGAGTGGCGGCCAGTGCGAGGCGCTGGTTCGGTGGCGGTTCGGGCCGGATGGTTGCGACGCCGTCGACGTGCGGTGGGGAGACGGCACGGGCGCCTTGAATGACTCGGCCGTGCAAGTCGGGTTCATCGAGATCGAGGACGAGAAGCCTCTCGAGCAGAAGGTGTACTTGCCGGCACCGAGGCCGCAGCTGTTCGTCGGCGTCTTTCCGCGACTGCAGGCAGACGACGGGACGTGGCTCGGTTCGTTCGATGATGACGCTGGCGTGGAGCAGCCGTGGTACGAGCACGTGCTGTACATCACGATGTCGACGTCGGCCAGGCCCGACATCAGCTCGGGCAATAGGCGTGGGGTGCCACAGTTTCAGCAGCCGTTGTTGGGGCCGGGAACGATGACGTTGCGGTGGACGCGGCCTTCGGACGCGGAGTTCTTCGAGCTCAGCTGCTACCGAGGTTCGACCGACTCGCACCACACGGTCCGCCCGCCAGCGACGCAGCAGATCTTGTACCGGACGAAGGCCGGGGAGTCGATCTCTGCCCGTGTCCGGAGCGGCTTCACGAACTTCGTTGGGGTGGACAAGTGGGGCGAGAGCTCAAGCATCCGGACCGCTGTACCGGCAGAGCACGCCTACCAGTCGCTTCAGGTCGCCGAGGTACAGGCGATCAGCGGCGTCGTCCGCCACACGGACACGTCCGTGCTCGTCGCCGGGGACGGGCAGGCGCAGTCGCTGACCTACTCGGGCTCTGAGGGCTGGCACGTGTGGCACCCGATCACCGATGGCCCGAAACTGGAGCCGCTGCAGCCGGTGGCGTTGATCTCCCGGTCCCCCAACTATATGGACGCATTCACAGTCATCAACAGCCAGGTCCATCTCGCCTGGTGGGGCAAAGGTGTCTGGCACCGCTGGCAGCCGATGTCGGAGGCCTGGCTCCCTCCGCACGCTGCGGTCGGCGCTTGCACCCGCAACTCGGACTTCATGGACGTCTTCGCTGTTGACAAGGACGGCACCATGCGCGGCAGCTGGTGGAACGGCAACCCGTGGCGGGACTGGGGACCGCTCGACGGGGCGACGTTCCCGCCCGGTGCGCCGATCGCGGCCGCATGCCGTAACGACGATGTCAGCGAGATCTGGGCGATCGACATGGACGGTGACATGCGCGGCCGGCACTGGAACGGTCAGTGGAACGACTGGTTCAACCTGGCAGGCCCGAAATTCCCGCCGGGCGGGCACATCGCCGCCGTCGCAAACGGCGGAGAAATGCGAGTAGCGGCAGTCGACATCGACGGGATCGTCCAGGAGATCGCCTGGCGAGGCAACTGGGGCACGTGGGAGCCGCGGCCAGGCGTCGCCTCCGAGCCAGGGCAGCCGCTCGCGCTGGCGCCGCTCTTTCATCTCTGGCTGGTCGACAACAGCGATCACCTCTGCCGGTGGCGGCCCGCCACGCAGGACTGGCTCGTAGAGCGTGAGGAAGGGTTCCGATTCTGGAAGCCGTTGGCTGCCTACGGGCGGCGGGTGGCCGCTTTCAGCAAGGAAGAGGCGTCACCTGGCCTGCACGTCGGCACCATCGACGACGTGTCGCCGGAGAGCCCGTGCTCCTGGTGGGAGGACGCCGACTCCTGATCCAGCTATCGAAGATCCAAACATGGAAGCCGCATGACCATGTGCCTGTGGGTGACCGGCATCCGCGTCATGAAGCTCGAGGGACACGTTGGTCTGATCGACCGCGGACGTACCGCAGCCCCTGCCCCGCCGGTGCCGATCATCTCGGTCGGCTCGGTGAACGCCTCGGTGCTCCAGGCGAGGATCTCGACCTGGTCGGTCACGGTGAGCGGCGCCTGGTAGAAGCCGTCGGGGGCGGCGTGCTCGGGGCCCATCGGCTCCGGCTCGGGAGACAGCTTCCGCCGCGGCCGCAGGTAGAGGTCGCGGTACTCGATCTCCTTCGGCGGCCACGTGTTGTGGCAACGACACCCGCATCGACGTCGGGATGCAGAGAGCCCGCCCCAGGACGCGCGTGGTGGCGTCGCGCGCACGGTGTGCGTGAAGTCGACCGCGGGCACGCGGTCCCTACCGTCAGCCGACGTGCCAGTAGCGCTCGACGAGCTCGGCGCGGGCGTCGTCGTTCTTGGCGACCTTCTTCATGTCGACGGCAGCGTCGGCCTCACGGAGCCGCTCGAGCACGGCGTCGATGAGGTTGGCAGGGAAGACGCCGTCTGCCTCGAACAACGCCCGCTCGCGCTCGAGCTCATCGGCTGATTCGGCGCAGGAGGTCGGCAGCTGCTCGAAGTCGTCGTGGTCGGCGGTGCTCATCCGTGCGGCCAGGTCCAGGCTGTCGGGGTCGGCAAGGCCCCGGCGGGCCGCGACGGCCATTCCGGCCAGGAGCAGGTGGACGTCCGCGGAGCCGTCGCCGAGCCGGAGTTCGACCGTCTGGGGGTCGATGTCCGGCTCGGGGATCGGCTCGGAGCTGCCGGGGTTGGCGTGCGCGACCATGTCGGGCAGCACGCGCCCACGCCAGGCCAGCGGCACGCGCACCAGTCCGGTGCGATCGGTCTCGCCCCAGCAGATGCCCTCCGGCGACTCGTCGCCGTCGGCGAAGCGTAGGTAGGACGTCGGCACGGTGTTGCCGAACGCCGTGAGCGACCTGGCCGACGACAGGTAGCCGGCGATCAGCCGCCGCGCGGTGTCGTTGATCCCATCCTCGTCCACGATCGCGCTCGCACCGTCGAGGACCAGCCGGGTGTGGACGTGCAGCCCGCTACCTGCCCCGTCGCTGCTGACCGAGGGGGCGAAGGTGGCCTCCACGCCGTGCGCGTCGGCGACCTCTCGCACGACCCACTTGGCCAGGACCAGCGCGTCCGCGGCCTGCTCGACGGGCACCGGCCAGAGCTCGATCTCGTGCTGCACCAGCTGCTGCTCGTCACGGAGGATGTTGCCGACCTCTGCGTGGCCGTACTTCAGTTGGACGCCCATCGCGGACAGGTGACCCAGGACCTGCTCGCGCACCTGCTGCCCCTTCGAGTAGGGCGTCGACTCCTGGTAGCCGCGCTCCTCCTCCGCCGGGAAGGTCCGGTCGCGCTCTTCGACCAGGTAGTACTCCAACTCACCGAACGCCTCGAGCACCATGCCCGTCTCCGCGGTGAGCACCTCCGCGGCTCGCCGGACGATCTGCTCGCGCGCGTAGTCGAGGGGCTGACCGTCTTGGTCGTAGAAGGAGCAGAGCACGTCGAGCGAGGTGCGCTCCCCGAACGGGTTCAGGAAGGCGGTGCGATGACGCGGGACGATGTAGACGTCGCTGGCCTCGGTGTCAGTGCCCTCGAAGACGCTGGACCCGTCCACCCGCTCACCCCGGGTCAGGATCTCGGCGAGGTGCTCACGGGAGTTGACGACGAACGCCAGCGTCTTCAGACGTCCGTCCCCGCCGACGTAGCGCAGGTTCACCTGGCGCAGTTCCAGCTCCTCCGCGGCTCGGACGAGATCGCCACACGTGAAGTCTGCTGCCGGTTTTCCGAGCAGGAGCACCAGGGGGTGGGGTTCGAAGACGGCGGTGGACATGTCCGCGTTGTACCCACAGGACACCCCACGGCAGCTGTCGATCTCCCACCAGCTGGCGGCGCACGGGTACGCATCCCTCCGGTCACGGCTCGTCACCCGCCTACGAACCCTCAGCGGGATCCCACGTACGCCCCGGCCAGCGCGGCGCGGACCGGGGCGCGGCCGTCGTCCGTGCCTGATGACCTTCATCCGTGGCGGGCGTCGACAGCTACCCGGTAGCCCGTGTCGGAGGTCGTATGCCCTGTGGCTCTAAGTCCGTGCTGCCGACTGCCGTCTGCCCTCCGTCTCCTTCAGCACCCAAGGGTCGAGAGCACCGGATAGCCGCCTCCGTGGACGAGATCCACGGAGGCGGTCACACAGTCCGCCATCCGGCATACTGCCCCCGTGGCTCGTGCGCCGGAGGTCTTGGACCGCATCGTCCGTGCTGTAGCCGAGGACGATTTCCGTGCGTACGGCGCGCACGTCCTGATCGGCCACGAGAGCGCCGCCCATCACTGGAGCCCGGACGCGCGCCGCGACGTCCATTCGGTCGCCAAGGGCGTGTGCGTCCTGGCCGTCGGCATGGCCTCCGACGCGGGGCTTTTCGACGTCGACGCACCGGTGGCACGCCACTTCCCAGGATGGGAGCTGGGCGAAGGTGTCGAGGGCGTGACGACGCGACACTTGCTGGGCATGACCAGCGGGATCGACCTGCCCTGGTCCGAGACGATGATGACGGACTGGCCCGATCTCGCCCGGGAGTTCCTCGCCCGGCCGTCGGCTGGACGGGTCTTCCAGTACTCCACGGCCAGCACTTACACCGCGATGCGCGCGCTCGCCACGGTGGTCGGTGACGTCCACGAGTGGCTGCTCACCCGGCTGTTCGCGCCGCTCGGCATCGAGGGGCCGGAGTGGGATCGCTGCCCGCACGGCTGGATCGTCGCGGCCGGCGGCCTGCATCTGAGCACGATGGAGGTGGCCCGTATCGGACAACTGATCCGCGACGACGGCCTGTGGGAGGGTCGTCGCGTGGTGTCGCCGCAGTGGCCGGAGGCCATGCGCTCGGGGTGGAGCTGGCACGAGGCGGACCCCGGCTACGAGCGGTACTCGCTGGGCGGATGGGGCGGCCCGGGCGCGGCCTGGCGTCTGCACGGCGCCTATGGGCAGCTGCTGGTCTTCCTCGGCGACGCGGTCGTGACGATCACGGCTGACGACCACTTCGGCGCAGACCGGATGGCCGAGCGGGTCGTGGAGATCCTGGACTCGTGAGCACCGCTGTCCGCGGTTCGTGGCGCCGCGAGCCACGCACGGTCGTCCTCCACGAGGTCGACTCCCCGCAGTCGGTGCCCGAGCCGTTCGCGATCCTCTCCGAGAGCGCGTACGTCGAGCCGCCGCTCGAGTTCGCCCCGCACCACCACCCGCTCCACGAGCTGGTCTGGGTCCGTGGGGGGACGATGACGGTCGATCTCGGGGATCGCGTGGTGACGGTGCCCGAGGGGCACGGCCTCTGGATCCCTGCGGGCACGATCCACTCGGGCCGCACCACCGCCGGGACGTCCCTGTACGACGCGCTCTTCGACCCCGAACGCTCCCCCATCACCTTCCACGAGCCGGCAGCGGTCGATATCACCCCCGTGCTTGCCTCGCTGCTGACCCACCTCGAGCGGCCCGATCTTGCGCCCGAGGCGCGGCTGCGGGCGGAGGCGGTGGTGTTCGACGTACTGGCACCCTCGGAGCAACAGCTCACGCTGCGCGTCCCGCGCGCCGAACGCATCGGTCCCATCGTCGCGGCTCTCCTCGACCACCCGACCGACGACCGTTCACTCACCCAGTGGGCGGACGCCCTGGAGCTGAGCGAGCGCACGGTCACCCGCCTGTTCCGAGCACACACCGGCCTGTCCTTCAACCAATGGCGCCAGGCCCTGCGCGTGCACCACGCGATCGCCCTGATGGCCGAGGGGCTCACCGTCCACGAGGTGTCCGATGAGATGGGCTACGCACAGGCGAGCACCTTCATCGCCGTCTTCAAGCGGGTCGTCGGCACCACGCCGGGAGCCTACGGCCGCCCCTAGCGTGTCCGTTTCGCCGTATCCGATGGCGCACTCTCCCGATTGCGGACGTCTCCGGGGCGAACTAGCCTGATAAGGCAAGGCAATCCTTAGTTAGACCTGCGCACGTCGCGGGCTTGACCCTCCGCCGACGAACCCAACGCAGGACGGACATGGACACCATCCACCGAACGGCCGAGCCGTCGCGCCTGTCCGGCGCCGGCCTGGTGCTCGGGTTCGACACCCGGGTCGTCGTCGGCGGCGTCGACATCGAGCTCCGGGCGGGCCGCGTCACGGCCCTCGTGGGTCCGAACGGCTCCGGCAAGTCCACGCTGCTGCGCGGCATCGCCCGGCTGCACTCCCTCGACGCCGGGCGCCTCGACCTGCGCGTCGACGACACCGACGACGCGCCGCGTCCGGTCACCACGCTCAGCGCGCGGGCCTTCGCCCGCGAGGTGACCCTGTTCGCCCAGTCCCGAACGGCGCCCCAGGGACTCAGTGTCCGCGAGGTGGTGTCCTTCGGCCGACACCCCTACCGCCGTAGGTTCGCCGGCCTCAGCGCCGACGACCGCGCGGCGGTCGACCGGGCACTGCAGGCGACCGGACTGGTACCGATGGCCGACCGGGCCGCGGGCGAGCTGTCCGGCGGCGAGCTGCAGCGCGTCTGGCTGGCCGCGTGCCTCGCCCAGGAGACCGGCGTCGTCCTGCTCGACGAGCCGACCAACCACCTCGACCTCCGCTACCAGGTCGAGGTGCTCGACCTGATCCGCGACCTGGCCGACGAGCACGGCGTCGCCGTCGGCGTCGTCCTGCACGACCTCGACCACGCCGCGCAGGTGGCCGACCACCTGCTGCTCATGGCGTCGGGGCGCGTCCTCGCCGAAGGACCGGCACCCGCCGTGCTGACCGCCGAGAACATCCACCTGGCCTACGGGCTGAACGTCGAGGTGAGCCTCGACGAGCGCAGCCGTCGCCTGCGCATCGACCCGGTCAGCCGACACTCCCCTCCACACACGCCCCACCCCCACCGTCCCCGAAAGGACCTCCCATGACCGCTGCCCGTCGCCTCACCGCCACGGTCCTCGCGGGCGTCGCCGCGCTCGCTCTCTCCTCCTGTGGCACCACCGATGTCAGCCAGGAGAAGACGTCGGCCGACGACGTCGCCACCGCACAGGGCTGCGAGGACGTGGCCACGACGTCCGGACCGGTCTCGCTGACCGACAGCCTCGGTCGCACCGTCGAGCTCGACCGGCCTGCCGAGCGGGTGGCCGTACTGGAGTGGCAGCAGACCGAGGACCTGCTCTCCCTGTGTGTCACGCCGGTCGGCGCGGCCTCGATCGACGGCTACGAGACCTATGTCAGCGCCGAGAAGCTCCCGGACTCCGTCACGAACGTCGGTGAGCGCGGCGAGCCTGACCTGGACGCGCTCTACGGCACCGACCCCGACCTCATCGTCATCGAGGCGTACAGCACCGACGACGAGCTGCTGAAGAAGCTCGAGGAGCGCGACGTTCCGGTCCTGGCCACCATCGGCGCCGACGGCAGCGGGCAGATCGCCAACATGAAGAAGGTGTTCTCGATGATCGGCGAGGCCACCGGCCGCACCGAGCGCGCCGACCAGGTGCTCGCCGAGTTCGACCAGCACCTCACCGACGCGAAGGCCGAAGTCGCCGACGCCGGCCTCGCCAGCGAGGACTTCGTCTTCTTCGACGGGTGGATCGAGGGCGGCAACGTCGTCATCCGTCCCTACGGCCAGGGCGCCCTGTTCACCGAGCTCGGCGAGGAGCTGGGTCTCACGGGAGCATGGACCGACAAGATCAACGACTCCTACGGCAGCGGCGGCGTCGACCCGGCGTACGGGCTGGCCCAGACCGACATCGAGGGCCTGACCGCGGTGGGCGAGGCCAACCTGATCTACGCCAACGACGGAACCGAGGACAGCTACGTGCCCGAACTGGAGAAGAACTCCATCTGGAAGTCGCTGCCCGCCGTCAAGGAGGACCGTGCCTACGAGTTCCCCCCGGGCGTCTGGGGCGCCGGCGGCCCGCGATCGGGCGAGCAGGCGATCGACGCCTTCGTCGCGGTGATCACCGGGGCGTGAGCGCACCCACCACCCTCACGCGTCCGGGCTCGACCGAGGCCACCGCCCCGGTCGAGTCCGATGCCGGCCGCCGCACCGCAATCGGCGGCTTCGGACTGCTGCTCGCGCTCACCGTCCTGGTCCTCGCGGTCGGGCTGGTGCACCTGACCCAGGGCACCTCCGGCGTCGGAGCAGGCGACCTGCTGCGGGCACTGCGTGGCGAGCCGGTCGACGCCGGCGGCGTCTCGGCGTACGACATCTTCCTGGGCTCGCGGCTGCCACGTCTGTGCGCGGGCGCAGCCGTCGGACTCGCGCTCGGCGTCGCCGGCTGCCTGCTGCAGTCGGTGACCCGCAACCCGCTCGCCTCTCCCGACACCCTGGCCGTCACCGCAGGCGCCTACTTCGCCCTCACCGCAGTCGCGGCCTTCGGAATCTCCGCCCCCCTGTGGGCGTCGAGCGGAGTCGCGTTCGCGGGCGGGCTCCTCGCGGCCGCGCTGGTACTCGGCATCACCGGCCTGGGCGCCGGTACGACGACCACACGGCTCGTCCTCGCAGGATCGGCCGTCGCGATGGCGCTCGACGCCGCCACAGCGATGCTGCTCATCCTCTTCAAGGAGCAGACCACCGGCCTGTTCGCCTGGGGCAGCGGCTCGCTCACCCAGCTCAACCTCGACGCATCGCTCCGGGCAGCGCCGGTGATCGCCGCGGTACTGCTCGTCTCGCTCCTGATCACCCGCCGTCTCGACGTTCTCGGTCTCGGCGAGGACGCCGCGTCCTCACTCGGCGTACCCGTCCGATCCACCCGGACGATCGCCGTCCTGTGCGCCGTGCTGCTGACCGGCGCGGCCGTGACCCTCGCCGGGCCGATCGCCTTCGTCGGGCTCGGCGCTCCGGTGCTGGCGCGCCTCCTGGTTCCTCACGTGGCCGCCCTGCGCCGCCACGCGTTCCTCATCCCGACGTCGGGGCTGCTCGGGGCGCTGCTCATCCTGCTCGCCGACGTCTCGCTGCGCGCCGTCCTCGGCGCCACCGCCGCCGTCGCGATCCCGACCGGCATCCCCACGGCCCTGGTCGGCGGGCTGATCATCGTGCTGCTCGCCCGTAGGGTCCGCGATGCCCAGAGCACACGGGTGCCTCCCGCCACTCGCTCGGCGCTGCGCAGCCGCCGGCGCTTCGTCCTGGTCACCTCGGTCGCCGTCGTGCTCCTCCTGGCGTCCATCGTCGTCGCGCTGATGGCGGGCAGCCTGTGGCTTCGGCTGGGCGACCTCGGGATGTGGCTCGACCACAGTGCGCCGGCCCTCGTCGACCGTGCCCTCGACGAACGGGCCGCGCGCATCGCCGCCGCCGTCCTCGGCGGAGCGGCGCTCGCCCTCGCCGGCGTCGGGGTCCAGGGTGTGGTCCGCAACCCCCTGGCGGAGCCGGGACTCCTCGGCATCACCGCGGGCGCCGGTCTGGGGGCGGTCATCGTCGTCACCACCGGACTCGGCGGCGGTGGCCGGGCCGCGCTGGTGGGAATGGCCGTGGCGACGGGGCTGGCGACCTTCGCGCTGACCACGGCCCTGGCCTGGCGCGGCGGCCTGCTGCCCGACCGGTTCGTCCTCACCGGCATCGGCTGCGGCTACGCACTCACCGCCGCCACGACGTTCCTGCTCCTCCGGTCCGATCCCTGGCAGACGCCCCGGATCCTCACCTGGCTCTCGGGGACGACGTACGGACGCTCGACCGAGGACGTCGTACCCGTCGCCATCGCCCTGCTGATCGCCGCACCACTGCTCATCGCGATGCGCCGGCAGCTCGACCTACTGGCGATCGACGAGGACACCCCACGCATCCTCGGCGTCGCCACCGACCGCGCTCGCCTCGGCGTCCTCGGCCTGTCGGCGCTACTCTCCGCGCTGGCCGTCGTGGCCATCGGCACGGTCGGCTTCGTCGGGCTCGTCGCACCGCACCTCGCCCGCACCCTCGTCGGAGCACGTCACGGCCGCGTCATCCCCGTCGCGATCGTGTTGGGTGGGCTTCTGGTCCTGGTCGCCGACACGCTGGGCAGGACCCTGATCGCCCCATCACAGCTGCCTGCGGGCCTCATGATCGCGCTCATCGGCGCGCCGTACTTCGTCTGGCTGCTGCGGCGCACCCGCCTCTGACGCGACTCCCCCACGCCTCACGGTGCGAGCGTCAGCGACGCCGGTAGCAGCAGGGCTGCCGCGATCAGCTCGACGATCACAGCGACCGCGAGTGCCTGGACGGCGAGCAACGCGATCAGGATGAAAGCCTGGGCCGCGCCCGCCTCAACGGCCGAACCACCGGCGAGCAGCACGCCGACGAACGCACCCGGCAGAGTCACCAAGCCGACGGTGCGAGCCTGGTCCTGCCCCGGCACGAGTGCCAGCGCGGCAGCGCCGCGAGCAACGACGCCCACCGACTGACGTCGCGTGAACCCCAGCGACAGGGCCGCCTCGAAAGCGCCGTGCTGCGAGTCCAGCTCCTCGACGAGACGACGACCGGCCAGGGTCGTGGCCGTCATGGCGCCACCGATCAGGATGCCGGCACTCGGCAGCACGGCGACCGGCTCGGCGGGGATCACCGAGCTCACGAGTCCCAGCCCCAAGGTGGGTACCACGCCCGCGGCGATCGGCAGCACCATCCACATCCCCCGCGACTGCAGCACGCCCGTGACCCTCCGCGCCGCTGTCCCCGCCGCCACTACGACCATGCCGACGACGAACACACTCGTCCACACCATCGACCCGAGAGCCAGTCCGATCACGAGACTGACCGCGCCGAGCTGAACCACGCACCGGACCGCTGCCGTGACCGGAGCGAGCCAGGGGCCCAGCCCGGCGACACCGGTGACGGTGGCAGCCGCAACGACGAAGGCCACGAGCACCAGGGCGAGCGGCCAGCCCAGCGACAGCAGCTCGCCGTTCACCGAAGGCCCCGACGCCCGGGAAGAACGACGTTCACGACGCCAGACTAGGTAGCGCGATCCGGGCGCGACCGGTGCTGGCCGCGTGTCGCTGGCTATGGGTGGAGAGCGCCGTCGCCCGTCGACCCGGGTGGCGGGAAGAGTCGGCCGCCCACTCTCCCCGCCGGTCCGTCAGCGTCGGACTCGGAGGGTGGTCCTCTTGCTGCGGATGCTGTCGACATTGGCCGAGTCCACGGGTCGAAGGTCGCCCGGACCTTCACGGGACGGTTGCTCTTCGGCAGCCGGACGGTGGACCGGCCGCTGGCCGAGGACGCTCATGTGGTGACCTTCCCGAAGGCGATGCCGCTCACCCGAACCGCGCTCCCCGCGCGCAGAGTCGAGCGACGGCCCATGATCGGCCTACCGTGGGGGATGGCCCCCGGACTCGATCCCGCTCACGACAAGTCGCGTCGCGAACGCGACGTACGCGACGTGCTGGCCGCGCAAGCAGCGTGGACTGACGCGATCGTGGCCGACGACGCCGACCGGATGGCGACCCATGTCACGGACGACTGGGTGATCGTCTCCGCCTCGGGCGTCTCGCTCGGAACGCAACTCCTCACCCTCGTCGCCTCCGGTGAGCTCTCGCACTCGGCAATGGCTCCGGTCGGCGAGCCTCGCGTCCGCATACTCGGCGACACCGCACTCGTCACCGTGCGGGCGACCAACACCGCCCACTTCCGGGGCCGGCGGCACGACGCCGACGAGTGGACCACGGACGTCTTCGTCCGACGGGAAGACCGGTGGCTATGCACGCTCACCCACTACACGCCGGCCGCCCCCTCCTGACCAGGTCCGATCAGGCGAGATGGGTCAGGCTCGCGCCGTCGTTGCAGGAGGGCAGACGAACGGGTTGGGGGTGCTGGCCGTGACTGCGCCGGGTCTGGACGTGCTCGACGCACGCCGACCCGGACACAAGACGCGCTGATTCCGGACTGACCGTGCGAACGCGCACCGCAGATGACATCCCCGCGACGGACACCGAGCTTGTCGTCAGGCAGCCGCCGCCGCGTATCGGGAGACCCGCAGTAGCCCAGCCGCGAGGCCGCCGCAGAGCTCGACGGTGGCCGAGTGGTCCCGGCCCGCACGATCGGCGACCGCGTACAGGGTCGCAGCACAGCCCCGGTAGGTCGGGTCCAGGCCTCCCGCGATCACGCCGTCCGCGAGGTGGTGGAAGCGTCTCTCCCCCGCATCAAGCAAGGCGGCGACCTCCAAGCGGCGCGACGGGCTGAGCCGCGCCGGGTCGGAACCGGACACGACGTGTCGGGCCAAGTCCTCAACGAGGTCGCCGAGGCGGCCGACCTCGACGACGAAGCGCAACTCCGCAACGAGTTGGGGCTTCGGGACCCAGGGACGCGCTCGCAGGGCAGCCTGGGCGGTGTCCACGAGCCCCCGGCGGTGCGCTGCCCCCTGGAGGACCTCGCGAGCGCCGTGCCGGTCACCGTCAAGGACAGCGTGCAGTGTGGCCTGGAATGCCTGGTCGGTGGCTCGGATGAGGGATTCGACGTCTGCGTACCTGTTCACGTCCCCACGCTCGCCGACACCGGACGGCGGTCGACGTGTCCTCACAGATTCCTGACGCGTTGGGTCGAAATCCTGACGCGTCGAGAGAGCCTTCGCCGGCGGAGGGCACACGTTCCGCGGGTGCGTGCGTGCGCGTGCGCCAGCGCGAGCTCAGCCACGACACGGGCGGCGCCGCTGGCGGGTGCTGGAACATGCGGCTAGAAAGTCGACGGCAGCCGACGTCCGTCACACCAGTGCCTGCCCGCCGAGTATCAGTGCGAAGCCAACCACGACACTCACCAGCTCGTCGTCGGTGAACAGACCGCGATCTACCCCCCACGGACGCTTCCGCTACACGCGCTACATGGTGGTCACGGCCGCACGGGTACGCCGATGACGCAACCCCCGCAGGCCCCGCGATACCCCGCGGATCCGCCCGTCCCAGCGGGGGTTCCGGAACGCCCCGTCGACCAGAGTCGGTGCAGCACCCCTGCGACGACCGGTCCATGCCCCGAACCTCCAGCTCCTACCGGATACGCCGACGAGCGAGCAGGAGCGACCCCGCCGCCACGACCACGACCACGACACCGACCACCCACGGCCCGAGCCCCTTGCTGTCCTGGTGGAGATCGATGCGTTCGGCAGGTTCGCCATCTGCCGAGAGCCGCGGCAGGTCGCACCGCTTCTCGTCGTCGGCGTTGTAGCACCAGCCCTCGATCCCTCCCGGGGTAGGCCGTCGGGCGCCGGCGCCCTTCTGGGAGAAGGACCAGTCAGCGCCGAGGCCGTCGGCGTACCAGTACTGCCAGTACTGACCGGTGAAGCTGCTCGGGCAGGTCTCGGGGTAGCCGGCAAGCGTGCACAGGTAGCCGCCCTTGCTCTCCCTACTGTCCACCTCGGCGGCAGCCAACGCGGCCTGGCCGGTGGCGGGGGTGCCGACGCATTCGCTGCGCAGCACCCGCTCGTCCTCGGTCTGCACGTGCAGCCACACCTGGCCGGCGCCGAGGCACTCCCCCACCGTGGCGGGTGAGACCGCCCCGGTGACCTCGGGATCGCTCGCGCCGCCGGTGAGCAGCAGAGCACCGAGGACCGTGCCGAGAAGCACGGAGAGCAGTCGGCCGGTACGCCGTGCGACGTGGTGGTGGCTACCAGGCGCGAACGGGGCCGTCATCCGGTGGCTCACCTTCTCTCTGGTCCTCAGTGCGTTGCTTGTCCCGCGCGCCGTCGCGGTTCCGCTCGGCCAGTTGCTCGGCCTGCTGATCGGGATCGGGCGGCTGTGGCTTCTCCGGCGGCGGGCGCTCGTCGGTCTCGAGCTTCTGGTCCAGGCGTTGCTGGGTCTGGTTCGGCTGCTGCTGTGGCGTGGGCGGCTCGGGTTTGCTCGGCTGTTGCGCGGCGTCGTTCTCGTCGCACTCGCCGGCCCGGTCGAGGACGGTCTTGGCCGCACTCCAACGCAGTGCCGCGGTCTGTGGGTCGCCGGCCGCATCGAGCTCGTCGCCGGCGGCCTCGAGCGTCCACGCCCAGTTCAACGCGACTCGGCAGTGCGCGGAGTCGGGGGCCAGGTCGTAGGAGCGCTCGTACCGCTCGGCGGCCTCGTCCCATCGGCGCTGTGCGTGCGCCGCCACCCCCTGGTTGTACGGCGCGATCCACCGCTCGACCAGGTTGATCCGGGCCGTCCAGTCGAACCAGTCCTGCGCCGCCCGGGAGTCGCCGGATCGCCAGTCTCGTTCCCCGAGCCGCTGGCCCACCTGCATGACGGTGATCTTGAGAGCAACGGCGCCCAGCAGCAGGACTGCGACGACGGCGGTGGCGATGACCCGCCGGCGGTGGTCCTGGGTGGTCGGGTCAGTGAGCACCGTTCAGCTCCTCGCGCGCGGACCGGATGCCGGTGACACAGAGCCCGATCAGGGCGAGCAGTCCCAGAGCGGCGGCGAGCGCCACGATCCAGTAGTACTCCTGGCCGGGCACGGTCTCGGTGACGATCGGCGCGGCGCCCTCGGTCGTCAGCTCGGGCAGGTCGCCGAGGCTCGTGCGGTGCCGGTACTCCGCGCCGAGCTGCTCGGCGATGGCCTTCAGCGCGCCCTCGTCGATCCGCGAGAGCTGGACCTCGCCGTCGAGCCTGATCAGCTCGGCACTCTCCGGGCTCGTCGTCATCGGCCCGCCGGCACGGCTTCCGTACCCGAGCACCAACGCGCCGCTCACCAGCTCGCGCGCAGGTGCGAAGGACGCGGGTGGGGTCTCGGCTGTCTGCTCGCCGTCGCCGAGGTAGATCAGGTAGCGGCTGTGGCCGGGGCGCTCCTCCTTGGCCTCGCGGAGGACCTGGGTGGTCAGGCCGGCGGCGACCGAGATATCGGACCCCGACGCCTTCGTCGACGGCCGCCATCCGGCGGTGCGCCAGAAGCCGCTCAGGGTGGTGGCATCGGTGGTGAAGGGCACCGCGAGCCGCGCCTCGTCGTCGAAGACGACGACCGCGACCCGGGACCCGGCAACGGTGCGGATCAGCTCGTCGAGGTCAGCTGCGGCGCCGCTCATCCGCGGTCGCTCGCGCTCCCAGTCCTGGGCGCCCATCGAGGTGGTCCGATCCAGCACCACCACGATGTCGACCGGCCGCTCTCGCGGAACCTCCACCTGCAGCGCGCCGACCGGGTGCAGGCCGACCACGACGGCGGCGACGGCCAGCAGGATCCGGAGGACCGAGGTGAGACGCGACCCGCGTGACTGACGCGGCCAGTGCCGCCAAGCCCAGACGGCCGTGGCCGCCAGGAGCACGACGGCGCTGATCAGGATCGGCCAGATCGGCTGCAGCATCATCGGCGCCTCCCCGCGGCGAGGAGCGCGCCGGCGAGGCCGAGCACGAAGAGGGCCGCGCCCGGGGTGACCCGGTCGAAGCTCCGCTCCTGGGCCTGCGTCATCAGTGCCGTCTTCTGCTGGGCCTTGATGGCCGAGCTGATCCGCGCCACGTTGGTGGACTCCCCCGGGCTGATCGTGAGTACCGTGCCCAAGGTCGGGGCGAGCGCGGAGCGCATCTCGTCCACGCGGTCGGCGTCGGCCTGCTCGGGCATGATCGCGAAGACCATGAGGTCGCCCTGTCGCGCGATCCCAGCTGCCTGCTGCAGGGAGTAGATCGCGTCGCCGGCGACCTCGTTGTCGGTGGCCAGCACGATCGTGCGCGAACGCAGCGCCTCGGTCTGGTCGAAGCTGCCGGCGCAGCTGGCCAGTCCGTCGCCGATCAGCGACGAGCCGGCCCGCGGCGACGTGACGCCGGGCAACGGTCGGCGCCCCGCCCCGACGATCGACTCCCGCGTGGCAGCGAGCTGCTCGGTGACGTAGCCGTGGTCGGTGGTCAGCGGGAAGACGGTCACCGCGTTGGCGTCGAAGACGACCAGCCCGATCCGCTCCTCGTCCAGGTCGTCGGCGAGCGCGAGGTAGGCGTCGATCACGTCGGCGTCCACCTCCCTCATCGACCCGGAGACGTCGAGGCAGAGAACGACCTCACGGGTACGCATCTCCGCGGAGTCGTCGCTGACGCCGACCAACCGTGCGGCCATCAGCGCGACCCCCACCAGAGCCGCCGTGAGACAGGTGAGCTCCAGCAGTCGCCGTCGCCACTCCTCGCGGGCCAGTCGCTGGAAGAGTGGGAGCGCGCGGACCCGGTCCAGCGACGAGACGAGGACCGGCGCACCACCGGCCCGCCGTGGACGCGCCCACCACCAGGCCGCGAGCCCGACGATCAGCCCTACTGCGAGGATCAGCGCACCGACCCAGCCCTGGATCAGCTCCATCGGCGCACCACCTCGCGGGCCTGCTCCACGAGCGGGCCGACCGGCTCGGTCGCCGCTCCCGCGGGAGCGAACGCCCACGTCTCGACGGCCTCCACCAGCGCCACCATCGGCTCCAGACGCGGGTCCTTGACGGCGCTGCGGCGCAGCTCGGACAGCACCCGGTAGTCGGCGTCGCCGTCGCTCGCCGTACCGACGAAGCGCCGTACCTCCGCGCTGAGCCGAGCCGCGGCCTCGGCTGCGCTCAGCTCGCCGGACGTCAGGTCATCGGCCACCCGGTCGATGCGGGTCAGCGTCTCCTCCCGCAGCCGCTGCAACGGGTCATCCCCGCCCGCGGCGGCACGCAGCGCCCGACGTGCCCACCAGCCGACGGCGACGATGCCGAGCAGGCAGGCGGCGACCACGGCCCACCACCACGGCGAGTAGCCAGCGGGGGGGTGGATCTCTGCGGCCTGCAGCGCTACCGACCATGGCTCAACGGACACGGCGCATCCTGTCGACGAGGGTGAGCAGGTCGCCGATGACGCGGTCCGGATCGTCGAGGTGCGCGTGCGCGATCCCGAGCCGATCGAGCGTCTCGCGACGCCGCTGGGCTCTGGCCGTCGTGGTCGCCTCGATCTCGGCGGCCAGGACGGTGCTCGCGGCGGCGAACGCAGGGAGTCGGCGTCCCGTGCCGGCATCGCTCACCGCTCGGCCGGCCCGTCCGGGCTCGGTCGGGTCGAGGTCGCCGACGGTGATCACCGCCAGCTCGTGCTGGACCAGCAGCCGGCGCAGCACCGACTCCAGGGCGCCGTCGATCTCGACGTCGCCGAGCAGCAGGAACATGATGGCGCGGCGACGGATCGCGACCACCGCGTGCTCCAGCACGGCCGTGGTTGCCTGGCGGGGTGAGGCGGGCGTGCTGGAATCCCGGATGCGGACCAGCATCCGCTCGAGCTCCAGCTCGCGGGTCGTGGGCCGGACCGCCGTCGGCCCCTCCTCCGCGTGGTGGACCAGGCCCACGTAGTCGCCGTGGCTGATCGCGATCCAGCCGAGTACGCCGGCCGCGGTGATCACCAGGTCGCGCTTGGGTACGCCGCCCTCGCCCGACCAGGCGGAGAGCCCGGCCAGCTCGCGGCCGGTGTCGACCACCAGCACGACGGTGTGCTTGCGGTCGGCGACGTAGCGCTTGACCAGCAGTCCGCCGTGCCGGGCCGAGGCCTTCCAGTCGACGTCGGAGACGTCGTCTCCGGGCTGGTAGTCGCGCAGGTCGGCGAAGTCGAGGCTGCGCCCGGCCAGCGTCGAGGCGTACCGGCCGTCGAGCAGCCCGGAGACCGGCCTGCGCGCATGCAGCGCGAGCCGGGTCTTGACCTTGGTGAGCAGCGACATCGTTACGGGGTCGGCACCGCGTCGAAGACGGCGTCGATGAGGTCCTCGGGGCGCACCCGCGCTGCCAGCGCCTCGAAGGTGAGCAGGAGCCGGTGGCGCAGCACGGGGTGCCGCAGGGTGACCACGTCCTCGGGCAGCACGTGCCCCCGGCCGGCCAGCAGTGCCTGGGCGCGCGCGGCCTGCAGGAACGCGATGGAGCCACGCGGGCTGGCGCCGTACTCGAGGTAGCGCGCCGTCTCGGTGGGCAGGAACTGGGCCGGGTGACGGGTGACGTTGATGATCTCGACGATGTAGCGGTTGATCGACTCGGCCACGTGCACCCGCTCGACCAGTGCCTGCAGGAAGAGGACGTCGTCGAGGCTCGCCACCGGCTCGGCGTGCTGGGAGTCGAGCTCGCCGGCGGCGATGCGGGCCAGCACCTCGGCCTCCTCTGCCGGAGACGGATAGTCGAGCACCTCCTTGAGCAGGAAGCGGTCCATCTGCGCCTGGGGCAGGACGTAGGTGCCCTCCTCGTCGATCGGGTTCTGGGTGGCGAGCACCATGAAGGGCACCGGCAGTCGGTGGCTCTCGCCACCGATCGTGGTCTGGCGCTCCTGCATCGCCTCGAGCATCGCGGACTGGGTCTTGGCCGAGGAGCGGTTGACCTCGTCGAGGAGCACGAAGTTGGCGTGCACCGGTCCCAGCTGGGTGCGGAACTCGGTGGTGGCCGGGTTGAAGACCTGGGTGCCGATGATGTCGGAGGGCAGCAGGTCCGGCGTGCACTGGATGCGAGAGAACTCCGCGCGCACGGCGGAGGCGAGCACCGAGGAGGAGAGCGTCTTGGCCAGGCCGGGCACCGACTCCAGCAGCACGTGGCCGCGCGACATCAACGACACCAGCAGTCCACGCAGTAGCGCCTGCTGGCCGACCACCTTGCCGGCGAAAGCTCCGCTGATCGCCGTCGTGATCTCCGCGGCGCGTGCGAGGTCGGCCGCACCGATGGCGGTGGCCGGTGGTGCGGGGAGCGTGGGGAGGTCGGTCATGGCTGGGCTCCTTGGCGGTCGTCGTGGTTCCAGAGGCGTTCGAGTTGGGCGCGGTCCTCGCGGCGGGCGATCGCGGCGGGCTCCACCGTGTCTCGCTCCAGCGGGTCGGACGGGGTGGTCTCGGCGCCGATACTGCGCCGCAACGCGACCAGCAGCGGATGGCCGAGCAGCCCCAGAACGACAGCGGTGGTCGCGCCCCGGGTCAGGTCGTAGATCAGCGAGGTCTCCCGCGTGTAGGCCCAGAGGCGATCGGCGACCTCGACGGGCGGCAGTCCCGGGTAGAAGCTGGTCAGGGTGGTGCCCGGCTCCTGGCCCCAGCCCATCAGGTTGAGCAGCACCCCGCTGGCCAGACCTGCGCCCACGGCGAGCGGCAGGGACGCCAGCCAGGCAGCGCGGGGGCGCATCCGCCACAGCAGACCGCCCAGCATCCCGCTGAGACCCCAGATGAGCGCCTGGGTGGGCAGGGTGCTCGCCGGCTCGCCGAACGCGATCGTCGACGACAACGCGGAGGCGGCTCCGACCAGGAAGCCGGCCGGTGCGCCGAGCGCGGCCCCCGCCAGCAGCGGCAGGGCATGGACGAACTCGACACCGCCGGCCGCGGGATTGAGCACTGCCCGGACCACGGTGTTGGCGAGGATCAGGCCCGCCACACCCGCGAGCGCGTCGAGCCGCCGCCCTGCGTCCAGCCACATCGCCACCGCGAGCGCGAAGAGCCCGCAGACGAGCGCCGTCATCAACCAGGGCGCCGCCTCCTGTGCCTGGGCTCGCGACTGCGCGGTGAGCGAGTCCCGGATCGGCCAGCCGATCCAGACCAGGCCGGTGACCACCAGGACGGCGAGTACCAGCAGCGAGCGCCGACCATAGGGGACACCGATCCGGCGCCAGGTGCGTCCGCTCATCGCAGCGCCACCTCCGTGGTCGTCGGGACGAGGTCGCGCACGCGGATTGCCCGCGCTCCCAGCCGCGCCAGCTCCGGCTGGTGCGGCAGCCGGTCGAGGACCGTGAGCGGGGCCCCGTCAGCGACGATTGCGCCGTCGCCGATCACCACGATCCGGTGGCAGGCCCGGGTGAGGACCTCGACGTCGCTGGAGACCAGACAGGTGAAGGCGCGCGGCTCGTCGTGGAGGGTGCGTGCGACGTGGCGACGGGCGGCGGGGTCCATGCCCCGGGTGGGCTCGATCAGCAGGCGTGCCCCCGGCCGACTGAGGGCCAGGCCCCAGGTCAGGGCAGCGCGTTCGCCCGGCGAGTGCCGGTCGACAGCGCGGTCAGCGTCGAGTCGCGCCAACGGATCGACGTGGGCCGCCACGGAGCCTGGCGCCAGCCGGTGCCGCCGCTCCCAGCCGCGGACCAGAGCACCGACACGGGCGGCGCGCGGTACGGCGAGCGGCTCGGCCAGGAACGCCTCACCCCGCGCCACCGCGACCAGACGACGGGCCAGGTCGACCTCCGCCTCTCGGTCACCCTCGGCGGACACGATGCCCAGACAGACGCCGTCGCTGAGATCGAGGGGCCGGTCGAGTCGGGTCACCTCGGGCGCCGCGGTCGTCAGCCGGTCCCCCGCGACGCGCCGCTGATCGCGCAGGTGCGGGATCAGGCCGGCCAACCCCGGGGAACCGTCCGCAGAGACCTCGCCGTTCATCGCGCGGGCCAGCGCCAGCCCGGGAGGCGCGGGCAGGGTGCGCGGTACCCAACTCGCCCGCTGAACCTGTTCGATCCGGTCCGGGGCGAGGATCTCCAGCACCTGGTCACAGGCGGGGAGGGCCTCCTCGACGAGGTGGTCGGCCCAGACGACGACGGTGCCGGCAGCGGCGCGCTCCCGGATGGCGGCGAGCGCCGCGGGCCGACGTTCGGGCGCCAGGTCCGCGAGCGGCTGGTCCAGCACCAGCACCCGTGCCTCGCGGTTGGACAGGGCGCGCTCCAGTCGCTCGGCTGCCTGCTGTCGCGATGCGCCGGGGTCGTCGGCGAGCTGGGAAGAGTCGACAGCGCCGGCGAGCTCCTGCGCGGTGAGGCCGAGCACGGCATGTCCGTCGAGATCGACGCGGCCGGTGACCCGAGCACCGAGCATCAGCCGTCCGGCGAGCGCGCGTAGCAGGGTGCTCGCGCCGCGACCATTGCGTCCGACCACCAGGGTGACACCGGTGAGCTCGGCGGAGACGGAGGCGAGCACGGTGCCGCGCGTCGGCAACCAGACCGAGAGTCCGTCGATCGTGAGGGTCACCGTCGCCCTCCCGCGGCGACGGCGAGCACCGGGAGCACGGCGAGGCAGAGCAGAACGGAGACCGGGAGCCCGGGCGCCTGCGCGAAGTCCACGACGAGTGCCTCCGCGTCGCCGGTGCGCTCCCGCAGCATCCAGCACCCGCCGACCGACACGGCACCGAAAAGAGGGACGGCGTCACTCGCCGTCGGCCGCGGCAGGGCGAAACCATGCAAGGCCAGGCCCACCAGGATGAACGCGGCCAGGCTGAGCAGGGTCAACTCGATGCCGGAGACCTCCGGCCAGGCCGTCGGCGAGATCGCGCCGCGCGCCCACCACAGGCAGATGGCGAGTACGGCGGCGACCCCCGCCAGCGCGCGAAGCGGGCCGAGTCTCGTGAGCCGAGGCGTGAACCAGTCCGCGGAGATCTCTCCGGCCCGCTCGAGGATCTCGCTCAGCACCGCGGCACGCCCGGAGCCGGCGAAACCGGAACGGCGAGTCAGGCGTGCGTCGCAGCGCTGGGCCGCGTAGGCCTCGCCCAGGCAGAGAAGCGGCCCCCAGACCCGAGCTGCCCCGCCCCAGGTCGCCCCGGCCAGTCGGAGCCAACCGGAGGCGGAGACCGCGTGCGCGAGCAGCCCCAGGACCGCCACCAACGCCACAGCCTGTGCCCCACGCGCGGCGGCGAGGTGGAGCTGACCGCTCGTCACCGCGCCACCGAAGGTGCCACCGGTCGCCGCCGACCACTCCGGGAGCAGCCAGACGACCTCCCCACCGAGACCGGGACGCTGGACTGCCACTCCGAGCAGCGCCCACAGCGCCGCGAGACTCAATGAGACACCGACGACCAGGCGTCCGACCTCCGCCCGGGGTCCGCCCAGGGCCGCCATCGCCACCCAGCATCCGAGCGCCACGGACCCCAGCACGGCCACGTTGGTGGTCGCGGTGACCACCAGGACCATCACGCCGGCCCAGAGCAGCCAGGGCAGACCGGTGAACCGCTCGTCAGCGGTTGTCGACTCAGCCACGACGCGCCGCTCCCCCGGCGGGATCGCTGCCAAGGCGCGCCGGCACCAGACGTCGCCGTACGCCGACCCCGACTCCCAGGAGCGCCGCCAACGCCGCCAGCCCGGCCAGCGCGATGGCCGCCCGCCGGACCTCGACTGGATCGTGCGACGCGGGCGTGGACGCGACCGCGACGTCGGGCATGTCGAGGTTCTGCCCGCGCGGCCGTGGCACCGCCGTGACGACGTCACCCTCGGCGAGGTCGGCCCCGACCATCGGTGTAGCGGGCAGAGGACGGCGGGCCACCGTCTGCCCCGCGTCGCTCGGCAGCACGGCCCAGGTGGCGACCGGGATGCCGGACGCGGTGTCCACCAGGCGTAGCTGGTGCCGACCCCGATCCAGGCCGCGGGGAACCTGGTAGATCAGCTCGCACACGGTCGTGGCATCCGGACACTGCGCGCTACCGCCCGCTGATTCCCAGCGCCCGTCGCGCTCGATCTCGACGGCAAGGATCGTGCCGGGCAGCGCCGCGGTGACCTGGAGTGCGAGGTCGGTACCCACCGGCTTGGCCATGCCGTACCCGTCGCCCAGGACCAACGGACTCCGCGACGCCAGCACGGTCCAGGTGCCCAGCACCTCCGTCAGATCGGCGCCCCGGCTGTCCTCCAAGGCCAGCAGCAACGGCCCGGCCTCCTCGTCCTCCGCGAGCCGAGGCAGGGTCAGGTCCGCGCGACCGAACCCGTTGCCGTCGGTGGTCACCTCAACGGACGGGCCGAACGGCGTCAGCCGCTCGTCCCCGCCCACCCGGAACGCCCGTACGCCGACCGTGCTGCCGGGCCGGCCGGTCACCGCGACATCGCCCGGCAGGCCGTCGATCCAGGTGGAGTCGGCCTGGACCGAGCAGGGCACCGAGCCGCCGCAGAGCTCAACAGCCTGGCTCGACGGCACTGCCTCAGCGGCAGCGCCGGCACCGAGCGTGCCCAGGGCGACACCGGCGCACAGCCCGGTCGCCGCGCGCTGCAGGAGTCGGCTCACGTCAGTGGCTCGCGGAGCTCGCGTGCGGCCCGGCGGCGGGCGAAGAGCCACCAGCCCCCCGGGGCCAGTAGGAGCACCAGGCCGAGGAGCCCCCAGGCGCGGGCGACGCCGGCCTCGGTCTGCAGGATCGGGCCGGAGGCGTGGCTCACCACCGGCTCACGTCCCCAGACCGAGCCTGTCGCGTCGAGCTGCGAACTCTGCCCGGGCACGGGAGCCACCGGGACCGCCGCGGCGGTCGCTCCCGCGGGCGCCCCGGGCGCCGAGAGGTCTGCCGACGTGGAGGCGCCGCCGCCGTCATCCGGCTGCTGAGGAGGAGTGGTGGTGGTGGCCGGGTCCGGCGCCGGTCCATTCGTCGCCTCGGGCTTGCTGTCGGGCTTCTCGTCGCCACTCTTGTCGGGTGCGGGCTTGGATTCGGGTTGAGGAGCCGGCTTCACGCTGGGCGTGGGCTCACTCGGGGTCGGATCGCTCGGCGTGGCGTCGGGAACGCCATCCCTATCGAGGTCCTTTCCGGGGGTCTCCGTCTCGTCCGACAAGAGGGCTGGCTCCACGTCCCATGGAGCGGAGGCCTCCTGCCCTCCGTACTCCCTGATGATCCGGAACTTGTAAGGCTCGCTACGCCCTAAGAAGTTCGCCGGCACGCTGTACTCGATGCGCTCGCGCTTGTCGGGCGCGCTGTTGAGCACCTGAGGGTGACCTTCGCCGTAACCCGGGAGGTCGACCCACTCGCCCGCCTCGGTCTGGTACTCCACCCAGTACGGCATGCCCCTGACGTGACCGATCACCTCCATCGACAGCCGTCGATCCACGGGCTTGACGTGGGTGTAGCCGTCGCCCAGCAGACGTACGGCCGGGCCGCCGTAGGGGATGAGCTCGCCGAGCCGTCGGGTGAAGTCCATGCTGGTGTCGTCAGCCAGTCCGACCCAGAGCCAGCCGCCTGCATGGGACTCCGGTGGCTGCTCGGGAACTAGGCGCAGTCCCCGGTAGATCCCGTCGTCACGGGTCCGCGCGGTCGCAGTCTCGCCGGCCGGGTGCAGCGCGGTCACCGTGCCCTGGGCGTTGAACTCCACGAGGTAGAGCCGGACTCCGACCTGGACGCCGGCGTTGCCTCGCACGTTGACAAAGACGAAATCACCAACGTTGACGGTGTCGGTGGTCGTGATGAGTGCGCAGCCGGGGTTGTTGGCGCACAGGGCCGACTGCGTCCGCCCCACCGCGTCCGCGTGGCCAGGTCCAACGAGCGGGCACAGCAGCGCCACCCCTGCGAAGGCAGCCAGCCTTCGTGGGAGCGCACCCAGTCGCCGCGCCTGCTCCATGTGAATCTCTCCTACCGCCCGCTCAGCGACGTACCCGGAGCCTGGTCTGGGCCTTGGCCCGCTGGTAGTTCGCGTCGCCGTGATACACGACCGCAGCCCGCCAGCGGCCCTTGGCCAGTCTGGGCAACCTGATCCGCGCCGCCGATCGTCGGCTCGGCAGCACCGTGCGCATCCGCTTGGCCTGCTTCGCCTTGATCAGGGTCACGACGACTCGGCCGCTGGGCGAAGGGCGGCCGGCAGCTCTCCCGACGGTGACCCGGGCTACACCCGGCCTTGTGCTGGTCGGCAGCTTTACCACCTTCAACCGCACCGCCGAGCGAGCCGGTTCGACAGGCGCCGGAGGCTTCGTGGGCTCGCCGGGCACAGACGGGGCGACGGGACCGCTACCGCCCGGCGCGAACCTCGCCACCAGTCGCGGAACACAGCCCTCCATACTCAAACAGACGCCCTGGAACCAGTTCATAGCGTTGTTCGGCACCGCGAAGCCTCGATCCTCGCTCCAGGCGCCTTCTCCGCTGACGGTCGTGAACCGCCACCACGGGCCGACGCCGGGCACGTCGTGACCGATCCCGTCGACGAAGCCGACGAAGTCGCCGGTCATCCCGACCTCGTATCCGACCGCCTCGAGCACATCGAGGCGTCGCTCGCCCGTGCCTGAGTAGGTCCCGCCCACCCGGCACCGAGCCTCCGGGTCACGCTCCGCCCCGATGCCGAAGTCGACGACGACGGTGAGTCCTTCGCCCTGCTTGCAGAAGCCCGGGTGCCACCCGTCGGTGGCGGGCTCGGCCTGGGCGGGCACTACTCCCAGCACCGAGACGAGGAGCCCGAGGGCCGCGGCCGAGGCAGCCGCGACGACGCGGCGCCGGTGACCTGGACGGTTCATCTTGTTCTCCACTCCCGCGCGGGGAGGGAGCGCGGCCGACGGGCCGCTTCCACCCACCCGCTTTCCACGACGGTTGATGTTTTCGTTGCCTCCCGGGGCCAGTCCGACTCGTCGAGCGGGAGCTCGACTCACGGTTGCGGGTCAGCGCCGGATTCGCACCGGCTTTGGAACCCAGGGAGGGTATTCAGTTCTTGGTGGGCAGACGCCCAGCCGCATTATGCGGCTCCGGCGGATGGTCCGCCGAATCGCCTCAGTCTCTGGTGTCTGCGATCTGCGTGACGGCCCGGCAGCCGAGATCGGCCGGGCCGTCACGCACACATCGACTCAGGTCACCTCATGACCCGTACCGCCGTTCCGGACTTCACCTGCCCTGGGCCGACGTAGGAATCGCCCATGTAGGCGACCTGGACGGGCCGCCGGCCCGGCTTGGCCTTCCGCTTGACGGTGATCTTCACCTTGGCTGCGCCCTTGGCGTTGAGCTTGACCGTCTTCGTGGTGCCCAGGAAGGTCAGGCGGACCTTGCCGGTCGGCGTCACGTCGGCGGCGGGAGCCTTCACCGTCACCAGGAAGGTGACCTTCTTGCCGCGCTTCACCTGCTTCTTGGCGGGCTTGACGTTGATCTTGGCCGCGGCCTTCGTCACCGTGGCCGAGACCGTCTTCGTGGAGGCGGTGAACCGTCCCTCGACGCCCGCGTAGCGGATCGTCAGCGACGACGTGCCGGGCTTGAGCGACTTGGCCGGGATCCGCAGCGTCGTGCGCCCCTCGGTCAGGGTTCCGGTCACCGTCTGACCGGCGACCGTCGTCGAGACAGTGCCGGACGGCTTCTCCTCGCCGCTCACCGGCGCGACCGTGACCGTGAGGACACTGGCCGTGCCGTAGGTCGTCGGTGTGGCCGAGGCGGTGATGAAGGTCGCCACCGGGTCCGCGGCGATGGTGACGCCTGCGGAGGCCGGGGAGGCCTGCGAGTCGTCGACCGCGTTGGTCGCGACCACGGTCGCCGTGTAGGTGCCCGCGGGGAGGTTCTCGAACACCGCGCGTGTCACGTCGCCAGCTACCGTCCGGGTCAGCGGCGTGCCCTCACCGGGCGCGAGCACCACGGTGTAGCCGGTGATCGGCGAGCCGCCGTTCTCGGGTGCCGACCAGGTGACGGTGATGTCCTTGCCCTCGACCGTGGCTTCGGGCCGGGCCGGTGCCTGCGGAGCGGTGAGCAGCACCAGCTGATCGATCGCCTCGTCGAGAGCCAGAGCTGCCTCGTCGACCTCACCCTGGGTGGCGTCCTCGTCCGTGACGACTCGGTTCGCCTCGGTGACCACCGTCTGCAGCGTGGTCCAGCTGTCCGCGGTGTAGTCGGCTGCGTCGAGGTCGGCGACCTCGTCGAGCGCCGCCTGCAGCGCGGTGCGGTCGATCGGGACGACGTCGGGGCTGGTGGTGACCTGGCCGTCGTAGACGTAGACCGGCGGCAGGGCACCCAGGTTGTAGGGACCGATGGCTACGGCGTTCAGGTTGGCCGGCTTGCCCTCCAGCGGGATCTGGCGGTGGTAGGGCCACTCCGAGCCGAGTCCCCCGATCGACAGGTACCCCTCCAGCGTCGCCTCCGCTTCCGCGGGGACGGCGTAGGTGAGCGCGTACGTCGTGGTGGCGCTGGTGTACTGGCCGCCCTCGTTGCTCTGAACGGTGCTCGTGCCGTCGGAGTAGGTCAGCCGCGGCTTCGTCCCCGCCATGAAGGCGGGGTTGTAGATGCCACCGAGCTTCTCGATGCCGCCCTCGATGCCCCTGAGCGTGAGCTGGGCGTTGTCGCCGGTCTCGAAGGGCTGGCCGGGATCGGTCCCGTTGGCGATGGTGACGTCGATGCCCTTGGCGCGGACGACGTAGTAGGTGACCTCGTCGCCGTTCGTGAGCTCGATGATGTTGCGTCCGGCGCGGAGCTTGACGGTGAACTCGCCGGTCTCGGCGGGCAGGTAGCCGCGCCAGCCGGTGCCCCACGCCCCGCGGTTGAGCGGCTGGTGCACCCGGACCGTGGTGCCCTCGTCCGGGGTGAAGGTGAACGGACGCGAGCCGACGGCCTTGTCGAAGTAGTAGGTGTCGAGCTCGTTGCGGACGTCGATCCCGGTGTCGAAGGATGCCTCAGAGCCGCCGACGTTGACGACGACCAGGCCGGTGTTCTGCTCCTCGATGCCGTTGAACGACCAGTTCGTGTTGCCGGGGGTGCCGTTGTCGTTCGCGGCGAGGTACTGCAGCGGGTCGTAGGTGATCTTGACGACGCTGACGCCCGGCTGCTCGGCGTTGATCCGCAGCTGCCGACGGCCTTCGGCGCCGATCTCGCGAGTCGTGATGCTGCTGCCCGCCACGTCGAAGGTGTAGTCGGGCTCGATGAAGAGGTTGTTGATCTGGTCGAGCTGCGCCTGTGAGGTGCGGAACGTGTCGAGGTCGAAGTGCTCGCCCACCTCCAGGTTGACGACGCCGGTGTCGTCGACGTTGGTGTACAGGTTCCGCGGGTCGCCGGCTCCGAGACCCGGGATCGACAACGAGGTGTCTTCACGTCCCTCCAGCGGCCTGAGGTTCAGCGTGTACTGTGCCTCGGCCGAGGTCGCGGCGACGGTGAAGATCTTGGCGACCTTCTCGGTCTCGCCCTCGATCAGCGCGGTGGCGATCTTCTGCGAGCTGTAGGCGACCGGCGTGGTGGGCACGTAGACGTCGTAGTCGTCGTCGGAGAGGGCAGCGATCCTGGCGAGCGGGTACCGCACGAACTCCGCGAAGTGCTGGGCGGTGCCGTTCTTCCACGACAGCTCCACGTCGGCGCCCTTGGTGACCTTCAGGGACAGGCCGGGACCGTCGAAGCCCAGACGGCCGATCGCGGTCTGCAGGATCACACGCGTCTGGTAGATCCGAGCGCTTGTCGCGGACGGATCTGCGAGCGCCGCGTTGGCAGCGGCCAGTGCCTCCTGCAACAGCGTCCATCGGAACGGCACGGCTGCGTTCTCGCTGGTCGCGGCGGCCTCGGTGACGACGGTCTGCAGCTCGGCGCGGTCCTCCGCGATCGGGTCCTCCACCACGTCGGCGAAGTACGACGAGAAGGTCTCCTTGTCGTAGTCCCCGCGAGTCTCGTCCGGAACGGCGGCCTCGACGGTGCGGTTCGCGGGATCGGCGTTGTTGGAGCCGGTGAAGGTCGAGGCGTTCATCGACGGCTTCGTCGGGTGCAGGAACGTGATGCGCTCGAGAGTGTCGATGCCGTTGAAGGTCGTCGCCGACCCGAACACGTAGGTCTCGGCGGCCACCACCACGTGGCGCAGGCTGGTGTTGCCCTGGAACGGGTTGGCCAGCGTGAAGGAGGCGACCGGGGGCAGGCTCACGTCGGTGAGAGCGGTCATCCCGTTGAGGGGGAACGTCGTCCCGTCGACGACCCCGGACAGGTCGAGCTCCTCGATGCTCGTGCCGGCGTACGCCGCGTTGCGCAGGTCGGCGTAGTCCTGGCTGTTCAGCGTGCCGCTGACCCGGACCTTCTTGAGCACGCTGTAGTCGTAGCTGCCGGCGCTCTGCCCGAACTGGTTCCGCAGGGCCTGGTTCAAGCGGTTCAGGAGCTGACCCTGGGCCGGGGTGGCCACGGCGGTCCACCGCGCGGGCGCCGGCTCGGGCTCGGTGAGTGCAGCGATCGCGGCGTCGACCTGCGCCGTGGTGGCGCGCGGGGCGATGGCGACGCCGCGTCCGGCCTCGACCTCGTCCTCGGTCGCGGTCGCCGGGTCGGGATCGGCGAGGGCGCGGATCAGGTCCGACTTGTCGGCCATCGTGAAGTACGGGTCGGCACCCCAGCAGCCGCTGGGCACGCCGGTGTCGCAGCCGTAGCCGTGCATGGTGAACTGCCAACGGATCACCTCGCCGTCAGCCATCTCCCACGCGCCGGCGCCCACGGGGGCCATGACGTTGTCGACGGTGTACATCCAGCCCGACATGTTCGAGTAGTCGAACTCACCGAGGTAGCCGTCGCCGTTCTCCACGGTCAGCGCGAAGTCCTCCTGGTCGGTGATGTACGACGGGACGTCCACGACGCCGGTGTCGATGCCGGCCACCTTGGAGAGGTACCAGCTGCCGGTGGTCGGGTCCCCCGGGTCGGCGAAGTCGTGGCCTGCGTCGTCCAGGACGGACTCGGTCACCTGGGCGGCGGTCGTACCCTCGGGGACGGTCAGCTTCACGGGCTCGATGTAGTAGCCCTGGCCGAGGTTGTAGCCCTCGAAGGTGAGGTAGACGTCGATCTCGCCGTCGTCGGCGGAGGCGGCCGGGGCCATCCCCAGGATCAGGGCGAGGGTCGTGATCGCGCTCAGCATCAAGGCCATCACGCGTCCGCGCGCGTGGTTGGCGGGCGTGGGATCCATGTGTGTTTGTCTCTCCTTGCGACGACTGTGCGTGGAGAGTGAGGAGCGGAGCGGTCCGCGCTGCTCGGCGTGCAGGCGCACGGCGCCGGGGCGGCGTGCGGTGCAGGTCGAACAGCAGGTGCTTCAGGCCACGTTCCCGTTTTCCACGACAGGATTGAGCCAGACAACACGCGATAGGTACTCCGACTCGCGGCACAGGCTCGTGCCGCACACGGTTGCGGGACAGCGCCGGAGTCTCACCGGCTTCCCCCGTCGCGAGTGCAACTGGTTGGCGGGCCACGACCGGCGCGACCCGAGCGGACCCTATCCCAGTTCACGGTCGGCTGATGCCGGAATGCTCCGAACGCGAGGACGGCCCGGCGGCCAGGGCCGCCGAGCCGTCCTCGCCCAGAGGAGGAGCTCTACCTCCGGACGCGGACCACCTTCTTGGTCTGGATGGTCGCCTTCTTCACGCGGGAGTCCCCCAGGTACACGACCCGGACCGCCTTCTTCCCCGGCTTGACCGTCCGGTTGACCGGGACCTTGACCCGGGCCGTACCTGCGGCGTTGAGCCTGGCGCTGACGTTCCTGCCTGCGAACGTCACGCGGACCTTGCCGCTCGGCCTCGCCCCGGGGGCCGTCACCTTGACCACGAAGACGGCGTTCGTGCCGCGCTTGACCCGTGACTTCTTGACCGTCACCTTCACCGTGGCGGCCGCCTTGCCGGGGTTCGACGTCGGCGGGGTGGGCTTCGGCGGGACGGGCGGCGCGGGCTCACCTGCGTCGCGCATGTCATAGAGGCTGTTGCGTCCGTCCACGAAGCGCAGGTAGGCGGCGATGCCGTAGAAGCCCTGCTCGGTGGACATGCTGTTCCGGGTGGTCGACGGCGTGGAGTACCAGAAGCCGCCGCCGTCGACGTAGAACGTGGTGAGCGCCGCGGCCGCGCTGCCGCCGCTCTTGATGAACCGCGGGTCCGTGTCCGGGTCGATGCCGAGGGCGGCCAGGGCGGTGATGACCTGGGTGGCGCTCTCGACGCTCTCGCCGAAGCTGGCGTAGCCGCCGCTGTCGCGCTGCAGCTCGGAGAGGGCAGTCACCGCGCGACCCACGGCCGCGGAGACCTCGGGCTGGCCCACGTAGGGAACGAGCGCCTGCAGCGCCATGCCGGTCATGTCGGGATCGGTCCGGGCGCCGAAGAAGGCCCACCCACCGGCCGCGAGTTCCGCGGTCAGGATCCGGTCGACGAGACCCTGTCGGGTGGTCGGGGTGGTGACGCCTGCGACGGTCGGGATCGCGTAGTCGCGCGAGTCCAGGGCGATCAGGGCGAAGATGACCTGGTTGAGCAGCGGGAGCTTGCTCATGTCCGCCACGCCCTCCAGCAGGTTGTGACCGCCCACGTCCGTCGGATCGCGGTTCAAAGCGCCCAGGGCGAGAATCACCCGCTCGTACTCGGTGGCCGCACCGAGTACGCCGTCCTTCTCGACGACGTCGTCGACGAGATTGGAGTAGTAGGTGTCGAGCCACGCCTGCGCACCCGGGGTGTCGTTGCGGGCGAGGCCGAGGGCTTTCCACTCGACACCGAGTCCGGTGGGCTCGTAGTTGTCGAGGATGTACTGGCCGGTCTCGGCCTGCATCAACCGCAGCTGGGCGACCAGCTGGTCGTTGGAGGTGGCGGCGGAGGCCGGGGCGGCGACCAGGGCCGGGGCGAACCCGACCATGAGGGCCAGGACGGCGAGGAGCGGGGTCAACAACGCAAAGCGCGGACCCGTGGCTGCGGTTGTCATGGTTCCTTCCGGCTGCAAGTGGCAGGAAGGGATCGCGCGGCGCTCCGCGGCCCCTACCCTGCGATCGCGACAGCGAGTAGTGGTGGTGTTCTCACCCAGCCAGGTCTCCCGACTTTCCGTCATGTGCTCGACGGACCACGGTTGCGCGTCAGTGCCGGACTTCGACCGGCTTCCCCTGGATTGGGCGGATGTGGAGTTGTCCGGGTGAGGTTATCGCCTCGTGCGAACGGCAGTGCTGAGCGGCCGACCGACGATCCCCGCCTGGTCCTGTACGGGCGCCGACTGCGCGGCCACGTGTTGTCGATCGCCGAGGAAATGTGCCTATGCGTTCAACTTCTAGTCGTCTACCGCGGAACTGTCGACTCCCGGCCGGCCACCTCGCGCGTCGTCAGGGTCAAGGTTCGGGGAGTGACATCCGGGCATCGCAAGGCCCTGACCACGCCTGACCTCGCCGACACCACCAAGCGGCACTTGCCCTAATCTCGCTCCTGCAAACAACATGCAACACCTACGAGGAGCGGCAGAACCATGCGGCAGGCTGTCCGGCTGTTCTTGTCCTTCCGTCCGAGTTCCCGGGTCGAGATCGCCGGCCTCGTCGCCTTGATGCTTCTCGTGACCGCGACGTACGTCGGCCAGGGCCTCCTGATCGCCCGCCTCCTCGCACGAGTGGTGGGCGGGGCACCGGTCGCGGAGCTGGCGTGGCCGCTGCTCGGCGTTGTCGCCCTCCAGCTCGTGCGGGTGGGCGTGGTGGTCGTCCGCGACGCCTGGGCGCCGCGGGTCTCGGGACGTGTGAAGGAGACGGTGCGCGAGCAGCTCACGCTGAAGCTGTTGGACCTCGGGCCGGGCCAGGCCCAGCGGATGCGCACCGGCGACCTGCAGACGACGGTCGTCGACTCCGTCGAGCTGCTCGACCCGCTGATCGGTCGGTTCGTCCCGGCGGTCTACGCCGCGGTGATCGGCGCGTGCCTCGGCGCGGCGTACGTCGTCGCCGTGGACCCGCTGGTGGGCGGGATCGTCCTGCTGTGTGCCCTCCTGGCGCCGGTCTCCAAGATGGCCGGCAGCCGGCTCATGGAGGAACGTGGCGACCGCTGGATGGTGACCTACCGCGGTGTCTACTCCGAGAACCTCGATGCGGTGCAGGGCATGGCGACGTTGAAGTCGTTCAACGCCAGTCGCCGCCGGGGCCGCGAGCTCGCGGACCGTGCCGAGGAGTTCTGTCGCGACTCGGTCGGGCTGATGTGGGCGTCGTCGGCCACCTCCAGCATCGGCGAGCTCCTGGTGCCGATCGGCACCACGGCCGCGATCGGGCTCGGCGCCTGGCACGCCTCGACCGGCGAGATCACCGTGGCCGGGTTGTTCACGATCCTGTTGCTGACCCGCGAGACGTTCCGGCCGATGAACGAGCTGCAGTCGGCGTTCCATGCGGCGTACTCCGCGATCCCGGCCAGCCGCGCGGTGGCCGACCTGCTCCGTCTCGAACCGGAGGTCCACGAGGCCGACGACGCCGAGCCGCGCCCGCTCGCCGTACCACCGCGCCTGGAGCTGACCGACGTCTCGTTCCGCTACCCGACGCGTTCGGCCCTCGCCCTCGACGGCCTGAGCCTGGTGATCGAGCCCGGGGAGCGGGTCGCCGTGGTCGGCCGCTCGGGCGCCGGCAAGAGCACGATCGTCGGTCTGCTCCAACGCTTCTTCGACCCCACGTCCGGGGTGATCCGCCTTGACGGCCACAACCTGCGCGACCTGCCACTCGACCAGCTGCGCGACGCCGTCGGCGTCGTCGCCCAGGACACCTACCTCTTCCACGGCACCGTGCGCGACAACCTGCTCCTCGCGCGCCCGGACGCGACCCACGAGGACCTCGTCGCCGCGACGACCGCGGCCCGAGCCCATGGGTTCATCACCGGCCTGCCCCAGGGCTACGACACGGTCATCGGCGAACGGGGCCTGAAGCTCTCTGGCGGTGAGCGCCAGCGCATCGCCATCGCCCGGGCTCTGCTGAAGGACGCGCCGGTCCTCGTCCTCGACGAGCCGACGTCGGCCATCGACGCGGCCAACGAGGCCGCCATCACCGAGGCACTCGCCACTCTCTCGCGGGGGCGGACCACCATCGTCATCGCCCACCGGCTCTCCACCGTCCGCGACGCCGACCGCATCGTCGTTCTCGACCACGGCAGGGTCGTCGAGACCGGCACCCACACCGACCTCCTCGACCGGTCGGGGACCTACGCCGGCCTCGTCGCGACCCAGACCGGAGCAGCCCGATGAGCACCCACGCCCACGACCATGCCGCTCCCGACGCGGAGCCGCGCTCCCTGGCCCGTCGACTGCGGGTGCTGATGCCCCTGCTGGGCCGACACCGCCGACTCATCGTGGTCGCCTACCTCGCCGGCGCCCTCCACCAGCTGCTCGCCCTCGCCTCCGGTGGCATCGGGGCGTACGTCGTCGCCAAGGCCGCCACCGGTGCCTCCGGCGACGAGCTGCAGGGCTGGATCATCGCCCTGGTCTGCCTGGTGGTCCCGCTGGTCGTGATGAACGTCGCCGACAGCGCGTTCGCCCACATCGCCGCCTTCCGCGCCCTCGCCGACACGCGCGGCGAGGTCTACGACGCCTTCGAGCGTCTCTCCCCCGGCTACATGCTCGAGCGCCGCTCGGGTGACCTCGGCTCGGCGGCGATCTCCGACGTCGAGCTGATCGAGGTCTTCTTCGCCCACACCCTGAGCCCGCTGGCGGTCGCGACCACCGTGCCGGTGGCCACCACGATCACCCTCGGCACCTTCCACTGGTCCTTCGCCGTCGCCCTCGTGCCCGTGCTCGTCGTGCTGGCCTCGGTGCCGTCCTGGCTGCGCCGGCGCGCCGAGCGCGACGGCCGCGAGCTGCGCGAGTCCCTGGGCCGGATGAGCGCCGACAGCGCCGACACCTTCCAGGGCCTACGGGAGCTGGTCAGCTTCGGCGCCGGCCCGCAGCGCCTCGCGATCCTGCGCCGCCAGGGCGCCCGGCTGGCCGCCGCCCGTTCGGCCCACGGACGCCGGTCCGGCATCGAGTACGCCGCAACCGACACCATCGCGCTCGCCGGCACCCTGGTCGTTCTCGTCCTCGGCGCTGCACTGGTCAGCCGCGGGGACCTCGACCCGACCCTGTTCCCGGTCGCGGTCGTCCTGGCCGCGATGGCGATGCTGCCCGTCCTGAAGGTCACCGAGGTCGCCCGGGAGCTCTCGGTCGTGGCCTCCGCCGCCGAGCGGATCACCACCCTCATCGACGCGCCGGCACCCGTCCGCGACCTCGTCGACACGCCTCCCGCCGGCCCCGTGGTCCCCCATGTCAGGTTCGAGGATGTCCGTTTCGCCTACCGCGAGGACCTCGACCCTGCCGTCCAGGAGGTCTCGTTCGAGGTGCGACCCGGCGAGACGGTCGCGCTCGTCGGCCACTCGGGCGCAGGCAAGTCGACCTGCGCCCACCTGCTGCTGCGGCTGTGGGACGTCACCGCCGGTTCGATCACGGTCGGCGGGCACGACGTACGCGACTTCCCCCAGGACGACCTGCGCCGCCTGATGACCCTGGTCCCGCAGGAGACGTTCCTCTTCAACACCACCCTGCGCGAGAACATCCGCCTCGGCCGCGCCGACGCGACCGACACCGAGGTCGAGGCGGCCGCCCGCGCCGCACAGGCCCACGAGTTCATCGCCGGCCTCCCCGACGGCTACGACACCGTCGCCGGTGAGCTCGGCGCCCTCATGTCCGGCGGTCAACGCCAACGCATCGCCATCGCCCGCGCGTTCCTGAAGGACGCTCCGATCCTGGTGATGGACGAGGCGGTCTCCAACCTCGACGCCACCAGCGAGCAGGCGGTCGGCCGCGCCATGGACGAGGTCCGCGACGGCCGCACCACCCTGGTCATCGCCCACCGGCTCTCGACCATCCGCACCGCCGACCGGGTCGTGGTGCTCGACGGCGGCCGGATCGCCCAGTCCGGGACCCACGACGAGCTCGTCGCGGCCGGTGGGGCGTACGTCGACCTGCTGGCCTCGCAGCTGGTCGATGCTCCGGCCGCGACGGCGTAGATCTCAGAGCACCGCGCAGACCAGGCCCTCGGCCAGGTCGTGCCAGACCAGGTCGACCTCGCGGAACCCGGCCTCACGCAGCGCGGCCAGGTGGAACGCCCGGCTCGGCGACTCGTGCTCGCGCCGGTCCTTGAACACCTCGTCGTGCGCGGCCACCTCGGCCGCCAGCGACTCCTCCGCGCGCACCCGCTCCCACCAGGTCTTCCAGTCCAGTGCGCCCGCGGCGACGGCTGTGCGCTCCCGGTCCACGCCGATGTCGCGCACCGCGCGGGCGATCGTCCCGTGTGGACGGGTGGCCGGCAGGTAGTCACCGTTGAGGAAGACCCCGCCCGGCGCCATCAGGCCCCGGACCAGTTCGTAGAGCGCGCTGAGCTCGGCTCCGGTGAGCCAGTGCAGGGCGGTGGTGGACACCACGGCGTCGTACGTCGGATGCGGGAGCTGGCCGATCCAGGCCGGGTCGCGCAGATCGCCGTGGAGCCAGGTGGGCTGCCGCTCGGCCTCGGACTGGTGCAGCCGACCGAGCTCGAGGAGCAGCGGGTCGAGGTCGATCGAGACGACCTCGGCCTCGGGGAATCGCCGCAGCACCCGCTCGGTCGCCGAACCCGGCCCGCAGGCCAGGTCGACGACGCGCAGCGCGCCGTCGGTCCGCGGCGCGAGCCGGTCGATCACGTCGAGCATCAGCTCGAAGCGGACCTCGCGGTGCGCGATGTAGACCTCCTGCTGGCGCTCCCATTCGGCGACGAGCTGGTGCGCGAGGGTGACCCGGGGATCGGTCATGGTGTGGCGTCTCCGTTCGTGTCGGACGTGGCGTGCGAGAAGCGGGGTACGGCGGCCAGCAGCCGCCGCGTCTGTGCGTGCTGCGGGTCGCCGAGCACCCGCGGCGCCGGGCCGACCTCGACGATCCGGCCCTCGTGCATGACGGCGATCCGGTCGGCGAGCTGCGCCAGCACCGAGAGGTCGTGGGTGATGAACAGACAACCGGTGCCGAGGTCGTCGCGCAGGTCCATCAGCAAGTTGAGGATGCGGGCCTGCACCGACACGTCGAGGGCGGTCACCGGCTCGTCGCAGACGAGCAGTCGGGGACCGACAGCGAGCGCGCGGGCGATGGCGACGCGCTGGCACTGGCCGCCGCTGAGCTGGCGCGGCCGGCGGGTCGCGACGGCCTGGTCGAGGCCCACGAGATCCAGCAGCTCGCCGACCCGCGCCGTACGACGCCCGCGCGGCACCGCGCCCGAGACCGACAGCGCCTCGGAGATCGACGCCCGGACCGTTCGATGCGGGTCGAGCGAGCTGGACGGGTTCTGGAAGACCATCTGCGCGACACGGCGGTGAGCGCGCCGCTCGCGGCGGCCGAGGTCGGCGAGCGCGACGCCGTCGACGAGCACCCGTCCGCTGTCGGGACGCTGGAGCCCCACGACGGCGCGCGCCAGCGTCGACTTGCCACAGCCGGACTCCCCCACCAGGCCGACGATCTCGCCCGGCGCCACCTCCAGGCTCACGTCGTCGACCGCACGGTGCCGCTGCGCGCGGTCGCGGCGCCCGGCGTAGCTCAGCGACGCGTTCTCCACGCTCAGCACGGTGCCTCCTCTACGACGTGGTCCACTCCGGTGACGAACCGGGTGCCGGGGGTTCGCCCCAGCGCAGGGATGGCGGCGACGAGGTCTCGCGTGTAGGGGTGGCGAGGCCCGGCGAGGACGTCGGCGGTCGGGCCGGTCTCCACGACCCGGCCGTGCCTCATCACCACGACCCGGTCGGCGAGGTCGGCCACCACCGCGAGGTCGTGGCTCACCAGGACCAGGGCGAGGCCACGGTCGCGGCCGAGCTTCTGCAGCAGCGTCAGCACCTCGGCCTGGGTCGTGACGTCGAGGGCGGTGGTCGGCTCGTCGGCGATCAGCACCGCCGGGTCACCCGCGAGCGCGGCGGCGATCAGCACTCGCTGCCTCATGCCGCCGGAGAGCTCGTGCGGGTAGCGGTCCACCAGGCTCGCCGGCTCGGGCAGACCCACCGACCCCAGCAGCTCGACCACGCGCTCGCGGGCGTCGTCCTTCGAGAGACCGAGGGGCAGACCCTCGGCCACCTGGGAGCCGATCCGCCGCAGCGGGTTGAGGGCGGCGTACGGGTCCTGGAACACGATGCCGATCCCCGCGCCGCGCACCATTCGTAGCGTCTGCTCGTCGGCACCCACGAGCTCGGTGCCGCGGAACCTGGCGCTGCCCTCGACGAGCGCCTGCTCCCCCAGCAGTCCGAGCGGGGCCAGGCTGGAGACGGTCTTGCCGGAGCCGCTCTCGCCGACGACGGCAAGCACCTCGCCGGCCCGGACCTCGTAGTCGACTCCGTCGGCAGCGACGACCTCGCCTCCCGGCGTGTCGAAGCGCACCCGGAGTTCGCGGACCGCGAGCAGCGGCGCGTCCGCGTCCAGCTCCGCCGGGAGTACGACGCGCTCAGGCTGGCGCGGGGCCGACGGTCGGCGCATCCGCCACCGGCGCAGCTCGGGCGGGACCCCGACGTGCTCGCTGACCAGGTTGCCCGAGAGTGCCACGGCCGTGATCGCGAGGCCGGGCGGTAGCCACAGCCACCATGCGGTGCCGAGGTAGGGCCGCGACTCCACGAGCATCTGGCCCCACTCCGGGGTCGGAGGGGTGATCCCGAGGCCGAGGAAGCTCAGGCCCGCCGTGGCCAGGACAACCGCCCCGACATCGGTGCTGGCGAAGACGAGCGAGGGCCGGGCGGCGCTCGGTACGACGTGGACGAACAGGATCCGCAGCGGATGGGCGCCGAGTCCGACCAGCGCGTCCGACGCCGCAGAGCGCCGGTAGCCCAGCACCGCGCCACGCGCGATCCGGGCGTACGGCGCCCACGCCAGGACCGAGAGCGCGAAGATCAGGTTGGGCAGGCTGTTGCCCCGGATCCCGACGATGGCCAGGGCCAGCAGCAGCGACGGCACGCTGAGCGCAAGCTCGACCGCTGCCGTGACCACCCGGTCGACGACCCCGCCGACGTACGCGCCCACGGCACCGACGCTCACACCGACGGTGATGGCGATCGCCATCACAACCGCCGCCATGGCCATCGAGGTGCGGGCCGCGTGCACGATCCGGCTCAGCTGGTCGCGCCCGAGCTGGTCGGTGCCCAGCCAGTGGTCGGCGCTCGGGGGCTGCAGGCTGGCGGTGAGGTCGGTGGCGTTCGGCGACGCCGGCGCGAGCCACGGCGCCAGGGCGCCCACGAGCGCGATGAGCAGCAGCGGCAGGCCGAGCAGGAGTCCGCGCCTCACCGGATCCGCTCCTCTCGCAGCCGAGGATCGCCGACTGTCTGCACGACGTCGGCAGTGCGGGTGATCAGGATGAACCCGACGGCGAAGACCAGGACCCCGGCCAGGATCGCCCAGTTGTCGCGGAACTCGACGGAGGCGACGAACCACGCGCCCAGACCCGGCCAGGCGAAGACCGTCTCGACCACCACCGTTCCGGTCAGGACCATCCCGACCTGCAACGCGGTGACGTTGAGCGTCGCGGCCGCCGCGTTGGGCAGGGCGTCACGCCAGATCGTCGAGCGGACCGACGCACCCCGGGCCCGCGCCGCGGTGACGTAGGGCTGACGCAACGCCTCGGCGAGCGCGACCGCCACGACCCGGCTGATCGTGGCGGCAGCCGGCACGGCCAGCACCACCCACGGCATCACCCAGGAGGCCGGACCGGCCTGACCGGACGTCGGCAGCAGACCGAGCCGCTCCGAGAACACGACGATGAGCAGGAAGGCCATCCAGAACGCCGGGACCGACGCGCCCACCAGCGCGAGCAGGCGCAGGACCCCGGGCAGCGGGCCCCGCCGTACGGCGGCCGAGACGATCCCCGCCGCGAAGCCCACGACCACCGCGATGAGCGTGCTCCCGAGCGCAAGGAAGAGCGTGCGGGGCAACTTCTCCGCGATCTCCTCCGCGACGGGGCGCCCGGTCTTCTCGGAGCGGCCCAAGTCCCCGGAGACGGCGCGCGAGAGCCACACGCCGTACTGCGCGACGACGGAGTCGTCCAGCTTCAGCTCCTCGCGGATCCGGTCGACCTGCTCCTGCGTGGCGCCCGGACCGGCCTGGCGCACCGCGATCGACGACGCCGTGTTGCCGGGCGTCGCCCGCACCAACGCGAAGGTCGCGAACGTCACCACCAGCAGCACCGCGACCGCCGTGAGCACGTGGCGGGCCAGGGCACGCGCCCTGGCCCCGCCGACGCGATGGTGCTCAGCCAATCGTCACGCCCGTGAGGTCGAGGTGGTACTCGTGCGGCGGGATCTCGAAGCCATCGACCTCGGAGCGCACCGCGTAGTAGCGCGGCGGGTTGGTGATCGGCACGAACGCCGACGCCTCCTCCAGGTAGTCGTAGATCGCCTGGTACGCGGCGTCGAGATCGGCCGGCTCCCTGGCGGCCACCGCTGCCTCGACCAGACCGTCCAGCTCGGGCGTCGTCCAGGTCGGCGTCTCGGCGTCACTGGTGAGGAAGGACAGCACGGTGTTCGTCGGGTCGTACGGCGCGCCGTACGTCGTGGAGAACGCGAGATCGAAGTTGCCGGCGGCCTCCTCGTCGAAGTACGCCGCCCCGTCGACGACCCGCAACTCGACCCCGATGCCGACCTTCGCGAACGCGTCCTGCAGCGCTTGGCCGACGGTGCGCGAGTCCATCATCCCGTGCACCGGGTCGGAGACCAGGAGCAGCTCCAGCTCGAGCGGCTTGCCGTCCTTGCTGCGCGCCTTCCCGTCCAGTGCCCAGCCCGCGTCGTCGAGCACCTGAGCGGCCGCGTCGGGGTCGAAGGCGCGCTCGACCGGCGTGCCGCTGTGCGGCACGGTCGGCGGGAAGTAGCCGCGGGCGACGTTGTCCGTGCCGCCGTAGAGGACGTTGTTGATGGACTCGACGTCGGTCGCGAGCGACACCGCCTCGCGGACCGCCGGGTCGGCCAGCGGCCCCCGGGGGTTGAAGATCAGCGACATCGTGGTGTCGGCGTCGCCGGTGAGCAGCTCCAGGCTGGAGTCGCCCTCGACGGTCTGCGCCTCGACCGCGTTGATCGGGGCCAGGTACCCGCCGCCGATCAGGTCGACCTCACCGGAGCGCAGCGCCGACAGCCGGGTCTGGGAGTCCGGGATGACCTTCATCTCGACGTGCTCCAGCGACGGCTTCTCGCCCCAGTAGTCCTCGTTGCGCGCGAACGCACCGGTCGTGTCCGTCGACGACTCGTAGACCCAGGGGCCGGTCCCGACCGGCTCGGTGTAGTTCCCGCCCTCCGCCGACGTGGGGCTGACGAAGCGCACCGGCCGCACGATGGTGAGCTCCTGGATCAGCGGCGGGTACGCCTCCGAGAGCTTCAGCACCAGCGTGTGCTCGTCCGGCGTCTCGATCGAGGAGATCACCGTCGCGGCACCGAGGAAGGAGAACTTCTCCTGCCCCGCCCACTGCTCGATGTTGAACTTCGCCGCCTCGGCGTCGAAGGCGGTGCCGTCATGGAAGGTGACCCCCTGCCGCAGCGCGAACGTCACCATCCGTCCGTCCTCGGAGACCTCCCAGGACTCGGCGAGGGCGGGCTCGAGCTCGCCGCCCTCGCCGTACGCCACCAAGGGGTCGTAGACGAGGTCCATCGCGTGGAACTGACCCAGGAAGTCCCACGGGTTCAGGTCGCCCACCGGCTCGGCCACCGCCACCCGGATGGTGTCGCGACCGGCGTCGCCCGAGCCGCCGGAGGATTCTCCACCGCACCCGGCGAGGGCGGCGGAAAGCGCCAGCAGCAGGACGGAGCCAGCGGCCCACCCCCGCGTACGGCGTACGGATCGTGCTCGGGCAGCTCTCATGGGGTGCGGGTGTCCTCTCCACGGCGATGAACGCGACGCTGTCGCTGTTGCACATTATGCGCAATAAAAGCGGAGCCTAGGGCGTCGTCGATCCGACGCCCGACGCGCATGGCGAATCTGGGATGCCGATGAACAACTCACGGACGATCCAACCGGCCCTCTGCGCGAGCCGATAGCGACCAGGCTCGTTGTTGCAAACTCTTTGCAACAACGAGAGGGTGGCGACATGACCGACTACGTCCTCCCCGACCTCCCCTACGACTACTCCGCCCTGGAGCCCTACATCGCCGGCGAGATCATGGAGCTCCACCACGGCAAGCACCACGCGACGTACGTCAAGGGCATCAACACCACGGTCGAGCAGCTGGCCGAGATGCGGGACAAGGCGGAGTACGCCCCGCTCAACGCCTACGAGAAGAACCTCGCGTTCCACCTGGGCGGGCACGTCAACCACTCAGTGTTCTGGCCCAACATGTCCCCCGACGGCGGCGACAAGCCGACGGGCGAGCTCGCCCAGGTCCTGGACGAGTACTTCGGCGGCTTCGACCGGTTCCGCGCCCACTTCGAGGCGAACGCCCTGAGCGTGCAGGGTTCCGGGTGGTCGGTGCTCACCTGGGACGTGGTCGCCCAGCGACCATTCATCATCCAGCACTTCGACCACCAGGGGAACGTGCCGATCTGCATGGTCCCGCTGCTGATGCTGGACATGTGGGAGCACGCCTACTACCTGCAGTACAAGAACGACAAGGCCACCTTCGTCAAGCAGTGGTGGAACATCGTGAACTGGGCCGACGTGCAGCAGCGCTTCGACCGGGCCCGCACCCAGACACCCGGGCTGATCCTGTGACCGCGGACCCCGACGACCGGCGCGCCGAGCTCGCGCCGGTCGTCTCGGCCGCGCAACGCGTCGCCGGCATCGTCGCAGCGCGCGGACGCGGCGACGCGGCGGGCGCCCGGGAGCTCATGCGCACCTTCGAGAGCGAGAGCGAGCTCGCCGGCGGCGCCCTGCTGGTGGCCGAGCTCAGCCTCGGGCTGCTGCACCGCCAGACCGGCGAGCCCCTCGAGGACTGCGTGCGCGACCTGTGCGTGGAGATGGAGACCGCCCTCAGCTGAGCGGACGCCCGACAGTCGGCACGGGAACCCGGCATCCACCTCACGCCCGTCAACGGGTGTCCTGATCTACGCCTCCAAACCCTCGGGGCAGGCACGGCTCACGGGAACCCGACCGGGCCTGCCAAGAGGCGAACATTCTTGGGCGAGAGCCCTCCGCTAAGTCATATCTTGATTTGCGACGAAGGCGGAGACTCGGTCGCGGGGATCAGTGCAGCAGACCCGGTCGCTGACGTCCGTCGTCAGTTGGCACATCAGCCCCCAGCGCGAAGCAGACGGCTCGAACGTGGGACGCGTAGGCCGACTGTGGGCAGAATCCGCTACTCGTCTGGGTCGTCATTGAGAAATCCCGCTCAGCGTCTCGGGCGGCGACGCGGTTAGTTGCGATGCAGGTGTCCCGATCGCCTAACCGAACGAAGTTGGTGGGCGCCGGCATCTGCAGCCACGAGCTGACGTTCCGGACGATGCCGTCGATCTCCGCGTCTCCGACGATGCGGACAGGTGGCGAAGACAGCGTGCCTGGGTGGGGTGTGAGCTGGCGCCATGCGTCCGCTGCCAGCGCAATGGTCGGCACTCCCGGTCCGCTGTCGGTGCGGACGACGTTGCCTTCGAAGCGAAGCACACGGCACCTAGGCGTTGAAGGTCGCGCATCCGACACGTATCCGACACGGCATAAAATGACGAACAGGCCCCGACCTGCGTTTCCGCTGGTCAGGGCCTGTTTGCGCTAGGTGGGCGATACTGGGTTCGAACCAGTGACCTCTTCGGTGTGAACGAAGCGCGCTACCACTGCGCCAATCGCCCGCGTGGTGCGGCCGAAACTGTAGCCCATGGCGCGCCCGGCCTCCCAACCGGGGCGCGACCCAGGTCACGCGAACCGAACGGCCGTTCGCGGCGTCGTACCAGCATGACCGCCTCCACCTCCGTGACTCAGGCCGTCCTGCTGCGCTGCCGGACCCCCTCGGGGCGCCGTACGACGCTGACGGCGACGCTGGCCTTCGCCGACCTGGACCCGTACGCCGTCCGGGTCGTGTTCCACGGACCGCAGGACGAGGTCACGTGGCTGGTCGACCGGGAGCTGCTGATCGCCGGGTTGGAGTCGTCCGTCGGGGAGGGTGACATCCGGATCCGGCCGCGACGCGGGGGCGAGGCGGTCGAGATCCGGTTCCGCTCCCCCGACGGCAGCCTGACCACGACGCTGCCCCGGGCCGATCTCGGCGTCTTCCTGGCCCGGACCCTCGACGTCGTCGCCCTCGGTGACGAGCAGGTGGACGCCGACGAGCTGCTGGCCGCGCTGCTGGCGTCAGGGACCGAGTAGCTCCGGCTCCCGCCGCCGCCAGGTCGCGGCCACCTCACGGGTGACGGGTCCCGGCGCCGCGAGCGTCCGGTCGTCCCAGCGGCTCACCCCCTGGACGTCACGGGTGGTGCTGACCAGGAAGACCTCGTCGGCCCGCCCCCGGACCTCCGCGAGCGGCTCGTCGAGCTCGCGACCGCCGTACCACTGCAGGACCAGGGCGCGGGTGACCCCCGGCAGGCAGCCACTCGCCAGGCTGGGGGTGAGCAGCTCGCCGTCGACGACGTAGAAGACGTTGGTGGTGGTGCCCTCACAGAGCCGGCCGGCCTGGGTCGCGAACACCGCCTCCCCCGCCCCTTCGGCCCGGGCGAGCGCGAGGACGTTCTCGGCGTACGCCGTCGCCTTCAGGCCGGCGACCGCCGCTCGCTCGTTGCGCGGCCACGGCGCGGTGGCGATGGTCGTCGTGTCCGGGTGGGGCGTCATCGCCGACGCCGTCACCGTGACGACCCCGGGGCCGGTGCAGGTGATGCGGAGCCGGCCGAGCGGCAGGTGATCCGCGGCCAGCGCGACGGCCACGCGGCGTCGTACGTCGTCCTGGTCGAGCGGCGGCAGCCCGACGGCGGCCGCGCCGTGCGCGAGACGGGCAAGGTGCAGGTCGAGGGCGAACGGCCGCCCGTCGACGACCTTGACCGCCTCGAAGACCCCGTCGCCCGCCGCGACCCGCGCTCCCACACCCGTCACTCTAGGAGGGCGCGCACCGCCGAAAGCGCGGCGTGACGCGGCCCCGCGCCACGCCGGGACCCGGATTTGGCACGCCCTTGGCCGTGGGTTAATGTTCTCACGCACTCAGGGCCACGGCCCAGGGAGCAGGCGGACATAGCTCAGTTGGTAGAGCGCAACCTTGCCAAGGTTGAGGTCGCGAGTTCGAGTCTCGTTGTCCGCTCGGAGAGGTCTCTCTCTTGGTTTGACCTCCTACTGGTGGAGTGGCCGAGAGGCGAGGCAACGGACTGCAAATCCGTCTACACGGGTTCAAATCCCGTCTCCACCTCGGGCGATTGGCGCAGTGGTAGCGCGCTTCCTTGACACGGAAGAGGTCACTGGTTCAAACCCAGTATCGCCCACCAGCAGGTCAAGCCCCGTTTCCCGGCTCTCGGGAGGCGGGGCTTCGTCGTTCACACGGAACCCGACTTCGTGGCTAGCGGGTTCCGGCCGCCTCACCCGCCAGTGGCGACAGGATCGCGCGTACGTCGTCGAGCCGCGGTCGCGCCGCGGGGTCCTGGCTCAGGCAGGTGCGCAGCAGCTCGTCGAGCTCGCGCGGGACGCTCGTCAGCGGACGGGGCGGTCGCGGTGCACGTCGGTGCACCACCGGGATCCGGCGCCTCGAGTCCCAGGTGGCCTCGTCGCCGTACGGCATCTCCCCCGTCAGCGCCTCGACGAGGGTGACTCCGAGGCCCCAGATGTCGGTCGCCGACGAGAGACCCTCGCCGCGGGCCTGCTCCGGCGCCAGGTAGCCGCGCGTTCCGGCGCCCGGACGCCCGGAGCCCGGAGTGTCGACCAGGGACAGGTCGATGAGGGTCGTCCGACCCTCCTCGACCACCACGTTCGCGGGTTTCACGTCCAGGTGCAGCCAGCCCTCGCGGTGCAGGTAGCCCAGCACCGAGGACAGCTGGAGGCCGAGGAGTGCGACGTCGCCGGCGCCCAGCGGGCCGTCGTCGACCAGCGCGGCCAGGGTGGCGCCGGTCAGCGTCTCCAGGACCATCGCCGGCGCGGGGTGGTCGTGCACCTCGTAGCCGCGCACCAGGTGCGGGTGGGTCAGGTCGCGCAGCAGCCGTCCTTCCAGGAGTACCGCGTCGCGGACCCGGGGATCGTCGCGCCGGTCCTCACGCAGGATCTTGACCACGCACCGGCACTGCCGATGCTCGGACCACACGTCGTAGGTGTCCACCCGCCTGCCGTGCGCGAGGAGCGCGACCACCCGGTAGCCAGGCAGGACCTCCTCGCCGGCGGCGAGCGTGCCTGTCCCGAGCGCGTCCTCGTCACGTCGTCGCAGCTTCACCGGTGCACCTCCAGGTCGGGTTCGACGTGTCTCCCGCGCTCGATCCGCACGGTGCGGTCGGCGAAGGCCTCGGCCACGGGATCGTGGGTGATCAGCAGGACCGCGCGCCCGCGGGCGGCCTCGCGCAGCGGGCGCAGGACCCGACGCGCGCTCTCCGGGTCCAACCCGGTGGTCGGCTCGTCGAGGATCAGCACCGGGGTGTCGCGCAGCAGCGCCCGAGCGAGTGCGAGCCGTTGGCGCTGGCCTCCGGAGAGACTGCGACCGCGCTGGCCGACCCGGGTGTCGTACCCCTGCGGGAGCGCGCGGACGAACTCGTCGGCGTCGGCGGCCCGCGCGGCGGCCTCGACCTCCGCCCGGGTGGCGCCGGGCCGGGCGAAGGCGATGTTGTCGGCGACGCTGGCGTCCAGCAGCATCGTCTCCTGCAGGACGATGGTGACCGCCTCGCGCAGCGAGCGCACCTGGTAGTCCGTGGCCGGACGGCCGTCGACGAGCACGCGGCCCTCGTCGGGGTCGAGGTGGCGGGTCAGCAGGCGCACGACCGTGGACTTCCCGGCCCCGGACGGTCCGGTCAGCGCCACGATCTCGCCGGGGCGGATCTCGAGGTCGAGTCGGTCCAGGGCGGTTCCGGGCGCACCGGGGTAGCGGACCGTCACGCCGACGAGACGCACGTGCCCACGGGGGTCCACCAACGCGACGGCGTCCGGCCGGTCCCGCGGCGGCTCCTCGTCGAGCAGCTCGACCACCCGCTCGACACCGGCGGTGGCGGCGTACATCGACGGCAGCAGGTCGGCGAGGTCTCGGACGGGCCGGTAGCACTGGGCGAGCAGGGTGAGGAACGCCAGGAGGCCGCCGAGCGTGAGCCGGTCGGTCTGCAAGGCCCACACCCCCATCCCGACCACGATCAGGGTGCCGAGCAGTTCGGTCAGGTCGACCAGCGGCAGGAAGAGCGCCCGGACCCGGGAGCCGGCCAGCTCCGCCTCGAAGATCGCCCGGTTCTGCCGGGTGTACGCCGCCGCGGCCTCGTCCTCGCGGTGGTAGGCCTGCACCAGCGCGCCGTTGGCGAGATGCTCCTCGGTGACCGCCGAGAGGGAGCCGGAGCGGCGACGGCGCTCGCGTGAGAGGCGTCGTACGAACGAGGCGAACCGCGTCGAGATCCACCAGAACAGCGGGATCACCACGAAGGACGCCAGCGCCAGCTCCCACTGCAGCACCAGCAGTGCACCGGCGAAGAGGAGCAGCCGCACCACCGCGTCGATGCCGCCGGCGAGATGACCCACCATGAAGGTCTCGACGGCGGCGACGTCGGAGGTCAACCGCGACATCACGTCGCCGAGCCGTCGGCGTTCGTGCACGTGCAGCGGCAGTGAGAGCACGTGGCGGAACAGGTCGGTTCGCAGGTCGAGCAGGAACTTCTGGGAGATCCAGGTGGTCAGGTAGTCGTCGAGCCCCGAGACCACGGCGCTGACCAGGTTGAGTCCCACGAAGACGAGCGAGAGCCAGATCAGCGGGCGCCACTCGGCGGGAACCAGGGCGTCGTCGACCAGTCGCTGGAAGAGCCAGATCTCGGCGATCTCGATCGCCGGGGCGGCAGCCAGCATCAGCAGCGCGAGCAGCAGCCACCAGCGCATCGGCCGCAGGCGCGGCAGGAAGCGCCGGAGCACCTGGCCCAGGGTCATTCCCGGCGCGTCGTCGACCAGCGGGGCGTCGTCGGCCTGCGGTCGCAGCGAGGCGCTCACGCGGGACCAGGCGGGCACTGGTGCCTCCTCGGGTGGGTTCAGGTGGGCTCAAGTGGGTCGGGCGGACGGGTGAGCCGTGTCCGGGCACGCGGCCCGGACACGGCTCGTGGGGTACGTCAGTTGGTGCGCGAGTTGCTGCGGCTGCGGCTGCGGCGACGCAGCCGACGCCGACGACGGATCCGGCGGCGGCGACGACGGCGGTCGTCGCTGTCGTCGGACCTGGAACCGGCAGCACGAGCCATCCGTGCTGGAGCGAGCGCCTTGATCACACCGGAGCGGGCCATGGCTTCTCCTTCTGTTCGTTCGTGGCCCCGAGGGCCCTGACGAGGAAGACGTTCCAGGCCGGCGATGATCGGGACGTGAGACCCGAATGAGACGGCTCTTATCGAACGCGCGCGGAGCGAGGGTGCTCGCAGCCAGGTGCGGGAACCAGCGCGAGGATGGACGCTGGGCACATGACGAGCGCGGACTTCGATGAGTTGATGGAGACGGTCGTACGGGGCTTCGAGATCGGTGGCGTGCTGATCCTCGCGGTGGGCTCGGTCGCCGCCTTCGTCGTCGCGGCCCTGTCCTACCGGCACGTCGGATGGATGGGGGCCTACGAGCAGGCGCGGCGCAACGTCGGCCGGGCCATCCTGCTCGGCCTGGAGTTCCTGATCATCGCGGACATCGTCATGACGATCACGGTGGATCCGACCCTGGAGAGCGCGGCGGCCCTCGGCCTGATCGTGCTGGTGCGGACGTTCCTCAGCTTCTCGCTGGAGATCGAGCTGGAGGGCTCGTTGCCCTGGCGTCGTGGTTCACCGGCGCCGCCGGAGCGGTAGGTCCACGACGTACCACTCCTGGGCTTGTGGACCGCGCACCGGAATCATAGTATTCATATTCAACGTTATGCCGCGCTGGTCCACCACCCGCGCCGTGCCGCACCACGGAGAGGAACCTCTCATGGCCCAGCCCCTGTCCGGAGTTCGCGTCGTCGAGCTCGGATCGATGTACGCCGCCCCCACCGCCGGTCGCATGCTGCGCGACTTCGGGGCGGAGGTCATCAAGATCGAGGACCCCAACGGCGGTGACTTCGCCCGCCAGTGGCAGCCGCAGCACGAGGGCCTCTCCATCGGCTTCTCCCGGCTGAACTCCGGTAAGCGGTCGGTGGCGCTGGACATGCGCGACGAGGGCGGCCGCGAGGTGGCTCGCCGGCTGATCGGCACGGCCGACGTCCTCATCGAGAACTTCCGCCCCGGGCGGATGGAGGCGTGGGGCATGGGCTGGGCGGACCTGTCGAAGACCCAGCCCGGCCTGGTGATGGCGCGGGTCAGCGGCTTCGGCCAGAGCGGCCCGTACAGCGGCCGCCCCGGCTTCGGCACCGTCGCCGAGACCGCGAGCGGGTACGCCTTCCTCAACGGCTGGCCCGACACGCCGCCCACCGCTCCCCCGTTCGGCTTCGCCGACTCCATCGCCGGGATCTCGGCCGCCTTCGGCACCGCGATGGCGCTCTTCCGCCGGGAGCGGACCGGCATCGGCGCCGAGGTCGACATCGCGCTGTACGAGCCGCTGATGTTCATCCTCGGTGACGCGGTCCTCAACTACACCGCCACCGGCACGATCATGCAGCGCCACGGCAACGCCTCCGGCGCGGCCAGCCCGCGCGGGATCTACGAGGCCGCCGACGGCGGCTGGCTCTCGATCGCCGCCAGCAACCAGCGCATCGCGCTGCGGCTCTTCGACGCCATGGGCCGCTCCGAGCTCGCCCAGGACGCGCGCTTCGCCACCAACGAGGCGCGGATGGCCAACAACGACGCGATGCAGGCCATCGTCATCGACTGGGTCAAGCAGCGCCCGCGCGACGAGACGCTCGCCATCCTCGACACCTTCGAGGTGGTGGCGGCGGCGGTCAACGACTCCTCGGACGTCGTGGCCGACCCGCACTTCTCCGAGCGCACCCTGATGGACCTCGCGAACACGGTCCTCGGCCCCGCGCTGGTGCCCGGCCCGATCCTGCACATGGACGAGTGCGAGCGCCCGACGTACGACGGCGTGCCGACCGTCGGCGAGCACACCCGTGAGGTCCTGACCGAGCTCGGGCTGGACGCCGGCGCCGTCGACTCGCTCGCCGGCGCGGTGGCCTGAGTCGGGTACGCCGAGCGGCCCCGCGACCGCTATCTACCGCGGATGTGCGCGTTGCACCTGCCCGAGCGGCAGCCAATCATTACCATCAACCTGCCCATCGATCCACAGCCATGACAGGGACCCAGGCCCATGCCTCCTCCTCGGAACCGCCCTCAGAAGACCGCGGTGATCGTCGCCCAGCGGATCGTCGACGACATCTTCAAGCAGGGAAAGACCATCGGTGATCGGCTGCCCCCTGAGCGGCTGATGCTGGAGGAGTACGACGTGGGCCGCGGCACGCTGCGCGAGTCCCTGCGGTTCCTGGAGCTCCAGGGCGTCATCTCCCTCAAGCCCGGACCCGGCGGCGGCCCGGTCGTCGAGCAGCCCGACGCCACCAGCCTGGCGACGGCGCTCACGCTGCTCCTGCAGTTCGGCAACGCCCCGTTCCGCACGATCGCCGAGGCCCGGGTCGGACTCGAGCCGCTGATGGCCGAGCTGGCGGCGCAGCGGATGTCCGACGACGCCCTGACCGAGCTCCGCAACAGCGTCGACCGGATGAGCGACAACCTGCGGGACCAGGGCATCTTCCTGGAGGAGAACAAGCGCTTCCACGAGATCATCGCCCACGGCTCCGGCAACGCCCTGTTCGGGCACCTGGTCGACGCCCTGCTGGACATCCTCGACGGCTCCGCGATCGGCATCGACTACCCGGAGAACCGCCGGGCGGCCGTGCACAAGGCGCACCTGACGATCGCCGAGGCGATCACCTCGCACGACCCGGCCGCCTCGGCCGCCGCGATGACCGACCACATCGACCAGTACGTCCGCTACGCCGAGCGGAAGTTCCCCGAGGTGCTGAACGAGCCCATCTCGTGGAGCCACCTGTTCTGATCCGCGACCTGCACCAACGGCGAGAGGGCCGTCGACCACGTTCGGTCGACGGCCCTCTCGCTGTTCGTGGAGCGTACGGCGCCTAACGGCTCCAGCTGGACTCGATGCCCAGCAACCGCGCGAGGGTCCCGCCGAGCACCGCCTTGGTCTCGTCGTCGCTCAGGCCGAGGGCCTGGATCGCGGCGATCTCGTCCGCGGGCGAGGTCATCGGCCAGTCCGAGCCGAAGACGATCCGCTCCGCACCGTGCTTGCGGATCAGCTCGCGCACCCGCTCGGGCGCCAGGGTCGTCAGGGACGGCGGCCACGAGGTCTCGAGGACGACGTCGGCGCCGCTGAGCATCTCCTCGGCGTCGTCGAGGATCTTGTAGCCGCCGAAGTGACACGCCATCAGCCGCAGCTTCGGGAACGTCCGGACGATGTTCTGGATCATCCGCGGGCTGGACAGGGAGTTCTGGTGCGCGTCTCCCCCGGCCCCGACGTGGGTGATCACGGCGATCTCGTCACCGAAGGCCTCGAAGATCTCCCACAGGCGCGGGTCGTCGAGCGCGTAGTTCTGGAACAGCGGGTGGATCTTCACCCCGCGCAGGCCGTGGCGACGCAGGCTCTCGAGGTTCTCCTCGACGCTGAGCTCGACGTGCACCGTGCCGAAGCCGACGTGCCGCTCGTCCTCGAGCCCGGAGATGAACCGGTTGACCCCGTCCACGTGCCGGGCCTCGTTGGCGATCCCGAGACAGCACGAGACCGCGACGTCGGCTCGGTCCATCGCCGAGTCGAGCCCGGAGACCGTGCCGTTCCCCCGTGCTTCGAGGCCGGGGAGCGCGTTGCCGCCGAGGGCGACCTCGGCGATCTTGTCGGGCCAGACGTGGGTGTGCGCGTCGATGATCATCTCAACCTCACAGCTTTCCGGACTCGCCACCGTCGACGACGAAGATCGCTCCGGTGGTGAAGGACGACAGTCGGGACACCAGCAGGCAGGCCAGCGGGACCAGCTCCTCGGGGTCGGCCATCCGGCCGGCTGGGATCTTCGCGACCCGCCGCGCGAGCAGGTCGTCGGAGTCGGTGACCGCCTTCTGCGCCTCGGTGCGGAAGGCGCCGGGTGCGATGCAGTTCACCTGGACGTTCTTGGCCGCCCACTCGGCGGCGAGCGCCTCGGTGAAGCGCACGACCGCGCCCTTGGAGGTGGAGTAGCCGACCAGGTACGGCTTGCCCCGCACCCCGGTGGTCGACGCGACGTTGACGATCCGCCCGCCTCCGCCGGCGATCATCGCGGCGCCGGCCGCCTGGGCGAGCAGCATCGGGGCCAGCACGTTGACCTGGAGCGCCTGGCGCCAGATGTCGGGGTCCTGGTCCACGAACTTTCCCGCCGGCGCGATGCCCGCGTTGTTGATCAGGCCGTCGATGCGGCCGTGCCGCTCGAGCACCGTGGGCACCAGGCGCGCGATCGACTCGTCGTCGCCCATGTCGGCCTCGACGATGCTGATCCGGCCCTCGCCGGCCGCGGCGACCTGCTCCAGGCTGTCGCGGCTGCGGGCGGCGGCGACCACCTGCGCGCCCTCGCGGGCGAGGGCGATCGCCATCTCGGCACCGAGGCCCCGGGATGCCCCGGTGACGAGGACGACGTCATCACGCAGGCGCAGATCCATCAGACACCGTCCTTGGCGAGCTTGCGCGCCAGGGAGTCCAGCAGGACCTCGGTCGAGCCTTCGTAGATCCGCAGCGGTCGCGCGTTGCGATAGAGCCGCTCGATCTTCGAGCCTCGGACCAGGCCGAAGCGCCCCATCGTCTGCAGGGAGCGGTCGACGACGCGGGCGGCGGTCTCGGTGGCGTGCACCTTGGCCATCGAGCTGAAGTGCAGGGTGTTGAGCGGGTCGGCCTTGGCCATCGCCGCGGCGCGGTAGGTCATCGACCGGGCCGCCTCGACCTCGGTCCACGACAGGGCGAGCGCCTGCGAGACGGCGCCCAGCTCGATCAGCGGTGCCCCGAACTGCTGGCGCGAGAGGGCGTGCGAGCGCGCCTCCTCCAGTGCCGCCTGGGCCAGCCCGACGGCGGACGCCGCCACGGTGACCCGGAAGACGGCGAGGGTCTGCAGCATCAGCCGGAACGCCTTGCCCGGGACGCCGAGTCGGTGCGAGACCGGGACGCGGACGTCGCGGAACTCGAGCTCGCCCAGGATGTGGGGAGCGATCAGGTCGGCCCCGGGCGTGACCGTGACGCCGGGCGTCGCGGCGGGCACCAGGACCATGGAGTAGCCCTCGTCCTCCTTGGCCAGCACGCAGTAGAAGGACGCCGCGCCGCCGTTGGTGATGAACGACTTGCGCCCGTTGACCACGAGCTCGTCGCCGTCCTGGACGACCGTGGTCGTCACGGCCCGCAGGTCCGAGCCCACGTCGGGCTCGGTGAGCGCGAGCCCGGCGATCGCGTCGAGGGTGGCCACCCGCGGCAGCCACTCGCCCTTGAGCTCCTCGGACCCGCCGACGGACAGCGAGTACGAGCCGACGCCCTGCATCCCGAACATCGAGTCCAGGTGGGCGGAGGAGGACATCAACGCCTCGCGGACGAGCGCGATCGACAGCGGGTCGAGGACCTCGTCGACGCCGCCGTACCCGGCCGGTACGACGATCCTGGCCAGCTCGCTCTCGCGGAGCGCGGCCAGGCAGCCCTGGTGCACGTCGGTGGCCTCGTCGGCCTCCGCCGCGAAGGGCTCCACCTTGCGGGCGACCTCGAGGGCGCGCTCCTGGAGCTCCCGCTGGGCGTCGTTCAGCTCGAACATGGGTCCATCCTCTCTTCACCGCCCACCGGGGCGGGAGGTCACTTGCGCTGGTCGAACTTACGGCCGACGTACTCCGAGACGATCCGCGAGCGCTGCATGTTCGGCGTACCGCCGGCGATGGCCCAGCCGTGGGCGTCGCGGTGCAGGCGCTCGATGCCGTACTCCTCGGTGTAGCCGTTGCCCCCGTGCAGCTGGATCGCCAGGTCGGTGACCCGCTTGGCCATCTCGTTGGCCGTGCACTTGGCCAGCGACACCTCGAGGGTGTTCGGGATGCCGGTGCCGGCGGTGGCCGCGGCGCGGTCGCGCAGCAGCCGCGCGGTGTCGACGGCGAGGATCATGTCGGCCAGCTGCAGCTGAACGCTCTGGAAGTCGATCAGCGGTTTGCCGAACTGCTCGCGCTCGGTGACGTAGGCGACCGTGCGGTCCAGGGCCTCCTGGCCGATCGCCAGGCTCATCGTGGTGTTGCCGAGGCGCTCGATGGAGAAGACGCCGAACAGCTTGCCGAAGTCGCCGGCCGGGACGACCAGGTTCTCCAGGGGCACCTCGACGTTGTCGAAGTAGAGGTCGGCCGAGGGGATCCCGCGGAAGCCCATCAGCCGCTCGGAAGCGCCGAAGGAGAAGCCCGGGGTGCCCTTGTCCACGACGATGGCACCGATCGCCTTGGCGCCGGGGGCGTCGTTGAGACGGCAGTACACCAGGTACTGGTCGGCCTCGCCGCCGTTGGAGATCCACCGCTTCGAACCGTTGATGACCCAGCCGCGGTCGGTCTCCTTCGCGGTGGTGCGCAGGTCCGTCGCCGCCGAGCCCGCGTCGGGCTCGGAGATGCCGACGGCCATCGTCCGCTCGCCGGTGACGATGTCGGGGAGCCAGCGCTCACGCTGCTCGGGGCTGCCCAGGTGGTTGATCACCTGGGCGGGGCCCGTGTTGGCCTCGAAGATCTGGAAGCCGGCCGGGCGGCAGACCCGGCCGAACTCCTCGATGACGGCCAGTGCCTGGGCCAGCGGGGCACCTGACCCGCCGTACTGCTCCGGGAGCGCGATGCCCAGGAGCCCGAGCTCTCCGAGCTGAAGACGCTGCTCCTTGGTGATCGGGGTGCGGTCGACGTCGAGCCGCTCCGCGATCGGGCCGTAGACCTCGCGGGCGACCTGTGCCGCCATGGCACGGACGTCGGCGTACTCGTCAGACTGGGTCAAGCTACCCACCTCCTAATTGCTAATCATTATTATGGATATCCGGGACTGAGGTCAACAGGCGGCGAGCCGGCGACCTCTGCCCGGAGATCGGTCCGCCGCTGGCGTGACGCCCATCATGGACCTTTATTGCTGATCATGATAGGCATCTACCATGTCTTCTTCGCTCCCCACGGACCCGGTGATCGTCGACGCGATCCGCACCCCGAGCGGGCGAGGCCGCGCCGGCGGCTCGCTGAGCGAGGTCCACCCCGTCGACCTGCTGGGGCAGGTATTCACGCACCTGGTCGGCCGCAACGACCTCGACCCCGGCACCGTCGACGACGTGATCGTCGGCTGCGTCTCCCAGGTCGGGGAGCAGTCGGCCACGCCCGGCCGCGTCGCCTGGCTGGGCGCGGGGCTCCCCCACCACGTCCCCTCCACCACGATCGACCGCAAGTGCGGCTCGTCGCAGCAGTCGATCCACTTCGCCGCCCAGGCGATCCGCTCCGGCGAGGCCGACATCGTCGTCGCCGGCGGCGTCGAGTCGATGAGCCGCGTGGTGATGGGCTCGGCTCGGATGGGCGCCGACCCGTACGGCGCGGGCGTGGCGCGCCGCTACGCCCCCGGCCTGGTCTCGCAGGGCGTCGCCGCCGAGCTGGTCGCGGCGAAGTGGGGGCTCTCCCGCCACGACCTGGACTCCTACGCGGTGCGCAGCCACGAGCTGGCCGCGACCGCCGCCGAGAGCGGTCGGTTCGCCCGCGAGATCGTCGAGATCGCCACGCCGGGCGGGCCGTTCGCCGCCGACGAGACGATCCGCCCCGGCTCGAGCACCGAGAAGCTCGCCGGCCTGGCGACCGTCTTCCGCACCGACGAGCTGGCCGAGCGGTTCCCCGAGGTCACCTGGGGCGTCACCGCGGGCAACTCCTCGCAGATCACCGACGGCGCCAGCGCCGTACTCGTCATGTCGCGCGCCCGTGCCGACGCACTGGGCCTGCGTCCCCGCGCACGCATCCACTCGATGTCCGTGGTCGGCGACGACCCGATGCTGATGCTGACCGCGCCGATCCCCGCCACCCACCGCGTGCTGGAGCGGTCCGGGCTCAGCCTCGGCGACATCGACCACGTCGAGCTCAACGAGGCGTTCGCGTCGGTGCCGCTGGCCTGGCTGGCGGAGTTCAACCTGGACCTCGCGCGGCTCAACCCGCGCGGCGGCGCGATCGCGCTCGGCCACGCGCTCGGCGCCTCCGGCGCGCGGCTGATGACGACGATGCTGCACGCCCTGGAGGACAACGACCAGCAGTTCGGTCTCCAGCTCATGTGCGAGGCCGGCGGCATGGCCAACGCCACCATCATCGAGCGGCTCTGAGCCCGCCCAACAACGAGGAGTTCAGATGGACGTCAGTGCAGGATCCGCCCTGGTCACCGGAGGCGCCTCCGGCCTGGGCGCCGCCACCGCGCGCCGGCTCGCCGAGGCCGGTGCGCAGGTGGTCGTGCTCGACCTCAACGAGGAGCTCGGCACGAAGTTCGCCGCCGAGATCGGCGGGCAGTTCGCCCTCGGCGACGTGACCGACGCGACCGCCGTCGACGCGGCGTACGACCTCGCCGAGGAGCGCGGCCCGCTCCGCGCGCTGGTGCACTGCGCCGGCAAGGGTGGGACGGTCCGGCTGGTCAACCGCGACGGGTCGCCCGGCGACCTCGAGCTCTACCAGCAGCTGATCAACATCAACCTGGTCGGCACCTTCAACTGCCTGCGGCTGGCCGCGGCCCGGATGGCGAAGAACGAGCCGATCGACGGCGAGCGCGGCGTCTGCGTGCTGACCGCCTCGGTCGCCGCCTGGGAGGGCCAGATCGGCCAGATCCCGTACGCCTCGGCCAAGGCCGGTGTCGTCGGCATGACCCTGGTCGCGGCCCGCGACCTGGCCACCAAGCTGATCCGCGTCTCGACGATCGCCCCCGGGGTCTTCGACACCCCGATCCTGGCCCGCTTCTCCCAGGAGGTCCGCGATGGTCTCGGCGCGCAGGTGCCGCACCCGGCCCGCCTGGGCCAGCCCGACGAGTTCGCGCGACTGGCGATGCAGATCGTCGAGAACCCCATGCTGAACGGCGAGACGATCCGCCTGGACGGCGCGATCCGCATGTCGCCCCGCTGACGAGAGAGGACACCGAGATGACCGCACAGCTCGACGTCACCGAGCACGGCCGGGTCCTGGTCCTGACCATGAACCGGCCCGAGGCGCGCAACGCCATGTCCCTCCAGCTGGCCGAGGAGATCTCCGCGGCCCTGGAGACCCTGGACGCCCGCGACGACCTGAGCGTCGCCGTGATCACCGGCGCCGGCAGCACGTTCTGCGCCGGCATGGACCTGAAGGGCTTCGCCCGCGGCGAGATACCCGTGGTCGAGGGCAAGGGCTTCGCCGGCCTCGTGAAGGCTCCCCCGCGCAAGCCTCTGATCGCCGCGGTCGAGGGGTACGCGCTCGCCGGCGGGTTCGAGATCGTGCTCGCCTGCGACCTCGTCGTGGCTTCGCGGACCGCGAACTTCGGGCTGCCGGAGGTCAAGCGTGGCCTGAGCGCCGCGGCCGGCGGGCTGCTGCGCCTCCAGCACCGCATCCCGTACCACCTGGCCATGGAGCTCGTACTCACCGGCCGCATGTGGCCGGCGACCGACGCCGCCGCCGTACACCTGGTCAACCGCCTCGCCGAGCCCGGCGAGGCGCTGACCGAGGCGTTGAAGCTCGCCGAGGAGGTGGCCGGCAACGCCCCGCTGGCGCTCGCAGCCTCGAAGCGGGTGCTGGTCGACTCCGTCGACTGGCCGCTGGCGGAGAAGTTCGACCGGCAGGAGCAGCACGTCGACCCGGTACGCCGTTCCGCCGATGCCAAGGAGGGCGCCGCGGCGTTCGTCGAGAAGCGCGCCCCCCAGTGGACGGGGCACTGAGCCGAACCAGACCAAAACGCGAGTGGCCCGGAGCATCAGCTCCGGGCCACTCGCATTTCGATCGCGCGTTGGATCGACGCCGAGTCTCGGCCCACCGGGTTTCGAGGCTCAGGACTCCGTCCTTCGCACCTCAACCAGCGTGACGCCGGTTGAGGTGCGAGCGAAGCGAGCCTCGAAACCCCGCCAGCCAGGCGACCACGCCGACCACAGGCCGACACTCGGCCCACCGGGTTTCGAGGCTCAGGACTACGTCCTTCGCACCTCAACCAGCGTGACGCCGGTTGAGGTGCGAGCGAAGCGAGCCTCGAAACCCCGCCAGCCAGGCGACCACGCCGACCACAGGCCGATCCTCGGCTCACCGGGTTTCGAGGCTCAGGACTTCGTCCTTCGCACCTCAACCAGCGTCGGGCGAGGTCAGGCTTCGCCGCGGACGCGGCGGGCGTGGGCGAGCCAGTCGCGGGCCTTGTCGGCGTGGGCGAGGTCGACGTGGGTGCCGCGGAAGCGGACGGCGCCGTGGCCGGCCGCGACGGCGGCCTCGACGGTGTCGACGAGCTCCTGGTGGTAGGCCACCTCGGCGTCGCTCGGGGTGTAGACCTCGTGCACCACCCCGACGTGGGAGGGGTGGATGAGGATCTGGCCGCGGAAGCCGAGCTGGAGGCCGTAGTCGGCGAAGGCGCGCAGCCCGTCGAGGTCGTCGAGGTCCTCCCACAGGCCGGTCAGGGCGTGCAGGCCGAACTGCCGGCAGGCCAGCAGGATGCGGCTGCGCAGGTAGAGCGTCTCCGAGCCCTCGCGGGACTGCCGGTAGCCGACCGCCCGGGCGATGTCGGCGTGCTCCGAGGTCGGGCCGATCATGGCGCCGACCCGCGGTGAGGCGCCGGCGATCTCCACGCAGTTGGTGATCGCGTCGACCATCTCCACTGGGACGATCATCTCCAGGCCCGAGGCGCCGTTGCGTGCCTCGAACCAGTCGATCAGCGTCTCCCAGCGCAGCACGTCGGTGGCGTTGCGGATCTTGGGCGCGAACACCCCGGTCAGGCCCGGACGGGTCACCGCCTCGAGGTCGGCGCCGGCCATCTTGGTGTCGAGGGCGTTGGGCCGCACGAAGACCCCGGTGCCGGGTGACGTCTCGGCCACCCGGCCGATCGCGGCGTGGACCAGCTCGCGGGCGGCCTCCTTGTCCTGCGCCGGCACGGAGTCCTCGAGGTCGAAGACGACGCAGTCGGCGCCGGTGGCCAGGGCCTTGTCGGCCCAGTGCGGCTTGTGCCCCGGGACGAACAGGACGGAGCGGTAGGGATGCATCGAGATCTGCCTTCCTGGCGCCGTCAGCCGGCGAGACGGTCGTGGGTGTCGGGCGTGACGCCGAGCTTGCGCAGCTCGGCCTTCTGCACCCGCTGCGAGGGAGTCTTGGGCATCTCCTCCACGAAACGCAGGAAGCGCGGCACCGCGAACGACGGGATCCGGTTGTCGCAGTGCGCCCACAGCTCCGCCGAGTCGACGTCGCCCTGGGTGATCACGTAGGCCATCACCTCGTCCTCGCCGGCCTCCGAGCTCGCCGGTACGGCGATGACCGCGCACTCGACGACGGCCGGGTGGCTGAGCACCGCCGTCTCGATCTCGTACGACGAGATGTTCTCGCCGCGGCGGCGCAGCGCGTCCTTGAACCGGTCCACGAAGTAGAACCAGCCGTCGGCGTCGCGGCGCAGTGCGTCCCCGGTGTGGAACCACAGGTTCCGCCAGGCCTCGACGGTCTTCTCGGGCATGTTGAAGTAGCCCATCGAGCAGATGAACGGCACCTTCGGCCGGATCACGAGCTCGCCGATCTCGCCGACCGCGACCTCCTCGTCGGTCTCCGGGTCGACCAGCGCGACGTCGAACCACTCGTCGGCGGCCAGACCGGCCGCGCCGGCGGGCCGGGCCTCGCCGTACGGCGAGATGATCGGCGCCGAGGTCTCGGTGAGGCCGAAGACCTCGACGAAGGCCTCGATGCCGTAGCGCTCCTTCATCGGCTCGACCAGCGTGGCGGCGGTCGGGGCGGCGAAGACGCAGCGCAGCGGGTTGTCGGCGTCGTCGGGACGCACGTCCTGCTTGGCGATGAAGTCCATCATCACGCCGATGAAGTTGGTGACCGTCACCCGGCTCTCGCGGAGCTGGTCGACCCAGCGGCTGGCCGAGAACCGGCTGCGCATCACGAAGCGCGCTCCCGCGACCAGGGTCGGGTACGCCGCCATGAACTGCGCGTTGCCGTGGAAGAGCGGCGTCACCGACATCCACGCGTCCGCGTCGGTCAGGCGGACCAGCGAGACGCACTCGTCTGCGAAGAAGTACATCTGCGCGTGCGGCATCGCGACGCCCTTGGAGGGGCCGGTGGTGCCGGAGGTGAAGAGCACCGAGGCGAGGTCGGAGGCCGCGACCTCCGGCAGCTCGACGGGCTCGGCCTGCTGCGCCTCGAGCTCGTCCCAGGGGGCAGCGTCCCAGCCGTGCTCGCGCAGCAGCGCGACCGCCTTGTCCTGCTCGCCGGTGTCGATCACCCAGAACTTGGTGATGTCGCGGGCGGCCTCGGCGACCTGGACGATGCGCTCGGCGAAGACGTCCTCCACCACCGCGAGGCGCGCCTCGACGGTGCGGACCTGATGGGCCAGGAAGTCGTGCTCGTACGCCGTGTTGATCGGCACCTCGACGAGGCCGGCCACCATCGTGCCGATCCAGGTGCGGACGAAGCGCGAGCTGTTGGCGGCGATCAGCACCACCCGGTCGCCCGGGGTCGCGCCGGCGGCGAGGAGGTTGCGGCCGACCCGCTCGGCCGAAGCGAGCATCTCGGCGTAGGTCCAGGTGAGCCCCTCCTCGGGGGCATCGAGCCACACCTGGTCCGGGCGCACCCGGGCCTGGTGCCGCAGCACCGTGGGCAGCGTCCACTTCGAGCGGTCGGCGAAGGTGGGCGTGATGTCGCGGTAGTAGCGGAAGGTCACTGGTCGGTCCCTCGGTTCAGGACTTCCGGCGCCGGGCGCCACGGAAGTCGGGCTTGCGCTTCTCCAGGAAGGCGCGCGCGCCCTCCCGCATGTCCTCGCTGCCGATCGCCTGGATCAGCGCGCCGAGGTTGGCGACCATGTTGTCGCGCGACTGGTGCCACCACTGGTTGGAGCTGGTCTTGGCGATCTCGAGGTAGCGCGGGCTGAGCGCGTCGATCTCGTCGAGCCACCGCTCCACGGCCTCGTCGAGCCCGTCGTCGGGGACGACCTCGTTGACCAGGCCCCACTCGAGCGCGTGCTGCGCCGAGTAGCGCCGGCAGAGCATCGCCATCTCCTTGGCGCGCCGCTCGCCGATCTGCACGGCCATCACGTTCGTCGCGCCGAGCACCGGCGCGGAGCCCACCTTGGGGCCGGTCTGCCCGAAGGTCGAGCGCTCCGTGGCGATCGCGAAGTCACAGGCCACCACGAGCTCGTTGCCGCCGCCGGCGGCGGGGCCGTCGACCGCGGCGATGACCGGACGCGGGCAGGCGCGGATCGCGTCGAGCAGCCGCAGCGAGGTCGTGAAGAGCTGTCGCAGCAGGACCGGGTCGGGGTCGCCCAGGTTGGCCAGGGCACCGCCGGCGCAGAAGCTGCCTCCGGCCCCCGTGAGTACGACGGCGCGCGCCTCGGCTGCCCCCTCGACCGCGGCGATCATGGCCTGAGCCATTTCGAGGTCGTAGGCGTTGCGTCGCTCCGGCGCGTTGATCGTGATCCAGACGACGTCGCGACGCTCGGTCACATCGATGGTGCCCACCAGCGATCCTCCTCAGATATTCATGGTGTTCATGATCAGCAATTTAGCCGAAGTGACCCACCGTGGCAATCATCCTGACCCGACCATGTCGGCCGACGGCTGAGGCTCAGGACCGGCGGGCGCGGAAGGCCGCGACGGCGTCGCGGTGCTCGGTCGTGCCGAACAGCAGCGCAACCGCCTCGACCGACTCGGGGTAGCCCACCTCGGTCCCGCGGTTCACGAACGCCTTGCCCACCTGGACGGCGAGGGGCGAGTTCGAGGCGACCTGCTCGGCCAGGTCAACGGCGGCGGGCAGCAGCTCGTCGGCACCGTGGACCTCGTGGACCAGCCCGATCCGCAGCGCGGTCGCCGCGTCCACCGTCCGCCCCGTGAGCGCCAGGTGCCGGGTCCACGACCGGCCGATCACGTCCGGCCCCCGCACGATCCCGTACCCGGGCATCAGCCCGACCGACGCCTCCTTGAACGAGAACGTCGCCGCCTCGGACGCCAGGGCCATGTCGCACGCGAGCACGAGCTCGGTGCCGCCGCCGAAGGCGAGGCCGTTGACGGCCGCCACGACGGGGATCGCGCACTTCTCGACCGCGTGGAAGGCGTCGTACACCCGGGCCAGGTGCGGGCGGACCCGGGCCACGTCGCCGTCGAGGTCGTGGAACATGTCGATGTCGCCGCCTGCCGAGAACGCCCGGCCCCGTGCGGTGAGTACGACGGCGCGGTGCGGGTCGCCGTCCTTGCCCAGCGACCGCATCAGCCGGGTGAGCTCGGCGAACCAGCGCTGGTCCATCGCGTTGAGCTTGTCCTCGCGGTCCATGGTCACGACCAGGACCCCCGACTCGCGCGAGTCGAGGGCGAACCGCTCGTACCCCTGGAGATGGGCGCTCATCGGTGGACCTCGCGATCGTGGGTGTCCGGGGTGACCCCGTCGCCGCGGAGGCGGTACTTCTCCACCCGCTGGCTCGGGGTCAGGGGCAGCTGCGGCAGGAAGCGCACGTAGCGCGGGACGGCGAAGCTCGTCAGTCGCCCCCGGCAGTGCTCCCACAGGTCCTCGGGGGCCGGGTCCTCCCCCGTCGCCGGTACGACGGCCACCATGACCTCCTCCTCGGAGATCTCCGACGCGACGCCGTACGCTGCCACCTGGGCCACGCCCGGATGCTCGGCCAGCACCCGCTCGACCTCCCAGGTCGAGATGTTCTCGCCTCGGCGACGGACGGTGTCCTTCATCCGGTCCAGGAAGGTCAGGTAGCCGTCCTCGTCCAGCACACCGCGGTCGCCGGTGTGGAACCACAGCCCCCGCCACGCGGCGATGGTGGCCTCGGCGTCGCCGTCGTACCCGTCGAACATCCAGCCGCCGTCACGAGGCCGGGCGACGATCTCGCCAGGCGTCCCGGGCGGCAGCAGCCGGTCCTCCTCGTCGACGACCGCGACCTCGTAGATCGAGGACGCCCGGCCGGCCGTGCCGACCCGTCGACGAGCGGGCGGCATCTCGCAGACCAGCGAGACCTCGGTGCTGCCGTAGATCTCGGTGAGCTCGACGCCGAAGCGGTCCTCGAAGTCGGTGAGGATCTCGGCCGGGCAGGGCGCCCCGAAGCCGACCCGGACCGCGTGGTCGGCGTCGTCGGCACGAGGCGGCTGCTTGTGCAGGATGCTCATCATGGCGCCCTGGTAGTTGAAGGCGGTGATCCCGTGCCGCCGGCAGATGTCCCAGAATCCCGAGGCGGTGAACCGGCGGTGCAGCAGCACCCGCGCCCCGGCGTGCAGGCCCGCCATCACCGAGCAGAACCGGGCGTTGGAGTGGTAGAGCGGGAAGACGCTGTAGAGGTGGTCGGCCGCGGTGTAGCCCATCAGCTCGACCGTGTGCCGGGCCAGGTTCACGTTGGCGCGGTGCGAGAGCCGGACGCCCTTCGGCGGGCCGGTGGTGCCGGAGGTGTAGAGGATGACGGCCGTGTCGGCGGCCGGTACGACGGGGAGGTCGGCGACCGGGTGGTCGAGCAGGTCCGCGAAACCGACGGTCCCGGGCGGTGCGTCACCGCCGACCACCACGACGTGGTCGAGTGCCGCCGCGTCCACCGAGGCCTCCTCGAGGAGGCCCAGCAGCGCGGCGTCGCACACCACCGCGCGCACCCGGGAGGCGGCGAGGCAGTGAGCCAGGACGAGCGAGCCGGCCGCCGGGTTGAGCGGCACCTCGACGAGTCCGGCCCGGGCCACCCCGAACCAGGTCTGCAGCGCGGCGACCCGGGCCGGCAGGAGCACCGCCACCCGGTCCCCCGGCCGCAGGCCGAGCGCGAGCAGGCCCGAGGCCACCGCGTCGGCGTCGCGGTGCAGCTCCGACGCGGTGACGACCTCGTCCTCGATCGCGACCAGGCCACCCGAGCGGGCCGGGTCGGCGGCCACCTCGGCCAGCCACGCACCCAGGCTCAGGTCACCGGACCCGGGCACCCTCACGACCCGCCGCGGCCGTCACCGGCCAGCCGACGGGAGTCGTGCGAGGCGGTGACCCGGGTCGGCACGACCTCGATCACGACCCGGTTCGGGCTGTCGAGGAGCCGGACGAACGCCGCCGGGTCCTCGGGGGCCAGGCGCGGCGCGAGCCCCTCGACGGCGGCCATCACCACCGCGCGGTCCCGGTGCACCGTCGCGCGGCCGCGCAGCGCGACCATCCGGCGGCCCGAGAGGCCGGAACCGGTGCTGGACACGACGACGGCGACCCGGGGGTCGCCGTCGACCCCGCGCACCTGCCGGCGTCCCTCGACCGTCGCGAACCAGAAGGTGCCGTCGTCGTCGACCCGGTAGCTCATCACCACCGCGGTCGGCTCGCCGTCCTGCAGGAAGGTCAGGACGCACTCGGTCTGGGCGTCCCAGAGCTCGCGCTGGTCGCTCACCGCCATCCGCGCGGCCGCGAGGTTCTCGATGTGCTTCTCGCCCGGTCGTCCCGGGGCCAGGTCCGGCTCAGCCATCCAGGGCCGTCTCCCCGAGCACGGCGTGCACGATCGCCGTGTTCTCGCGCGCCTCCGTGGCGGGCCCCGACCACACGGTCCGGCCCCGGTTGACGACCACGACGGAGTCGGCGATCTCCAGGGAGGCGTCGGCGTTCTGCTCGACCATGAGGATCGCGATCCCGGTGTCGGCGATGGCCCGCACGCTGCTCATCACCCGGTCGACCATGGTCGGCGCCAGCCCCATCGAGGGCTCGTCCATGAGCATCACCCGCGGCTGGGACATCATCGCCCGTCCGAAGGCGAGCATCTGCTGCTCGCCGCCGCTCAGCAGACCGGCCGGCATCTCGCGGCGGTCGCGCAGGATCGGGAACTGGTCGTAGATCCCGTCGATCGCCGTGTCGTGGCTCCCCCGCGGCGCGGCGTACCCGCCGATGCGCAGGTTCTCCTCCACCGTGAGCGGGAAGAAGATCTTGCGCCCCTCGGGCACCAGCGACATGCCCTGGCGTACGACGCGGTGCGCCGGAGCACCCAGGATCGACTTCCCGTCGAGGCTGGCGGTCCCGCCACGGGGCTTGTGGAACCCGGCGACCGCCCGGAGGCTCGTCGTCTTGCCGGCGCCGTTGGCGCCGAGCACGACGGTCACCTTGCCCTTCTCGGCCCCGAACGAGACGCCCTGGACGGCGTTCACCGGTCCGTAGCTGACCTGCAGGTCCTTCACCTCAAGCATGCTTGCGCCCCCGCTTACCCAGGTAGGCCTCCTGGACTGCCTCGTGGCGGACCACGTCCTGCGGCAGGCCTTCGGCGATGAGCTTTCCGAAGTTCATGGCGAACAGGTAGTCGCAGGTGTCGACCATCATCTGCACGTCGTGCTCGACGATGAACTGCGTCAGCCCCTCGTCGAGCAGCTGGCGCATCAGCGCCCCGACCTCCTCGCGCTCGGCGGAGTTCATGCCCGCGGTCGGCTCGTCCAGCAGCAGCAGCTTGGGCTTGCCCACGATCGCGCGGGCGAACTCCACCCGGCGCTGCATGCCGTACGACAGCTCGTCGGGCCGCATCCGCGCGTACTCGCGGATGTCGAGGCGCTCCATCACGTCCTCGGCCGCACCCGCCAGCTCCTTGCGCGACGCCCGCGCCAGGGTGTCCTGGCCGAGCAGGATGTTGTCGCGCACGGTCCGGTCCTCCAGCAGGCGGACGGTCTGGAAGGTGCGGGCGATCCCGAGCCGGTGCACGTGGTGCGCCGGCCGCCGCGTGTAGTCGACGGAGTCGAAGACCACCTCGCCGCGGGTCAGCGGCGTGAGCCGGGTGACCGCGCCCAGGAGGGTGGACTTGCCCGAGCCGTTGGGACCGAGGACCCCGTAGATCTTGCCGGCCTCCAGCGTCATGGAGATGCCGTCGACCGCCTTGACCCCGCCGAAGTGCACGGCGGCGTCCCGGATCTCCATCAGGACCTGCCCCGGACCTCGGTCCGCGGGCCGCGCGTCGCTCTGTGCTCGCGTCGTCATCACGCCTCTCCTTCCACGCTCGGGACCAGTCCGCGGCCGCCGGCGTCGCCGGTCTCGCCGGCGGGCGTGCCGCCACCGGCCTTGAGCCGGGCGCGCTCGTCGCGGGTGCGGAATCGGTGCCACAGGTTCTTCGCGACGCCGAGGACGCCGGAGGGCAGGAAGATCGCCGCCAGCGCCACGATGACGCCGTACACGATCTCCTCCCACTCGCCGATGAAGACGAGCCAGGTCGGCAGCCAGACGAAGATCAGCGAGCCGATGAGGGCACCGATCCACGAGCCGGAGCCGCCGACCACGATGACGGTCAGGGCCAGCACCACCAGGTGGAAGTTGACCAGGTCCGGGGTGATCGTGCTGCGCAGCAGCGTCACCAGCGCACCGGCCAGGCCACCGACCAGCCCGGAGGCCAGGAACGACAGGCGGCGGTAGCGCGCGACGTTGATGCCCATCGCGTTGGCGAGCTCGGGGTCCTCGCGGACCGTGTCGATCCGGCGCCCCAGCCCACCCATCTCGGTGAACTGCAGCAGCACCACCACGACCACGGCGCATCCGATGATCAGGCCGGTCGTGATGTCGCCGAGGGCGCCGAAGAGACCCGAGGCCCCGCCGGTCCACTCGCCGCCGTTCACGGCGAGGACCGCGACGATCAGGGTGAACGCGATCGTCGCCATACCCATGTAGAGGCCGGTGAGCCGCTGCACGACGAGGCCGAGCAGGAAGGTCGCGATCCCGGCGGCGAGGGTGCCGGCCACGATGGCGGGGACGGTCGTCCACTCCCGGTGGACCATGCACATCGCGGCGACGTAGCCGCCGATGCCGTAGGCGCCGATCCCGGCGAACGAGAAGACGCCCATCCGCATCGGGATCTGCACGCTCAGGGCCAGCAGCAGCGTCGTGAACGTGGACTGCACCAGGACGATGTTCGACAGGTACCAGTCGTTCATGTGCGACGCACCTCCTTGCGTCCCAGCAGACCCTGGGGGCGCACGAGCAGGATCAGGAAGATCAGGCCGAACGAGACGGCGTCCACCCAGGTGCCGTGGCCGGCGACGAGGACGAGGGTCTCGGTGCCCGCGAGGACGTAGGAGCCGATCACCGCGCCGGCCATCGACCCGAGGCCCCCGAGGACGACGATGGCGAACGCCTTGATGATCAGCTGGTCGCCGGTCTCCGGCGCGATCGCGCTGAGGTGGAAGGTCAGCAGGGCGCCGGCCAGACCAGCGAGCGCGCCCGCGACGGCCATCGTGCCGATCGCCATCACCTGGCGGTTCACGCCCATGCCGGCGCTGGTCTCGGCGTCGACGCCGAGCGCGCGCAGGGCCAGGCCCTGCCGGGACCGGCGCAGCCACACCGTGAGCCCGATCCCGATGCCGAGGCCGGCGATCAGGATCACCAGGGCGGTGGAGGAGAGCCGCAGCCCGGCGAACTCGAACACCGTGGCCGTGTAGTCGGAGTTGATGCCGAACGGGCTGGACTTGGTCTCGCGCTGCGCGATGGCCAGCGGGATCGCGGCGACGCCGATGCCGCCGATCAGGATCCGCAGCTCCGCATGGTGTTGGGACTTGGCCCGTTTGATGATCTGTTGGAAGGCCAGCACCTGGGTCGCCACCGACATCAGCGCGCCGACCACCACGGAGATGGCGACGGCCGCCAGGAAGGGCAGCGGGGTCTCGCGGGAGAGCACGTGAGCGACGAACGCCGAGAACATGAACGTCGCCCCGTGGGCGAAGTTCAAGATGCCGATCGTGCCCCAGGCCAGGGCCATGCCGAGCGTGAACAGCAGGTAGATCGAGCCGAGGGTGGCGGCGTTCAGCAGGTCTTGCATGTCTCTCCTCCTTTCGGAGCTACGGGGCGTGCCGGGCCGCTGGACGTGTCCAGCGGCCCGGCCGGGTCGGGATGCCCGGGACGGGCGGTGGAACCGCTCAGTCGGTAAGCGACTCGGTGGTGCCGTCCCACTGGACGACGACGCCCGGGACCCGCATGTCGTTGCCCTCGAAGGTGATGTCGCCCATGGCGCCGGTGAAGCCCTCCTCGGCGACCTGGGTCAGGCCCTCCTGGATGCCCTCGCGCGAGGAGTCGCCGGAGGCCTTGATCGCGCGGGCGAGCCACCAGGTGCCGTCGTAGCCCTCGGCGGCGTACGGGTCGGGCTCCTCGCCGAACTTCTCCTGGAAGGCGGTCGCGAAGGCCTGCGCCTCCGGGTGGTCCATCGCGGTGGAGTAGTCGACGGGGTACATCAGCCCGTGCGCGGCGGCACCGGCGGCCGAGACGTTGCCGGCGGCCTGCACCGAGGTGGCCATGACCTGCTTGTCGTAGCCGGCCTGGCGCAGCTGGCCCAGCGCGGTGACCGACTGGGGCGCGATGAGCAGCATGACGACGGCGTCCGGGTCGGACTTGGCGATCGACTGGGTCTGGCCGGTGAAGTCCTGCGTGGTCGACTGGACCGAGTCGGAGGAGACGATCTCGATGCCGTTCTCCTCGGCGAGCTCGGGCACGACGTCCTCGCCCAGCTCGGCGAAGGTCGCGAAGGTCGCGTTGTAGAGCACGGAGACCGTCTTGACCCCGTCGTCGGCGAGCTTCTTCATCGCGATGTCGTAGTAGGCCTGCATCGGCGCGGTGGCGCGGAAGGTCCAGTCGCCGATGACGACGCCCTCGGAGCCCGACTGCGTGAAGATGGTGGGCACCTTCTGGCGCTCGACCAGCGGCGCGACACTCGCGGCCTGGGCACCCTGCGTGGGGCCGAGGATCGCCACGACGTCGCGGTCGGACATGGCCTTGGTCATCTCGCTGGACGCGCGCTCGATCTCGCCGGCGCTGTCGACCTCGTCGACGACGAGCTTCACGCCGTCGCCGAGGAAGCCGGAGGAGTTGATCTCCTCGACCGCGAGCTCGGTGCCCTTGGCGCCACCGAGGCCGGCGTACGCCACCGGGCCGGTGTGGTCGCGGACCGCCACCACCTTGATCTCGTCGGCGATGCCGCCGTCGCCGCCGCTCCCGGAGCTGCTGCCTCCGCAGGCGGCCGTGCTGAGCAGCGCGGTGGCCGCCAGCGAGGCGAGCACCGTCCTGCGGATCCGAGTTCCACGCATGAGTTTCCTCCAGCTGTTGGTTGTTCCTGCTGGTCCGACGAGCGCGGACCACCGAGAGGTCTGGGTCAGGAGATGGACTTGCCGGACAGCTCGTGTCCGACCAGGTAGGCGAGGGTCAGGCCCCGCCCCAGCGCGATCCCCGAGTTGTACGCCGTGCCGGTGGTCGTCAGCGCCGCCACCGACCCGGCGGCGTACAGGCCGTCGATCGGCGCGCCGGCCTCGTCCAGCACGTGGCCGTCACCGTCGATGCGGACGCCCGAGGTGCCGATGCCGGTCCCGACGAAACGGAGCCGGATGCCGTGGAACGGCGCGCGCTCGATCGGGCCGAGCACCGGCGACGGCCGGTTCTCCGGGTCGCCGGCGAACTTGTTGACGTAGTCGACGGTGCCGCGGCCGAAGTCGGGGTCCTCGCCCCGGGCGGCGTTCGCGCTGAAGCGCTCGGCCGTGCGGGTGAGCTGCTCGCCGTCGATGCCCAGCTGCTCGCCGAGCTTGGCCAGCGTCAACGCGGAGGACACCCAGCCCTCGGGGTACTCGCCGCCGGGCGGGGTGGCCGCCAGGCCGTACTTCGCGCGGTGCTGGTCGTCCCAGACCAGGAAGAACGGCAGGTGGGAGTCGTCGGGGTCGAGGGTCTTGCGGCAGATGTCGACCCAGTAGGAGTCGTTGCAGTACCGGTTGCCGTGCCGGTCGACGATCATCGAGTGCGGCATGGCGTACTCCGGGCCGTAGCCGAAGCCGGTGCCGACCTCGGAGCGCCAGCCGGGCAGGATCGGGGTCGCGTTCGCCGGGATCCGGGCGAGCTGGCCGCCCACCTGGCGGGCCAGCTTGATCCCGTCGCCGCGCAGCGTCTCGGGGGCCACCGAGCCCCAGTCGTCGGCGGAGAGCCCGAGTACCTCCTCGACCAGGTCCGGGTCCCAGTCGTAGGTGCTGGTCGCCAGCACCACGGGACCGCGCAGCTCGACCTGGCCGGCCGGGGTGTCGGCGCGCAGCCCGACGACGGCGTCGCCGTCGCGGACCAGCTCGACCACCCGGTGCTCGGTGCGGATCTCGATCGAGGCCTCGCGCAGCACCCGGGCCAGGAAGCTGGCCACCACGCCGGTGCCGTACGTCAGCGGGTCCGCGTCCGCGGCCCGGTCGAACCGCGTGCCGTCGGAGAGACCGAAGGCGGGCAGGCCGGCGTGGGAGCGCTTGACCGCGTCCTGCTCGTCGCCGCTGTCGTCGACGTACGTCGCCCGCCGACCCTTGCCGAGCAGCTCGGCGTAGGTGGTCCCGACGGGGAAGTACGGGCTGTAGCGGAGCCGCTCGCGCCACTCCCCCAGCACCGAGCCGTCGATGACCTCGTTGGTCAGGTAGCGCCCCTGCGGGAGCGCGCCGTCCGCCTCGTTGTGGTAGTCGGCGAGGCCGGGGATGACCGTCCAGCGGATGGCGTCGTTGTCCTCGAAGAAGCGCATCGCGTCCGGCGCGGTGTCGATCCAGCGCAGCAGTGCCTGCTCGTCGAGGACCTCGGGGGCCAGGTGCGAGGCCACGTCGCGGATGTAGGTCTCGGTGAGCGCCTTCGAGTCGCCCGCGATGCCCTCGCGGTCGGCGACGTGGTTGGCGCCGCACCACACCTGCCCGCCGGAGTACGCCGCGGCGCCCCCGACGAGGTCGGCCGCCTCGAGCACGATCACCGGGCGTCCGGCCAGGGAGCAGGTCAGCGCCGTCGCCAGTCCGGACAGCCCTGCACCGACCACCAGGACCGGGTTCTCGGCACCGAGCTCGCTCATCGTTTCCACGCTCCTGTCGGACGGGTGTCGGAGGTCACATCAACTAGGACAAGAGTGAATATGATGATCAAGGATCGTGTCAACCGGTTGAACCGGATGATTCGCATGGATTGGCAAAATCGCCCCGCTCCTCGTCCGCCGGACCGGCACGCGGGCGCGCCGACGGACCCGAGGTCACGTCGGGCGTGACCTCGGGTCCGTGACCACGGGCTCGGAGCGGCTCAGACCTGGACGTCGAACCTCGGGGCGGGAAGCGTCTTGATGACGTCGAGCAGGCGCGCCGGGACCGGCGTCTTTGCGAAGTCGCCCGGCGTGCGGGCGGCGAAGGACATCTGCCCCTTCGTGACCAGCTCGCCGTCGCGGGTGAACTCCATGCCCACGACGTACGAGCTCGTGCCGATCCGGTCGGCGACCAGCTGGCACTCGACCACGTCGAAGACCTCGACCGTGTCGACGTACCGGCAGCCGGAGCTGATCCCGACGGTGACGATCCCGAGGTCGTCGACCATCTGGCCGCTGCGGATGCCGTGCGCGTGCAACCAGGTGGAGTAGCAGCGCTCCATCCACCGGTAGTAGATGCTGAAGTAGGCGATGCCCACCGTGTCGGTGTCCCCGTAGGCCAGCTGGAACTGCAGGCGCCCCGCGGCCGGTTCGTGGGTCAGGTTCACGCGTCGTTCTCCTGGGTCGGTTCGGGATCGACGAGCACCTCGGCGGTGCCCGCCAGGGCGACGGCCCCACCGAGGACGGTGAGGGAGACGTCGCAGGTCGCGATCGTGCCGCGCTCGTCGGCACGGACCTCGGTCACCGTGCCCTCCGCACGGACCCGGTCACCCGCGAGGACGTTGCCCAGGAAGCGCACCTGGAACGACAGGATCCGGTCGCGGCCTCCCGCCCAGCGGGCCAGCATGGTCTGCAGGTAGCCCATGTTGAGCGGGCCCTGGTTGACCGGACGCGGGTCCAGGCCGAGCTCCTCCAGCAGCCGGGAGTCGAAGTGGATCCGGTTGGGGTCGCCCAGCAGGGCAGCCATCACCTTCATCTTCTCCGGGTCGACGTCCAGCTCGTGGGGCGGGACCACGGTGCCGACGGCGACCGGCGCGCTCATGCCGCTCCCCTGCGGGGGAAGACGATCGAGTTGTAGCAGTTCGCCACGTGGGTCCCCTCCTGGTGAAGGTCGAGCTCGTAGCCGACGATGTCGAAGGCGCCGGCCCGGCGGCCGACCTTGCGGACGACCGAGACCACGCGGCCCGAGACGGCGTACGTCGCCCCGGCCTCGAGCGGGCGGTGCAGCGTCGTGCGGTGCTCCCCGAACATCGGGCCGTCGTCGGCCGACGCGTCGAACCAGGCGAACAGGTCGTCCCAGGTCATGCCCATGCCGCCGACGCCGGCCATCCAGGCCAGCACCGGGTGGGGCGTGGTCTCCCACGGGTCGTCGAGGAGCGTGTCGGCGACCAGCCAGCAGCGCCAGACGTCGAGCGAGTAGCTGCCCCCCGGGAACTCCCGTCCGACCCGGTCGCCGTAGTCGGTCTCAGACATTGCGCTCCTGATTCTCCCAGAACGGCCGGCGCAGCTCCCGCTTCAGGATCTTGCCGGTCGGCGCCTTGGGCAGCTCGGTCACGAACTCGACCGACCGCGGCTTCTGGTAGCTCGCCAGCTGGCTCTTCGCCTGGTCGATGATCTGCTGCTCGGTGGCCTCCTGGCCCGGCTTCAGCACGACGAACCCCTTGACGGTCTCGCCCCACTCCTCGTCCGGTACGCCGATGACCGCGACCTCCAGGACGGCGGGGTGCGACGCGATCGCCTCCTCGACCTGGACGGAGTAGATGTTCTCCCCGCCCGAGATGATCATGTCCTTGGCGCGGTCGACGATGTAGACGTAGCTCTCGGAGTCCCAGGTGGCGACGTCGCCGGTCCACATCCAGCCGTCCCGCAGCGTCCGCGCCGTGAGGTCGGGACGGTTCAGGTAGCCGGACATGTTGGCGGGGCTCTTGACCACGATCTCGCCGGGGGTCATGCCGTCGCGCGGGACCTCGTTGCCGTCCAGGTCGACGACCCGGACCTGCGTCACGAAGCCCTCCCGCCCGCAGGAGCGCAGCCGCTCGGGGTGGATGCCCCGGACGGCGTCGAGGTGGTCCTCCTGGGAGAGGAACGTCATCGTCGTGCCCTCGGTCTGCCCGTAGCCCTGGATCAGGGTGCACGGGAAGGAGTCGAGGGCCTGGCGCACGATGTTGGACGGCATCGGGCCGCCGCCGTACTGGATGTTGCGCAGGCTGGAGAGGTCGTAGCCGGCGAAGTTCTCCTGCGCCATCATCCAGTTCAGCATCGTGGTGACGCCGAGGAAGGCGGAGACCTTCTCGTTCTCGATCAGGTCGAGGGCGAGCTTGGGCTCGAAGTTCATCAGCACGAGCGGGCACCCGTGCTTCATGTAGTTCATCGCGAGCACGACGGGGATGTGGTACATCTGCCCGGTCAGCATGTAGACGTCGTCGGGCACGATCCGCTCGGCCACGGTCTGGTTGAGCATGCCGGCAGCCGCGCTGCGGTGCGTGTGCAGGGCGCCCTTGGACTCGCCGGTGGTGCCGCCGGTGTAGAGCAGGAAGAACGGGTCGTCGTCCGCGATCAGCGAGCTGGTCGCGATCTCCAGGGTCGACGACCGCTGGATCAGGTCGTCCAGGGTGCCGTCGGACGACTCCCCGAACTCCAGCCAGTGCGGTACGTCGACGGAGCGCTTGATGTCCTCGAGCGCGTCACGGAACTCGGCCTGGCCGATCACGACCTTGGGGGCGGCGTCCTTGACGACGGACTGCAGCGCCGGACCGGCGAGGCGCCAGTTCAGCGGCTGAGTCACGAGACCCGCCCGGCCGGCGGCGAAGTAGAGCGCCTGGAACTCCACGCAGTTGCGGGAGAGCATGGCGACCCGGTCGCCCTTCTCCAGGCCGAGCCCGAGCAGCCCGTTGGCGAGGCGCCGGACCAGCTCGTCGAATTCCGCCCAGGTCACGCGCCGGTCGTTCGGCGCGTCGTACACGGCCTGCCGCTGCGGCGTCAGGGACGCCCACTTGGCAGGGATGAGCCCTTGGTTCATCAGTACGCCTTGTCGAGGTCGAGGTGCAGGGTCCGGAAGCGCAGCACGCCGGCGTCCTCGACGATCGTCGAGGAGTACACGCCGGCGGAGAGCAGGGAGATCGCCCCGTCCTCCGTGGCCACGAGGGTCAGGTAGTGGGTCGTCTTCGTGACCCCGTCCGCCTCGCCCTCGACGATGAGGTTGGAGTTGATGTGCCGACGCTGGTCGGTCTGCGTGGCCAGCGAGTCGCCCATCAGCTTCATGATCGCGTCACGGGACTCGAAGGCGATCCGGTCGCCTCCGGCGACCACGAGGGAGAAGACCGCGTCCTCGGTGAAGAGGCCGGCCATGGTCTCCAGGTCGCCGCTGTCGTAGCAGAGCGAGTAGGTGTTGGCGAGATTCTCGATGGCGGAGCGTTCGGGCATACGGGCCTCCTCACACGGGTTCGCATCCGACCGCGAACCTATTGCTGCGTATTGTGCGCATGGTTTGGGTCACATGTCCACCATCACACCGCAGCCACGGACCTCCCGCAGCGATAGCCGAAGACCATCGCCGGCCCGAGGGTGCCGCCCGCGCCGCCGTAGACCATCCCCGTGGGCGCGGCCATCGCGTTGCCGACGGCCCACAGGCCGGGGATGGGAGCGCCCTCGACGTCGAGCACCTCGCAGTCCACGGTGGTACGGGGGCCACCCTTGGTGCCGAGGCTGCTGGAGTGGATCGGCGCGGCGAAGTACGGCGCCCGGTCGATCCGGCCGAGGGTGGACATCGTCCCGGGGTAGAGGTCCCGGTCGCCGCACCACCCGTCGTACGCCGAGTCGCCGCGGCCGTGGTCGTCGTCGCGTCCGCGGTCGCTGAGCTCGTTCCACCGGTCGACGGTGGAGCGCAGCGCGCCCGGGGGTACGCCGATCCGCCCGGCGAGCTCCTCGAGCGTGTCCGCCCGGTCGAGCCAGTCCGGGGCCGGGCCGCCCGGCGGGACGCCGTAGCCGCCGTAGGAGTCCAGGAAGCCCTGGTCGAAGACGATCCAGGCGGGCTGGTTCTCGTAGGCGAAGCGCGTCGGGTGGAAGACGTGGAAGGCCGCGCCGAGGGCGTTGTAGTTGGCGGCCTCGTTGGTGAACCGCCGACCCTCGTCGTTGACCATGATGGTGCGCGGCAGGGTGCGCTCGCGCTGGACCAGCTGGATCCCGTGGCCGGAGTACTGCTCGCCCTCGAAGCCGGGGATGGCGACGACCGGGACCCACCACGCCTCGCGCATCACCCCGAGCCCGGCGCCGACCCGCATCGCCATCCGCAGACCGTCCCCGGTGTTGCTCGGGGCACCGGGCGAGTGGCTGAGCGGACCGCGCAGGAACGCGGCGACCAGCTCCGGGTCGCGCTCGAACCCGCCGGTGGCCAGCACGACCCCGCGCCGGGCGCCGACCCGGGTGCCGTCGGCGAACTCGACGCCGACGACCCGACCGTCCTCGGTGACCAGGCGCGTCGCCTCGGCCCCCGTCTCCACCCGGACGCCGTGGTCGAGCAGGCCCTTGAACAGCGCACCGAGCAGCCCGCGGCCCAGACCTTCGAGGCGCTGCGCGGCTCGACGCTCGTCCTCCTCGGGGGTGAGGAAGCCGGTCCCACCCCCGACCGGCGTCTCGGCGACGTACATGGAGCGCCGTACGCCGAGGAACCGGTCCGCCCACTCCCCCAGCTCGTCGAAGGAGAAGAGCGTCGGCTCGGTCGAGCGCCCGCCGCCGGGCTTCCCGCCGGGGAACTCCGGGTGGTAGTCCGGGTAGCCGGGGACCAGCCGCATCCGCAGCGGCGTGCGCTCCTCGGTCCACTCGAGCATCTCGTCGACGGTGGAGACGAACGCGTCGGTGAACTCCGGCCGGATCAGGCCGTTGGACAGCGCGGTGAGGTAGTCGCGCGCCTCGTCCGGAGAGTCGGAGACCCCGTGCTCGGCCTGGTAGCGGTTGGCCGGCAGCCAGGCGACACCGCTCGAGAGCGCGGTCGTGCCACCGAGCACGCCGGCCTTCTCGAAGAGCGCGACGTCGGCACCCTGGTCCGCGGCGACGAGGGCCGACATCATGCCGGCGCAGCCGCTGCCCAGCACCACGACGTCGTGGGTCCGGTCGAAGCTCGGCCCGGCGGCCATCACGTCGCCTGGTGGTAGTGGGCGCGCAGCCAGCCCAGGTCTCCCCCGGCGAGCACGGAGGGCCAGTCGGCCGGGCGCGGCTCGCCGTACACGAGGCTGCGGTCGGCCGTCGGCAGGGTGGCGGCGTAGGCGGCCACCGGCAGGTAGTACATGTACGACATCACCCGCTCGCGGATCCGCCAGCCGCGCGCGGTCCGCTGGTAGGCGTCGTGGTAGCGGAGTGCGACGAGGAGGGTCTCGCCGTTGCGCACCACCTCCGCGTGACCGCTGACCAGGCCGTGCGCCCGGTCCGGGTCGTCGTCCTCGAACCGCGAGATCGACGAGTGCACGAAGTGGTTCGTCGCCCCGAGGACGGCGAACCGGCCGGCGTACGCCTCCTCGATCGCCGCCAGGCCGTGCGCGTCGAAGACCCCGTCGGCCGAGCCGAGCCGCGCGTCGTCGGTGAACAGCGTCGGCAGGCCGACCAGGTCGCGCTCGTCCATGACGAAGCCGTAGAGCGCGACCAGGTCCGCGATCTGCTGCTTGTCCTCGATCCGCCGCAGCCGGTCCTCGAGGTCGCGGGTCATCGCACGGCATCCTCGGTCTGGCGCGGCCCGAAGGAGTTCATCGCCAGCGGCGCGAGGGAGTCGACGAACGCCGTGCGCACGACGGCGATCCGCTTGGCGGCGATCTTCCACCGCTCGGCGGTGCGGACCATGTCGTCGCTGTAGCGGCCCCACACGAAGCGGGCCTCCCCCGACGCGTGGGTCGTGATCGCCAGGAAGCACGAGTCGACCCGGACCACCCGAGCGTCGCCATCGGCCGGCAGCTCGCGGGCCTCGACGTTGGTCACCATGTGGTGCGCGACCTGGACGTCGGAGGCGGCGAACTTCCGGTAGAGGTTCAGGAACTGCTCGGCCCCGCGGCTCTCGCCGTCCTGGCGCGCGAGGACCACGTCGGGGACCACGATCTCGGCCAGGCCGTCGATGTCCTTGGCGTCGACCAGCCGCTGGTACTCGTGCAGCAGCGCCTGCGCGGCGTGCTGCCTCTCGAGCTCGGCCAGGAGCTGTGCGTCGTTCGTCATCGCTGGTCTCCGATCAGTAGCTGCGCGGCAGGCCGAGGACGTGCTCGGCGACGTAGTTGAGGACCATCTCCTGGCTGATCGGCGCGATCCGGTTCAGCCGGGACTCCCGGAAGTACCGCTCGACGTGGTACTCGCGGGCGTAGCCGTAGCCGCCGTGCACGTTGATCGCGACGTCGGCGGCGTTGAAGCCGGCCTCGCTGGCCAGGAACTTCGCCTCGTTGGCCTCGCGGCCGCACGGGACGTCGTTGTCGACCATCCACGCGGCCTTCTCGCAGATGGCGGTCGCGGCATCCAGGCGGATCCGCGCCTCGGCGAGCTGCCCGGCGATGAGCTGGTTCTGGCCGATCGGGCGACCGAAGACCACGCGCTCGTTGGCGTAGTTGACCGCCCGGCGCAGCGCCGCCTCGCCGAGCCCGAGGGCCGCGTTGGCCGAGATGACGCGCTCGGCGTTGAGGCCGCCCAGGATGACCTTGAAGCCCTCGCCGACCTCGCCGATGACGTCCTCGTCGGCGACGAAGAGGTCGTCGATGAACAGCTCGTTGGTGTCGACGGCGTTGCGGCCGAGCTTGGGGATCTCGCGGATCTTGACGTGCTCGGGGTCCAGGGTCGCGAACATCAGCGTCAGGCCGCGGTGCGCCTTGCCCTCGCGCGGCGAGGTGCGCACGAGCAGGAACATCCGCTCCGCCTCCTGCGCCTTGGTGATCCACACCTTCTTGCCGGTCACCAGCCAGCCGCCGTCGACCTTGCGGGCCGCAGTCTGGAGGTTGAGCGTGTCGGTGCCGGCGTCCGGCTCGGTCACGGCGAAGGAGACGTGCAGGTCGCCGGAGACCGCGCGCGGGAGGAACCGCTGCTTCAGGCTCTCGCTGCCGTGCCGGATCAGGGGCTCGAAGCCGAAGATCCCGATGTGCACGGCCGAGCAGCCGGCCATGCCCGCCCCGGAGGCGGAGATCTCGCGCTCGACGATCGCGGCCTCGGTCACGCCGAGCCCGCCCCCGCCGTACTCCTCGGGGATGCTCAGGCCGAGCCAGCCCGCCTCGGCGACGGCGTTGTAGAAGTCCCAGGGGAACTCGTGGGACTCGTCGTGCTCCATCCAGTACGTGTCGTCGAACTTGGAGCACATGGCCCGGACGGCCTCACGGATGGCCTCGTGGGTCTCGTCCACTGCGAAGTCCATGGATCCTCCTGGTCTCTCTGGTCGCTCGGAGAGGCTCGACCAGCGTCGACCTCAGTTGCTTATCATAGTTATCATTGAGTGGCGCGGATGTCACCCCCTGGTCCGGGGACTGGCCGGCCCGGCGGACCAGCTCCATCGCGGCCACGGTCAGTCCGGCCATGGCGAGCCAGGCCCAGTCCCGCCCCCCGTGCGTGGACAGCACGCCGAAGCCCATCGGCCCGACCGCGGACCCCAACCCGCTGCCGACCTGCAGCACTCCGCTGGCCGACCCCGGACGGGAGGTACGCCGGACCACCGCGAGCAGGAGCAGCGCCGGCCAGGTCCACGCCGCGACCAGGCCGAGGATCACTCCCCCGGCGACCAGCCAGCGGCGTACCCCGGGCATCGACGCGCCGGCGTCGACCCCGAAGAGCCCGACCCCGACCAGCGCGAGCGCGAGCACGGCCAGCCCCATCACGACGTACAGCAGGCGGAGGTCGTCCACGGGCCGGGAGTCGAGGTAGCCGCCCGACAGCAGGCGCACGAGCACCGCGGCCAGGCTGCCCGCGGACACCACCGCGGCCGCCTCGACGCCACTCAGGCCCGTGGAGACGAGCGTGAGGACGGCGAAGCCCGTCAGGGTCGCGACCGAGAGCGTGCCGAGTCCCGCGGCCGCCACGACCGGCACGGTGCGCAGGGGCGCCACCACAGGGTCGCCCTCGGCCGCGCGGGCCGGACGCCCGCGAGGCCCGGCCTCGCCGGAGCGTCGCGCCGCCGCACCGGCGACGCGCATGCAGCCGAGGGCCGCCAGCACCGCGAGCGGCAGCACCGCACCGAGCGCCATCGACCACCGCCAGCCGTGCTGGCTCGCGACCACCGGGAGCGACGCACCGGCCACCGCCATCAGCAGCGGCGGTGCGCACTGCTTGAACCCGAGCACGGAGGCCCGGCGCCGCAGCGGGGCCATCCGCACCACGAGCAGGTTGCTGGTGGGCGAGCAGAGTGCGTAGCCCACCCCGGCGAGCATCATCACGACGACCAGAGCCGGCCAGGAGTCGACGAGGATCGCCGCACCCACCAGGCAGCCACCTGTGACGACCGCACCCAGGGCCGCCACGCTGGGCCAGCCGCGGACGTCCGCGGCACGTCCGGCCACGGGCGCGGCGAGGGCCGTGACCGCCCAGAACGCCGAGACGGCGAGACCGAGCCCGGTCTCGCCGAACTCCAGGTCGGTCGACAGCTCGACCGACAGCAGCCCCACCAGCGTCGGGACGACGATCGCCGTGCCGAGCAGCACCAGCGCGAGCATGGCCACGACCCAGGTCGGGGCCCGCCAACTGGCGCCGGCGGTCACTCCACGATGCTCAGCGCGATCTCCGGGCAGGAGTCGACACCCAGGGCGGCGGCGTCCTCGAGCTCCTCGGGAACGTCACCGTCGAACTTCACGATGACCTGACCCTCGTCGACGGTCACGTCGTACACGTCGGGAGCAGACATGCGGCACAGCCCGTGCCCCTGGCACTTGTCGAGATCGGCGACAATCTTCATCGAGACGCTCCTTGCTGGATGGACTGCTTTCTCCGGGACAGGCCCACCTTCTCGTGCCCGAGCCCTCGGGATCTTCACGCATCCCTTGACTCTTCCCTCGGTATAACTATTATCATGATCTGGCTCACCAGGGAAGCCCGCGCCGAGGAGGATGCATGTCTGAGAAGTCCCGTTGTCCCGTGGTCCACTTCGACCACCACTCGGCCGAGCACGCGGGCGACCACGTGGGGGTCTACCGCAAGCTGCGCGACGAGTCGCCGGTGGCGTGGACGGAGGCGCACGGGGGCTACTGGGTGATCTCGAACTACGCCGCGCTGTTCCAGGCCTCGCGCGACGACGACCTGTTCTCCTCCGCCCGCCACGACGAGTACGGCGGCCCCGGGCTGTCGGTCACGATCCCCAAGGCCCCGACGGCGTTCCACATCCCGATCGAGCTCGACCCGCCGGACTTCCGCCCCTACCGCAAGGCGGTCAACCAGGTCACGGCACCGGCGGCGGTCGAGAACCTCGACGAGGTCATCAAGCACTACGTCACCGGCTTCATCGACTCGATCATCGAGAAGGGCGAGGCGGACCTCGCGATCGTGGCCTCGGTGCCCGCAGCGGTGACCATCGACTGGCTGGGCCTGGACCCCTCGGAGTACCAGAACTACGTCGACGGCATGCACACCCTGGTCTCCGCGGCGCCCGGCTCGCCGGAGTACGTGCACGCCGCCGAGGTCGCCGTGCCGTGGGTCAGCCGCACCGTGCGCGAGCACATCGCCCACCGCCGCGAGCACCCCACCGACGACGCGACCACCCACTTCATCAACGTCGAGGTCGACGGCCGCCGGATGGACGACGACGAGGTCTACTCGATCCTCGAGCTCGTCATCTCCGGCGGCGTCGGCACCACCGCGTCCCTGGTCACGCAGTCCCTGGTGTGGCTCTACCAGAACCCCGACCAGCGTCAGCGCCTCATCGACGACCCCTCGATGGTCGACATCGCGGTCGAGGAGTTCCTCCGGGTCTTCTCCCCCACCCAGGCCCTCGCCCGCACGATCATGGAGGACACCGAGTTCCAGGGCTGCCCGGTCCGCAAGGGCGACCGCGCCCTGCTCGCCTGGGCATCGGCGAACCGCGACCCCGAGCAGTTCGAGAACCCCGACGAGGTCGACATCACCCGCTGGCCGAACCGGCACGTGGCCTTCGGCCTGGGCATCCACCGCTGCGCCGGCTCGCACCTGGGCAAGGCGATGGCCCGCGAGATGATCCGTCAGGTCCTCGCGCGGATGGGCGACTACGTCGTCGACCTCGACAAGCTCGTCACCTACCCCGACCAGGGCACCAACGCCGGCTTCCACTCGATCCCGGTCACGTTCACCCCCGGCGAGCGGCTGCTGGGCGAGACCCCGCTGTTCGGCGAGCACTACACCAAGGCCGGGGTCTGAGCGTGGGCGACCGGGCCGGCCTGGACCTCGAGCACGGGCACCTCGTGGTGGTCGGCGGTGGCCTCGCCACCGTCCGGGTCGTCACGACCCTGCGGCGCAAGAAGTTCCGCGGCCCCGTCACCGTGCTGTGCGCCGAGCAGGACGCGGCGTACGACCGGCCCCCGCTCTCCAAGGACGTGCTCGCCGGCGACGCCGACACCGCGCCGCTGCCGTTCGACGTCACGAAGCTCGAGGTCGACCTCCGGCTCGGCACCCGGGCGGCCGCCCTGCGCAGCACCCCCGACGGCGGGACCGTGGTCACGGAGGCCGGCGAGGAGATCGCGTACGACGCCCTCCTGCTCGCCACCGGCGCGGAGCCGGTCCGGCTCCCGGGCGACGGCGAACAGCTCACGCTGCGCACCCTCCCCGAGGCCCTGGCGCTGCGCGAGCGGCTCACCCCCGGAGCCCGGGTCGTGATCATCGGAGCCAGCTGGATCGGGGCGGAGGTCGCCACGGCGGCCCACCGCGCCGGCTGCGAGGTCACCTGCGTCGAGTACGGCCCGCAGCCGCTCGCCGGCGCGCTCGGCGCCGAGGTCGGTGCCGCGACGCTCCCCTGGTGGGCCGGCATCACGCTGCTCACCGACACCGCTGTCGCGCGCGTCGAGAGCGACGGCGTACACCTCGCGGATGGCCGGGTCCTGCCCGCGGACCTCGTGGTCACCGGGGTCGGCGTCCGGCCCGACCTGGCGTGGCTCGCGGGGAGCGGGCTGGCCACCGGTCGAGGGATCCTCACCGACGACCGGTGCCGGACCAACCTCCCCGGCGTGCTGGCGGTCGGCGACGTCGCCCAGCGCTGGAGCGAGCGCACCGGCGCGCACCGCCTGATCGAGCACTGGGACGACGCCAGCATGGTCGCGACGGCGGCCGTCGCCAGCCTGCTGACGCCCGACGCAGGGCCGTCGTACGACCCGGTCCCGTACTTCTGGTCCGACCAGTTCGGCCGCAAGCTCCAGTACGTCGGCGCGCACGAGGACGGCGACGACGTCGAGGTCCGGCTCGGCGACGACGGGTCGCTGGCCCGCGCCGCGTGGAGCCGCGACGGTGTCCTGACGGCCTGGCTCGGCGTCGACGCGACCAAGGACGTGGTGAAGGCCCGGGCCGCGGTCGGCGGCCCCGCCTCGGCCGTGGACTAGGGCCGAATGGAGCCCCGGACCGCGGCCCCCTCCCCCGACCCGACCCGTCTGGCCCCGTGGGCGGCGATCTGCCTGATCGTCGCGATCGGCGTCAACGTGCGCGCGATCTTCGGGGCGACGCCGCCCCTCGTGCCGCTCATCAGCGACGACCTCGGCATCAGCGCGACCACCGCGAGCCTGCTCACCGCCATGCCGGTGCTGGCCATGGGGCTGTGCGCACCGTTCGGGCACGCCCTGTCGCGCCGGTACGGCGGCGACGCGGCGATGCTGGTGCTCTTCGTGCTGCTCGGCCTGGCCGAGCTGTCCCGGCCCCTGATCGACTCCCCCGTCCCGCTCGTGATCACCGCGGGTCTGATCGGCGGCGCGCTCGGCGCGCTGTCGACGCTGGTGCCGGCGTTCATCGCCCACCACCTGCCCCGCCTGCGCGGACTGGCCACCGGCATCTACTCCACCTCGATGGCCCTGGGCGTGGGCCTGGCCGCGGGGACCGCCCAGCCGCTGACCGACGCCCTCGGCGACTGGCGGCTGACGCTGTCGATCTGGGGGGTCACGGCGCTCCTCCTCGTCGCCGCCCTGCTCGTCGCCCGCGCGCGCGGCGCTCGGCTTCCCGCCCACGCCGGACCCAGCGTCCGGGTGCGGCTGCCGCTGCGGGAGGGCCGGGCCTGGTTCCTCACCGCGATCTCCAGCGTGGCGATGGTCCTCGGGTTCGGGGTGATCGCCTGGCTGCCCAGCCTCTTCATCGAGGCCGGCATCGCGCCCGCGACGGCCGCCGCCTACCTGGTCGTCTTCCAGACCATCCAGATCGTCTCGATCCTGTCCCTGGCGCCGCTCACCGACCGCATCGACGGACGACGGGGCGTGTTCGCCACGGTGATGCTGACCTCGACCGCGGGCCTCGTGCTGCTCGTCGTGGATCCGTCGGGGATGGCGATCCCCGGTGCGCTGCTCGCCGGGTTCGGCATCGGCGGGATCAGCTCCCTGGCCCTGGTGAAGGTCCACGACGAGGCACGCGACGCCGCCGACGCCACCCGCCTCAGCGCGATGGCGATGCTCTTCTCCTTCACCGCCGGCGCCCTCAGCCCCCTGCTGGTCGGCGCCCTGCAGGACTGGAGCGGCAGCCTCCGGCCGGGCTTCACGGTGATGCTCGGCGTCAGCGTGGCCAGCCTGCTGCTGCTCGTCCGCATGCGCCCCGCGCACCCGGCGCGCGACACCGTCCACCCGGACCCGGAGCGCGCCGTACCCACGCCCCTTCCCTAGCTGTCCCACGTGCCGCGGCGCAGCGCCGTACGGCACCCCCACCGAGAGGAGACCCACCATGCCCGGAATGTGGTTCGAGGAGTTCGAGGCCGGCCAGGAGTTCAAGCACCCCTGGAGCCGGACCGTCACCGAGATGGACAACATCCTGTTCACCTCGATCACCATGAACCCCGCGCCGATCCATCTCGACGCCGAGTACATGTCGACCCAGCCCCACGGCCAGCGGCTGATGAACAGCCTGTACACCGCCGGCCTGATCGGCGGGATGATCGTCTACGACCTCACCATGGGCACGACGCTCGGCAACCTGGGCTACACGAAGTTCGACTTCCCGAACCCGGTCTTCCACGGCGACACGATCCGCGCCGAGAGCACCATCCTCGGCAAGCGGGAGTCCAAGAGCCGGACCGACTCGGGCATCGTGAACTTCGAGCACCGCGGATACAACCAGCGCGACGAGCTCGTGCACATCGCCCACCGCGCGGGCCTGATGCTCAAGCGGCCCACGGACGCCTGACGACCTGCTCCGGACATGACAGAAGGGCCGCCCGAACCGGGCGGCCCTTCTGTCGTTGCCGAGTCGTTGCCGTGGTTCAGGCGGAACGGCCGGCGAGGACGCTCTCCTCGAAGCCGATGCTCTCCAGGTCGCGCAGCGGCGCCACGACCTCGCGTCCGACGCGCTCGAGGTACGCCTCGGTCTGCTCCGCGTCCATCCCGGGCCAGTGCGGCCGGACGAGCAGCGGGCCGATGGGCAGCCGCGCCGCGATGTCGCGGATCTGCTCGCGCACCTGCTCGCCGGTACCGAGCAGGACGTGGTCCTTGACGTTCTCCAGGAAGTCGCTCTCGACCCGCTCGCGGTCGAGCAGCTGCATCCCCTGGCCGGCGTACGACACGTACTTGACGCGGGCGACGTCCGCGAACGACGTGAGCGCGTCCTCGAAGGAGTCCCCGAGCTGGAGCTCGCGGCGCAGCGGGAACTTGTTGAGCGGGAGCTCGTGCTGGAGGCGCTCGTCGACGTACGCGCCGATCAGCTCCTCGACCTGCTCGATCGTCTGCTGCGGGGTGATCGTCCAGACGTCGCCGTGCCGCGCGGCGCGGCGTACGCCGGTCTCCTTCATCGCACCCAGCCAGATCGGCGGCCGCGGCTGCTGGACCGGACGCAGGTGGGTGGGCCGGTCCTCGATGTCGAAGAACTTCCCGTGGTGCGTGACCCGGTCGGAGGTCCAGAGCTTGGTCATCACCTCGATGAGCTCCTCGAGCAGCGAGTAGCGCTGCTTGAAGGGCTTGTCGAAGACCTCGTACTCGTGCGGCAGGTAGCCGGTGCCGATGCCGACCACCAGCTTGCCGCGGGTGATCACGTCCAGCGTCGCCAGGTCCTCGGCGAGCTGCACCGGGTGCTGCACCGGACCGACCAGGACGGTCGTCCCGATCCGGACGTGGTCGTCGAGCTCCGCGGCGAGACGGGCCAGCAGCGGGATCGGCTGGAACCAGCGGAAGCCGTCGTACAGGTAGTGCTGACCGATGGTCAGGTAGGTGAACCCCGCCTTCTGCGCGGCCTCGACCTTGCGCAACATCAGGTCGAGGTGCTCGGTGGGCGAGACCGAGACCGGCTGGTCGCCCATCAGGATGCCGAACTCCATGCGTGTTTCTCCTCTGCGCCGTCGCCGGCTGGGTGGGTCGTTACTTCGCCGTCAGGCCGCCGTCGACCGGGATGGTGACCCCGGTGACGAAGCTCGACATGTCGCTGGCCAGGAAGAGCGCCACCTGGGCGATCTCCTCCGGCTGCGCGGCGCGGCCCAGCGGGATCTGGGCGAAGAACGCCGCCTTCCGCTTCTCGGTCTCCTCCGGGCTGGCCCGGAAGAAGGCGGGCAGGCCGGGGGTCTCGACCGAGCCCGGCGCGATGGCGTTGACGCGGATCCCGTCGGGAGCGAGCGCGAGGGCCATCGAGCGCACCAGGGCGATCACGCCGCCCTTGGTGAAGGAGTACATCGGGCTGAACGGCGAGCCCACCAGGCCCGAGGTGGAGCTGGTGAAGATCACCGAAGCGTTGTCGGCGGCCTTGAGCGCGTCCGTCAGGTAGCCGGAGAGGAAGAAGCTGGCGCGGGCGTTGATCTCGATGCCCGTGTCCCACTCCTCCACCTGCATGTCCAGGCCGGCCGCGCCGGGGATACCGACGTTGTTGTAGAGGACGTCGAGCCTGCCGTGCTCGGCGGTGACCTGCTCGGCCAGCGCCTTGAGGGCGTCGAGGTCGCGTACGTCAACGACGCACGCCGTCGCGGAGCCGCCGGCGGACCGGATCCCCTCGACGACCTCCTTCGCCGCCTCCGCGTTCATGTCGACGACGTAGACGTGGGCGCCGTGGGCGGCGAACGTCTCGGAGCCGGAGCGTCCCATTCCCGAAGCGCCGGCGGTGACCAGCGCGACCTTGTTCTCGAGCAGCATGTGGTGTGGTGCCTTTCCTTCAGTTCGGCGCGTTCCGGACGGACGACTCGGGTGCGATCACGTGCCCGGCGGGCGGGTGATGCCGGCGAGGGCGTACTGGATGTGCTTGACCTCGAAGAACTCGGCGTACCCGTCCTCGCCGAGCTCGCGGCCCACGCCGCTGCGGCCGGGGCCGCCCCACGGCGCGTCCGGGCGCATGCCCGAGCCGCCGTTGACGGTGACCGTGCCGGCGCGGATCCGGCGGGCGACCGCGATCGCCTCGTCGAGCGGGCCGAAGACGTTGGACGCCAGGCCGTAGCGGGTGTTGTTGGCCAGCTCGACGGCGTGGTCGACGTCGCGGTAGCCGAAGACCATGGCGATCGGGGCGAAGAACTCGGTGTCGGCGAGCGGGTCGTCCGGGTCGACGCCGCGCAGCACGCCGGGACGCAGGTACGACCCCTCGTCGAGGCCCTCGGGACGGCCGCCGCCGGCACCCCAGGTCGCGCCGCGGGCCAGCAGCTCCTCGACCCAGCCCTCGACCCGGGCGCGGTGCGCCTCGGAGATGACCGGTCCGACGACGCTGGCCTCGTCCTGCGGGTCGCCCACGACGACGCCGGCGATGAACTCGTCGGCCAGGCGGCAGAACTCGTCGACCTGATCCTCGGGGACGAGGATGCGGCTCCAGGCCGCACATCCCTGACCGGCGTTGCGGGCGAAGCGCAGGATCGACGCGCCGACGGTGGCGGCGAGGTCGGCGCTGGGGAGGATGACGTTGGGGCTCTTGCCGCCGAGCTCGAGGACGGCCTTGCTGAGCGAGCCGAGCGCGCCCTGGGCCATCACCTGGGCGCCGACGGCGTCGGAGCCGGTGAACGACACCAGGTCGACGTCCGGGTGGCCGGTGAGGTGGATCCCGACCTCGGGACCACCGACGACCAGGTTGACGACACCCTCGGGCAGGCCGACCTCGTCGAGGAGCTCGATGATCCGCAGGGTGCTCCACATGCCCTGGGGCGACGGGAGCACCACGGCCGTGCAGCCGCTCGCGATCGCGCCGCCGAGCTTCCAGACCAGGAGGTTCAGCGGGTAGTTGTACGCCGGGAGGCAGGCGACGACGCCGACGGGCTCGTAGCGCAGCAGGCTGCCGGACGCGACGGGGGTGTCGTAGTGGCCGAGGGCCTGCTCGTAGCCGCCGCGCGGACCGCGGACCGCCATCTGGGCGTACCAGCGCAGCACCTCGATCGGCCCGCCGACCTGCATGCTGCGGCACGCGGCGATCGGGGTCCCGACCTCCGAGGCGATGAGGCGGGCGAGCGGCTCCATCTCGCGCTGGAGGATGTCGGCGAAGCGGTTGAGCGCGTCGGCACGCTGCTGGGGACCCCAACTGCGCCACTCGTCCGAGCGGAAGGCACGCTGGGCGGAGGCCACGGCGGCGTCGACCTGCTCCACGGAGCTGGTGACGACCTCGCCGAGCGGCGATCCGGTCGACGGGTCCGACGAGACCAGGGAGGCACCCGAGGCCCCGTCGATCCACCGGGAGTCGATGTAGGTGCTCGTGCTCCGCTTCTCCACTGACATCACGTCTCCTGACAAGATTTGCTCGTGCCCCCGGGGGCACCCCGACCCCAAGACCATAGCAATGATGAACATGAACTGGAACACCTTGCGTTATTTATGTTTATGATTCATAGCAATAGTGGCCCGAGGTCCGAGGAGTGCGCGTGTCCAAGCAGGTGAAGCAGCTCGATCGGGTGATCATCCGGTTCGCGGGTGACTCTGGTGACGGGATGCAGTTGACGGGTGACCGGTTCACCTCGGAGTCGGCGGTGTTCGGCAATGATCTGATGACGCTGCCGAACTTCCCGGCCGAGATCCGGGCGCCGCAGGGCACGATCCCGGGGGTGTCGTCGTTCCAGGTGCATTTCGCTGATCACGACATCCTGACTGCGGGGGATGCGCCGGATGTGCTGGTCGCGATGAACCCGGCGGCGTTGAAGGCGAACCTGGCCGATCTGCCGAAGGGCGCGACGATCATCGTCGACACCCACGACTTCACCGGGCGCAACCTGACCAAGGCCGGCTACGACGCCAACCCGCTCGACCTGCTCGGTGACGCGAACGACCCGCTCGGGGAGTTCCAGGTCCAGCCGGTCGACCTGACCGGCATGACCGTCGAGGCGGTCAAGGAGTTCGGCCTCTCGCGCAAGGACGCGGCGCGGGCGAAGAACATGTTCGCCCT
>Ga0335075_10000195_pt1 | contig 116610 bp, 97 predicted proteins | sample Lox_Sample_24_FD_206723 | JGI IMG/M metagenome (GOLD analysis project Ga0335075, IMG submission 206723) | Soil microbial communities from Loxahatchee National Wildlife Refuge, Florida, United States - Lox_Sample_2.4 | ecosystem: Environmental > Terrestrial > Soil > Wetlands | place: USA... | reverse complement strand
CTGCCGGTCCTCGACGCGTTGCGGGTACGCGAGCCGAGCACCAATCCCCGGCGGAACACGATTATCGGGCTCTTGCGCGGTGAGGTCGCCGCCGACCGCGGCGCTGACGTGCCGGCCGTGCTGGCCGAGCAGTTGCTTGCGCTTGTCGCCGAGCAGTGCGCGGTACAGCCGGTCATCCTGGTCATCGACGACCTGCAGTGGGCCGACCAGGCCAGCGTGGTGTTGTGGGGGCGGCTGGCCAGGTCGGTGCGGCAGGTACCGCTGCTGCTGGTCGGGATGATGCGCGCCGTACCGCAGCGTGATGACCTGCTGGCACTGCGACGGATGGTGGACGACTCCAGCCGGGTCCAGCTCACCGGGTTGACCGCAGCGGCGGTGGCCGAACTGGTAGCGGCCCTGGCCGGAGGCAAGCCCGACGCCGGCCTGCTGCGGCTGGCCGAGGGGGCGGCGGGAAATCCCCTGTACGTTACCGAGCTTGTCGCGGCGCTGGCCCGCGGCTCCGGTCTGATCATCACCGAGGCGGGAACCGCCGAACTGGCGGGCGGGTCGGTGCCGGATTCCCTGTCGGCGGCCATAGCGGACCGCCTTGGCTTCGTGACCGGGCCGGTGCGCGAGGTCCTTCGTGCGGCGGCCCTGCTCGGCATGGACTTCGCAGTCCCTGACCTGGCGATCGTGCTTGGCCGCGGCGTGGCGGACCTGATCCCGGCGGTGGACGAGGCATGTGCCGTCGGCGTGCTGGCCGAGTCCGGTAGCAGCCTTGGGTTCCGGCACCCGCTGATCCGCGCGGCGTTGTACGACGACATGTCGGCGCCGGTGCGCGCCGCCTGGCACCGCGACGCCGGGCGCGCGCTGGCCGAGGCCGGCGCCGCCGCGGACCGGGTGGCCCGGCAGATGCTGCGGGCACTGGACGGATCTGACGGCGCGACCCATCCGATGGACGAATGGATGATGGACTGGCTGGCCGACACCGCGGACACGCTGGTTGGCCAGGCGCCCGGGGTTGCGGCCGAACTCCTCACGAGAGCGGTCGCCAGTGTCCCCGCTGGATCGGCTCGTCACGGCTGGCTGGCCAGCCGGCTCGCCGACGCCCTCTACCGCATGGGCGAGAGGGTAAAGGCAGAGCAGGTGGTGATCCGTGCACTGGAGTACCCCGCCGAGCCCGATCTCCTCGTGGATCTGCACTGGACGCTGGCTCAGTGCCGCATGCTGGCAGGTTCATCCGCGGAGTCTCTGGCCACGCTGGACCGCGCGCTGGCTGCTCCGGGGATCACGTCCAGGCACCGCGCCCGGCTGCTTGTGCTTGCCGCGCGGATGCACACCAGCCTCCTCGAGTTCGAAAAGGCGGCCGAGGTCGCCGCCAGCGCACTTGCCGCGGCGACGGAGGCGGGCGACAACTGGGCCATGGGCTGGGCATTGCACGTGCTGACGCTGGTAACGGCGGTTCAGGGACGCGAGACCGACGCGATGCCGCTGTTCGACCGGGCGCTCACCGTGACCGAGGCCGATCAGGCTCTGACCGACCTGCGGCTGCTGCTGCAGCTCAACAAGGCCCTAGCGCTGGGCAATCTCGACCGCTATGACGAGGCGCTGGCCGCGGCCCGTCAGGCCAGGGACCTTGCCGGTCAGGTCGGTACGACGTTCCGGCTGACCCAGGCGCACTGCGCCCTTGGCCAGTTGCTGTTCGAAACGGGACGCTGGGACGAAGCGCTCGAAGAGGTCGAGATACTGTCCGAGGACCTGCAGGAACCCGCGGTGGCGTGCTGCGATCTCGGAATCTCGGCTGTTATCAGCTTCCATCGGGGCGAGGTCGGCAAAGCGCGTCGCTATCTGGCCGCGGCCGTGCCGCACGCCGAACGCCTGGGACAACGTTTCATCGGTCCACTGGCCCTGGCCCGCAGCCTGGATCGCGAACATGACGGCGCCCTGCGGGAGGCGATGGCCGCGCTGACCGATGCCTTCGAGCGCAATGCCGAAGACATCGACGAGATCGAGGACCTGCTCGCCGACGGCGTCCGTCTTGCCGCCGAGACCGGCGACCTCGCCGCCGCGCAGGCCGTTGCGCGCCATGCGGACACACTCGCCGCCAACTCGGAGATACCGCACCGGCAGGCGAACGCGCTGTACTGCCGCGGGCTGCTTGACCACGACGCCGACCGGCTGCTAGCGGCCGCGGAGCGGTACGGCGACGCCACCAGCCCGCTGCTTCGAGCGAAGGCGCTGGAGGCAGCCGCCGGTTACTTCGCCGACGCCGGAGATCTCGGCCAGGCCCGGGGAGCGTTCACCAGCGCAGTGGAGGTCTACGCCTCCCTCGAGGCTGCCGCAGACCTCGCCCGGCTGCAGGCCGCGTTCCGCGCCCGCGGTATCCGGCGGGGGCCGCGCGCCAAACACCGGCGGGCGCGGAGCGGCTGGGACAGCCTCACGCCGACCGAGATCAAGATCGCCGCCCTCGTGGGGGAAGGGCTGTCCAACCCGGAGATCGCCGCCAAGCTGCTGCTATCCCGGCGGACCGTGGCGACCCACGTCTCCCACATCCTGAAGAAGCTCGACGTCCACTCCCGGACCGACATTGCCCGCGAGTCGGCGCTGCGTACGCTCGGGTCGAGGTAACCGGGCGGCGGGAATCGCGGGCAGACTCGGTGGGGACTGTGTGCCTGCGGGGAGGGATAGCGGCTCACAGTCCCCACGTCTGAGCCCCTGCGGGCCGCGTCCGCCGCCCCCGGCCACATCGGGCCCGGACACAAGCGTGAAATACACGGCCTTGCCCGCAGAGGTCCGGTAGAAGCCCCACTCAGCCGACAGGGTGGCGACCAGCATCAGGCCCCGCCCGGTCTCGGCGTCGCCCGGAGCCTCCACCACCACCGGCAGGAAGCACGATGTGTCGTGGACGTCAACGCGCAGCTGGCCGAGGGAGTAACTGACGGCCAGCGTGATGGTCTCGCCTGCCTCGTGCCTGATGGCGTTGGTCACTAGCTCACTGGTGAGCAGGACCGCGACGTCCCGGTCGACCGGAACGCACCAGTCGCAGATGGCAGCCCGCACGCAGCCGCGAGCTTGGGCGGCCGCGGCCGGACCCGCGGCCAGCCGGACGCGGAGGCGGTGCAGCTCGCTCGGACGGGTCGGCGCCATCACGTTCATGAGGTTCCTTAGCGGACTTGCGCGGCTTCGTGGGGTCCGGGCACAGGGCCCGGCGCCGATTGCATGACAAATGCTGCTGCAAGTTGCAGAGAGAGACATCGGTCAGCTGACCGATCTTTGACTGCGGCCGGCAAGCCAGCTTTCCCCCATGCCGCAGGCGGGCTGGGGCCGCGGGCTAACGGCTGCGGGGGCCAATCCCGGGCGCGAACCTACCGGAGTGTGCCCGTATGCGTCATGATCCTGGCATGAGGGATGAGGCGATCGGTCAGCCCGATGTGCGGTCGCTCGCGCTGGACGAGCCGACGATGCACGTACGACTGCGCTGGATCATCTACCTCAGCCTGGCCAGCCTTGGCATGTGGATGGCGGCCCAGACGCCGCTGCAGGTCGTGCTCGCGCTGCAACTGCAGAACATCACCCCCCGGCACAAGATCGTCGCGCTAGCCGTGGTGACCGGGGTCGGGGCCATCTCCTCCGCCCTGGCCACCCCGGTCGTCGGCGGACTGTCCGATCGCACCGCGCAGGGCAGGGGGCTCGGCCGGTTCAGCGGCCGCCGACACCGGTGGACGCTCGCCATGGCGGTCCTGGCCGCGGCGTGCATGGTGCTGCTGGCCGTGCAGGCCACGGTGCTAGGAGTGGCGCTGCTTTGGTTCCTGTTCTGTGCCTTCCAGAACGGCGAATACGCCACGTTGAGCGCGGCCATCCCTGACCACGTTCCGGTCCGCCAGCGTGCCACGGTGTCCGGCTGGGTAGGCATGCCGATCGCGCTCGGCCTGGTCGTCGGCACCGTCCTGGTCGTGGACATCCTCGGCCAGCACCTGGTGAGCGGGTACATTGCGCTCGCGGTGGCGATGGTGGTCCTGGCGCTGCCGTTCGTGCTGTTCACCCCCGACCACCCGCTGGCGCCGCAGGACCGTCAGCCCTTCTCCTGGCGCCGGGTCGCGTCCTCGTACTGGCTCAGTCCCCGTGCGCATCCCGATTTCGGCTGGGCCTGGCTGACCCGCTTCCTGACCAGCCTGGCCATCGCCATGGGCACCCTGTACCTGCTGTACTTCCTGCGCGACGCGGTGCACTATTCGCGGCTGTTCCCCGGCCAGACCGCCGCGGACGGCCTGCTCATCTTGATCTTGATCTACACAGGCTGCGTGGTGGTGGCCTCGGTCATCGGCGGGATCATCTCCGACCGCCGCGGGCGGCGCAAGATTTCGGTCACCGTGTCCGGCATCCTGATGGCGGCGGCGGCGCTGATGCTGACGGTCTGGGAGACCTGGCCATCGGCACTGATCGCGGCGGTGCTTTACGGCCTTGGCTACGGCTGCTACATCGCGGTCGACCAGGCACTGATCACGCAGGTGCTGCCGAAGGCCCACGACCGGGCCAAGGATCTCGGCATCATCAACATCGCGATCGTCTGCCCCGGCGCAATCGGCGCGCTGATCGCGGCCCCCCTCGTCTCGCTGGCCGGCTACCCAGCCCTGTTCGGGGCGACCGCGGCGGTGGCCGTCGCGGCCGCGATCGGAGTCTGGCAGATCAAGAGCGTCCGCTTACCGCACGAACTCCAAATGCCTTTGTTGCTGGCCCCGAGTTCTGGCGAGCACTTTTGTCGGCAGAGATTGTTGGCAAAATAGTAAACACCGGCCTAGGGTCGTCACGGACCAGTCTCGCGGAAGGCAGGTGCACCCATGACCGCACGTAACCTCCAGGAAGTCCTCGACCAGGGCGGCAACATCGTCGAGCTGCTGCGAAGCTCGCAGATCGGCACGTACATATACCCGGTCGTGCCGGCCGAGTTCACCAACTGGCGGCGCGAGCAGCGGGCCTGGCGTGAGACGGCTGTCTTGTTCGACCAGTCCCATCACATGGTGAACCTGTTCCTCAACGGCCCGGACGCGCTGAAGCTGATCTCCGGCACGGCCATCAACAGCACGGCGAACTTCCCGGTGAACAGGGCCAAGCAATACGTCCCTGTGACTCCCTACGGGTACGTCATCGGCGACGGGATCTTGTTCCACCTGGACGAGAACGAGTTGGTGTTCGTCGGCCGCTCCCCGGCCGCCAACTGGCTGGAGTATCAGGCGGCCGCCGGGGGATACGACGTGGAAGTCTTCAAGGACGACCGGTCACCGTCACGCCCGTACGGGCGCGCCGTCACCCGGCGCCTGTGGCGGTTCCAGATCCAGGGACCGAACGCCTGGAAGGTGATCGAGAAGGTCAACGGTGCGCCGCTTGAGCAGCTGAAGTTCTTCCACATGAGCTACATGAACGTGGCCGACGAGCGGGTCAGGACGCTGCGGCACGGCATGGCCGGCGAACCGGGACTTGAGATTTGGGGCCCCTACGACAGCTACGAGAAGGTCCGTGACGCGATCCTCGAGGCGGGCAGGGAGTTCGGCCTCGAGCCTTGCGGCTCCAGGGCCTACGGTTCCAACACCCTCGAGTCCGGCTGGATCCCCTCGCCGCTGTGCGCCGTCTACACCGGCGAGGAGCTGCGCCCCTACCGCGAGTGGCTCCCCGCCGTCGGCTACGAGGCCACCAATGCGCTGGCCGGAAGCTTCGTGTCAGACCGCATCGAGGACTACTACCTCAATCCCTGGGAGCTCGGGTACGGGTCATTCGTGAACTTCGACCACGATTTCATCGGTGCGGACGCCCTCAAGAAGATCGATGTCGCCGCGCAGCGGAAGAAGGTCACCCTGGCCTGGCACACCGAGGATGTGGCGAAGATATTCGCCTCGCTGGTCGACACCGAAAGCAGGGGATACCAGCTCTTCGAGGTCCCGACCGCGAACTACGGATCGTCGAACTACGACGCCGTCCTCGACTCCAGCGGCGCTACCGTGGGCGTGTCGCTGTTCAGCGGGTACAGCGCCAACGAGCACCGGGCACTGTCCCTGGCCACCATCGACCACACCATCCCGATCGGCACCGAGGTCACCGTCGTGTGGGGCGAGCCCGACGGCGGGAGCAGCAAGACCTCGGTGGAGCCACACGACCAGATCGCGGTGCGCGCGACCGTCAGCCCGGTGCCGTTCTCGGCCGACGCGCGCCTGTCGTACCACGCCGGCTGGCGGACCGCGAGTCGCTCGTAAGCGCCACACTTAAGCATGGACATTGTCCGTTTCACGACCGGCCCGTTCGCTACCAGCACCGCCGTCGCCGTGGGGATCGCCGACGGTGACTCCGTTACCGACCTTGGCGTGGCGTCGGTCGCGGAACTGCTGGCCGAGCCCGCGGCAGCGCTGCGGCGCCGCTGCGAAAGCGCCAGCGGCACCCGGTACCCGCTGGCCGAAGTCACGCTGCTTGCCCCGGTCGACGGCAGGACCGAGGTGTGGGCCGCCGGGGTGACGTACGAGCTGTCACAGCGGGAACGGATGAAAGAGACCCAGGGCGCCGCCCGCTTCTACCAGCTGGTCTACGAGGCCGAACGTCCGGAGCTTTTCTTCAAGTCGACGGCATGGCGGGTGGCCGGGCCCGGCCATCCCATCGCGGTGCGCGCGGATTCGGCCATCGACGTGCCGGAACCTGAGCTTGCCCTGGTGCTCAACGCCGACGCCGAGATCTGCGGCTACACGGTGTGCAACGATGTCAGCTCGCGGACCATCGAGGGGCAGAACCCGCTCTACCTGCCGCAAGCCAAGGTCTACCTGGGCGGCTGCGCGCTCGGCCCGTCGATCCGCCCGGCCTGGGAGGTGCCCGACCCGTACTGCCTGGAGATCCGGCTGACCATCACCCGGGACGGAGCCGACGTCTGGGCCGGATCCGCCTCTACGGCCGGACTGCACCGCAAGTTCGGCGAACTGGTCGAGCACCTGTACCGCGCGGACGTGTTCCCGGACGGGGTGGTCCTGGCCACGGGGACGTCCCTGGTCCCCGAACTGCCGTTCAGCCTGGCCGACGGCGACGTCGTGACCATCGGCATCGAGCACGTCGGCGTCCTGGTCAATCCCGTCGTCAGAGGGCGGCCGCGATAAGGGGCGTCATACGTGCTTCTTAGTGCGAATGATGTAGATGGGAATCGCGATGATGGCGAGCACGACGAGGATGGGTATCGCCAGCCACGGCCCCGCCTTGAACGAATTGCCGGCCGCGATTGGGGTGAGATGGGTGGCGAGGATGGCGAGGTGCATGGCTCATCTCTCCTTTGCTGTCTATTCCGTTTCTGCCGCGATGTGCGTCTACTGCCATGATCAGGGCGGGACCGCGGCGGTGGCGTCGGCTACGCGGCCAGATTCGTGTCGTCTGACGGACTACTCACGACGGCGGCACGTTGGCCGCTGGTAGTAGTCCGCCGATGATGGCGTCAACCTTGTCCGGTCAGGAAAAGTGATCACGAGCCAGGGGCGTTCAGCGGGACGCGCGCGTCGGTGAAGGACTGCATGGTCTCGGTTGATTCCTGCGTGCCGACATTCAGGACCCTGATCGTGACCGGGTCCCCCGTCTGAGCGAGGACGAGTGCCGGTCCCACGGCGGCCACGGTGCCGACGTAGACGCGCGTCGGCTGGCCGACCAGCGTGATGTACCAGTACTTCTGCCCGCCGGTGATGTCCCAGCCGATGGCGGCAATCTTGCCGGTTACCGTCTGGTACTGGCCGCCTTGTTCGGGTGCCGTCCCGTTGGCGGAGGTCTCGCCGGCGAGCTGGGTGAGGTAGTTCTGTAGCGCGGCCGACTTGCTGCTGCCGAACACGACGTTGTTCGCCGTCGCCTCGTACGCGTCGACGAAGCCGATCCCGACAAAGCTCGGGTTCGAGCCTTCTGGCTCATAAGTGGCCATCCAGGTCAGGTGACCATAGATGACGTGCAGGGTCAGGCCCACGGCCGTGTAGTGGTCGGCCTTGACCAGGGTCGCGCCGATGCCTGAGGCGTTGTCGAATGCCTGGGTGACCGGGGCCTCGATGCCCATCGGCAGCTGCGGCGTGTAGATCTGCATCGCGCCGGTGGCGGAGTTCATCTCGATGATCTTGGCGACCGAGTTGTCGCTGTTGAAGCTGGTCAGCAACATGCGCCAGACCGGGTGACCGGTGCCGGTGTAGACCATGATGGGATCGCCTGACACTTGGAAGCGGTTGGCGTTGCTGCTGCCGATGCCCTGGAATCCGGCCTGCGCGTATTCGCCGTACCAGTTCGCGATCGTCATTGCCAGCTGCTGGCTGTACACGCGGTCCACCCAGTACGGAACGTCGTCGAGGGCGTACCGGTTGATCTGACCTGTGTGCGCGTTTATCACCAGGACGCCGACCGGGGCGTCGAACGTCCAGCCCACCCGGGGCGATAGCAACGTCACCGTGTAGAACGGCAGGCCCTGGTCGTTGATTTCCAGCGTGGGATCGTCCAGCAAGTACCCGCTGTAGCCGTGGTCGTACGCCCACCGGGCCGGTTCGCTGCCCTGCCCGCCGCCGAGGCTGATGATCATGGAGTACGGACCGTCGTAGTGTTCGACCGGGATGGCGTCCGGGTCCTGGGCGGACACCATGATGTAGCCAGGGTCAATCGCGTGTAGCCGCGCCTTGTTACCTGCGCCGTCGAACTCGAGCGGGAACACGTACCACATCTGGCCGTCCACGTACTGCAATGTCGCCGGGCCTAGCCGGAGGTAGGTGCTGTAGTTGCGCTGACCCGCGAGTCCGGTGGCCATGGCCTGTGAGGCCCTGGTGGTGGCGATATCGGGCGAGACGATCACCATGTTCTCCGTGCTGCTCGCGGGCAGCTGATCGCCTGGCTCGACCGTGACGTTGACCAGGTGCGAGGCCAGGTAGGCGTTGTGCCCGCTGTTGTACCCGATGATCCAGATGGTGCCGAAGGTCACGATCGCCAGCGTGGCCGCTGCGCTGCCCGCATTCAGCCGCCTGAGGGTAGCGACGGTGGTGGTGATCGCCACGATGAACAGGTTCACCACGATCAGCGGTACCAGGCCGACGAAGGTCATCATCGGGCGGCCGAAGTAGAAGACCAGGGTGTCGACGCCGAAGAGCAGCACAATGTTGATCGCTAGGAGCCAGGCCGCGCCCCGCCAGGTCAGCGCGCTAGGGGGCTCAGCCGGGACGCGGACAGAGTGCGTACCTGTCCGCGGCCGGGGGCGGGATGCAGCCCGCGTCCGCGGCTTGATCGTCAGTCGCACCCGGCTGAGCAGGCTTACGGGCACCGCGAACACGACGGCCCAGAGCAGGCCGAGGAGTGGTGGGGACATCGTTTACTTCCGGAGGGGTTGCCGAACGGCGGTCGCTTGGGCCAGGGACATGGACATGACCGTGCCGCCCGGGCGAATCAGCAGCACGGTATCGGGGTTGCTGGAAATGATGAAGGCCTGATCGAATCCAACGGTGTAACCAACTCCGTCGGCATCGGTAATGGCGGCGCGGCCGCCTGTGTCCTGGACGGAGGTAACGTTGCCGCCGAGGTCCTGAGCCCACCACGTCGCGGCCGACGGCACCGTCCATCGTTGGGACGAGTAGGCGTTGCCGCTCTCCAACAGCAGCAGGGCGGGGCTGGCCGTGGACTGGCCGGTGAGCTGCCGCCACGGGCCGAAGTCTTGCCTGAGGGCCTGCAGGTCCGTCGATCCCGGCGGCACGGACTCAACCACGCCGGAATCGGCAGTACCCGTCGCCGTTGGCGGACCATTTTGATGCGAGCCGACGTAGCTCGAGATGCCGACGCCGAGCCCGGCCGCCAAGCCGATGACGATCGCCGCGATCGCGCCTACGCGCCAGTTCCATTTTCGGCTGTTGCGGGGCCGATCCCCCTCCGCGCGGTGCGCACGTGGATAAGTGGCACGTACTCTCACGCGGCACCAACGGCATCTGCCGTCGTCGTCAAGTTCAAGGGGTGCGCCGCAGTTAGCGCAGGCATCCACGGCTCCACCACTCATGACGGCATCATAAATAAGGCCGCCGACCGGAGCGAGCCGATATGTATTAAGTGGTCCGGCGCCCGCGCAATCGAACCTTAACTCAATTTTCAAAATAATTCAGGTAAATTTTCGAGATATCTCTGATGAGATGCCGGGCTGCCCCAGTGGTGATATTGAATTGTAAAGCAATTGCCGGGAAGCTAGCCAGTGGAGGGGCGGCGGTCGACGTCACCGCTAGCCGCGCCTGCTTGGGTCGGCCAGCAGGAGCAGGCCGCGCAGGCAGGCGTCCAGGGCCAGTCCCAGGATCGCGATCGCGATGATGCCGGAGAACACCAGAGCCGTGTTCAGGTAGTCGCCTGCCTGCATGATGAGGTAGCCGAGGCCGCTGGTCGCCGCGGACGGATGCTGAGCGGGCGCGAACCCCGGCTGGGTTACGCCGTCTCCCGCAGATGACCGCGCAGGGTGGTGGCGGTGTACTCGGTGCGATGCAGGCCACGCCGGGCCAGGATCGGCACGACGTGCTCGGTGAACAGCTCGAGCGAGCCGGGCAGCGTGGTCGGCTGCAGGGTGAAGCCGTCGCTGGCGCGCTCGGTCACCCAGTGCTCGATGAGGTCGGCGAACTGCTCGGGCGTCCCGGTGAACTCCAGGCCGCCAGGCAGCCCGGTGAACTCCTCGGCGATCTGGCGGAAGGTCTTCCCGGTCTCCTCGCTGCGCCGCACCACGTCGTCGGTGCGGCTTGTGCGGTTCGCGGCCGCGATCGCCGCCGCGGACAGCGGCCGGTCCGGGTCAATCAGCGCCGCGTCCAGCCCTGCGTTGTGCGCTAGGTTGCGCCACCGGAACTCCGGATCCACCCGCTCCTCCAGAGCCGCCCGAAAAGAGGCAGCCTCGGCCTCGGTGCTGCCGAGCACGAACGCCACCCCGGGCAGCACCAGAACGCTGCCCGGGTCGCGTCCGTGGCGGCCGGCTGCCGCGCGGACCGAATCGCGGAAGCGGCGCCCGGACGCGACGTCGGGCTGCGCGGTGAAGACGATGTCGGCGTGCTTCCCGGCCAACTCGATGCCGGGTCCGGACGAACCCGCCTGGGCGAACGCGGGACGGCCCTGCGGTGACCTGGGCAGCGTCAGCGCGCCGCTGACATTGAAGAAACGGCCGTGGAAATCGACCGGCCGGATCAGGTCCGTGTCCGCCCACACTCCGCTGTCGGTGTCGGCGAGGACCGCCGCGGCGTCCCAGCTGTCCCACAACCGCAGGACGACCTCGACGAACTCCTCGGCCCGGGCGTAGCGGTCCTCGTGGGCCGGGTGCGCCGCCAGCCCGAAATTGCCCGCGGCCCCGGCGTAGCGGGTGGTCACGATGTTCCAGCCGGCCCGGCCGCCGGACAGGTGGTCGATCGTGGCGAACCGGCGGGCTAGGTCATAGGGCGCGCTGTAGGTGGTGGACGCGGTGGCGATCAGCCCGATGTGCTCGGTCCTGCGCGACAGCGCGGCGAGGACCTCGAGCGGGTCGAAGCCGACCTGGGGGAAGTAGCGGGCCTGGAAGATCTCCAGGCCAGGCGAGTCGGCGAAGAACACGGCGTCAAGCAGGCCCCGCTCGGCGCTCTGCGTCGCCCGCTCCAGCACGCCGAAGCGCCCGGGGCCGGAAAGGTCGGCGGGATCGGCCAGGCGCCAGGCCGACTCGTGGTAGCCGACGCCGGTGAGGAAGACGGTGAAGTGGGCCATGGCACCTAACCTTAGGGCCGACCAGTTAGCGGTCCCCAGTGGCGGCGCGCGTCCCGGTGACCAGGCTGGCTCCGATCGCGGTGGCCAGGTGCACAGGCCCTCTACGATGAACGCGGCGATGAACACCGGGCCGTCCGGCGGCAAGGCGGCATGTCAAGGACCTGCTTGCTCACCCCAGGCTCCGCGAGATCACCGGCAGCAGCGGGAACACCGCCGCGCTGAGCATGAGAAACGGGATGAGCGCGCATACGACAAGGGCGACCGCAGCGGGATAACTGTCGGCGAGCGGGCCATGGCGAGCCAATGTTCTTCCTCCTGACCGGGTAGCTGGCCCGCGTCCCCTGAGTGGGGTGCGTGGGCCACGAGCCCCGTCTATTGGGGCCGGGGGGACACAAGCCCCATTCCGGCCCATTCCCGGTCTCTCCGGCAAGCCCAAAGCGGGCCGGTTAGCCGCACCAGTGGGGCTGGTGAGGCTGCTCAGGCGGGCGGGTAGCCGACCAGCAGGATGCCGTGGCAGTCCTCGCCGGCGCTGCGGTACACGTGGGGGCGGTCGCCGCCGTAGCGGGCGTAGTCGCCAGGGCCGAGAGTCAGCGGCTCGCTGCCCGGGCCGACCGTGATCGTTCCCGAGTACACGAAGACCCGCTCGACGACGCCGCTGCCGTGCGGGCTGCCGAGGTGTTCGGTCCCGGCGGGCAGGAACATGTCGAAGACCTCGACCAGGCCTGCGCGCTCGATCCGGTCAAGGAGCCGCAGGTCGAGTTTGCCGCCGGGCGTCGACCCGTGGACCCGCGTGCCCTGCTGGGCCCGGACGAGCACCGTGGTGGTTTCGCGGCGGTCTTCCAGCAGGTCACTGAAGGCCACGCCGAGCCCGAGGGCCAGCGACCACAACGTCTCGATGGTTGGATTGCCCCGGCCTTGCTCCAGGTTCGCCAGCGTGGCCTTCGCGACGTCCGCGCGGGCGGCCAGGGTGGCCAGCGACATCCTGCGGGCGGTGCGGAGCCGGTGCAGGTTCGCCGCGATGACCTCCCCCACGTCAGCAAAGGCCCGTTCCGAAGCTTCACTCGCCATGCCAGTGAACTATACCAATGGTCTAATGTGATGGTACGCTGCGTCTGTGTTGCGAACCGGCAAGGACTACATCGAGTCGCTCCGCGACGGCCGTGAGGTGTGGATCGACGGCGAACGGGTCGAGGACGTCTCCGCGCATCCGGCCTTCGCGCCGATGGTGAACGTGCGCGCGCGGATCTATGACCTCGGCCACGAGGCGGTCCCCAACAAACCCAACAGCGCCGCCGACCTGCTGACCTACGTCGACGAGCAGACCGCGGAGCGTTGCGCCACCACCTCGCGCCCGCCGCGCACCCACGACGACTGGCGGGCCAAGCGCGCGTCGGTCGACGCGATCCTGGACGACGCCGGCGGGGTGGTCACCCGGGTGGGCGACGAGACCGTCGGCGAGATGTGGTCGCTGTTCGACGGGCAGGACGTGCTTAACGAGATCGACCCTGCGTTCTCGGCCAACATCGCCCGCCATGTCCGGCGCGCTCAGCTGCTCGACCCGTTCCACGTCTCGGCCAACACCGATCCGAAGGGCAACCGCTCCGTCCGGCCCCAAGACCAGGACCCCGACGTGCTGCTGCACGTGGTCGGCGAGAGCGACAACGGCATCGTGGTGCGCGGTGCGAAGTTCGAGACCGCCGCGGCCTACGCCAACCAGGCGTTCGTGAAACCGACCATAGGCGAATGGAACAACGAGGTCCTCAGCGATTACGCGGTCGGCTTCCTGGCCGACATGGGCGCCCCCGGCATCAAGCACATCTGCCGGTCCGCCTTCGCGGGCCGGCGCGCACCCGATGACTATCCGCTGACCAGCCGGTACGACGAGATCGACACGATGATCGTCTTCGACGACGTGGAGATCCCCTGGGAGAACGTTTTCTTCTACCGGCACACCAAGGCGGCCGCGTTCATCCGCGCGACCTTGCACCGGTACAGCATCTTTCCTTACGTCCAGCGATACCTCCGCTTCGCCGACTTCCTCCTCGGCGTCGCCTACGCCAGCGTCAGGTCGACCGGGGTCACCATGCACCAGGGCGTGCGGGAGAAGATCGCGCAGGTCGCGTGCTACCGCGAGGGCGTCAACGCGCACCTGACCGCGGCGGTCGAACTGGCCCAGCCCAGCCCGGGCGGCCTGCTGATGCCGAATCAGCAGATGATGTACGCCGGCCGGGTCTTCGCCTCCACCCAGCTGCCGTCGGTCATGCACCTGGTCCGCGACCTGTGCGGCTGCCAGGTCAGCCTGATGCCGAGCAAGGCGATGTTCGACAGCCCGGGCGCGGGCGAGTGGCTGCGGAAGTATTTCACCATCGGCGAGATCCCAGCCGAGGAACGGCGCAAGCTCTTCGCGCTGGCCCGTGACCTGCTCAATTCGGACTACGCCGGGCACCGGCTGACGTTCCAGCTGTTCGCGCAGTCGCCGCCGTTCTCGCACCTGCTTGCCGTGTACAACAACTACGACTTCAGCGGCCCGCTCGACGTGGTGGCCAGGTATTCCCAGGTGGCGGACGCGGTGCGTAAGTGACGGGGCGCAAATGAGGGAACCGATCACCGCCGGCGGTCACCTGCGGATCCGGCCGTTCAACACCGCCGACAGCTATCCGGAGCAGCAGCTCGACAACGACCTGTGCCAGGCGGTGGTCGCGGGCAACACCATCTACCTGCGCGGTCAGGTGGCGCAGGACCTCGACACCGGGGACAGCGTCCACGTCGGGAACCCCGCCGCCCAGGCCGAGCAGGTGATGACGAACGTCGAGACGCTCCTGTCCGAGGCCGGCGCGTCCGTCCAGCACGTGGTGAGCTGCACCGTCTACCTCACCGACATCCGGCACCGCGAGGCGGTGTACCGCGCGCTCGGACGACGGCTCAAGGGTGTCTATCCGGTGTTCACCGGCGTGGTCGTGTCCGCGCTCGCCCGGCCGGAATGGCTGGTCGAGGTCACCGCGGTCGCGGTCAGGCCATGACGTTCTCGCTGGCGGGCCGCTGCGAGCGCACCGGTGCGGTCGGCGCCGTGATCGCATCGGCCAGCATGGCGGTGGCGGCCCGCTGTGTGGCGGTCCGCGCCGGGGTTGGCGCGGTGTGCAGCCAGAGCACAACCGATCCGCGGCTGCGCGAGGCCCTGCTCGAGGCGATGGCCGGCGGCGTGGCCGCCGGCGACGCGCTCGCCGCCATCGTGGGCCGCGCGCCGGACATCACCTACCGGCAACTGGCGGCGGTGGACGCGGCCGGCCACTCGGCCAGTTACTCCGGCGAGCTGGCGCTGGGCGAGGCGACCCACATCTGCGCCCCGGGCGCCGCCGCCGCGGGTAACCTGCTGGCCGACCCGGACGTGCCCGCGGCGATGCTCGCGGCCTTTACCGACCGGGCCGGCGAGAGCCTCGGCGACCGGCTGATAGCGGCCGTGGCGGCTGGCCTGGCCGCGGGGGGCGAGGTCTCTCCCGTCCGTTCGGCCGGGATGGTCATCGCCGGATCCGAACCCTGGCCGGTCACCGACCTGCGGGTCGACTGGCACACCGATCCGGTCGGGGAACTCGCCGGACTCTGGCGGCTGTGGCAGCCGCAGGCGGAGCTCTACGTCCAGCGTGCGCTGCGCCCCGGGCAGGTCCCGGCGGATGCGGACCGTAACACCACGGCCCGTTCGGAATAATCGAATTTTTATGCCGAACGAAGCGTGGTGTCAGCCGCCGGCACCTGCGGCGCCGCCCCGGGCCATCATGTGGAGCTCCTGGTGGTGGAAGCGCGGACGACGAGGCGGCTCGGGACCCGCTGCACCGTGCCGGGCGGAAGGTGGCCTTCCAGCAGGTCGTGCATGAGGCTGGCCAGCCGGCGGCCGACCTCGGCGGCCTGCAGGTCCAGGGCGGTGATCGCCGGGCTGCAGGCGCGCAGCGCCTGGCTGTCCACGCAGGATGCGATCAGCAGGTCATCGGGGACCCGGCGGCCGATTTCTGAGGCCGCCACCAGGGCCCCGATCGCGCCGCCGTCGATGCCGCCGACCACCGCATCCGGCTCCGGGCGGGCGCGCAGCGCGTGGACGGTGGCGTCGCGGACCGCCTCGGGTGAGCAGGGGAACGGGACATCGTAAAGGGCGCACGGGCGGGACCCGGCAGCACACCAGTCCGCGTAGGCGGCGCGCAGTTCGAAGCCCCAGGCGATCTGCGGGCGCGGAGCGACCAGGGCGACGCGGGCCGCGCCCTGAGCGGCCAGGTGGTCGAGCAGCGCGGTCATCGTTGAGCGGTATTCCCCCTCGACGCGGCCGGCATGATCGGCGCCTGGGGTGAGGTCCCGCTCGCAGGTCACCACCGGGATGCCGAGCTGGGAAAATGCCCGCACCAGCGGGTCGCAGGACACCGGGTCCACGGCCACGAAGCCGTCCACGGGGAAAGCCGTCACCGCGCACGGATCCGGGCACTGCGGGATCAGGGTCGTGGCCAGCCCGTGGGTGAGCGCCTCGCTGGCCAGGCCGCTGGCCAGGTCGATGTAGTAGGTGAACGATGCGGCGTTGTCCGGCAGGTACAGGCCGATGCCGCCGAACCGCTGGCGACGGAGGTTCCGGGCGGCCGGGTTGGCCCGGTAACCCAGCCGGCCGGCGACGGATGCCACCCGATCCCTAGTCGCCGCCGGGAGCCGCCCGTTGCCGCTGAGGGCGTCGGACACGGTCGTGGTCGACACCCCCGCGGCCCGCGCGACGTCGCGGATCGTCACCCTGCTGCCAGCCACCACGCGCCTATCGTAACTGTGCCGTTGACCGTCGGCGGAACCGCTGTTAGCGTGCACAGAAACGTTTCTGCGCACAGGCGGTGCCCGGGTGTACGAATTCACTGCGACGGAGCCCACGGCAGACCTGATCCTCACCGGCGGGAAGATCCGCACTCCGAGTCATCCGTCCGGCTTCGTCCAGGCCCTCGCCGTGCGGGACGGCCTGATCGCGGCGCTCGGCCGCGACGACGAGATCAGGGAACTGGCCGGACCGCGGTCCCGGGTGGTCGACCTGCGCGGGCGGCTCGCGCTGCCTGCCTTCGGCGATGCGCATGTGCACGCGGTCAGCGGCGGGCTTGAGAGCATGCGCTGCAACCTGCTCGGCCTGCGCACCAGGCACGACTTCCTGGCCGCCGTGGCCGCCTACAGCGCAGGGCTGGCGGCGGACGCGTGGGTGCTGGGCGGCGGCTGGGCTATGGAGGCCTTCCCCGGTGGCACGCCGACGGCGTCCGACCTGGACACGGTGACCGGCGGCCGGCCTGCCTTCATCCCCAACAAGGATCACCACAGCGCCTGGGTCAACTCCGCCGCGCTCCAGCGTGCCGGGGTCGACTCGAGCACGCCGGACCCGACGGACGGCCGGATCGAAAGGGACGCCGCGGGCAACCCGAGCGGCGCCCTGCATGACGGGGCCATGCGCCTGGTCGCGGCGCACGTCCCGGCGGCCAGCGCCGCCGAACTCACCGACGGCCTGCTCACGGCGCAGGCCTACCTGCACTCGCTCGGCATCACCAGCTTCCAGGACGCATGCGTCGGGTCGGCCGGCGAACTCGGCGTCCCCGATGCGTTCGACACCTACCGGCGGGCGGCCGCCGACGGCCGGCTCACCGCCCGCGTGGTGGGCGCGCTGTGGTGGGACCGGTCCCGCGGCCTGGCCCAGATCGAGGACCTGCTGACCCGGCGCGAGCAGGCCTCCAGCGGGAACTTCCTGGCGACTTCGGTCAAGCTGATGCTGGACGGGGTGTGCGAGACCTTCACCGCCGCCATGTCGGCGCCCTATCTCGACGGCCACGGCCACCCGACCGGGCACAGCGGACGGCTGTTCATCGGGCCGGACGAACTGCGCGACGCCACCGGGCGGCTGGCGGCCGAGGATTTCCAGCTGCACTTCCACGCGCTCGGCGACCTGGCCGTCACCACCGCGCTCGACGTGATTGAGGCCCTTCCACCGCAGCAGCGCCGCCGTGGCCGGCATCACCTGGCCCACCTGCAGTTCATCACCCCGGGTGACATGGACAGGTTCCGTGCCCTCGACGCGGTGGCGAATTTCCAGCCGCTGTGGGCGTGCAACGAGCCGCAGATGGAGGACCTGACGCTGCCTTTCGTCGGCCAGGAACGCGCCGCCTGGCAGTACCAGATCGGCTCGCTGGCCCGGCGCGGCACCCGGATCGCGTTCGGCAGCGACTGGCCGGTGTCAACCCCGGACCCGCTGCAGGAGATGCACGTAGCGGTGAACCGGGTGCTGTCGCAGCGCCAGGGCAAGCCGGGCACGCCGGAAACCGAGCGGCCGTTCCTGCCCGACCAGGCAATCACGCTGGAGACGGCGATCGACGCCTTCACCTCAGGTGTCGCCTTCGTCAACCACGCCGAGGAAGAGACCGGGCGGCTGCTGCCCGGCATGCGGGCCGACGTGGCCATCCTCGACCATGACCTGTTCTCCATCCCCTCGAGCGACATAGGCAGCACCTCGGTCGTCATGACGGTGGCCAGCGGAAAGGTGGTGTTCGGCGATGAGTGAGGTGAAGCAGTCGGTAGGCGGGCAGCGGGTCGACGCGCTGCCCGCGAACTCGATCGGCGCCGTCTACGCGCTGGGCCGGGGCGGTCCGGTCACGGCGGTGCTGTCCAGGGGATTGACCGAGGAATGAGCACCGGTGAGCTTAGATCGAGCCCGCGGCCGCTTTCACGCCGGCGGACTGGCAGACGCCGGCCGGCTGGCCGTGGGTGAGGGTGCAGATGGCCGCGGTGATCACGTTGGCGGCGCCGTCGATGTCCTTGGCGACCGCGCTGGACGGGTCGCGCATCGCCGCAGCCACCTGCGTCCAGGTCATGCCGGCCAGCGCGGAGGGCATGTACTGCACCTGCGGCAGGAGGTAGCGGTTCCCGATGTCGACGAACGGGATCGAGCCGCCGCCGTACCTGGCGAACACCGCCTGCTGCTGCGCGGTCGGCTGCTGCAGGTAGACGTGCCCGAAGGGGGTGCTCGGGTCCTCGGCCTCGCCGTACCACTCCACCGGGGCGAAGGCGAGGTACTTGCTGGTGTAGCGGGCCTTGGCGAACGACAGCGTGGGTGTGTTGGGGTAGGTGTCGGTGGGTGAGGAGTGGATGAGGCTGAGGCCGGACAGCGTTCCGAACCGGCTGACCGCGGCGGCCAGCGCCCACCGTTCCGCCCCGCAGAACGGACAGAACTCCCCGCCGATATAGAGCAGTTCGGGTTTCCCTCCGGCCGTGAGCGGCGGCTGGCCGGTGACGATGTTGAACCCGGCCGCCGTTCCGGTGCCAACCGCGTTGAACGTCGCGGCCGGCACGCTGGTGACCTGCCGTTGGACCAGCGCCGTGGTCGCCGCGTTGGCGGGAGGGGCGGCTCCCGGCGGGGACTGGGTGAGCTTGACCGCGATCAGCGTGGCCAGGAGCGCGATCACGACCGCCACGCTGCCTCCGGCCAGCATGAGTCGTCTGCGGACCGCGGTGGCCCTATGTTCGGCGGCCCGCTGGGCGGCAAGCTTCTGCCTGGCCGCTGTCCGTGCCACGTTTGCCATGCCGCCTCCATCTACTATCTATGTACGTAGGTAGTACGTGCGTAGATAGTAGCGATCGGGGCGCCGGATGTCTATGCTTGGCCACGACGACGCGGGAGGTGAGATGCGCGGGTTCGGTGACCTGGAGGCGGTGATCATGCACCGGGTGTGGGAGCACGACGGGCCGGTGACCGTCCGGGACCTGTTCGACGAACTGGCCGCGGAGCGGACGATCGCGTATACCACCGTGATGACCACCATGGACAACCTGCACAGGAAGGGATGGCTGGACCGGGTCAGGGACGGCAAGGCCTACCGGTACACGGCGACCGCCAGCAGGGAGGAGTACAGCGCCCGCCTGATGCGGGAGGCTCTGGCCGACGGCGGGGACGCTGAGGCGGTGCTTAGCCACTTCGTCGCGCAGATCGGCACCGGGGAGTCGGAGGCGCTGCGGTCGGTCCTGCGCAAGCTGCGCGGCAGGCGGCCCGGATGAGACCCGCGCTGCTGGTCCTCTGCTATGCCCTCGCGGTGGCGTGGGTACTGCCGCTGCCGTTGCGGCGGCTGTCCGAGCCCGGCCTCAGCCCGCGCCTCGGGCTCGCGGCCTGGCTTACCGCGACGGTCAGCGTGCTCGCGTGCGCGATGGCCGTGATGGGGCTGCTGGCCAGGGCGGCGGTCGCGGGGTGGCCGGCGTTCGCGCGCACCGTGTGCGAGTCGGTGAGCGCCGGGACGTGCCCGCCGGCGGTGTACCGGAGCGTCGCCTATGAACTCGGGCTCGCGGGCGCGACCTTTGCCGGCGGAATTGTCTTGATCGTGCTTGGCTGCCGCTGTGGCCGCAGCCTGCGCCGGGCCAGCATCAGGACCAGGGCGCACGCCGAGGCCGTTCGCATCACCGGCCGCATCACCGGCCGCATCACCGGCCGCCCGGCTGGCGGCGAGAACCCGGCGTTCGTGCTTGACGCCACGCGGCCCGCCGTGTATTGCGTACCGGGCCGGCCGCCAACGATCGTGCTCACCACCGCCGCGCTCGCAATCCTCGATCCGCCGCAACTCGCCGCCGTGCTGGCGCACGAGCGCGCGCACCTGGCCTCCAGGCACCATGTGCTGCTCGCGGTTACCCGGTCGCTGGCAGCGGTGGCCCCGGCCGTCCCGCTGTTCGCGCGCGGAACCGCCGAGGTGGCGAGGCTGGCCGAGATGCGCGCCGACGATGTCGCGGCGCGGCGCGGCGGCCGCCGCACGCTGCTGGCGGCCCTGCTCGCCATGAGTTCGAGCGGCGCGGCTACGCAGGCGCCGGCGCCGTGGCTGGCCGCCACCGGAGGTGTTGTCGCCGCCCGCGCCAGGCGTCTCGCCGATCCCCCGGCTCATACCCGCCGGGTGCGCCACGGACTGGCCCTGGCCGCGCTTGCGCTCGCCGTCGCCGCCGCATCCGTGCTCGTGATCGCCTGCTCGCTGGTCTGATCCACCGCTGTCACCAGCCGGGGGCGCCCAGCCTAGGGGCAGGGTGTACCAAACTTGGACAATTCGTTTTCTTGAACTGTTCACCTTTATGGCGATAGGTTGGCGTCATGACCACCGCCGAGGAGTTGCGTGGTGCAGGCCTGCGGGTGACGGCCACCCGCGTCGCCCTGCTCGAGACCGTCCGCGGCGGTGACCACCTCGGCGTCGAGGCGATCGCCTCCGGGGTGCGCGACCGGATCGGCCACATCTCCCTTCAGGCCGTGTACGAGGCCCTCCATGCGCTCACGGCGGCGGGTCTCGTGCGCCGCATCGAGCCGGCTGGCAGCCCGGCCCGTTTCGAAGGACGCGTCGGGGACAACCATCACCACGTGGTGTGCCGGTCGTGCGGTGTCGTCGCCGATGTCGACTGCGCAGTCGGCGAGGCACCCTGCCTGACCGCATCCGACGACCACGGCTTCTCCGTCAACGAGGCCGAGGTCGTCTACTGGGGGCTGTGCCCCGACTGCTCCGCTGACCGCAGTTCCTGAACATCGTGATCCGCCTAGTCCGGAAGGATTTCCATGTCTGAGAACCATGTTCCTTATGTAGCCGCCGGAGATACGTCCCCGGAGAGCGGGACATGTCCGGTTCCGCACGGCCTCACGCAACCCACCATGGGCGACGCCAACTCTTACTGGTGGCCGAACAGGCTCAACCTGAAGATCCTGGCCAAGAACCCCGCCGTGACCAACCCCATGGGCGGGGAGTTCGACTACGCCAAGGAGTTCAAGACCCTCGACCTCCCCGCCGTGAAGCGGGACATCGAGGAGGTGCTGACGACCTCGCAGGACTGGTGGCCGGCCGACTTCGGCCATTACGGCCCGCTCATCATCCGGATGGCCTGGCACGCCGCGGGCACCTACCGCATCCACGACGGCCGCGGCGGCGCCGGATCCGCCCAGCAGCGGTTCGCTCCGCTCGACAGCTGGCCGGACAACGTGAGCCTCGACAAGGCCCGCCGCCTGCTGTGGCCGGTCAAGAAGAAGTACGGTCGCAGGCTCTCCTGGGGTGACCTCATGATCCTCTCGGGCAACGTCGCCCTGGAGTCGATGGGCTTCAAGACGTTCGGCTTCGGCGGCGGTCGCGTCGACGCCTGGGAGCCCGACGCGGATGTGTACTGGGGCCCGGAGACCACCTGGCTCGGCGACGAGCGCTACCAGGGCGACCGGCAGCTCGAGGAGCCGTTCGCCGCGGTCCAGATGGGCCTCATCTACGTGAACCCGGAAGGGCCGAACGGCAACCCGGACCCGCTCGCCGCGGCCCGCGACATCCGCGAGACTTTCCGCCGGATGGCGATGAACGACGAGGAGACCGTCGCCCTGATCGCGGGCGGTCACACCTTCGGCAAGACCCACGGCGCTGGCCCGGACAGCGCCGTCGGCCCCGCCCCCGAGGCTGCCCCGATGGAGCAGCAGGGCATCGGCTGGAAGAACAGCCACGGCACCGGTACCGGTGACGACGCGTGGACCAGCGGTATCGAAGTCACCTGGACCCCCACCCCGACCAAGTGGGACAACAGCTTCTTCCAGATCCTGTTCGGTTACGAGTGGGAGCTGACCCACAGCCCGGCCGGCCATTACCAGTGGAAGCCGAAGGGCGACGCTGGGGCCGGTACCGTCCCCGACCCGCGCGACCCGTCGAAGCGGCGCGGCCCGACGATGCTGACGACCGACCTCTCGCTCCGCTTCGACCCGATCTACGAACCGATCTCGCGGCGTTTCATGCAGGACCAGGACGCGTTCGCGGACGCCTTCGCCCGCGCGTGGTTCAAACTGGTTCACCGCGACATGGGCCCGAAGGTGCGCTACCTCGGCCCCGAGGTCCCGTCCGAGGACTTGATCTGGCAGGACCCCGTTCCCGCGGTGGACCATGAGCTGGTTGGCGCCGCGGACATCGCAGCCCTCAAGGGCCAGATCCTTGCCTCGGGCCTGTCGGTGCCCCAGCTGATCTCAACCGCGTGGGCGGCGGCCTCGTCCTTCCGCGGCAGCGACAAGCGCGGCGGCGCCAACGGCGCGCGCATCCGGCTCGAGCCGCAGAACGGCTGGGAGGTCAACAACCCCGACGAGCTGGCGACGGTGCTGCGCACCCTGGAGGGGATCCAGTCGTCGTTCAACGCGGCGCAGCCGGGCGGCAAGAAGATCTCTCTCGCCGACCTGATCGTGCTGGCCGGCGGCGCGGGCGTGGAGAAGGCCGCGAAGGACGCGGGCTTCGACGTCGAGGTCCCCTTCAGCCCAGGCCGCACCGACGCGTCCCTGGAGCAGACCGACGTGGAATCGTTCGCCAACCTCGAGCCGAGGGCGGACGGTTTCCGCAACTACCTCGGGAAGGGCAACCAGTTGCCGGCCGAGTACCTCCTCATCGACAAGGCGAACCTGCTGACGCTGAGCGCACCCCAGATGACAGTCCTCGTCGGCGGGCTCCGCGTCTTGGGCGCGAACTACGACAGGTCGAAGCTCGGCGTCTTCACCACGACCCCCGGATCGCTGACCAACGACTTCTTCGTCAACCTGCTCGACATGGGCACGACGTGGCAGCCGACGGCCGAGGACGCGAGCACGTTCGAGGGCCGCGACGCCGCCACCGGCCAGGTCAAGTGGACCGGCAGCCGCGTCGACCTCGTCTTCGGGTCGAACTCCGAGCTGCGCGCGCTCGCCGAGGTCTATGCGAGCGACGACGCGAAGGAGAAGTTCGTGAACGACTTCGCCGCGGCGTGGGCCAAGGTGATGGACCTCGACCGGTTCGACCTCCGCTGATCACCGGCTTCCTCGTAACCCCGGGTTCGTCGCAGTGCGGGAGACGTTCGGCCGCGGGCGGCTCTACGATCTGACGACATGGGGCCAGTGTGGCGGGACGACGATGGCGCGTGGCGGACGACGCTGCGAGGCCGGCAGGTGCTGGCCGATGCGCGGATCAACAAGGGAACGGCGTTCAGCGACGGCGAGCGCCATGATCTCGGCCTGACCGGGCTGATCCCGGCCGGCCACTTCACCCTGGAAGATCAAGCCGGGCGCGTTTACGCGCAGTATCAGAGCCAGCGCAACGACCTGGCCAGGAACGTCACCATGACCGCCCTACACGACCGCAACGAGGTGCTGTTCTACCGGCTGCTGACCGACCACCTCAGCGAGATGCTGCCGATCGTCTACACCCCGACGGTCGGTCTGGCGATCCAGCAGTACAGCCACGAGTACCGGCGGCCAAGGGGGATCTATCTGTCAGTGGATCACCCGGAGCTGATAGAGGAGTCGCTGCTGGCCTCCGATCTCGGGCCCGGCGACGTCGACCTGATCGTGGCGACCGACGCGGGCGCCATCCTCGGCATCGGGGACTGGGGCGTCGGCGGCATCAACATCGCGGTGGGGAAGCTCGCGGTCTACACCGCAGCGGGCGGGATCGATCCCGCCCGCACCATCCCGGTCATGCTGGACGTGGGGACCAACCGGCAGAGCCTGCTCGACGACCCGCTCTACATCGGGAACCGTCATCCCCGGGTGCCGCCGGCTGAATACGACGCTTTCCTCGACGAGTTCGTCAGTGCGGTGGGCAAGTTGTTTCCGCTGGCACTGCTGCACTGGGAGGACCTCGGCGTGGCGAATGCCAGGCGACTGCTCGAGCGGTACCGGCGTGAGCGGCTGACGTTCAACGATGACATCCAGGGCACCGGATCGGTCAACCTGGCCGCCGTGCTCGCCGCGACCAGGGCATCCGGGGTGCCGCTGGCCGGCCACCGGGTCGTGATCTTCGGCATGGGCACAGCCGGCGCGGGAATCGCCGACCAGCTGACCGCGGCCATGGTGGCCGGGGGGACGCCGGAGGCGGAGGCCACGCGGAGGTTCTGGGCCGTCGACCGGCAGGGGCTGCTCACGCGGGACATGACGACGCTCAGCGAGACGCAACGCCGCTACGCCCGCGACCCGGCGGAGGTGAAGGACTGGCGCAGCGATGACGGGTCAGGCCCAGTGGACGGCACAGTGGACGGCACGGCTGACGGCATCGGCTTGGCCGAGGTGGTCGCCCGGGTGCATCCCACGGTGCTGATCGGGACCTCGGGCCGGACGGGAGCCTTCACCGAGGACGTGGTGAGGGACATGGCCGCTCATACCGCGCGGCCGGTCATCCTCCCGATGTCCAATCCGACCGACTTGTCCGAGGCGGTGCCGACCGACCTGATCAAGTGGACCGAAGGCCGTGCGCTGGTCGCGGCCGGGAGCCCATTTGGCGCCGTGGAGTACGGAGGCATCCGTTATGAGATCGGCCAGGCCAACAACGCGCTGGTCTTCCCCGGCCTCGGCCTTGGCGTGATCGCTGCCAGGGCCAGCCGGGTCACGGACGGGATGCTGCTGGCGGCCGCGCGCGCGGTCGCGGGCCTGGTGGATCTCTCGGCCCCGGGCGTTCCGCTGCTGCCGCGGGTGGCAGACCTGCGGGAAACGTCGGTCGCGGTGGCCGCCGCGGTGGCCAGGGCGGCCGAGGCCGAGGGCGTGGCTTCCGCCGCCCTGGACGCCGACCTGGCCGGCCAGCTGAGGGCGCTGATGTGGGAGCCCCGCTACCGCCCGGTCAGGCCAGGCTGAATCTACGGCTCGGCCAGCAGTTCGGTTACCAGGTCGGGCGGAAGGCCGTGCGTCTCGTGCAGGTACCGCAGATCCGCTTCGGTCAGTGGCCGGCCGGAGCCGAACTGGGACAGCACCTTGCGGCCGCGGGTGAGCAGGCCGGCGAATCGGCGTTCCTCAGCGCGGAGCACCTCGCGGATCCGGCCGCCTTCCCCGTGCTGGCCGAACTGCGTCAGGGTGTCCTCGATCAGCGACGTAGGCAGGTCATCCAGCGTCCTGGTGCTGTCGGGACGCCACAGCACAGTGAACGCGCGCCGGAGCAGGCGCCGCAGCACGTAACCCCGGCCGGTGTTGGAAGGCGTGACGCCGTCTCCGATGATCACGATGGCGGATCGCAGGTGGTCGGCGAGCAGCCGCAGCGACCGCTGGTCTGGCTGCCACAGGCTGGTCAGCGCGGTCGTCCAAGGCCGGAAGACGTCACACTCGAACACCGATGGCTGGTCCTGCAGGACCATCAGCAGCCGCTCCAGGCCCATCCCGGTGTCCACGCTGCGCTGCGGCAGCGGCTCCAGGCTGCGGTCGTCGTGCCGCCGGTACCTCAGCGTCACGTGGTTCCATAGCTCCATCCAGCGCTCGTCGGTTCCCGGCGTGCCATGCGGCGGGCCGTCGCCGGTCCACACGAACAGCTCAGAGTCCGGGCCGCACGGACCGGTCGGACCGTTCGACCACCAGTTGTCCTGCCCGAGCACCTCAACCGGGACGCCGAGCTCGGTCCAGGCCTGCCGCGACAGGAGATCGGGGCCCAACTGCTCGTCACCGCCGAACACCGTGGCGTGCAGCCGGTCCCGGCCGATACCTAGGCGGTCTGTGAGCAGCTCCAGGCCCCAGCGCAGGCTCTGCGTCCCTTCGTAGTCACCCAGCGACCAGGAGCCCAGCATCTGGAACACGGTCAGGTGCCTGTCATCGCCGACCTCGTCCAGATCGGTGGTGCGCAGGCAGCGCTGCACGCCGACCAGCCGTCTGCCCTTGGGGTGTGGGCGGCCTTCCAGGTACGGGGTCAGCGGATGCATCCCCGCGGTGGTAAACAGCACAGGATCAGCGTTTTGCGGCACAAGCGAACTGCTTTGCACCACCTCGTGTCCCCGGTCGCCGAAGAACTCAAGGAATGTCCGGATCGTTTCTGTCACGTTCATGGCGTGGGTCCCTTTCTGGTTTCCGGCACCGGAAAGGGAGCGCTGGCGCGGTCATGATCGTGGGCGCTGGCGACCGTTCCCGGTCGCCAGCGCGGAATTTCGTCAGGTTCTGCAGGCTCAGGCAGCGGCAACCGGCGAGCCGATAGCTCGCGCGGCCGCGGAGGTGAGACTGACCTTCATTGCTCCACTTTAAGCCGGTCCGCTGGCCGGGCCCAAAGGGATTATCTCCGGCGCAGGACCGCGGCCTCTTTCTCAAGCGGGAGGATCTCGGAGTCGAAGTCCGGGTAGATGTCAAGCCAGAGCCGCAGGACTTTTTGCATGTCCGGCACGACGAGGTCGTCAAGCACAACGGTGGCAGTCGGGCTCAGCGACCCGATCAGCAACGGCAGCGCCGGATAACGGGCCTGGTGACCGGTGGTCGCGGGCGGCCCGTCAACGAAGAGAAGATCGACCCCGGTCAGGTCCTCCCACGCCTGCCTCGGGTACCACGAGTAGGTCTCGCCACCAAGGCTGAAGCTCTCCAGCGGGGCGTCGCGTACCTCGGCCAGATCACCGACGTCGTGCCTGGCCAGGAAGTCGCGGGTCTTGCCGCCGAAAACCGGGTCGTGGTCGAGCGCGACGATCCGGCCGTCGATACCGAACCGCCGCATCGCTAGTGCGAGCCACAGCGTGGAGGCGCCGCTGCCGCACTCCACGACGAGCGACGGCCGTTCGGTGATGACCAGGTCGACCAGCACCATGAGCAGGTCGGGCGAAGCTGCCCAGCCCCGGGTGGCGGGCACCACGTTGTTGGCCGGCAGAACGGCGCTCAGGTTGTGCAGCGCCTCCAGCTGGCGGAACGTCTGCTTGATCTCTTTCTTGACTTCGTTCCCGCCGGTCTCGACCCGCCGCACGGTCTGCAGCGTGCGCGTGGATTCGACGGCCAGGTTGCCGATCCGGTTGGCCAGGTCGAGGTTGTGCCTGATCAGCAGGAGCAGGCAGCCGAGCAGCAGCCCGAGTGCCATCAGCGCCACGGTCGGCACCGCACCCGCGGCCGTGCCCAGCCCAAGCCCGAGCGCGCCAGCCAGCCACGCGGTGACCAGCACGGCCACTGTCTCGATGCGCACGAGCCGCCGGATCAGTCGGCGCACTGTGGACTCCTTTATCCTGTTTGTCCCGCTGCGTGTTCGAAGATGGTAGCAGCCTGGAGTTCAGGAATGAGCCCCCATTGGAGCGCGGCCGAAGGCCAGTTAGATCAGGCAGAGAACGAAGCTTACCGAGGAATCAGGCAGGCGAGCCCGAGAACGACGCATTCCGCGACGTCGGCACGGGCCTGCGGCCAGCCGCGGCCGTGTCCTGGTCCCGGGCCGCGTTCCGGCGCGGGCTGCGCCGGGCCGTCCTGCGTCGCCGTCACGGCTCACATGTTATGAACCGAGGTAAGACCGGGGATGGGCGCGAGCAGGCCACGGGCACGAGCACGCTCCACCGCCTCATGGCGGCGGTGGACGCCAAGCTTGGCGTAGATGTGTCGCGTGTGGGTGGTGACGGTATGTACCGAAAGGGAGAGCTGACGGGCGATTTCCTGGGCCGTGAGCCGGGTTGGCAGGTAGCGCAGGACCCGGGTCTCGCTATCGGTCAGGAGATCGTCTGGGTGTTGCGGCCGGCTGGGTCGACGCTGCCGCTGCAGCAGCCCGGCCGCGTAATGCAAGAGGAACGGCAAAAGCATGCCGTCGGGCAATTGCATTCCGGCAGGTGGCTGCACTTCCGATTGAAGCGCGCGCTCGGCCAGGTCAAGCCAGGCCTCTGCCTCCTCAACCTGCCCCTGCCATACCCTCGTAATACCTATCGCAACATAGGCAATGCTAGTGACGGGTTCGTCGCTCCAGCCGTCCCGTCGGCCCAGCTCGCGGACTGGGGTCACGGGTGCGCTCATGCGTCCCACGGTCCCCGCCAGGCGCCCGGCTCGCATCTGTCGTATGACGGGGTCCCTGGCCAGGTACGAGTTCATGTGTGGCGGCGGATAAACGCCAGCGCGGCCGCGGCCACCTCCGGCCAGCCGTCGTCGATGATCATTGAGTGACCTCGTCTTGGCATCTCCGAGAACTCTGTCACTCCCGGGTTGCACCGCTGCCGCTCATAGTTGGCGTATGAGACGGCGCGCGGGACTATCGCATCTTTGTGCCCGCAGATGATCAGCAGCGGGCCACGATCTCGACTCATCGCACCAGAGGCGCATTCGGTCACATTGCCGCCGGAGGCGGTAACCGCAAACGTGGCGTACAGGTTCCTGGCCTCATCCTCGGGGACGGCGCTCGCGAATCCGCCGCGGAACTGCTCATAGGTAAGGAATGGCGCGACGGGGGCAATGGCCACCGTGGCGGCCGACTGTCCGCGCCCGGCTATGGTCTGCGCCAGGAGTCCGCCATAGGAATGCCCGACGACCGCGGGTTTGCGGGCCAGCGCACCGATGACACCGGAGTAGTGGCGCTCCGGATCATGCGACCAGCCCGGATTGACCGGGGCATAGCCCGTCCGGGCGAACAAGGCAGCCCACCGGTCCCAGCCAGACGGCTTCAGCCATGGCCCCTGAATGAATACCACGGGTACGCGCCCGGAGTCGTTCGCCAGCTGCACCTGACGGGTTCGCGCCATATAGCAATCCCCCGCCGTTTCGGCTACATCTGGCATCTGTCATGTGACGGGAGTGCCTGGCTTGCCGGTCGGCTCCGGTTTCAAGAAGGATTATCCGAACGGCCGTGGGCTTTGTCGTCAAGCGCATCGCGGAGCGCGGCACGGGTGTTGATGCCGAGCTTGGGGAAGATCTTGTGCAGGTGATCTCCCACCGTCCTCGGCGATACGAAAAGCTGGTCGCCGATTTGCTTGTTGGTGAGCCCGGAAGCGGCGAGGCTGGCGATCTCGCGCTCACGGGGGCTGAGGGTTTCCCCGTTGCCGCATGTCCTGGTCAGCCCGCAGGCCCGAAGTTCGCTGCCGGCCCGGGCGGCCCATGGTGCGGCGCCGAGCCGTTCGAACGCCTCCAAGGCCGCGGTGAGCTGGATGCTGGCCTTTGTCTTGGCCCGCGAGCGGCGCAGGTGCTCGCCGTAAGCGAGCCGGATCCGGGCCAGCTCGAACGGCCAGCGGTGCGCCCCCGGGCTGGCCAGAGCGGTCTGGAACAGCGCGTCGTCAGGAGCGGCGATGGCAGCGGCGCCGGCGGTGAGCAAGGCCAGCCGCGGCGAGATGGCCGACAGCGCCGCGTCGTGCATGGCGGCGGCGTAGGCGGCCGCGTCCGCGTTCCTGCCGGTGCGGACGGCGGCCTCGACAAGCGCGAGCGAACACAGCAGTACGTCGAGGGCGTACCTGGGAAACGTGCCGGGCGAACTGATCGCCGACTCCTGCCGGTAGGCCTCCTCAAAATCACCGTGGCCGATCGCCGCCAGAGCCCTGGCGTGGGCCGCGTAACGCGCCAGGCAGCCCATTCCGCGCGGCTCGGCCCAGCTGCTCATCGCACCGGTGAGCCTGCAGACTTCCTGTTGGTCACCCCGGCCGGCGGCGAGCAGGGCCTGGTTGTACTTGTGTAGCCAGCCAAGCAGGTGGTAGCCGTGGGCGTCGCATAGCGCCATTCCCTCGTCCGACAGTTGCTGCGCTTCGTCCCACAGCCCCTCACGGAAGTCTGCCGAGGCGAGCAGCCTCATCGCGCTGATCCCTGAGGCGACGGCGCCGCCCGACCTGGCATCGCGGACCAGCCGCCACAGCGCCTCCCGGCAGTCCGCTGTGCGGTCCAAGTGGCAGGTCATGTCCGCCACCCGGACGATGCTGGCCGGATCGGTCTCCTCCTGCAGGAAACTGATCTGTGCGTCCAGTTCGGTGAGGCCGGCCGCGGCGGCCCGGGCCGGATCGCAGCGGACCGCTGCGTCGAGCGCGACAATGCGCGGCTGCGGCCGGAGGCGGGCCAGAAGGGAGTAAAACGGGGCCCACAGCTCGGCGCGTCCGCCGAACCAGCACGTCAGCATCAGGACATGCATTGCCTCCGGCAGCATGTCGTCAGCCTCAGGGGCGGCAAAGACGGTCCGGTCGAGCATGGTACTTATTGCGGCGGTGAGCAGGCGGTGGGCGGTGTCGACTTCCCCATCGCCGTTCAACAGCACGTGCGCGGCGGTGATCGCCGCTCGCAGGGAGCCGGCGGGCGTAGCCGGCTCCGCGGCGTCGAGGAGCTGCACCGCGTTGCTCATCTGGCCGGCGACGTCAGCGTCCACGTAGGCGGCTTCCAGCATCCGCCGGCTGCGGGTGTCTTGATTCCGGCTGAGCTCGGCGGAGCGCAGCAGCATGCTGACCGCGCTCACCGGATCGCCGCGGCGCAGCGTGCGATACGCGGCCTTCTCCAGCATGCAGGCGACCGGTTCGTCGGGGCCGATCGTGGCCTCGGCCAGGTGGAGCGCCCGCTGTTCGGACCGGGCAGCCAGTTCAGCCAGCCCGGCCAGCATGCGGTGCGCGCGACGTCGCTCGTCGATTGTGGACTGCTCGACCACGGCCGACCGGACCAGCGGGTGCCGAAACGCCAGGCGGCCGCTTGGCTGGTCGAAGCGGACCAGCCGCGCCCGTTCGGCAGGCGCCAGCTCGTCAGTGCTGCGGTGCGCGGCGGCCTCCAATACGCCGAGGTCACCCGTGCCGTCCAGGGCCGCGAGCAGCAGCAGGCTTCTGGTCTGCTCGGGAAGGTTCGCCACGCGGGCGGCGAAAAGCGACAGCAGCCGCCTGGTGAGCGGTAGCACGGCCGGCAGGGCGCTCCGGGCTTGGCGTTGTTCCTCGCTGAGCGGCAGCGGCAGTTCGAGCAGTGCCAGCGGGTTCCCCTGTGCCTCGGTCAGCAGGCGCCGGCGGACGCGCGGGGCGAGCGCCGGGAAACGCGAGGTGAGCAGCGTCTCCGAAGCGGCCCGGCCCAGCGGGCCGATCTCAAGGACTGGAAGCCCTGGCCGGTCGAAGAAGCCATCATCACCTGGCAGTATCGCCCCGATGAAGCCCGCTCGCAGGCCGCTCAGGCGGCGAGCCACGAACCCGAGCACCGCGGCGCTGGCCGGGTCAGCCCAGTGCAGATCGTCCAGGACCATGAGCACGGGGCGGTCTGCCGCCGCCGCGCGGATCAGGGCAACCGCCGCGTTCGACAGCACAAGCGGTCCGTCGGCCGGGCCGTCTGACCAGCCCAGGGCCCTCCTGAGCGCGGTAACGTGCACCGCGCTCAGCCTGGCCGTGGCGCCTTGTTCCCCGGTTTCCCCGATTGCACCGAGGACCGGCAGGAGCAATTGGCTGAGGAAGGAGAAGCTCACGCCCGTCTCGAACTGCGCGCCATCGGCGCGCAGCACGCAGGTGCCCGCCGCCAACGCCCGCGACGCTGCCGCATCAAGCAGCACCGACTTGCCGACGCCGGCGTCGCCAGACAGCAACAACGCTCCCCCGCGTTCGGCCGCATCGCGGACAAACGCCCCGATCAGACCGAGCTCATCAGCGCGCCCAACCAGATACGGGGAAGACACAGCAGAACAGGCAACGTCCACGTCCGGCTGCCGCGACACGCTGCGCCAGTGACATCTGGGGAGTTTCGAGCTTCTCTTCCAGGTCGGCACCAGCTTGGCCCGGTCCATCGCGGTACCTCACGGTCGGCAGAACTGCTGACACAGCAGCATGGCGTTCAGAGCGATGATAACCGCCGCGCATACACAACCCGCAATCGCGGCGTGGCTTTGAGTGAGATCGCGGCGCGGGCGAAACCGGTGATGACGAGCGCGGCAGCGCAAGGACGGCCAGCTTGATGAGCAGACATCGCATGTTCTTGCGATTCGCGCTCACAAGGCCAGCGGCGAGACTGGCCGGGGGCAGACCGACAGAAGGGAGCCACCATCATGACTCAGCAGGCGAAGGTTAAGCTACCGGAGCCGATCCGCAACGGCCAGGGTGGGTCCATCATGGGGCCGCGCAACGTACCGCTGGAGGAGGAGAACCCCAATCTGCTGGCATCGCCGGACACCGACGACGGCACGATCCCGAACCTGAAGTTCTCGTTCTCCGCCGCGCGCAACCGGCTGCTGTCGGGCGGGTGGTCGCGTGAGGTAACCGTGCGCGAGCTGCCCATCGCCACCACCATGGCCGGGGTGAACATGCGGCTCAACCCGGGCGCGATCCGCGAGCTGCACTGGCACAAGGAGGCCGAGTGGGCGTACATGCTGGCCGGGCGGTCCCGCATCACCTGCATCGACCCGGACGGCCGCAACTTCATCGACGATCTGGGCGCCGGTGACCTGTGGAACTTCCGGGCGGGCTTTCCGCACTCGATCCAGGCACTCGCCGAGGGCTGCGAGTTCCTGCTCGTCTTCGACGACGGCGCGTTCTCCGAGAACGAGACGTTCCTGCTCACCGACTGGTTCAAGCACACGCCGCTACAGATCCTGGCCAAGAACCTGGGCGTCAGCCCGTCCGCGCTGGCCAACCTCCCGCGCGACCCCGACCACGAGCGGTACATCTTCGCCGGCGAGGTGCCGCCGCCGCTGGCCGACGACGTGGTACGCGCACCCGCCGGGCCGGCCATGCGCATGAGCCACCGGCTGCTTGAACAAGAGCCGGTCGAGGTGCCTGGCGGCCGGGTCCGGATCGTCGATTCCACCAACTTCCCGGCCGCGAGCACGATCGCCGCGGCACTGGTCGAGCTGGACCCGGGGGCCCTGCGCGAGCTGCACTGGCACCCAACCAACGACGAGTGGCAGTACTACATCTCAGGGAAGGGGCAGATGACGGTGTTCGCCTCGAGCGGCAAGGCGAGGACCTTCGACTACCAGGCCGGCGACGTGGGCTACGTCCCGTTCGCGATGGGCCACTACATCCTCAACACCGGTGACGCGCCGCTGAGGTTCCTTGAGATGTTCCGCAGCAACCGCTTCGCCGACATCTCACTGAACCAGTGGCTGGCGCTGACTCCACCGGAACTCGTCAAGGCGCACCTGAACCTGGACGATGACACCACCAACGCGGTAACCGCCTACAAGGGCAAGCCGATCATCGTCCAGTAGGTCTTCCTTAAGATCTTCTCCAACCAGGAGGTTCCCCGAGATGAGCGAGCACAACGCAAGCAACAACGGCGGGCACGGGCCGGCCCAACCTGACGTGCTGAACGACCCGCTGCGCAACCGCGGGGTGGCGTTCACGCTGGACGAACGGGAGGAGCTTGGCCTGACCGGGCGGCTGCCGTCCGCGGTGCTTAGCTTGGACCAGCAGGCCCAGCGGGCCTACCAGCAGATGCAGGCCCAAGGCGACGACCTGGCCAAGAATGTGTACCTGGAACAGCTGCACGACCGCGACGAGGTGCTGTACTTCCGGGTGCTGCGCGATCACCTGGCCGAGCTGCTGCCCGTCGTCTACGACCCGGTGGTCGGGGACGCGATCGAGCAGTACTCTCACGAGTACCGCCGCCCGCGGGGGATCTACCTGTCCATCGACCGGCCCGACGACATGGACAAGGCGTTCGGCACGCTGGACCTCGGGCCCGGCGACGTGGACATGATCGTGTGCAGCGACGCCGAGGAAATCCTCGGCATCGGCGACTGGGGCGCGGGCGGCATCCAGATCTCGGTCGGCAAGCTGGCCGTCTACACCGCTGCGGCCGGGATCGACCCGCGCCGGGTGATCCCGGTCTCCCTGGACGTGGGCACCGACAACGAGGGCCTGCTGAACGACCCGCTGTACCTGGGCAACCGGCACGCGCGGGTCCGCGGCGCCGCCTACGACGCGTTCATCGCCAAATACCTGGAGACCGCGTCGCGGCTATACCCGGGCGCGATACTGCATTTCGAGGACTTCGGCGCGGGCAACGCGCGGCGGATCTTGCTGGCCTACCGGGACAAGTACCGGATCTTCAACGATGACATGCAGGGCACCGGCGCGGTGGTCATGGCGGGGCTGTTCAACGCGGTGAAGGTCACCGGGACCCGGTGGCGGGACCAGCGGGTGGTCATCTTCGGCGGCGGCACCGCCGGGATCGGCATCGCCGATCAGATCCGCGACCAGATGACCCGCGACGGGCTGACCGCGGACCAGGCCACCCGCCGGATCTGGATCGTCGACCTGCCCGGACTGCTCACCGACGACATGAGCCAGGGCATGCTGGACTACCAGCGTCCCTACGCCCGCCCGGCCGCCGAGGCCGCGACCTGGGCCAAGACACCGGTTGAGATGGATCCATCCGCGGCGACCCGATGGCCCCAGATGGCCGCGCTGCGGCAGGCCCGGGCCGGCTCGGGCATCGTCGCGCTGCAGACCGTGCTTGAGCAGGTCAAGCCGACCATCTTGATCGGCTGCTCGACCACACACGGGGCGTTCACCCAGCAGAACGTCGAGACGATGTGCGCCGGGGTCGAGCGGCCCGTCATCTTCCCGATCTCCAACCCAACCTCGAAGATCGAGGCCGTGCCCGCCGACGTCATCCCCTGGTCTCAGGGCAAGGCGCTGGTCGCCACCGGCCTGCCGTGGGAGCCGGTGGACTGCGCGGGCGTGCGGTATGAGTTCGCCCAGGCCAACAACGCACTGGTCTACCCAGGCCTGGGCCTGGGCACGATCGTGTCTGGCGCGTCCAAGGTGACCGACAACATGATCCTGGCCGCCGCCGAGGCGGTAGCCGGCCAGGCCGACGTGAGCCAGCCGGGCGCCTCACTGCTGCCGGCAGTGGAGAACCTGCGCGCCTTCTCGGCGACCACGGCGATCGCCGTGGCCCGGGCCGCGGCCGACGACGGCGTGGCCACCAAGAAGGCCGAGGACCTGGTGCAGGCCGTGCAGGACGCGATGTGGCAGCCGGTCTACTCCGATTCGGTGTCGTGACGCAGGTTAGAAGAGCGAGTCACCCCGGTCCGTTCGGTAAAAATGTCTTAATTCCGAACGAGCGGTGGTGCATGGTCGTCCGCACGGTGCCAGCAGCGGCTCGTGTCACTCATGGGGGTTCTGCGTCACTGCCTGCCGCACCGGGAAGCCCTGCTGACCAGCAGGGCTCGACCCTCTCGGTTCCAGGGCCACCAAGGCGACCGCTATCACCCCCGCGATCACGATCGCCGGCACGACAGGTGCGTAGGTTTGCGCGTGACGAAGCATAAAGTCGCCAAGGCAGGCGCCCGCGGCCAGGCAGATGATGGTGGCGGCCAGGCGCCGCACGGAGTGTGCGGTGAGCGACCAGGTGGTCAGGCCGCTGGCCAGCTCGATGTAGCCGGCGGTGAAGGCCGTGGCGGAGACGCCGGGCACGTGGAGCGAGCGGATGGCGTTCATTTGCAGGCCCATCGCCAGCGCGCTCAGGGCCATCAGGGGGTAGGCGCGAGCGGCGGGTGAGGCGGCCGTGACCCAGACGGCCAGGAAGCCGCCCTGTAGGAGAAGCGAGATGGCCAGCACGATCGAGACCCGTCGGGGCCAGACCTGGAAGACATCTTTATCTTCTATCTCCTTGTCGCCATTGAAGGCCTTGAGGATCGGCATCGCCGCCGCGGCACCGGCAGCGAACGCAGCCAGGGAGATAACGACCGTGATCGGGTTCGGGCCGACGGGCTCGCGGGTGCCGGCGACGCCGATCCCGAGCAGCACGAGGTTTCCTGCCTGAGCTGCGGTGAAGACCTTGCCGAAGGTCAGGAAGCAGATCGCCTCGTAGATTCCGGTGGTAAACGACAGCGCCACGAGCAGCCAGTCGCGGACGGCCAGGAGCGCTGGCGGGACGTGCGGGGCGGCTCGGTCCACAACCCTGTCGGGCATGGTTCCCTCCCGAGGTTGACGGGCGGTCAGGCGACGACCTTGCTGGCGCGGATCCCCGGCCAGCGGCCGATGAACGCGGCGCCGAGGCAGGCGGCGGCGCCCAGGGCGAGGGCGGACCGAGGCCCGGCGATATCGGACAGCGCGCCGATGACGGGCGAGCCGATCGGCGTGCTGCCCACCAGCGCCATCGACCACAAGGCGGTCACCCGGCCGCGGAACTCCGGGTCGGAGGCAAGCTGGATGGTCGCGTTCCCGGTGGTGAGGAAGATGACGCTGGCCACGCCGGCCAGGACGCAGGCGGCGATCGCGGTGACCGGAGTGGGGGCGGCCGCGACCAGGCCGACGGCGACCGCGTACCCGAGCGCCGCGCAGGTCAGCCGGGTCACGCCCGTGCGGGCTGATCGCGCCGCCCACAGGCCGCCCGCGACCGCCCCGGCGCCCAGCGCGCCGAGCAGCCAGCTGTAGGTGGTGGCCGTGCCGTGGAACGTCGTCTCGGCCAGCAGCGGCAAGCTGACCTCGAACTCGAAGGTGAACGTGCCGACCAGCGCCATCATCAGCAGCGGGCGGATGATGGCGGAAACGCCAATGGCGTAGCGCAGGCCCGCGCGCAGCTGGCCGCGGCGGCGCGGCACCGGCGGGACGGGGTGCAGCCGCCGGGCGTTCAGGGCAAGCAGCGAGGCGATGACGAACCCGAAGCTGGCCGCGTTGACCACGAAGCACCAGCCGATGCCGATCGTGGCGACCAGTACCGCCGCAATGGTCGGCCCGATCACCCGGGCGACGTTGACCGTGGTGCTGTTCAGCGTCACCGCGTTGCGGACTAGGTCGCGGCCGACCACCTCCTGGACGAACGCCTGCCGCGCCGGGTTGTCCACCGCGCTGAAGATGCCGAAGGCCACCCCGAGTACGAAGACCTGCCACAGCCTTATGTCCCCGGTCAGCACGGCCGCGCCGAGGACGCCCGAGACCAGGCCGAGGCCGGCCTGCGTGACCAGCAGGACATGCCGCTTGGAATACCGGTCCACGAGCAGCCCGGCGTACGGCGACAACAGCAGGATCGGCGCATACCGGGTCGCCGTGCTCAGCCCCAGGATGATGCCGGAGTGCGTCAGCCGCAGCACCAGCAGCGCCTGCGCCACCGTCTCCACCCAGGTGCCGATCAAGCTGAGCGACTGCCCGGACACGTAGCGGCGGAAGTTCGGCACCGCCAGGGCGGCGAACATGGCCGGGTCGTGCTGCCGGGATGTCGCGGCCGAGGGTCCCCCGGCGGGAATGGCCGGGTCCGGGTGACAGTGGTCCTGGGTCGTCAAGACGATCACCGCATGATCGGGGTCGATTGTCTGGTATCTGGTGATGGCGAGCCGGGCGACCGCGGAACGGGCTGCTCGCCCACTCCCCCGAGCCTCACAGCCGACTTGGTGATCCGACGTCACATGGTCCTTGTGATATGCCGAAGACGCAGGGCGGAGGTGCCGGCGCCCTGATCGACCTGAGCCGTTGTCGCCGTGCGCGAAATCATCAGGAGCTTGTGACGTCGACTCACCAAGCCGGGAGCGAAGCTAAGGGCCGGAATCGAAAGGAGCTGGATTCGAGCCGAAGGGGAATCCGCCGTGACAGATAGCCCGATGACCGGTCCGGCGCAAGCCGCGGCCGATTTTCCTCCGCGCGGCGGCGGGCCAGACGACCGGGTGCTGCTGATCCTGGCCGTCGACCACCGCGCCGGCATGGAGCGTGACCTGTACGGACTGAGCGCGCCGCCGACCCCGGAGCAGGCGGCCCGGATCAGCGCCGACAAATTGCTGGCCTACCAGGCGCTGCTGTACGCGGCCGGGCGGCTGCCCGCCGGTGCCCGCCCGGGCGTACTGATCGACGAGCAGTACGGGGCCGGCGTGGCCGAGCTCGCGGCCCGGACCGGCGGCGCGGTCAGCCTGTGCATGCCCGTCGAGGCCAGCGGGCGGGACTGGTTCGGCTTTGCCTACGGCGATGCCTGGCAGCAGCATGCCGGGTTCTTCGCACCCGAGCACGCCAAGGTGCTGGTCCGGGACCACCCCGGCCTTGACCCGGCCCGCCGGGAAGAGCAGGCGCGGCGGCTGGCCCAGGTCTCGGCGTGGGCGGCAGCGGCGGGCCGGTCGCTGATCGTCGAACTTCTCGTGCCAGCTAGACGCGCCGACCAGGATGCGGTCGCGGGCTGGCAGGATCGCTACGACGACGAGTTGAGGCCCGGGCACACCGTGGCGGTCATGCAATACCTGCAAGACCGGGGCGTGGACCCTGCGATCTGGCAAGTCGAGGGCATGGACCAGCACGACGACGCCGTGGCGGTGGCCGCGGCCGCAGGCCGCGGCGGGCGGCAGGCCCGCTGCATCGTGTGGGACCGACAGGCCCCGCACGACACTCTGGAGCACTGGCTGGAGGTCGCCGCCCCGGTCCCCGGCTGGACGGGGTTCTCGGTAGGCCGCAGCGTCTGGCAGGACCCGCTACACGCCCACCTGCACCACCTTTGTACCGCCGGGGAAGCGCGGCGCCGCATCGCAAACGCCTACCTGAGGTACGCCCGCTACTACCTCAGCGCCAGGGAAGGCACGCTGACCGAATCCGAGCCGGTGCTGTGAACCGACATGTCGTCGCTGGTTGCCGCCTGCCTTTCTGCCGTAGTTGTACTGAGCCGGATTCACCTAATCCGTGTGATGTGAGATCACCCGGGCCGGCGTGAGGATTGTGCTCCTGACGCCGCGTGAGGAGATCGCCGATGAAACAGCACCACGACACGCCTCGGCCGCGGCACCGCTGACTGGCCCGGAGGACTGGCGCTCGGCGGCCGCCTGCCGGTCCGCTGATCCCGAGTTGTTCTTCCCGATCTCGGATTCGGGTCCGAGCCTGGTGCAGGCGGCGCAGGCTAAGGCGATCTGCGGCGCTTGCCCGGTGCGCCGTCAATGCCTGGCGTTCGCGCTGCGGACCCGGCAGGTTCACGGGATCTGGGGCGGCCTGACGGAACGCGAGCGGCACATCCCGGCAGCAGGCTGGAACTCGGGCTGCGGCCTGGCCGTGCGCATCGTCAGCTGATTACGGCGGCCTGCGGGCCGAGGGCCAGACGGGCGGCGCTGATGTCGTCCCGGCCGTGGCCCGCCTCGACGGCGGTGTGCCACTGGCGGGATACCGCCTCGAGCACGGGCAGCCGGTCGCTGCCGGCGGCCGCGACGGCCAGGTCGACGTCCTTCAGCGCCCATTCCAGGGGGAATTCCGGCGCGTAGTCACCGTGGGCCATCTTGTGCAGCTTCGCGTCGGCGAGCGGGGCGTCCAACGGCCCGCCCTCGATCGCGTCATCCAGGGCGGCGGCGTCGATGCCGAGGCGTTCGGCGAGTTCGAGGGCTTCGGTCGGCAGCATGGTGATCACCACGTGCGCGTCCCGCACGGCATCGGCCGGTGACGAGGCCACCAGCGTGCCGGCCGCGGCCAGCGGCGCCGTCGCCTCGGGTGAGATGTCCCACACGGTCGTGCGAAGCCCGGCAGCGGCCAGGTTGCGGGCCATCGCCGAGCCCATGATGCCGGTGCCCAGAACGGCGACCGTGGTCGGCGGCTCGGGCGCGGTGGTCTGCGGGAAGGGTGATGCGTCGGTCATGTTCGTTACCGCCTCGCGTTCGTTTCGTCTGTCGCTTACAGCCTCACGACCCGGTTGATGAATCGGCATCACGCGGTTCTGATGATCCAGGCGGCGGCCGGACGATAATCGTGAGCGTGACCGACGAACGGACCCGCGTGGTGGTTGCCGACGATGACGTTCTGCTCCGTGAGGGTCTGGCCAGCCTGCTTGAGCACTCCGGCTTTGACATCGCGGGCCAGGCAGGCGATGCCGTGCAACTCGTCGCTCTGGTCCGCGAGCTGCGGCCAGAGCTGGTCATCGTGGACATCCGGATGCCGCCCGGCCACTCGACCGAGGGTCTCGAGGCGGCCAGGGAGATCCGCGCGCAGTTCCCTGACACCGCCATCTTGGTGCTGTCGGCCCACGCGGAGGTCGACCACGCCATGGACCTGCTGGCCAGCGGGCAGCGGAGCGGCTACCTGCTTAAGAGCCGGGTCGTCAACGTGGACGACTTCATCGAGACGCTGCGGCGTGTCGTCCGGGGTGGTTCGGTCGTTGATCCCGAACTTGTCAGGGAACTCGTCAACGCCCGCCAGGTGTCCGATCCGCTCGACGTGTTGTCCTCCCGGGAGCGCGAGGTGCTCGCCCTGATGGCGGAGGGTCGCTCCAACAGCGGCATCGCCAAGGAGCTGTGGGTTACCGAAGGGACCATCGAGAAGCACGTGCGCAGCATCCTGATGAAGCTGCGCCTGCCGGATGCCGACGACCTGCACCGCCGGGTGCTCGCCGTGCTCACCTTCCTCGGCGCGCGGTAGGCCAGCGCCCGGTTAGGCCTTTCGGCCAAATCACGCAGAGCATGTGATGCCTTATCACCAAGCCCACCGCGAGAGTGGGTTCGATCCGATGAAAGACGAGCAGCGGCTACAGGAGCCTGAGTGGCGATCGTAGGCAAGCTTGATGCGGAGCTGAAGATGATTGCGGACAATTCCGGCGCGGAACGGTTCCGTCAGGCGGCGACCCGCGGCAGGGTGGCCGTGCGCGCTCGCCAGCCCGTTCCCGACCAGCCTTGCGCCGACTGCCTCCACGAACCGCCGCCCACCGGGCGCGCCCGGCCGGCCATTGCCAGCCGGGCCGCGTTCTGGCTGGTGGCGTTCGTGCTGACCGTAACCATGCTCGGCACCACGCTGCCAACCCCGCTGTACGTCATCTACCAGGCTCAGTGGCATTTCTCCTCGGCCATCGTGACGGTGACCTTCGCCGTCTATGCCGCGGCGGTGCTGGCCACACTGCTGCTGGCGGGGCGGTCTTCGGACCAGGCCGGACGCAAACTGGTGCTGGCGATCGCGCTCGCCTTGAGCGCCCTGAGCACGGTCGTGTTCATCCTGGCCCCGGACGTGGAAGTGCTCATCGTCGCCCGGATCGTGTCCGGGCTCTCCGCTGGGCTGATGACCGGCACGGCGACGGCCGCGCTCACCGAACTAGTCCCGGCCTCGGCCAGCCGCCGGGCATCGCTGGTGGCGACCGCAGCGAACATGGCTGGTCTGGGCCTCGGCCCGCTGATCGCCGGCTTGTTCGCGCAGTACGCGCCGCACCCCACGACGCTGGTCTTCGAGGTGTACCTGGCGGTACTGGCCGCCGCGAGCCTGTGCTTGCTGCGCGTCCCGGAAACGGTGAGCCCGCGCTGCCGGCCCGCGTTGCGCTTCGCTGGCCTCGGCGTTCCCGAGCAAGGCCGGGGCGAATTCGCGGCCGCCGCGGTGGCCGGGTTCGCGGCCTTCGCCCTGCTCGGGCTGTTCAGCGCGCTGGCGCCCACGTTCCTCGGAAGTGTGCTGCACGAGGAAAGCCACGCCGTCCAGGGCGCTGTCGTGTTCGTCATGCTTGCGGTCGGGAGCGTTACCCAGATCGTGGCGTTCCGGTTCGGCAGCCGCCGGGTCGTGCTGGCGGGCCTGGGGCTGTTCCTGGCCGCGCTGGCCCTGATCGCCGCCGCCCTGTCCCAGGCCTCATTGGCCCTGTTCCTAGCCGGCACTGTCACCGGAGGAGTAGCCGTCGGCGCCATCTTCCTGGGCAGCCTGGCCACGGCCAACCGTCTGGCCCCGCCCGGGCGGCGCAGTCACGTCGTGTCCACCTACTTCGCGGCGTGCTACTGCGGCCTGATCATACCCGTCATCGGCGTCGGGGTGGCGTCGCAGTTCATCAGTGACTTCGCCGCGGTGCTTGCGTTCTCGATCCTGCTCGCCGCACTGTCCCTGTTCGCCTTCGCAGGCATCCGGCGCTCCCTATAACCGAGCCCGAAAACCTTCTCCGGGAACTGATGCACGTATTGCATAGCCCGCTTACCGAGCATTTGCAGCAGGTGTTCAGGTTCGTGCGCTGAACTGGTAGCTGCGGGACCGGACCGAGCCCGGCCCGGTCTAGGCCCGCAGGAAGAAGGTAGGTCAGATGTTCTTGTACGGGCTGAGCTCTCTGGTGTTCTGGGTGCTCCTGGTGATGGCCGTCTTCGCGGTGATGCGCTGGTCGGCCTGGGGTGGCCGGCGGGCGCATCCATATCAGGGTTACGGAACGCCGGGACCCTACGACCAGCCCGGCTCGCTCCCCAACCCAGGCCCGGTCACGGCCGAGCAAATACTCGCCGAGCGGTTCGCCCGCGGCGAGATCGACGAGGACGAGTTCTGGCAGCGGATGACGACGCTGCGCGCGGGAAGGCCAGACGACCACTCCGCCGCGGCCCGCTGAGACCCGGCCCGCGGGAGGAGCACTGCGCCGCTCCTCCCCGCGGGTCGGCGGGGAATCTTCACCCAGGCCGAACGAACGTCGGTTATGTAGTCCGCGGCACTCGGCGAGCGGAGAGTGCTGGTGGTTAGGCTTTATCCGTGGATGCGCCATGAGCAACCGGACCCGGTGCAGGCCCCAGACCATCCGCCAAGGGAGGCGGCGATGACCGTCGAGAGGACTCACGCGGGCCATCAGACCAGGTATGAGATCAGCGACAGCGCCGGGTTCGCCTGCGCGCTGACTTACACCGCTGACCCGCAGGAGCCCGCGACCTGGAAGCTCCTGCTGCCTGGCCCTGACGGCACAGAAGACCTCTACGGCACCCAGCGATTCGCCGAACCGGACGCCGCCCGGCTCCAGGCCTGGCTCACCGCCCTGGTCGGCAGCGACCGCGCGGCCGAACTCGCCGAGGCCGTCGATGCGGCACCACCACTGCCGGCTGCGTGGAGGCCGCGAGGAGAGAAGCCCATGGAGCGCTCCAAGACGACCAGGGCGGTGGTCGCGACCGCGTTCGGCGGGCCGGAGGTCCTGTCGGTAATCGAGACGCCAGTCGGGCCGCCGCGCCCGGGCGAGGCGCTGATCGAGGTGCGGGCGGCAGGTACGAACCCGGTCGACTACAAGCAGTACAGCGGAGCGATGGGACGGGATCCGGCCCGGCTGCCGATGCGCCTGGGCTCGGAAGCCGCGGGGGTCGTGACTGAGGTAGCCGACGGCACCAAGGGGCCAGGCGGCGGCATCCACGTTGGCGACGAGGTCGTCGCGTACCGTATCGCGGGCGGGTATGCCGCCGACCTGGTGGTGGCCGCCTCGAGCGTGGTCCCCAAGCCGACGACGCTGTCGTTCGAGCAGGCGAGCGGGATGATGCTGACCGGCGCGACGGCCGTGCACGCGCTCAGCGTCGTCCGGGCAGGCGCGGGCGATACGGTGCTGATCAACGGCGCCGCGGGCGGCGTCGGCCTGATGGCGGTCCAGCTGGCGGCGGCGGCGGGCGCGCGGGTGATCGGCACGGCGAGCCAGAGCAGCCACGCCCTGCTCCGCGAGTTCGGCGCAGAGCCCGTGACCTACGGTCCCGGGCTTAAGGAACGCATCCGCACCCTGGCCCCCGAAGGAGTCGACGCCGCCGTCGATGCCGTCGGCGGGGATGAGGCACTCGACACCTCGCTCGCCGTTGTCTCAGAACGCGATCGGATCGTCACCCTTATCGCGAGCCGGCGTGCGTTCGACTCGGGGATCAAGGTCATCGGAGGTGCGCCGGGGGCCGATCCGGGAACCGAGATCCGGGCCGAAGCCCGCGTCAAACTCGCGCGGCTGGCTGAGGACGGGAAGCTACGCGTGGTGGTCGCGGCAGCCTTTCCGCTGGCTGAAGTCGCAGCTGCGCACCGGGCGCTGGCCACCGGCCACACTCACGGCAAGATCGTCCTTGTGCCCTAGCGGCTATGGCGAGGCAGAACCGGGCAGGTGCCAGTGATAGGGCGCGGCGAGGCGCTCCAGCGCGGGCTGCGGACCCCAGGAGCCAGGAGCGTAGGGCTGGACCGGGGGTGGGTCCTTCAGCAGTGGCTCGGAGATTTCCCATAGGCGTTCGATCGCGTCGGCGGTTGTGAACAGGGACTGGTCGCCGAGCATGGCATCAAGCAGGAGCCGCTCGTAGCCTTCCAGGCCGCAGGCGGTGCAGAACGAGTCGCTGTAGCGGAAGGTCAAGTCGGCGGGGCCGAGCCTCATCGCTTCGCCGGGTTCTTTGGCCAGGAACCCGATGGTGATGGAACCGGGGTCGGCGAAGTCGATGGCGATCTCGTTGCGCCGCGCGTTCGGGGTGGTGACTGCATCGATCGGGAACATGCGCAGGGGCGGCTCGTGGAACCCGAGCGTGACCAGCTGTCGGCTGGCGGCCAGGCGCTTGCCGGACCGCAGCAAGAACGGGACTCCGGCCCACCGCCAGTTGTCGACTTCGGCCCGCACCGCGGCCAGGGTCTCGGTCTGCGTGCCCGGCGCCACGCCGGGCTCGCTTGAGTAGCCCGCGTATTGCCCGCGCACCACGTGGGCCACCTCGATCGGCTTGATCGCCTCGAAGACCTTGACGGTTTCCTGCCGCAAACGGCTGGCTTCGAAGGACGTGGGCGGCTCCATGGCCACGAACCCCAGGACCTGGAACAGGTGGGTGACGATCATGTCCCGGTAGGCGCCGGTGTTGTCGTAGAAGTCGCCGCGTCCTTCGATCGACAGCGTCTCAGGCACATCGATCTGCACATACGCGATGTGGTTGCGGTTCCAGACCGGCTCGAACAGGCCGTTGGCAAACCGGAAGGCCAGGATGTTGTCGATCGACTCCTTGCCAAGGAAATGATCGATCCGGAAGACCTGTGACTCGTCGAAGATCGCGTGCACAGCCTGGTTCAGCGCGCGGGCCGAGGCGAGGTCGGTACCGAACGGCTTCTCGATGATCAGCCGGGACCCAGGCGCCAGGCCCGCATCACCGAGCATGGTCACCGTGGGTTCGAAGGCCACCGGCGGGATGGCGAGGTGAAACAGGCGGCCCGGCGTCCCGCCGATCTGCCGTTCTGCCTGCTCGATACCGGCGGTCAGCGCGGCGGTAGCAGTTGGTGTTGCGCTGGCGAACGAGAGCCTGTGCCTGAACGCCTCCCAGGCCTCGCCGGGGGGCTCGCCGATTCCGAATTCGGCGACCGCCCGACGTGCGAATTCGCCGAACTGGTCATCGGTCATGGGCCTGCGGGCCGAGCCGATGACGTGATACCTGTCCGGCATCAAGCCTGCCAATGCCAGGCGGAACAACCCGGGAAGCAGCTTGCGCTTGGCCAGATCGCCGGTCGCCCCGAACAAGACAATGACGTGGTTCTCCGGGCGCGCCACGGAAGTGGCGCGGGTGTTTGTCGGCGTGACCATCTGCATTTCGTCCTCCGTGCGGATTGGCTGATCCGGCCGCATTACCGAGCCTCCCAGCCAGCTTGGTGAGCCTGCGTCACATGGTCCTGGTGAACCGCCGAGCACGCGGGCCAAAGCGGTGTGAATCATCTGAACCCTCGCCGCCGCGGTCACCGTGACCCGCACCTTCGGGAAAGCAGAGCAAGCCAGGCCCGGTTCTGAGCACAACGACAGGTGGTGCGACCTCCATCGGGCCGCCGCATAATCACCAGGACCATGTGACGCGGGCTCACCAAACTAGGCGCGAGGCTTGCTGCTGCCTGCTGGAACTGGGCCAATACGGGCCCAGCGGTCCACTCTCAACAGGAGGAAATTCCCATGACTGACGAGCAGCATCCCGTGCAGACGACCGATGCCGGCATCCCGGTCGAGAGCGATGAGTATTCGCTGACGGTGGGTGCGGGCGGGCCGATCCTGTTGCAGGACAGTTACCTGATCGAGCAGATGGCGCAGTGGAACCGGGAGCGGATCCCTGAGCGGCAGCCGCATGCCAAAGGCAGCGGCGCGTTCGGCCGATTCGAGGTGACCAAGGACGTGTCCGCGTACACCAAGGCGGCGGTGTTCCAGCCGAACACGACTACCCGGATGGGGGCCAGGTTCTCCACCGTGGCCGGGGAGCGCGGCAGCCCCGACCTGTGGCGGGACCTGCGCGGGTTCGCGCTGAAGTTCTACACCTCCGAGGGAAACTACGACATGGTCGGCAACGACACGCCGGTGTTCTTCATCAAGGACCCGATCCATTTCCAGAACTTCATCCGCTCCCAGAAGCGCCGGCAAGACAACAACCTGCGCTCCAACGACATGCAATGGGACTTCTGGTCCTTGCTTCCGGAGACGGCCCATCAGGTGGTGTGGCTGATGGGGGACCGCGGGCTGCCGAAGAGCTGGCGGCACATGAACGGGTACTCCAGCCACGCCTACATGTGGATCAACGCGCGGGGCCAGCAGTTCTGGGTGAAGTACCACTTCAAGACCGACCAAGGCATCCAGTTCTTCACCGACGAGCAGGCCGCGGCGCTGGTGTGGACCGACTACGACTACCACACCAGGGACCTGTTCGAGGCGATCGCCCGCGGCGAGCACCCGTCCTGGACGATGTACGCGCAGATCATGCCGTTCGACGATGCGCCGGGGTACCGGTTCAACCCGTTCGACTTGACCAAGGTCTGGCCGCACGGCGACTACCCGCTGGTGGAGGTCGGCCGGTTCACCCTGGACCGCAACCCGGTCGACAACCACACCGAGATGGAGCAGTTCGCGCCCGCGCCGTCCAACATGGTGCCCGGCATCGGGCCCAGCCCGGACCGGATGCTGCTGGCCCGGCTGTTCTCCTACGCCGACTCCCACCGCTACCGGCTGGGCGTCAACTACCAGCAGATCCCGGTCAACGCCCCGGTCACGCCGGTGCACACCTACAGCAAGGACGGCGCCATGCGGGTGGTAAACCGGACCGACCCGGTGTACTTCCCCAACTCCAAGGGCGGCCCGCGCGCCTACCCCGACCGGTACGCCCCGCCCAGCTGGTACACCGCGGGCGAGATCATGCGGACCGCATTCGAGACGCACGCGGAGGACGACGACTTCGTCCAGCCCGGCATCCTGGTCCGCCAGGTGATGGACGACGACGCCCGCGACCGGCTGGTCGCCAACACCGTCGCCCAGCTGCTCAACGGCGTCTCCGAGCCGGTACTTCAGCGCACGTTCGGCTACCTGCGCAACGTTGACCAGACCCTCGGCGACCGGGTCGAAAAGAGCGTCCGCGCCGACGCGGTCGGCCGTGACGCGGACGGCGCGTCCCCTCGCATGCGGGTCAGCGGGGCGACTCCCCCACCGTCCTGGCTCACCGGGTGACCGCAGTGTCATGGGGTCGGCGCGGAGCCAGCCGCGACATATAGTGCAGGACGCGGAGGTGCTGTTCTACCTCGCGCTCAGCGCCGTCGGCGTCCCCGGCACGCAGGCAGGCGAGCAGCCGCTGGCGCGAACTGGTGATCATCCCATCTGCCACCGGACCTACCGCGCAGATCAGGTCGCTGATGAGCCGAGTCTGACTGGCGAGCCCGCCTGCCGCGCGGCGGCCTGCGACTGCAGTCAGCAGCCTGAGGCTTTCCGCGTGTGCCGCGGCCTTCAGCTCCCACCCCGGACGAGCCGGGAGGCTGGCCGCCCGCTCCAGGCTGTCGAGAAGGAGTTCCAGGGCGGGAGCGGTCATCTGCTGGCACGCCAGGCGGGCGGCCATAGCCTGGCCGCCAATCAACTCTTCCGCGCTGACGGCACCGGCCAGGCCGGTCCAGTCGATGATCGCCATACGGACTCCTTCGGTGGTTCTGCCCACGTTCAACTATCTAGTCGAGCTGGGTGAGGAGGCATCACATGGTTCGGGTGATACGGGACCGTTATCCATGCCACGGCACCCGGGGAACCGGTTCGCATCTTCGCCTGATCGGGCGGATCATGGATGAAAGCGGATCCATGCTCAAGCGGGAGGCAGGTTGTCTCGGATCGGACGTCGTGTACGCGCCGCAATCAATCCGGTATCGACTGCGGCGACCAGGTGGTGGTGCTATTCGGCCCCGCGTCACATGCTGACCGGGCACGGGCCGACGGCCAGGCAGCGGGCGCTCATCCGCCATGGGGCGATCCGCCGTGCCGTCGGTAAGCCTTCCGCGGAGCAGATGGAGGCGCGTGCGGCAGCGATCGACCGGCTGCTCTCTGGCTCATGATCGCCGTAGACCTCAGCCGAAAGTGAACGCGTAGGCCTGGGCGCCTGGGTCGAGGAAGGTGATCTCGAAGGTGCGCTCGGTAATGAGCCCAGGCTGGCGGATGAGCTGGTAGAGCCGTGGTTCGGCGATCGTGCCGTCGCCCTGGGCGTCCACGTCGATCCCGTGCGCGGTGTCAGGGGGCCGCCCGTCAAGCCGAACCAGGAACCGGACCGGGTTTCCCCGCGCGGCCGATCCCATGACCAGGTGCAGGTCGCGAGCGTGGAAGCGGCAGGCGATCTGCCCGTCGGCGCTGTTCAGCGTGGTCGGTTGGTCGCCCATCGTCCAGTTACCCGACAGGGCCCACTGGTTGAGCCGCAGCTTGGCTGGCACGGCATACACCTGCGGCCTGTCGGGCGCGGCGCCGCCCGGAGATGCGAAGTTCTCGGTCCGCTCGTAACCGGTGTATTTTTCTGGTGATCTAAGGGTGGCCCAGTCGGCGGCGGCTTCCGCGCCGCGCGGTTCGGGGGAAACCGGTTCACGGTCGACGCTGTCCGATCCGGCCTCGGCCAGCAGTTGCTGGATGATCATTTCCGACTGCCGGTATTCGCCCTCGCCGAAGTGGTGGTACCGGATCTGCCCGAGCGCGTCGGCGAGGTACAGGGCCGGCCAGTAGTGGTTGTCGAATGCCCGCCAGACCGCGTAGTCGTTATCGATCGCCACCGGATAACCGACCCCCATGTCCTCCACCGCGCGGCGGACGTTACCGGCGTCGTGCTCGAACCCGAATTCCGGCGTGTGCACGCCGATCACGACGAGCCCGCGGCCCGCGTACTTCTCGGCCCAGGCGCGGACGTACGGGAGCTGGCGTAGCCAGTTGATGCAGGTGTAGGTCCAGAAGTTGACCAGGACCACCTGCCCGTGCAGGCCGGCCGGCGTAAGCGGCGGTGAGTTGAGCCATCCGGTGGCGCGGTCGAACGATGGCAGCTCGCCTTCGACCGGCAGCCGGGCCGAGGCTGCGTGCAGCCCGGCGGGCGCAAGCCAGTGCGCGGAAGGGTCCGGGACGGTTGGATCGGCCATTTCTGTCTCCTCACGCTTGGTGGCGCGGGCCGCTCATCTTCTGGCCACCCGATCGCGCCGAGGCCGACGGCCTGGAGGTGACTCACCCGCTGCACACTTTGCGCCGGCTGATCGACGCCCCGCTGCCACTCCCAGCCGCCGACACGTTATGGATGGCGTGCCGCTCAGCCTCGGTGGTACCGCCCCAGATTCCGGCTACATCCGGCACGCTCAGCGCCCATGCCAGGCACGGTTCCCGCACCGGGCACGAACGGCAGATCCGTTTCGCCTCGTCGATCTGGTCCAGCGCGGGCCCGGCCATGCTGATCGGGAAAAACAGGTCCGGATCTGCATAGAGGCAGGCGGCGGCGTCACGCCAGTTCGCACGTCCAATCACCGAGGCTCCCGCCTTCCTGATGTCGAGGGACACCACTCAGCCTCGCGCCCGCTTCGTGAACCTGCATCGCACGTTTTTGGTGATTGAGCATCGCAAGATTGCGTCTGCGCCGTGGGGCCCGGCGCAAATGGCACAAACCGCGTGATGTCGCCTCACCCGGGAAGCGTGATCAGCTGGCCGGCTCCGCTGTCACCGGAGGGCGGTGGACTGAGACCTCGGGCGGCGTGGCTTCGTACGGCTCGATCTCGACCATGGCGAGCTGGCCGGTCGTGCCCTGGGAGAGCGCGGAGCTTGGCCGATCGGCGGTGAGCACGTTCGGGTTGCCGTGGCGGCAGAAGGAAGGGTCGCCGGGGTCGGGGTCGTACCAGGCGCCGGTGGATAGCTGCACGACGCCGGGCCGGACGTCTTCGGTAAGCCTGACCCCGGCCAGGCAGCTGCCGCGGTCGTTGAACATGCGGACGCAGGAGTAGTCGGTGACACCCCGGGCGGCTGCGTCGCCGGGGTGCATGGCGACCGACTCGCGCCCGCAGACCTTGCCCTCCTGGCTGTAGGCGCCGACGTCGAGCTGGCTGTGGAGCCGACGGCGGGGCTGGTTGGCCACCAGCTGAAGCCGGTACCTGCGCGACTGGCCGCCGAGCCACTCGGCCGGCTCAAGCCAGACCGGGTGCCCGGGGCAATCCGGATAGCCGAAGGCGTCGATGGCGGCCGAGAAAATCTCGATCTTCCCGCTTGGGGTGCGGAGCGGGAACCGCGCGGGATCGCTCCGGAAATCGGACAGCAGTACCTGGTGCGGGTCGGGCACCGGGATCTCCAGCCATTGGCCCGCCCAGAACTGCTCGAATGGCGGCATCTCGTGACCCGCCTTCTTCAGATTCGAGCGCCATTGATCGTACAGGTGACGCAGCCACTGGTCCGCGGTCCGGCCCTCGGTGAAAACCTCCGCTACCTTTAGCCGGTCCGCCAGGGCCGCGAACGTGACATAGTCATCGCGCGCCTGCTCATATGGTTCGGCCAGCTGCGGCATGGCGAACAGGGTGGAGTCGCCGCTGCCGACGCCGAAGTCGTCACGTTCCACCGACATGGTCGAGGGCAGGACGATGTCCGCGTGCCGCGCCGTGGCGGTCCAGAACGGGTCATGCACCACCACGGTCGCCGGCTGCGCGAACGCCTCGCGCAGCCGGGCAAGATCTTGGTGGTGGTGGAACGGGTTCCCGCCGCACCAGTAGACGAGCTTGACGTCCGGGTAGCGGCGGCGCTGCCCGTCGTAGTCGTACTCTGCGCCGGGATGCAGCAGCATGTCCGCGATCCTGGCCACCGGGATGTAGGAGTCGATGCCGTTGGCGCCCTGCGGCAGCCGCGGCGCGGACAGCCGCCGGGGGTTGCCGACGTCACTGGTTGATCCGTATCCGTGCCCGAATCCGCCGCCAGGCAAGCCGATCTGGCCGAGCATCGCGGCCAGCACCAGGCCGAGCCAGACCGGCTGTTCCCCGTGCTGGGCGCGCTGCAGTGACCAGCTGACCGCGACCAGCGTGCGCCCGGCCGTCATCTGGCGGGCCAGCGCGCGTATCCGGTCAGCCGGGACACCCGCCAGGGCGGCCGCCCACTCGGGGGTCTTCGGCACACCGTCGGCCTCACCTCGCAGATAACCGGCGAACCGCGGATAACCCACCGTGTACCGGTCGAGGAAGCCGCGATCGGCGAGCCCCTCGCGGTCAAGAACGTGGCACAGCGCGAGCATCAGCGCCGCGTCGGTGCCTGGCACCGGGGCGATCCATTCCGCGCCCAGGCTGGCATCGGTGTCGCTGCGTATCGGGCTGACCGACACCAGCCGGCATCCGCGCGCGACGGCAGCGGCCAGCGCCGGGGCCATGACGTGCCGGCCGATGCCGCCCGAGGCTATGGCGAAGTTCTTCGGGGACAGCCCGCCGAACGCCACGAGCAGGTCGGTGTGCTCCGTTATGACCGGCCACGCCGTGGCGCCCCCCATGACCAGTCCCGTATCGCCGACCACGTGGGGCAGTAGCACGGCGGAGGTCCCGAAGCTGTAGTTGTTGACCGAGCGGACGTAGCCGCCCAGGCAGTTCAGGAACCTGTGCAGCTGGCTCTGAGCATGATGAAACCGGCCCGCGCTGGCCCAGCCATAAGACCCCCCGTACACGCCGTCCGGGCCGAAGGCGTCGTAGACCCGGCGCAGCTCCCCGCCCAGCAGGTCGGCCGCCGTGTCCCAGGACACGGGCACGAACGCGTCGCTCCCCCGGGCCGCCGGGCCAGGGCCGTGCTCCAGCCATCCCTTGCGGATATGGGGCCGGTCGACCCGCGCCGGGTGGCGATGCGCGGCCAGGTTTTCCAGGATCCGGCTTGGTGCCGGGTCCTCCCGCCAGGGACGAACCGACGTCAGCTGACGCCCGTCACTCTCAATCTCCGCCGCACCCCAATGCGTGAGGTGGAGGGACTTACGCTTTTTCCCGGCCACATATACCATTCAACCCGAACTGCCGCGCCCGGCGTCGGGCGGCTAACTTGTTCCGCGGGTCATCTTCGGGGTTCAGGTACTCGAGGCCGAGCGGCCCGATCGCCGTGACCTGGGTGACGTACTCACCGGATTTGGCCCAGTGGAAGTGAGGGGTGCCGCCGGGAAGGATGATGACCGAACCGGGCGGATAGGCCTCTAGTTTCTCGCCGTCGAACTGTTCGCCCAGGCCGATGTAAAAGACCCCGGAGATGACCGTGTAGACGCGGTCCTCCGGATGCCTGTGCGGCATCAGCTTGACGCCAGCGGGCAGCTTGACCCTGATCACGTAGGGCGCGGGCTCGGTAGGCTGACCGACCACGATCGCCAGGCGGGCCTGCGGCGGGAACGCTGGGAACGGCCTCCAGTCGATGTCTTCGGGCAGGACCGACCTGAAGACGGCCTGGTCTGGCTGGTGGGTATGCATCATCGGTGAACCTCCTCCTGCCACCCCTGGTCGGGCCGTCCCGACCAAGGCCAGGGCATCGACCAGGGCCACCCCCTGGTGCGGCGGCAAGTTCAGAATTACACCCTGAATATCAGCACCGATCGCGTGGCCGGCGCACAGGCCGCCGACGCCCGGAGAAATAAGGAGCAGCACATGACTCAGACCCTTCCCTACCAGCAGATGGGGACGGCGGCCAGGGGCCAGGCGCACGCGTTGTTCGCGCAGACCATGGGCTACGTCGCGCTCACCGCCGGCCTGTTCGCGCTCGGCGCCTGGCTTGGCCGCAACCTGACCGGCGGCGTGGGCATCGTCGCGTTCATCGCCGCCTTCGTCGCCCTGATCGCCATGCGGTTCACCGCGCGGCGCTCCGTCCAGGCGACCGTCGGGCTGCTGGCCGCGTTCGGCCTGCTGATCGGGCTGGCCGTGGCGCCTACGGTCGCCTACTACGGCAGCATGGACCCCCGCGCGCTGTGGGAAGCAGGCGGGGCGACCGCGCTGTTCATCGCCGGGTTCGGCGCGGCGGGCTATGCCACTAGGCGCGACCTGACCGCGATCGCGCGGGTGTCCTTCTGGGCACTGTTGGCGCTGATCGTGTTCGGCATCGTGCTGATCTTCGTCAACATCCCGGGTGGCGAGCTGGTCTACTCGGTGCTTGGCCTGGTCATCTTCGCCGGGTTCACTCTGTTCGACTTCCAGCGGCTGCGCGCCAACACCGACAACGCCGTCGCGCCGTTGCTGGCCGCGTCGATCTTCCTCGACGTGCTTAACGTGTTCTTGTTCTTCCTCGAGATCTTCTCCGGAGGGGAGCGTTGATGGGCCTGCAGACCGTGATCTCCCGCGAGGTGGCACCGGGCGATGATTCCTGGTCCACAGTGCGGGGGAACGGGAGCTGGGTAACGGTGGCCTTCATGCTGGGAGCGCTCGCCCGCGAGGCGCTCGCCGATCCGGGCGCCCCCGGGATCGTCCTGCGGCGGCCCGGTCCCGCCGGTATGGCCCTCACCGACGGCGAGACCCGGGTGCTGCGTTACCTCCCGACCAACCTGTCGGCCCGGGAGATCGGCGACGAGCTGTACCTGTCGGTGAACACCATCAAGACCCATCAGCGGCACCTGTACCAGAAGCTCGGCGCGCGCAGCCGCCGACAGGCCGTCGAGCAGGCTCGCGCCCTCGGCCTGCTCGCGCCGTCGTCTCGCAGCCGGATGCCGTGATCCTCGTGCGGTGGCGCCAGGCCGGAGCGGCCGCAATGGCGCGCACGCGGCTGTGCCATGGGCACGCACCACTGACCGTTCGGTAAAAAATCAAATCTGTTCCGAACGGACCGTGGCAATACGATCTGAGCCAGCAACGGCCTGTCGCCCGGCCGGGGCGCCGCGCGGGAACAGCGGGCCGGGCCGCAGCAGGGCTCCGCAGATGGCGGCGCCCGCCGCGAAGATCGCCGCCGACGTCCAGAAGGCGGTGATGTAGCCGTGCACCAGGGACATCTGGACCAGCTGTGCGGTCGGCCGGCCGTGTACCAGGGTCCGCGGGGATATGTTCGCGGCCAGGTAGCGCGTGGTGGCGCTGGCGGCGATCGTGTTGAGTAGCGCGGTGCCGATCGAGCCGCCGAGTTGCTGGCCGGTGTTCACGCTGGCCGAGGCGACGCCGGCGTCGGAGGGCATGACCCCGTACGTTCCCGTGTTGATCGCGGCCGAGAACATGAAGCCGAACCCGACGCCGGCGATCAGCAGCGGCGGCAAGATGTCGGCGGCGTAGCTGGAGTTCAGTCCGATGTTAGTCAGCCAGACCATGCCGCCAGCGGCGAGCACAAGGCCCGCCGGAATGATCGGCTTTGGGCCCAGCCTCGGCAGCAGCACGATCGTGGACACGTTGGACGCGATGCCGATGCACACGGCCATCGGCAGGAACGCGAAACCGGTGATGACCGGCGTGTAGTGCAAGGTCACCTGCATGTAGTAGGTGAGGAACAAGAAGATGCCGAAGATGCCCGCGCCGACGATCAGGATGCTCAGGTACGCGCCGCCGCGGTTGCGGTCGAGCACGACCCGGGGCGGCAGAAGCGGGTGGGCCGCGCGGGCCTGCCAGATCGCGAAGACGACAAGCAGCACCACGCCTGCGGCGAGGAAGGCCACGGTCGACGACGCGGCCCAGCTGTGCGTGGCGGCGTTGGAGAAGCCGTAGGTCAGGCAGAACATCCCGGCCGACACGGCGAGCACCCCTGGCACGTCCAGCCGGGCCCCGGTCAGCGAGGGCTGGCGGCGCAGCAGCATCGAGCCGCCGACGATCGCGAACGCGGCGAAGAACAGGTTGATGTACAAGCACCATCGCCAGGACAGGTATTCGGTCAGCACGCCGCCAAGCAGCAGCCCGACCGCGGTGCCGCCGGCCGCGATCGCGCCGAAGGCGCCGAACGCCCGGCCCCGCTCCTTCGGGTCGGTGAACGTGGTGGTCAGCAGCGAAAGCGCGGACGGTGCCAGCACGGCGCCGAACGCGCCCTGGCACGCGCGGGCGGTCACCAGCATGGCGAAGTTGACCGAGGCGCCGCCGACCGCCGAGGCGACCGCGAAGCCCGCCGCCCCGGCCAGGAACGTGACCTTGCGGCCGACCAGGTCCGCGACCCGGCCGAAGAACAGCAGCAGGCTGCCGAACGTCAGCGAGTACGCGGTCACCACCCACTGCCGGTCCACGTTCGAGAAGTGCAGGGCGTGCTGGGCCGAGGGCAGCGCGATGTTCATGACCGTGATGTCGAGAATGATCATCAGCTGCGCGGTGCCGATAACGGCCAGGATCAGCCAGCGCCGCGGGTCTGGGCTGGCGGCGCCACCCTGGACGCCGCCGGGCACACTCATCTCAGACATCGAGATCAGCCAATCTGGGTGAAGGTCCTCACCAGCCCTGTTTACACAACTGGTCACGTTCACCTGTACGGCGGGCCGGCCCTAGCGGGTGATTGGCCGCCGCGCGAAATCATCCGCGGGGGATGATGCCGGGCGGCCTCCAGCGGGCGATCGTGGCTGCATAGACGTTGCTGAGCGTGAAGGAGAACGGGTGTGGAACGCTACCCGAACATCAGCGATCACGGGATCATCGGCGACTTGCAGACGGCGGCGCTGGTGACCACCGACGGCACCGTGGACTTCTTCTGCTGCCCTCGGTTCGATTCCCCCAGCATCTTCGCGTCGCTGCTCGACGCGGAGCGGGGCGGCTATTTCTCGATCAAGCCCGCCGCCGAGGGGTACGTGACCCGGCAGCTCTACCTGCCCAACACCGCGATGTTGATCACCCGGTTCATGACGGAGGACGGGGTGGGAGAGGTGCTCGACTTCATGCCGGTCATCGAGGGCGAGCCCACCGACCGGCACCGGCTGGTCCGGCACCTGCGGGTGCCGCGCGGCACGATGACGTTCGAGCTGGAGATCCAGCCCCGGTTCGACTACGGCCGTGTCGGACACAAGCTGGACCTGTCCGAGGCCGGGGCGATCTTCCGCGCGGATAACGGCATGCAACTGACGGTGCACACGGCGGGCCTCAAGCGGGGCGGGGCGGCGGTCGAGCAGGCCCGCGACGGGCTGCGGGCCACGTTCGCCCTGCGCGAGGGCGAGAGCAACCGCGGCGTGGTGCTTGAATCCATGGGCGGCCAGCCGCGGTCGCTGGATCCGGCCGAGCTCGACGCGATGGCCGACGAGACGGCGGCGTACTGGAAGGATTGGCTGGGCCGCTCGACGTACACCGGACGGTGGCGGGAGACGGTGAGCCGCTCCGCGATGACCATAAAGCTGCTCACCTACCAGCCCACGGGGGCGCCGGTCGCGGCCGCCACGTTCGGGTTGCCCGAGCAGGCCGGTGGTGAGCGGAACTGGGACTACCGCTTCACCTGGGTCCGGGACGCGTCGCTGTCCCTGCACGCCCTGGCCGGGCTGGGCCATCTCGAGGAGGCCGCCAGGTTCGCCATGTGGCTCCGCAACCGGGTAACTGAGCACGTGGGCGAGGCGTCAGGCCCGCTGAAGATCATGTACCGGGTGGACGGCAGCTCCGACCTGACCGAGGAAACCCTCGGGCATTTCGAGGGCTGGCGGGGGTCGCGGCCGGTGCGGATCGGCAACGGCGCGGCCGATCAGCTGCAGCTGGACATCTACGGCGAGGCGATGGACGCGATCTTCGACGCCGTCGGGCATGGCGTGCCTGTCGCCCACCAGGGCTGGCAGGAACTCACCAAGATCATCGACTGGGTCAGCGACAACTGGGACCAGCCCGACGAAGGGGTTTGGGAGACCCGCGGCGGGCGCAAGGACTTCACCTACGGCCGGTTCCAGTGCTGGGTCGCGCTCGACCGGGCGATCCGGATGGCCGAGAGCAACGGTCGCCCGGCCAACATAGCCAAGTGGGTCGTCGAACGGGACCGGCTGTACAACCAGATCATGGACCGCGGCTGGAACCAGAAGTCCGGCGCCTTCACCCAGTACTACGGCACCGATGTGATGGACTCCTCGCTGCTGCTCATGCCGCTCGAGGGCTTCATCGAGCCGCTGGATCCGATGTGGCTGTCGACCTTGCACGCGATAGACAGCCAGCTGGTCTCCGACAGCTTGGTCTACCGCTACAACCCGTCCGCTTCCCCGGACGGCCTGCACGGCGACGAGGGCACCTTCTCGCTGTGCACCTTCTTGTACGTTGACGCGCTGGCCAGGGCCGGGCGGCTGGACGAGGCCGTGCTGACCTTCGAGAAGATGCAGACCTACGGCAACCACCTCGGCCTTTTCTCAGAAGAGATCGGGCCCACCGGCGAGCAGCTCGGGAACTTCCCGCAGGCGTTCACCCATCTCGCGCTGATCAACGCCGCGATCACGCTCAACCGCCAGCTTGACCGCCGCGTGGAACATCCGGACCGAGCTGCCGCTATCGCACGGCTGGCGGGCGTGTAGCGAAGTCTGGTGTGGTTTGCTGGTTGCCGTGTCCGACGATGACCCGGCGACCGGACGGCGGTTCCTGACCGGCTCCGCCTACGCCGATGACCGGCACCTCCGTTCACGAAGGTCCATCTATGCGTATGCCGAGACAACGGGGGACCCTCGCTGGCGCACTTCGGTGATCCCGTGGGACGGGACGCAGATCGTGGCCGATGTGGGATGCGGCAACGGGTTCGACCTGCGTCAGATCGTGCCGCCGGGCAGGTGCCGTCACGCGATCGGCATTGACCTGTCCGCCGGGATGCTGCGCTCACTGGAGGACCTGCGCCATTCCGGCGGCCTGTCGCTGGTCCAGGCCGATGCGCAGCACCTCCCGCTGCCCGACCGGAGCGTCGACGTGGCCATGGCCATGCACATGCTTTACCACGTGCCCGATATCCCGGCCGCCATCCGGGAGCTGCGCCGCATCACCAGACGGGACGGAACCGTGCTGGCGTCCACCAACAGCCCCGCCCACCTGGCCGAAATCGATGAGCTGCTGGAGGAGGCGATCTCCAGCCAACTCGGCCGCTCCGTCCGGGCGACGCCTGCTCTCAGCTTCACCACGCAGACCGGTACGGCCATGCTGAGCGGGGAATTCTCCAGCGTCACCCTGCACACTCTTGACGTGCCACTGTCGATCCCCGCCGCGCAGCCGGTCATCACCTACGTCGCCAGTATGCGCGAACCCGTCCTGGCCTGGATCGGCCAGCCGCTCGACTTCGACGCGGTGCTCAACGACATCGCCATGAAGGTCAACCAGGCCATCCGGGCCCAGGGCAGTTTCCGGGCCACCACCCACATGGGCGTGTTCATCTGCCGCTAACTCACAGCGCCTCCGGTCAGTAGCGCCAGGCTGGGGCCGAGGGGTGAGGCACCGCATGGAATCGTTAGTTGACATGCGGATCGGGTTGCACGCATTGGGCATCGGGGCCGGCGCCCGGCCGGAGGTCATCCGGGCTGTGGCAGTGGCGGCAGAGGCGGGCGGCTTCGCCACCTTGTGGTCGGGAGAGCACGTCGTGATGGTGGACCGGCCCGTATCCCGGTATCCCTACTCGGCCGACGGCCGGATCGCGGTTCCGGCTGACGCGGACTGGCTGGACCCGCTCCTCGCTCTGAGCTTCACCGCCGCCGTGACCAGCCGGATCCAGCTTGCGACCGGTGTGCTGCTGCTCCCGGAGCACAGTCCGGTGATAGCGGCCAAGCAGGCGGCAACCCTGGACGTGCTGTCCGGAGGGCGCCTCACGCTCGGTGTTGGCATCGGGTGGTCGGCCGAGGAATTCGCCGCCCTCGGCATCAGTTTCAGCCGCCGCGGGCAGCGTACGGCGGAGTACGTCGCCGCGATGCGCGCGCTGTGGGCCGATGACGTGGCATCGTTCAGCGGCGAATTCGTCCAGTTCGAAGCGGTCAGGGTCAATCCCAGGCCGGTTCGGGCCCGGCGGATCCCGGTCGTCGTCGGCGGCAACAGCGACGCGGCGCTTGGGCGAGTGGCGGCGTTCGGGGACGGCTGGTACGGGTTCAACCTGACCGCGGCCGCGGCCGCTGAGCGGGTCAGCGCGCTGGCCGAACAGTGCCGCCAGCGCGGACGCAGCCTCGGCGAGCTGAGTGTGGCCGTCGCGCTGGCCGACGGCTCCCCTGCTGTGCTGCCTGAGCTCGCCAGGATCGGCGTCACCGAACTCGTCGTGGTCGGCGCGCCACCGGCGGACCTAGACGCCGCCGGGGCGTGGGCGACGGAACTGGCAGCCCGCTGGGGCGCGGGCGATACCTAATCGGCGACGGATCAGCGTGCGCGGGGCATTCCGAGCAGGCGCTGTGCCACGATGTTGCGCTGGATCTGTTCTGTGCCGCCATACACGCTGGCCGGACGCGACCTGAAATAGCTGGACCACCAGCCCTTGCCGACACCCGTCACCGCGTCCGGCCCCACCACGTCCAAGGCGACATGCTCGATCTCCTGGGCGGCGGCGGACCACAGCAGCTTGGTGACCGATCCCTCCATGCCAGGCGGGCGGCCGGACACGCGCAGGGACAACTGCTTCAGCGTGTCATAGTTCAAGACCTCGCCGACGACGTATGCCCAGGCCAGCCGCTCGCGGACGATCGGGTCTCGGGCGAGGCCGCGCTGCTGGGCGATGTCCTCGAGCATGCGCAGTTCGGATCGGTAGCTTGGCATGATGCCGACGTCGCCGGGTCCTCGTTCGTAGGCCAGCGCCCCCATGGACAGCTGCCAACCCGCCCCCGGCTCGCCGATTCGGTTCCCGACCGGGACGAAGACGTCGTCGAAGGCGACCTCGGCGGTGTGGGTCCCGGCGTCGGTGGTCTTGACTCCGCCTGGCCGCACCCCGGGGGTCTTCATGTCGACGAGCAGGATCGTGATACCTCTGTGCTTCGGCGCGTCGGGTTCGGTGCGCGCGAGCAGGAAGCACCAGTCGGCGTGGACCGCTCCGCTCGTCCACAGCTTGGCCCCGTTGACGACGTAGTGATCGCCGTCGAGCACGGCCCGGGTCTTGAGCGCGGCTAGGTCAGAACCGCCGCCGGGCTCACTGAAACCCTGGCACCACTGGATATCCCCGCGCATGGTCGGCATGACGAACTTCTCGCGCTGCTCGGGAGTGCCGGCCATCATGACGACCCGCTCGAGGTGCGCCACGCCCAAGCCGGGAGCACCGACCGCAGCGGCTTCCTCGTTGAAGATCGCGTCATAGATGGGACGCATGCCGCGCCCGCCCCACTCCGCCGGCCAGGACTGGAGGGTGTAACCAGCGTCAAACAGCAGTCGGCGCCATTCACGGTGCCGCTGCCTGGTTTGTTCGGACTCGTCGATCTCGTCCAAGGGTCCGCCGGCCAGCAGGCCGGTGCGCGGGAAGGGTACCGGGCAGTGCTCCTGCAGCCACGCCCGCGCCTTGGCCCGGTATTCCGCCTCTTCCGGGGTGTCGCGGAAATCCATCTTTCGCTCCTTGATTCCTGGACCTGGCTGGGATTCCTGGACCTGGCTGGCGGTTACGGGCTACGAAGCGGCTCGTGACAGGCGTTCCAGCCGCCGGTCGGCAATGGCAGCCAGCTGGAGTTGCGCATCGCCGAGCAGGTACCGGTTCAGCAGAATCCTTCGGGCGTAGAAGTGCGCTATGTGTTCCCACGTCTGGCCGATCCCGCCGTACATCTGCATCACGGTCTCGGCCACGCCCGCCATCTGGCGGCACGCGTAGGCCTTAACGACCCGGGCGGCCAAGAGCACATCTGGTGGTTCTTCTTCATCGACCGACCAGGAAGCATGGTTGTTCGTACTGCGCAGGCCCTCGCAGGCCACGTAGGCGTCGGCGGCCATGTGCTGCAGGGCCTGGAATGTCCCGATGGGAACGCCGAACGCCTCGCGGGTCTTGCTGTACTCGATGGCTCCGCGCAGGCCTGCCTCGGCGGCGCCGACCATTTCTGCCGACAGCGCGCTCAGCCCCAGGGCCAGCCACCGGTCCATGGCGTCTTGCGACAGCGGCCCGCCCACACCGTCGTCGTGCTCGAGTTCGCGCGTATCGCGCAGGCGGTACAGCGGAACGGACAGCTCCACGGAATCCAGGCGCTCGAGATTCTGATCATCGACCGCGACGCTGATGAGCTCACCCGACCCGGCGGCGAACGCGAGGACCGTCCGGTAACCGGGAGTACCGATCAGCACGGCATCGGAAAGGTCGCAGAAAGTTGCCACGCCGGTCAGGTCAGCGCGCATGGCCAGGCCGACAATGGTGCGTCCCTCGGCCACGTCCGCCTGGAGCTCGGCCGAGGCCGCCGCTGCCGCCAGCAGTTCAGGGACCAGGATTCCGGAGATTACGTAGGCGACGGGCACAAGCGCTGCTCCCATGGCCTCGCTCACGACAGCTGTCTCGACCCCGCTGGCCGCGGGCCTGCCGGACTCATCCCGGATCCGGAAGCCGAGGAGTCCGGCCCGCGCCAGCTCCTGCCAGCAGGCGGCCGGGTCTGCCGTGTCAAGATCCGCGGGATTGGCCAGTCCCAGCTTCCGGCCCAGGTCCCTGGCCATGTCCTGGAGCATGACCTGTTCGTCTGTCAGTAGCGCGAGCACGCTGTGTACCTCCTGCAAGGACCGGACAGCAAAGCTACGCAAATCACGCCGTCACGAGAGTCGACCCCGGACAGAGCAACCGCATCGTATCAAAAAAGTAAAAACATCGAAACACGAGGAGACGTGAACGGAATACATCATGCTCCAGCGCGACCCGTTCGGCTGAAACCGCGGTGAAACCGCGATGAATCCCGCTATGCGCACCTTGGAGGTGGTCGTGGCCGTCTAGGCCACGGTGATGGCGGAAGGAGAAGCATGACCAGCGCGATCATGGCCGCCGGGGTGCGTAAGTCGTTCGGCGGCAAGGTCGTCCTTGACGGCGTCGATTTGGAGGTCGGCGCGGGAACAACGTTCTCGCTGCTTGGTCCCAACGGCGCCGGCAAGACCACCATGGTGCAGATCATGTCCACGGTGGTGCACGCCGACGTCGGCGAGGTGCGCATCGCGGGCCATGACGCGGCCAGGAACCCGGTGGCGGTACGGGCCGCGATCGGGGTCACCGGCCAGTTCTCGGCGGTCGACAACCTGCTCACCGGCGAGGAGAACCTGCTGCTGATGGCGGACCTGCACCACCTGGGCCGGGCCGAAGGGCGGCGGCGCGCCGCGGCGCTGCTCGGTCAGTTCGACCTGGCCGAAGCAGCCGCCAAGACCGTGGCGACCTACTCAGGCGGCATGCGGCGGCGGCTCGATCTGGCCATGACCTTGATCGGCCGGCCGCGCATCATCTTCCTCGACGAGCCGACCTCCGGGCTCGACCCTCGCAGCCGCCGCATAATGTGGCAGACCGTCCGCGAGCTCGTGGCCGACGGCGTCACGATCTTCCTGACCACGCAGCAGTTGGACGAGGCGGACCAACTGGCCGACCAGATCGCCGTTCTCGACCACGGCAAGGTCGTCGCCGCGGGAACCCCCGATGAGCTCAAGCGGAGCATTCCCGGGGCCCATGTCCGGCTGCGCTTCGCGGACACCAAGGGGATCGAGGCGGCCGAACGGTCCCTGGGCGGCTCGTTCCGGCACGATGACTCGCTGACGCTGGAAGTGCCAAGCGACGGGGGCGCGATCGCGGTGCGGACCCTGCTTAACCGGCTCGGCGACACGGCGGCCGACATCGCCGAGGTGTCCGTGCACACACCCGATCTCGACGACGTCTTCTTCGCCCTCACCGGCCACCCGACGGCAGAAACGACGCCAGAAACGGAGAACGCCCGATGACATCGATGGCTTTGGCCGTACGGGACTCGGCGACGATGACGCGGCGCAGTCTCCGGCACGTGCTGCGGTACCCGGTGACAATCGTCGTGTCGGTGGGCGTGCCCGTGCTGATGCTGCTGCTGTTCATCGGCGTCTTCGGCGCGTTGAAGGCGGGCCTCGGGACCGGCCCGCACGTCTCGTACATCGACTATGTCCTGCCTGGGATCGTCGTGATGACCGCCGCGTACGGGAGCTCGATCACGACGCAGTCCGTCAACCGCGACTCCACCGAGGGCATCATCGGCAGGTTCCGCACGATGGCGATCTCACCCGCCTCGGTGCTGAGCGGGCACGTCACCACCGCCCTGATCCGGACGCTGGTCGGCGTGGCCGTGGTGATCGGCGTCGCGATCGGGCTCGGGTTCCGGCCCACGGCCGACGCCGGCCGGTGGCTGGCGGTGGCTGGCGTCACAGTTCTGCTCGTGCTGGCGCTGAGCTGGCTGGCCGTCGCGATCGGCCTGGCGGCCAAGACCGTGGAGGGCACGACGGGTTTCATCCTGATCGTTCAGGTGCTGCCGTTCATCAGCAGCGCGTTCGTGCCGCCGGGCCAGATGTCGGGATCGGTGCGCTGGTTCGCGGCGAACGAACCGTTCACGCCGGTCATCGACACGCTCCGCGGGCTGATGACGGGCACGCCGTCAGGCGGCACCGTGATCGCCGCCGTCCTGTGGTGCGCTGGGCTCGCACTGGCCGGGTACCTGTCGGCGCGGGCCCTGTCCCGGCGCGACCTCAATCGCTGAGGTGGGCTCGTTCGGTTCGTTCCCGCAGCGCGGCGCGGGCGGCGGCGCGCAGGGCCTGCGGGTCGAGGCCCGCGTACGACGGCGCGGCGTCGGCGTAGGCCGGCTCGTCGGCCTCCTGCGCGGCCCGCCGGGCGCGGGCGGCGGACATGGCCGGCTGGAGCCCGTTCCTCAAGCCGAAGCGCTCGGCCAGCGCGATCATCCGCGCTCCTGACCTCGCGGCGGCGGGGTCTGCGGCGCGCCGGCCCCGGTCGATGTCGCTCATGGCCAGCGCGAGCAGCAGAGAGCCGCAGACGGCGAGGCTATAGGAGGCGGCGAGTGTCCCGGGCGGCGGCCCCGGGTCCGCGGTCAGCGCCGACAGCGCGGCGGGCAGCGCCCCGGCGATCTCTCCAACCAGGCTGAGCCGGCCGTGTTGCGCGTGGACGACCACTGCGGTGGCCTGAATCTGCAGTGTCCAGGGGTCCAGACCGGACGCGTCGCCGCCGGGTCCGGGGCGCTGCATGTCCCGGAGAGTCGCCGCGGCCGTACGCCACAGGTCCAGGCCGGTATCGACATCGCCGCGCCCTAGCGCGATCTCGGCGCGCATCACGGTGTCGAACATCGGCATATCCCAGGGATCGTCCGCGCCGTGCGGCGTTGTCAGCTTCAGCTCGCGTTCGGCTTCGTCGTAGGCGCCCCGCTGCAGGTTGGCGGCTACGATTGCCTCGCGCACCCGGTCCGCGGTGGACCACGCCCCGAACGCCTCGAGCACCGCCAGCGCCGCGCCCAGGTGACGCAGCGCCTCGTCGACCGAACCGGCCTGGTCAACCTGGAGGCACAGTTCGCCGATCCGGGCATGCGCGGCGGTCCGCAGCCACGCGCCGCCGCCGCGCTCGATCGCGGCGAGCGACCGCCGCGCCGCCGCCAGTGCCCCGTCCAGGTCACCCGCCTCCTCGCAGGCGTAGCTGGCCACGTAGTTGGCCATGCCCGCGACCAGCGGCTGGTCGCTCTCGCCCAGCGCCTGCACGGCCGCGAGGTCCGCCTCGGGCGGCCCGCGCAGAGCGTTCAGCACCTCCTGCGCGGCCCGGGCGACGCTGTCCGGCGGAGCGGGCGGCAGCCGCCGCAGACCCACCAGGAACCGCGCCGGGCTCGGCCCCCGCAGCAGGAACCCGCTCGCCGCGCCGAGAACCAGGCTGGTCCGGGTGGCCTCGACGAGGGCGGGTTCGGGCCGGAACGGCGGCAGGATCCGAGCTGTGTCGCAGGCCAGGGCGATCAGGCGGGCGAAACTCGACTCGGCCACCCACAGCGCGCCAAGCACGGCCGACACCGCGGCGACCGTTCCGGCATCCCTGCGGTCGAGCCCGTGCCGCAAGGCCTGGACCAGGTTGTCCTGCTCGGCCCTGATCAGCTCGAAGGCATCCAGGTCGTCGCCGGTGAGCACCGAGTGGTGGGCGACGCCGAAGTCGCGGGCCCAGGCGAGGAACCGGCCGGTCACCCGCTCGGTCTCCCCGGCGTCCTCGCGGTGCGCCGCTGCGAACTCTCGGACCGTCTCCAGCATCCTGTACCGGATGCCCGACGCGGTGTCGACGACTTTGAGCAGCGACTGATCGGCGAGCTGCTCGAGGACCGGCAGGATGTCGGCACCGAGCAGGTACCGGGCGGCATCGCCGGTGAACCCGCCGGGGAACACCGACAACTCGCGCATCGCCGCCCGGCCGGCCGGGTCGAGGAGGTTCCAGCTCCAGTCGATCACGGCGTACAGCGTGCGATGCCGTGGCGGTGCGTCCCTCGCGCTGCCCCGCAGCACGGCGAACCTGTCATCGAGGCGGCGGGCGATCTCGGCCACCGACATGACCCTGACCCGCGCGGCGGCCAGTTCCGCGGCCAGCGGCAGCCCGTCCAGGCGGGCGCACAGCTCCCGTACGGCCTGCCCGGCCAGGTCCGCGCCCGGCCGGGCCGCCCGCGCCCGCTGCCAGAAAAGCTCGACCGTTGCCGGCAGGTCCAGCTCGGGCAGCACGTACACCGATTCCGATGACAGACCAAGCGGGGCGCGGCTGGTGGTAAGCACGCGCAGGTCCTTGCTCAGCGAGACCAGGGCACCGACCAGCCCGGCGGCGCTCGGCACCACGTGCTCGCAATTGTCAAGCACCAGCAGCGCAGGGCCGGGACCCAGGGCGGTCACGATCCCGGCGAGCACGCTCGGCGGGGCGCTGCGGCGGCTGACCGGGTTGCCGCCTTCCTCGCCGACGCCGAGGGCCGACGCGACCGCGGCCGCCACGTCGCCGTCGGCGGCGACGCCCGCGAGCTCGACGACGTGCACGAGGCGCTGCTCCGCCCGGGCGCTGACAGCGTGTGCGAGACGAGTCTTGCCCAGGCCACCGGTGCCCACGATCGACGTGACCCGGGACGTGCGCAGCAGGCCGGCCACGGCGGCGATGTCGTCGGCCCGTCCCAGCAGCGGGTTGGGCTCTTCCCGGACGCCGCGGCGGATCACGGGCGCGTCGGCCGCCAGCAGCTCCTGGTGAACGCCCTGCAGCGTGCGGCCAGGGTCGCCGCCGAGCTCGTCGCGCAGCCGCTGCCGGTAATCGGCGTACCGGGCCAGGGCCGCCGCGGGGCCTGCGGTCGCCGCCTCGCACCGCAGGAGTTCGGCCAGGACTTCCTCGTCCCGCGGGCAGCGCAGGATCAGCTCGCCCAGAGGTGGCGCCGCCTCGGCCCGCCGCCCCAGCCGTGACAGCGCCAGGGCGCGGGCCCGCAGCAGCGACCGGTACGCCGGAACCCGCGCCGCACGCAGCGCGGACAACGGATCGCCGTCCCCGGCGTCCCAGTCCGCGGCGCCTTCGCACAGCGCGAGCCCGGCCTCGGCATGCCCGAGCGCCGCTCGGTGGTCGCCTACGCGTGAGCACTTTTCGCTCTCGGATGCGCTGAGCAGGATCGCGGAGGCATCGATCTGGTCCTCGCGCAGCGAGAGGCGGTATCCGCCCGGCGTGCTGACGATGACCCCGGGGCCGAGGCGGGCCCGGGCCCGTGACACAAGGACCTGGAGGGCCTTGAACGGATGCTCGGGTGGCTCGTCTGGCCACAGCGCGTCCACCAGGCGGGAAGCGCTGCACCCCGCGTGCGGGTCCTCGGCCAAGAGCGCAAGCAGGCCCTGCAACCGGGAGCCGGTGATCTCCAGGCTGCCATAACTAGCCCGCGACAACAGGGAAAGCTCAACGGTCACCGCCATCAGATTAGCCGCTCCCCCGCCAACGGCAATGCCTCGCGCTCGCTTAGCCTGGCTGGCTGCTGTCCTTGAGCGCGCCCCAGCCGTGCCAGCCATCAATGGCGATCCACGCGCTGATCCGGCGGCGATCGCGCTGCGGGTACGGCCTGCCCATGTACTGCTGGGCCAGGCGGTCGATGTCGGCCAGGCCTACGTCCTCACGCATCTCGTCGACGTGGCCGATGATGCTGACGTGGGTGAACCAGCCGCTTTCATCGAGCACGTCGACGGAGACCCGGGGATCGTTGCGCATGTGCTCCAGCCGTTTACGGCCTTCGTCCATGTTCACCAGCACCCGGCCGTCGTCCCACAGATACCAGGTGGCCACGGATACCGGCTGACCGTCCGGCCGCAGGGTGGTGATAACCGCCGGATTCGGCTTGCGCAGCATGGCCACCGCGGCCTCGGGAAGCGGTGGTTTCGACATGCGGCCTCCAAAGTGAGATTTCGTTCAGCTTGCATGTTGCCCGCATCACCCCGCCGTACACGCGGCGCGGTCGCCGACACTACCGGTCACCCGGAACTGGCAAGCCTGCGCCCCAGCCAGGCGAACCCCGGCAGACGCCCAGGCCGAGGCGATAGGCTCGCCGTCGCCCCACGCAGAACTCGAGAATGACGCCAGCACTACCGGAACACAGGAGCAGGTTGACAAGCTCCCGTCAGATCCTCAACATGGGGCTTAACACGGCGCTGCGACGAAGCTGATGGAATGGAGAGGACGACGTCGCAGCGTGCAGCATTGTGCGCGTGGTTCAGGCAGCAGTCGGCGAATGTTTCGAGCTTAGCGGGCCTGCGGCTCGGGCAGCGCGTGAGTGTCTTCCGGCCAGCTCGGAAAACCGAAGTTACGTCCTGGTTGGAATTAACTGCAATGGCGGCTCGTATGTCTGGCGGGAGTGGCACTTCGCGGTCACGGCCGCCGTCGCCGGTCCCGGCGACGGCAGGAGATCATTGCTGCTAGGCGGGAGTATACGATGTCGCGTGGTGAGGCGGGATGATGGACGTTCCGCTGATGCCCGACTGTGCCTCGGATGAGTATGGCTATCACGAGGATGCGGTCCCGGTGTCCTGGCGGATCCCGGGCAGCCCGGATGGGCATACCCTAATCCTGCTGCGCACATTGGCGGCCGTAGAGGGAGCGCTTTACGGGGACAATAGGGACACCAGCGGAATCCATCCGGACGATTCGGTCCTGGGTATTGGCCGGGAGTCCAGTTACGGGCTGTTCAGGCTGGACGCTGCCCAGAGCAGGCGGGTTCGGGCGATAATTAACCCGATATTCTCGCCGACCGCGGTAGGCAGGTGGGACCAGGCACTCAGCGTGGCGGCGCGTGCCCGCGCGGGTGCGCTGGCGAGGGCGAGCGTTGACGGCGGCGATCTGGTCGTGGAGTACGTGACGCCACTGCTCGCTGACATGACTCGGATCACGGCCGGCCTCGACGAGCGGCAATGGGAGGTCCTACAGGATCTGGTCGGCAGGGCGGACGGCCTGATAACGATGCCCACCGACCACGCTGTCGTTGATAGCGCTCGTTGCCAGTTCCGCGACTTCGCCAGCGAACTCACCCTGGAACGTCGTGCGGGTCCCGAACTCGGCGACCTAGTAAGCCAGTGTTGTCGAGCACTGCAGCTCCACCTGCCAGACGATCAGGTGCTGCCACCGTTGATGAATGTACTCGCCGGGTTCCCGTCGGCCGGGCCAGCGGTCTTCGCCAGCCTCCTGCTGGAGATCCTGGCGCAGGATGACGAGGTCCTGGCGACGTGCCGGAATCTGCATACGACGCAGGACGCGGTTCGCGAGGCCCTGCGGTTGGTGGCTCCCTTTACCTGTCTTGTGCCAGGCAAGCTCACCTATCCGATACACGCAGGTAAGCAAACCATCCCGCGAGGTGCACTGGTGATACCCGTCATTCGTGCGGCCTATCGTGACCCGAAATACGCCGGCCCAGAGCCGGGTACGTTTCGGCTAGGCCGTCCGCGACGACTGGTCCTTGCGTTCGGCGCAGGCGCACATCGGTGCCCCGCCTATAGTCTCATGATGCGGTTTTTCACGATCGCGGTCACGGCGATCGTCGACGCTGGAATCCGGCTCGCAGTACCGGCCGATGAGGTACCCCTGAGGCCCGGTGGGCTCATGCGGATACCGGACGAGATTCCGGTTACGCGCGTAGGGGCATTACGCAGACCTGGGGTATTCAGTTAGCCGGAGCACGTTGACCGCCCCGGCTCTCGCCCCTCAACGATGTGATACCGACGTGGTTGTGTAGCAACACCAATGTCACATCGTTGCCGTTACCTGCCGCGACCGAGGCGAATAATACGGGATTGAAGTTACTTTTGTGACGGAGGTGCCGAAGTTAGGCCCTGCCGGGCCGAATCCACAGCGGCGCAGGAGCTTATCGAACGCACCGGCAGCCCGCCGCAGCCCGCGGCCGGGCGGGTCATCAGGGTGGCCGTCGCCGCGCCCGCAGCCTGCACCTGCCGCACCGTGCGCACCAGTTTGCCCACCGCCTAGGCCAGCAACCCCGAGTAGGGCCAGTTCCTCCGGCAGCCGCAGCACCTCCCCGGCAGCGCCAGCCATCACGAACCGCCAGGCGCGGAGTTTTTCAGGTCGAAGTAGATAAGAATCAGAAGGCTGTGGTTGGAGTCCCTCCGAGCGCCGCCGAGCCAGCCGACGAGGCCGTCTTGCCCGGGCCAGACCAGCCTTGCCAAGCTCTTGCCCGGACCGGTTGTGCTCGACGACAATAAAGCATGGTCAAAGAAAGTGACGGCGAAGTTCCCCGACACCTCTCGGCAGCGTACGCGGCGCTGAGGAAATTGAAGTGGCAATCCGCATCCACCCCAGAAACAAGCCAGCCTGATATAACTACCGTGCTACTCGGAATTTCGGAAGGACAATCCGAACCTACCGCAGAAACAAGCCAGCCTGATATAACTGCCGTCCTACTGGGGATTTCGGAAGGAAAATCCGCATCCATCCCAGAAACAAGTCGGCCTGATATAACTGCCCTTCTAGCGGGGATTTCGGAAGGGCAATCTGAACCTACCGCACAAAGAAGCCTGCTTGTTCCGAACAAGTCGCTGCGGGAATGGGAGCAGCTAGCCGAGGAACAGCGCACGACAAGTCGACGCGAGTCAGCCTTTGAGCTCGAACGCAAACTGGTTAAGCTAAAAGAATTCGAAGACGGTCTGCGTAAAGAGGAGATTCTCAGCAGCAGAACTAAATCTAGACAGTATTTTAAGGAAGCTCTGCTTACAGCCAAAGAATCTCTTGACGCTGCGTACAGCTGCCTCACACGGGAAGCACTATATCATAGAAGGCTTAGTCGTGAGCAAATCATAGGGACAATAACCGCCCTTCAGGATAGCGCTTGGTGGGATAGCCTACTAGAAGGTCATAAGCTAGCATCCAATGAGGCTGCCAGGGCTGCGGCTCGTGACTTGGCTGCACGGGTTGCAACCCTGGATCCAGATAAGGTTTCCGCCGAATCTCTTACGCGGCTCCTCGGTGATATAGATTCTCTTCGCAATGAGGTCACCACTGCGATACGTCAGGCTGACGGGCTCTTGTCGCCTGGGCTCATACGCCAGTGTCTTACGGCTGCTTATAATGTAACCTCTCAAGTCATGGTCGGCCTTGTGGCGGCATCGGCAACGGCTGAAGCCGCCGGAGCAAAGGTTGTACCGGAAGTAATTTACTCGGCCGTAGGGCTTACTGTTGCATCCTCAATGGCAGAGATAATCCGAAGAACTTCGCTAAGATATAGAGCACAAACTTGCTTGGCGCAGCTTCAGAAGTATCATCACCAGCTAATAGAAGCAGTAGAAGACTTGGCTACCTTCTTGTCTTGGCTCACAGAATCAGGCCCGGCGGCTGACGTCGCACTTGATACCGTACGAAGCACTTGTCTGGCAGCAGGCTTCCTTATTAGTCACGTCGAGCAACTCTCTCTCGCACTCACATGGCCGGAGCGCGGCGAATATCGCGATGTACTACGCGCAACACGAACTGCACTCGACGTGCTACGCCGCTTTACTGATGGGCAATGTGACAGGGATATCGAGAATGTCCAAAGAGCGCAGCAGGAACTGCGCGGCATGAACGCGAGACTGGATAGTTGTAGTCACATAATCGATGGCCTGAAGCCGACTCGCGGGCTCGCGTAACGTTGCAAAGAGCCATGCTAACCTAAACAAAGGTTGCAGACGAGCTGGGCCTGATAGAGTTCGGCGCCCGTCCGGGGCTACGCTCGGGCAGCCGCCTGGCGGAGCCTTTGGCTGGGTCCGTGAAACCGCTAGCCAAGGGTGGCTGATCATCACACGGGATCGCACGCTGAAAGGCCACTGAAACTCAGTCAGCCTGCCGCGTTACGCGGCTAGCGGCTCGCCGGAGTCGTTCTGGAGGGGGCAAGCATGCCGAGGGAACGGGCGAGGTCGACGGCCTCGGCCCGGTGGTGGGTGCCGAATTTGGCGTACAGTTTCCGGACGTGCGTCTTGACGGTGTTGGTGGAGACCGACAGCTCACGGGCGATTTCCGGCACGGTCAGGTTGGTGGGCAGGTAGCGCAGCACGCGGGCCTCGCTGCCGCTCAACGGCTCCAGCAGCGGTGGTGCTGGCCGGGGGGGTGGTAGCGGCCCGGCCCGGGTCCCGGCGAGCAGGCCGCGGATTTCTGCGACCAGGGCGGCATGGGCGGTGCGGTGCCGGGCGTGGCGCTCCAGCAGGCCCGCAGCGGGATACAACAGGAACGTGGTCAAGACGCCGCTGTGCTCGGACAGGTCGAGCGCGCGCTCGACGGCGGCGTCGGCGGCATCCGGGTCGCCGAGCGCGTCCCGGGCGAGCGCCTCAAGCATGCCAGCCCGGGCTCGCCAGAATCCCCAGTAGTCTGTGGAAACGGGGTGCTCCTTGATGGAAGCGAGCGCGGTGAGCGCGGCCTGCGGGTCGCCCTGCGCAAGTCGCAGCGCAGCCGTGGCCACGCGGATCTCCCCGTGCTCGCGGTCTTGCTCGCCGAGCTCGGCCAGGAACTGCTCGGCACGCTCGGCCTGGCCGAGGCGTATCAGGGAATTCACGAGCAATGCCCGTGTCCGGGCGACGAAGTAGTGCTTCCCGGTGAGTCGGCGGGCGAGGGATTCGCCGGCCTCGAGGGCAGCCAGCGCCGCGGCGTCACGGCCTCGCTCCAGCTCGAGCGTCCCGCGGATGTGCCGGATCGCCAGTGCGGCCACGGGCTGGGTTTCTGGTGTGAGTGTGCGTTCGGCACGCTGGACCCACGGCTCGGCCTCATCCGGCTGTCCCTGCCACACCAGCACGACTGCGACCATCATGCAGGCAATGCCGACCGCCGGGTCGTCGGTCCAGCCGTGCCGCTCGGCCAATTCCACCGCCCGCCTGCCGCGCTCGGCCGCCTCCGCGAACGAGTGGTAGAACTCGTGCGACGCCTGGTAGGCCAGGCCGGTGAACTCCAGGTAGGGTCGTCCGCCCTGGCGGGCCAGCGCGATGCCGCGTTCCAGGCAGCGCTCGGCGTCCTCGGATGCGGTCGCCAAGATCTCGGTACTACCGATGCTGATCAGGGCCAGCGCGCTCAAGTCCGCGCCCAGGCCGGGCCGCGCCGCGTCCGCGACCTCGGCCATGGCCTGCAGTTCCTGTGCCTCCGCGGTCACGGCCGGCAGATTCCCGCGCTGGCGGTCCAGCAGCAGACGGACCACTCCGAGGAGAAGCCGCCCGTATTCTCCCCGGTCGGCCGGCGTCGATTCTGAACGCCTTTCGGCCAGCGTCAGGTACCGCTCCGCGGCCTCCAGCGATCCCAGCCTGAGCTCATCCGCCGCGGCGACCACGGCCAATTCCGCATCAGTCGTGAGCATGGCGCCCGGGAACCCGGCCAGGAGCTCATGGACGGTCGCGGCCTGTCCATCGAGATGAAGGGCCGGCCAGTGACCGGCCAGCAGCCGGGCGGCCAGTTCCCAGTCTTCCGCCGCCTGGGCGTGCCGGACCGCCTCCACCGCGAATCCGTGGGCAGCGAACCAGCCGGCGGCGGCGGTGTGCAACCGGCTAACCTCGCCGGGCGCGGCGCGACGCAACTCCAGCCGCAGCAGGCCGGCGAACATCTGGTGGTAGCGGAACCAGGTCCGCGCCGGGTCCAGAGACACCACGAACGCGCAGGCCGCCTCGAGGTCCTGCAGCACCCGCTCCCCGCCGTCGTCTCCGGTCAGCAGCCCGGCCAGCTCCCCGTTGACCCGCTCGAGCACGCTGGTGCGCAGCAGCAGCCGCCGCACGGATTCGCTTTGCCGGTCCAGCACCTCGGCCAGCAGGTACTCCGCCACCGTCCGCTCGCTCCCGGAGAACTCCGCCGCGAACCGCGCCGGATCCGGGTGCCCGGCCAGCGACAGCGCCGCCAGCCGCAGCCCCGCCACCCACCCCTCGGTCCGCTCATGCAACAACACCAGGGCCTCTTCGTCCAGTTCCACCCCGGCCGCGGTGAACAGCTCCCCGGCCTCGGCCCGCGTGAACTCCAGGTCCCCGGCGCGGATCTCGGCCAGCCCGCCGTCCAGCCGCAGCCTGTGCAGCCCCAGCCGCACGTCATGCCGGGCCGCCAGCACGAACCGCAGCCCTCGCGGGGCCCGCATCATCAGCAGCTCCAGCTGCCGCAGCGCGTCCGGGCCCAGTTCGTGCACGTCGTCGATCACCAGCCAGACCGGGCCCGCCAGCGGCGCCAAGTCATCAAGCAGCCCCTCCACCAGCGCCCACCCGTCCAGATCCGGCGCCGCCGACACCGCCCGCACCAGCCCGCCCCCCGGACCCGTCCGGCGCAGCGCCCCTGCTACCGACAGCCAGAACCGCTGCGGGCCACGCTCCTCCCGCCCCGCCGCCACCCACGCCGCCCGCCCCGCCAGCCCGGCCCCGGCGATCCACGACCGCAGCAACACCGTCTTGCCGCTACCCGCCGGCGCCGACACCACCGTCACCCGCGCCGGCCCCCCGAGCCGCCCGAACAAGGCCGGCCGGGCAACCACCCCGTCCGCGCCACAGCCACCTCCGGCCACGGAGCGCGATCCCGCTGGAGATCCCACGCCCTGGCCCTTGATCGACATCGTGGCTCTCCCTGGGAGGCTAGCCTGCCCCGTTTTGGCAACGTACGACAATACATTACGTAATGTAAAGAAAATGATCTGCCTGATTACCGAGAGCTGTCATGCCAGATCAAGCCGGCCGCGGACGCCCGCGCGACGCGGCAGCCCATGCCGCCGTCCTGACGGCCGCGGCCGAGCTGCTCGACCAAGGGGGGCTGCCGGCCGTGACCATCGAGACGGTGAGCGCGCGCTCTGGCGTGAGCAAGCCGACCATCTACCGGTACTGGCCAAACCGCACTGCCGCGGTCTATCAGACCAGGGCAGGAACCGTCTTCGCCCAGTTGGTCGCCGCTACCGTCACCGATCCGCAAGCCGCTGAACGGCTGCGCGACCGGTTCCTCGCCGCACGGCGCGCCGACTTGACCAGCCTGTGGCAGCGCGCCGTCGACCTCGGCCAGGCGAGGCCCGGCATCGGCGCCGACATCGCGATAGACGTCCTGTTCAGCCCGATCGTCTGCCGCCTGCTCGTCGGCCATGCGCCGTTCGGCCCGGCCGAAGCGGCCCAGTTCGCGGACGCAGCGCTCTGCGGCCTGCTGACGCCCGCCAGCCCAGCCCGCGCGCCAGTAGCCACGACACAGTATCCGGACGGTATTTAATAGATACTCTTGCTCTGTTGTGGCCGGCCCGGTGAATGCCGGGTCTCACGCTGGGTTCTGTGAGCTGGTGCCGCCAGCCGACTCCGGGCCCGTGCCGGACAGGTCCTGGCGGGTGACCTGCATCATGAACAGCGCGATGATCAGCGCCAGTACCAGGATGCCCGCCGAGACCAGGTAGCCCCGGGAGAAGCCGACAGCCAGCGCGTGGTGGTAGATGCGGGCCTGCAGCGCGGCCGCCTCGGCGGCGGACACGTGGACGCCGGCCTTCGCCGCCGCGACTGCCTGGGACCGCAGGCTGCTGGCCACCGCGCTCCAGGCCACTGTACCTACGACCGCCAGCCCGATCGACCCGCCGACCTGCAGCCCGACGTTGTTCAGGCTGGACGCCACGCCGGTGTTGCCGGGGTCCACCTTGTTCAGGATGACCAGGGACACCGGTACGAACACCAGGCCCAGGCCGGCCCCGAGGACCAGCGCCGGGCCGAGCATTCCTCCGGCGTAGTGGCTGTTCTCATTGATCCGGGACAGCCAGACCATTCCGCCGGCTGCGAGCGCACAGCCGGCGATCAGCAGCGGCCGGGCGCCGACCCGGCTCACGCCCCGCTGCGCGACCACCGTCATCACCAAGACCGTGGGGACGTACGCCAGGTAGGCGAAACCGGTCCGCAGAGCGCTGTACCCCCACACCTCCTGGATGAACAGGGTCAGGAAGAAGAACATCCCGAGGATCGCGGTGCCAGTGCACAAGCTGATCAGGAACGCCCCGGACCGGTCCCGGCTGCGCAGCAGCCGCATGGGCAGCAGCGCGTACCTGCTGCGGGTCTCGATCACCGCGAACGCCGCCAGCAGGACCGCGGCGGCGGCCAGCGAGATGACCACCTTGGCATCGCCCCAGTGCGAGACCCCGTCAGGGGTGGTCGCCGCGTTGGACAGCCCGTACACCAGCAACGCGACTCCGGCCGTGGCGGTGAGGGCGCCGGGCAGGTCGAACCGCCCCGCACGCCCCCCCGGCTCGGGCAGCACCCGGGTAGCCAGAGCCGCGACCACCAGCCCGATCGGCACGTTGACGAAGAACACCCAGTGCCAGCTGCCGTAGGTGACCAGCAGGCCGCCGGCGAGCAGCCCGATTACCTGGCCGAGGATGAACATTGCCGAGTACACGGCCACGGCACGGTTCCGCGGCGGGCCTTCGGGGAAGGTGACCGCGATCAGGGACAGCCCGGTGGGCGCGGCCATCGCCGCGCCGACGCCCTGCACCGCGCGGGCGGTGATCAGCCACGCCTGGTCGGTGGCGAACCCGCCGAGCAGCGAGGCCAGCGCGAAGACCAGCAGCCCGGCGATGAAGATCTGGCGACGCCCCAGTAGGTCGCCGGATCGGCCGCCGAGCAGCAGCAACCCGCCGAACGCCACCGCGTAGGCGTTGACGATCCACTCCAGGTTGGACCCGGAAAAGCCGAGCGCGGCCTGGATGTGCGGCAGGGCGACGTTGACGATGGTCAGGTCGAGCGCGAGCATGAGCTGGGCCGTCGCGATGACCGCCAGGACCAGGCCCAGCCGCCGCGGCGCTGCGGCGGGCGCGGCGCCTTCGTATGCGGCGACAGCCGCGGTGCCTGGTGAGTCAGCTGGCACCATGATCTCCTCCTTAGATGCTGCTGTTCCGGTTCAATGCCAAGCTGCCGTCTGGCAGGGTGAGCGGACCTCACCCGATCGATGGGATTGGACACCCGCGCGAAGCGAGCGCCGGTTTGCTCGGTAGGAGTCATCACGGCCCGTTCGGAAAAATCGAAGGAATTATCCAAACGGACCCGCAGCGTCTCGGCACCCGGCCGGGGTGGTTATGGTCGGCCGGATGCGGGCCGGGCCCCGGGTCCGGCCAGGGTTTCGTCGAGCCAGTCGAGCATTGTCCATGTCCGGCAGCCGGTACTCGGTGAAGTCGGGCAGCCTCCGCCGCCAGTCGGCGATCACTTCGGGCTTCACCGGTATATGCGCGTCCGGAGTGCCGGCGGTTGACAGCTTGTCGTACCAGAATGCTTCTTCCAGGGCGATCAGCTTCACGGGATTGTCCTTCCGTCGCGGAGGTTCCGAGCCGGTGATTCCGGCCTGCCCCCTGCTTCAGTGCCAGCCTTCCTGCTGGCAGGGTGACCCTCATTCCCCCCATCAGGGTGAATTGCTCAAGCCAATCGCCGTCTGGATGGTCCCCAACCTTGGACGATCCTGGACGGGGCTCCGAGACCGTCGACGAGGAACTGAATGCTTTGCTCCCCCCGTCGCCCAGGGTGAGGAGTTCATGAGCTGGTGAACCCGGCTGACCGGACGCCCGCGTCATATCAGCGGCGAGGCACGCGGCAACAGTGGCCAGCGGTCGTGACGCACAGCGACAACGGCTCCAACGCGAACGGCGAGATCCTGCCGAATCAGCGCGGCCGACGACCTGCGTAAATCTGGTTTGTGGGCGCAGTAAGACTTGAACCTACCAACCCCTCGCTTGTAAGCGTAGGACTACTAGGCGGTAGTCAAGGACTTTTGCGGAAGGACTTGCGGAAACCAGTTCGTCAAGGTACGCGGAAGTCCGCTAGTGGTCGTAGCGATTGTCGCTCAATTAGTCACTCAGGCTCGATCGAGGCCATCTTCTCGCGGAAGAAGTCTTGACGCTTAAATGTCACTTCGGGACGCGCTCTGACCGATCTCACGCCTGGCCACTTGTTACGAGGATCCCTCGTTAGCATCCGCTCGTGTTCCTGCCAGTCGTCGCTGATTTCGTGCCAGAACTTCTTGATCTGCTGGTTGTAGGCGAAGATGGAGGCGAATCCGGAGATCACCCACACGGCTGCCGCCCACTTCGCCCACCGGGGTACTGGCAGATTCGCGCGACTGCGGCCCGCTAGCCAGACCTGTGGCACGATAGTGCGAGTTAGCAAAGGGGAGCGACTGTGCAGAACACACCTGACTGGGATCAGCCACTTGGGCAGCAGGAGCTCGTCGGGGCGCAAGCAGGGCCGCCAATGCCGGTCGTCTCGGATACGTTGTGGCGTTCTCCCAATCTGATTCCAGTCGCTGGCCAGCGGTACACCCTCGGATGGCAGGACGCAACGAAGGATGGGCCTTGTTTCCTCGTGGCCCGCACTGGCGTCATGGGTGACAAGATCCTCGATCGCTTTCCGCTGACGCAGGATGGATGGGTCCACGCTTGGTCTGCTTTGGTAAAGCTGGATCTTGCTGCCGCGCAGGCAGTCGCCCAGGCACTTCGGGACTCGCAAGGCACTGACGCCGCGCGGGCAGCCGAAACCGAACGGCAGGCTCAGGTCTATGAGGCTTTCGCTGCCGCGGGAGGCCCCACCGTGTTCCGGGCGCTTGGCGTACAGGTCCTGGCAGCCGAAGGAACGGTGTATGCGATCGGCTTGAACAGCGCCGTGACGAAGACCGACACCTCCCGGCTGCTCGGCCAGCTGGCTGGGGCACAGGCCGTTGTCACGGACGGCGCGCAGGCGTGGAGCCCAGGCCGTGCGATGTTTCTGCCGATTGGGCTCGCGGGACTGGCCATGAAGACGAAGGCCGACGCGGTGGTGGTGTTTGCTGACGGTGCTGTTCATACTGTGGCGCTGGACGGCAACAACGTGGTTCGTGAGGCGCAGAAGCAGGCTGTGCAGTTCAACGCTTTGGTTGGGGCTTCGGCCTCGCCTGCTACGGAGCATAGGAGCGATCCAGCTGACAGGCTGCGAAAGCTGCAAGAACTTCGCGACGCTGGTCTCCTGAGTCAACAGGAGTACGACATCAAGCGAGCTGAGGTCATCAATTCGATCTAAGAGCCTCAGTGGTGGAGGTTTACGGAAGCTGTCGAGGAGGTCACGCCGGTGTCATCCAGAACTGTGACATCCTCGGTGTGAACTAGTGGCAAGAAGTCAATAGCGGTCATTCTAGCTGGTCAGAACGGTGATGGGTGGTCGTGGACATCCAAGGGCGATACGGTTGCTGCCCTTTGCCGCCGCCGTTCGCACTGGTGGCTGTCTTCCCGGACCTGGCGGAAGACAGACCGGAACAGCCTGCCATGTGGGTACCGTTCAACTATGCCTCTCGCCATGGCTCGGTCAGGAGACTATGACGATGATGACCTCTGGGCTGAGCTTGACGCATTGCTAGCGCGGCCCGGCTCAGCCGGTGACCAGCCACCGGCCGACATCGCGGCCTTTGCCGAATTCGCCACAAATACGCTTCTTAAATCGATCGCTGACATACTGATACCTGGATCAGCTCGACTAATTGACAAGTTTGATTTTGTTAATACGATGGATCTTGATGAGGCGTATCTAAATGCCGGGCAGGTGGTGGCCGGAGTTGACAGGAAGAAGGTTGTCGACGCGGCCAATAAAACTGCTTTGAATCCGGAAGCGTAGCCAGAGTATGATCATGAATGAGGTTGGAACGGTCGCCCTTGCTCTTGCTATAACGGACAAAATTAGGCGTAACTAAGCAAATCGGCTGCGGCGATACGGTCTGCCGTTTTGCGCTCCAGTGGCAGGTCTGGAAGGGCCGTAGACCGAGCGAGCGGCGGCAGCGGAGTTCCACGGCCTGGCCGACCTCCTCGGTGTGAACTAGTGGCAGGAAGGTCAATAGAGGTCATTCAACCAGGTCAAAGTGCCGATGCTGGGCGATCGCAAACACCTAAGGAAGATGCGGTTGCTGCCGTTTGCTGCTGCCATAGGCGAGGCTCGCTTGACGCTTAAGTGCCACACCCCTCATTTGGTCCGTGGAACATTCGGCGTCAGCTGTGATTCACCTAATAACCAAGGCCGGGGATTCGTCGGACCAATCCTACGGCTTTCCAGCATGCTCAGCGCTCTGTCGGCTTGCACGGAACAGTGGGCCCGCCGTCGGTCATGGTCACCACCATCGCGATCGTGGTCGGCGTGGCGCTCGCGGTAGCGCTGCTGGCCACCGCGGTCTTCGCCTGCCAGGCCCCGTCCCTGACCCGAGGTCAGCATCAGCTACTGAGCGCCGGGCTTGCGACCGACGTCGCCGATGAAGGTCGCGGTGGGCGCATGCATGTCCTGGGGCTGGCCGTCGCTGTTCCAGAGCCGCACCGCGACCACTCCCGGAGGTATGAGTTCCAGGCCGTCGAAGAAGCTCAAGATCTCCTTCAGCGAGTGGATGTAGATCCGCGCGGCGGTGAACGCCGAGGTGAAGTTCTCTCCTTCGGACGGGTTGCCGGAACCGACAGAGATGATCAGGTAGCTGCCGGGGACGACGGCCCGGGCGAAGGCGTTGGCCACGGCGCGGGCGGCTCCGGCCTCCAGGAAGTGCAGGACCGCGGAGAGGATTACGCAGGCGGGCTGGGTCAGGTCGATCAATTCGGCCAGTTCGGCATCGGCCAGTATGCGGTTGCTGTCATTTATGAACTGATCCGTGCTGGGCGACTTCGCTCGGTCAAACAAGGCCGTGCTCGGCGTATCCCTGCTGCAGCTATCCGAGACTACATTGCCTTGCTGGAAAGAGAGGCAGGACAATGACCAAGCGCCGTAGCCGCGGAGATGGTGGCCTGCACTGGGACGAGCAGCGTCAGCGCTGGATAGCAACCATCACAGTCGGCTACGACGGTCGCGGCAAACGCATCACTCGCCGGGCCAGCGGCAAGACCAAGACTGACGCCAAGGATAAGCTCAAGGAAATCCAGCGAGCATACGATGATGGAATGGTGACAGCAGCAACTGGCTATACCGTATGCGATGCTGTCACCTATTGGCTTGCCTAGGGACTGAGCGGGCGTGATCCGCATACCATTGAGATGTGCCGGACGTACGCTGAGACGCATATAATCCCCGCTCTGGGTAAGCGTAAGCTCCGAGAGCTGACTGTTGAGGATGTGGAGAAACTTCTTGCTGACAAGTCCGTGCTCTTGAGCACACGGTCACTCCGGATCATCCATTCAATTCTGAGCAGGTCCGTGAAAAAAGCTCAGGTCCGCGACAAGATACGCCGGAACATCATCCTATTGTGCGTACCGGAAGGACGTACTGGACGGGCGTCCAAGTCGCTCACGCTGACTCAGGCCGAAGCGCTCTTGGAGGCAGCTGAGCGGGGACCGGTACGGATGCGCGCGTACATCATCGTGTCGTTGCTGACTGGCGCGCGTACGGAAGAAATGCGAGCTCTCCGTTGGCACGATGTAGACGTGACGGGCCGACCGGAAGCCGACCCGCCGATACCGCCGAACATGGCGCTCGCGTGTTCCGTCCGGGCGGGAGGCGACACCAAGACCAGGAAGTCACGGCGGGCACTGATGCTCCCGCAGCGAACCGTCGACGCGCTCCAAGTAATGTGGGAGACACGGGCGTGTGCTCACGCGGCGATGTCTGAGTGCCCGTGCCTGGTGTTCGTCACCCGCACCGGTCGGCCGCTCGAAGCGCGTAACGTGCGGCGTGATTTCCGCAAGGTCGCCGATGCGGCTGGGCTGGTCGGCAAGGAGTGGGCGCCAAGAGAACTACGGCATAGCTTCGTCTCGCTGCTGTCAGATGCCAGAGTCCCGATCGAAAGCATCTCCAGGCTGGTCGGCCACCGCCCGACCACGGTCACCGAAACCGTCTACCGTAAGCAGCTTCGGCCGGTGATCGAAGGCGGCGCCGAGGTCATGGACTGCATCTTCCCGGCACCGCCCCGTCCCGAGTCATAGTCACTCAGTTAGTCACTTAGGTAACCGTGACCAGGTGGCCGACGCAGCATGTTTGTGCTGGTGGGCGCAGTAGGACTTGAACCTACGAACCCCTCGCTTGTAAGGCGAGTGCTCTACCACTGAGCTATGCGCCCTTGACGCCGACCGTCATGCCGTACACCTGGAACGCAGCCAGCGTACCGGTCCGATGACCGTGGCCGCACCAGCCAGGCTGTGCTGGGCCAGGGAGGCAGCCATCACCGCTGACGTCCCGGGGCCCGGCTCTTGGCCGCTTTATGATGGCAGGGAACCGGAGGAGGGATCATGAGCGTCGTGCACGAATGGCGTCTCGGACCTTATACGGTGGACGACCTCGACGACCCCGTGCGGTTCCCTCCAGACGAGGGCACCTACGAGATGCGCGACGGGTGGATCCTCATATCGCCTTGGCATGGCCTCAGCCACGAGATCATCATCGACAACGCCAAGGCGGCGCTGCGTACTGCTGCCGCACAGGCAGGTGTCAAGGTGAGAGTAATTACGCCCCGGGTGGCGACCCCGGACGGGAAGAGGAACAGCCGCATCCTAGACATCGCCGTGGTCGACGCTTCGGCTCTCGCAGCCGACGTGCAAGCGGGACACAAGTACCTGACCGGCGGCGTGCTCATCGTGATCGAGGTCGTCTCTCCCGATCGCGCCGCGGAAGACCATATCGCCAAGGTGGCCGATTACGCCCGGGCGGGCATCGAGTGGTACTGGCTGATCGATACCGACCCCGATCTCCGCATTACGGTGCTGCGCTTGGTGGGAACGACCTATGTCGAGCACGCCGGAGGGGAAGCGGGCGAGATGGTCAGCCTGGCCGAACCGTTCCCCATTCAGATCGAGGTCAGCGCGCTTCGCGATCAGTAGGACGTATAAGCGGCGACTGACCACGGTGCTGCGCACTGGCGGGGCGCGGTGCGCGGGTTGACGTCGGTGCCTTTGGCGGGCGAGCTGGCGCCAGCCGGGCCGGGTCAGGCCGAACAGCAGGACCACGGCCAGGAGGATGAGGGCGGTGGCGATGAGAACGTACAGGAGCATGCCGGGCGGGCCGCCCGGTGTCGCGGGCGCGGGCGGGGTCGCGCGCACCGAGACCGTGAACGAGGCGGACGTATTCGCCGTACCGGGAAGCTGGGACGTCCTGGCCACGGAAACCCGGGCGGATACCGCTTGGGAACCGCGTGCGCCGGCCAATACGCGGCCGGAAACGACGATACGGCCGGATGCCCCGGGCCGCAGGGTTCCGGTGCAGGTCACGGTCTGCACGTCACAGAGGAGACCGGCCGCGGCGCCGACGCCGACAAGGCCGGTGACGCTGAGGCGGGGCGGCAGGCCGAAGCTGACGGTCACGCCGTACGCCGTCTGGGCCGACGCCGCGTTGGCGACCGTGAACGGCGCGCTGAACGCCTGGCCGGCCCTGGCGCTCGCCGTTGCGTTCGCGACGAGGGTGACGGCGCTGTAGCCGATGCTCCACCGGAGGGCGCGAGACGTTGTCCGGGGACACGCGCCGCGGACGAGTTCGGTGCCGGTCGAGGGCGGACCGCTCAGCGCGGCGCAACCCCCGAGGCTGGACAGCTGCCCGGTCCGGCCGGCGTATCGCCAGACCTGACCGGTTTGCCCGTAGCACTGGTCGGCGAAGTCGATGTACAGCGGCGTCCCGTCCGGCTCGCCTACCCCGGCCTCGAGACAGTAGCCGATGCCGTTCGTCATGACGCCGCCGCTGGTCAGCGTCCACTTCTGCGTCTCGGCCTTTGGGTCGCAGCGCTCAAGCAGGACAGGTTCGCCGCTGCCGCTTGCCTGCCAGCACAGGCCTGGGTGCCCGACCGGGTTGATCTGAACGGGGCCGATGGTCGTGCCGCCGACCGCGGATGCGGGGACTCCCCCGGCGAGTATTATCCCGATGGCCAGGGCCGCTGCGGCCATCAACCGGTAAACGCTGTGACTTGGCACGCTTCGCCTCACAACTTGTCACGAATAGCGACCGAACGACTACAGAGGGATCCTACGACCGGAAAGGCGGCGGCGCCGGGGATTTCGGTAACCAGATGGAAGCGACCTGTAACCGGGCGGCGAGCGCGTCCCGGTGGGACTGGGGGCCTCCGGACAGGCGCTCGGCCGACCAGGCACGCCGGTAATAGAGTTGCGCGTCGTTGTCTTGCGTGACGTTCATGACGGCCTCGGTCGCCCGCCGGTATGCCTCGCCCGCCTGCAGCGCGGCGAGGCGGGCCGCATTCGCCGCGTCGGACGCGCCAACGTCGGTCGCGGCCGCCGCGTACTGGGCGGCCGCCGATGCTTTCTCCAGGTCGGCCAGCATGTCGACACAGAACTGGGCCACGGCTTCGAACGAGCCGAGTCCGCTGGCGGCAGGCTCGGACTGGTCTCGTTCCTTCACGTGGGCCAGGCTGGCGTCAAGGCACCAGCCGATGCCGCCCGCGGCCTCGGCGGCGGTCGCGATCAGGAACTCGCGCTCGGCCAGGTCCAGGGCCGCGGTCGCGTCCTTGCAGAGCAGCACGGCGGGGGCTGCATCGAAGGTGACGATGCTGATCCGCCGGGTCAGGTCCAGGTCCAGCTGCCGGGAGAGCGCCATCCCTCCCGATCCGGTTTCGGCCAGGAACATAGCCAGACCCGATTCGTTGACCGCCGGGACCACGATGACGTCCACCGCGTGCGCCGCGACCACATACCAGCGGCGGCCGGACAGCCGCCAGCCGCCCGTCCCGTAGTCGGCCCGGACGCTGCCTGCTCCTGGTGCCCAGTGACCGGCCTCGTCGGCGGCCGCCACCGTCCCGGCCACCGACCCCTTGGCCAGCAGCGGGAGCCACTGCTCGCAGGCCTCGAGGTGACAAGTCGCAAGCAGTGCCCCGGCAGCCACGGAACTGGGCAGGAACGGGCCGGGGTACAGGGCCCGGCCGAGTTCGGCGTGGATCAGGCCCGCCTCGACCTGGGACCCGCCCAGCCCGCCGAACTCCCGCGGGATCGTCAGCCCGGACAGGCCAAGCTCGCCCGCAAGCCGAGCGTGCAGGTCGGTGCGGTAACCCGAGTCGCCATCGAGCGCGCTGCGCAGCGCAGGCCCCGGCAACTCACTGCTCAGGACGGCGCGCAGGGCGCCGGGCTCGACGATGCCGGGGTCATGCTGGTGTTCGATGAGGTCCAAGGCGGTCTCATGTTCTCAGACAAATCACTGCGATTGCGGGCAAACCGGCGGACAAGCGTCTCGCCCGGGGAGCGCCCGGAAGATAAGCAGGGCGGGTGGCGGGCGCGCGCACCACGGCCCGTTCGGGATAAATTTGCCGGCAGAACCGAGGACGGCGGGTTAGGGAGTAATGGACGTGACCGGGCTGGTGCGGTACGACGTAGGCGACGGGGTCGCCACCGTCACGCTTGATTCTCCCCACAACCGCAACGCGCTATCCGCCCAGCTCGTGGACGAGCTGTCGGCCCGGCTGAGCGAGGCGGGCGCGGATCGAAGGGTGCGGGCGGTGGTGCTGACGCACGCCGGCCGGGTGTTCTGCTCGGGCGCCGACCTGGCCGCCGCGGGTACCGGCTCGATCGGCGACGCTGGCGCCGCGATCGTCGCCTTGCTGCGGCTGATCGTCGAGCTGCCCAAACCAGTCATCGCCAGGATCGCCGGGCACGTGCGGGCGGGCGGCATGGGCATCGTGGGCGCGTGCGACCTCGCCGTCGCGGCCGACGGCGCGTCGTTCGCGTTCACCGAGGTGCGGATCGGCGTGGCCCCGGCGATGATCTCGCTGACCACGCTCGACATCGCCGATCCGCGCCAGGCCGCGCGATACTACCTGACCGGCGAGACGTTCGACGCGGCGGAGGCGGCGTGGCTTGGCCTGGTCACGGCGGCCTGCTCAGAGGGCGAACTCGACGCCGTGGTGGACGGGCTTGTGGCGCAGATCCTTCAGACCTCACCGCAGGGGGCGGCGGAGACCAAGAAGCTGCTGACAGCGGCGCGGCGGGAGCGGCTTGAGGCCCAGGGGCCGCATATGGCGGCGCTGTCGGCCCGGTTGTTCGCCAGCGATGAGGCGCAGGAGGGCATCCGGGCCTTCCTGGAGAAGCGGGAGCCCGCGTGGCGGTCCGCCCCGGGTTTCAGGGCCGGGCCAGGCCAGGCGGGACCGTGACGACGCGGGAGCGCAGGTACTCGCCCAGACCCTTGGCCTGCGGGTCGGGCCGGGTCGTGGCGGACACGCCGGGGGCGAGCAGGCCGTGGACGACGAAGTTGAGGGCCAGGAGGTTCGGCAGCTCGTAGCGGTCAACCTTGAGGTGGGCGGCCTCGGTCAGCAGCTCACGGAACCGCTCGACGGTCAGGTGCCGGCGCAGCCAGGCGTAGGCGTCCGGGCTGACCGCCCACAGTCCCACGTTCGCGTTGCCGCCCTTGTCGCCGGATCGCGCGCCGCACAGCCGCCCGAGCGGAACGGCTACCGGCTCGCCGCCCTCTTCCGCGTCGGGCTGGGGTCCGTGGGCCTGCACGGCCTGGAGCCTGGCCGGGTTAGCGAGATCATTTTCATTGGGCCGAACGGCCGTGGTGCTTCCGTCCGGCAGGTGCACCTGCTGCGCAACCAGGCGCGCCGGGATCAGCGCGGGCCAGTAGATCCCGTAGGCGCTGGCCGGGGCGGGCGGGGTGGTGGTGTGGAACCCGGCGTAGCCGGACAGGCCAAGCTCGGTGATCGCGTCGGAGAAAGCCCGGCCTACTTTGCGTTCGTCGCTGTCCTTCACGGTGATGCGCAGGTGGGCCGTGGCCAGTTCGTTGGCCGGGGCGTCCGGGCGGTCGAAGCGCAGCAGCCGGACGTCGGCCTCCTCGACCTGCGCCAGCCGCCGCGACAGGAGGCTCTGCGCGTACTCGGCCTTCTGCTCCACGTCGAGGCCGGTGATGACCATGGTCATCGTGTTTCGGTAGCCGCCGAGCATGTTGAGCGCGACCTTGAGGTCCGGCGGCGGGGGGCTGCCGCGCGTGCCGGTCAGCGCGACCCGGTCCGGTCCGGCCTGCTCGAGGCGGATGGTGTCGAAGTGGGCGACCACGTCGGGGTTGAGGTAACCGGGCTCGCCGATCTCGTAGAGCAACTGGGCGGTGACGGTGCCGGTCGACACGATGCCGCCGGTGGCGTCGTGCTTGGTGATAATGCTGCTCCCGTCCGCGGCGACCTCGGCGATCGGGAACCCCGGGGCGCGGCGGTCGGTGATCTCGTCGAGGAAGCTGTAGTTGCCGCCGGTGGCCTGGGGACCACACTCGATGACGTGCCCGGCGGCGACCGCGCCGGCCAGCGCGTCCCAGTCGTCGCGGCGCCAGCCGTGCCACCAGGCGGCCGGGCCGACCACCAGGCTGGCGTCGGTGACCCGGGGGCAGATCACGACGTCCGCGTCGGCCTGCAGCGCGGCCGCGATGCCCCAGCCGCCCAGGTAGGCGTTCGCGGTGACCACTTGGTGGCCTGCCTTGGCCAGCGGGATCCCGGTGTCGAGGTTGGTGAACTCGTGGCCTTCGGCCTGAAGGTCCTTGATGGCGGGGGCGAGGTCGTCGCCGGTGAGGTAGGCGACGCGGGCGCCGGGGTTCAGCTCTTTGATCTTGGCCGCCAGGGCCCCGGGGTTGAGGCCGCCGGCGTTGGCGACGACCTTGACGTCGCGGTCGAGGCAGGTGCCGAGCACGTCCTGCATCTGCCGCAGGAACGTGGTGGCGTAGCCGAGGTTTCCGTCTTTGCGGCGGGCCTTCCACAGGATCAGCATGGTTAGCTCGGCCAGGTAATCGCCGGTAAGCACGTCGATCGGGCCGTCCAGCATCTCCCGGGCGGCGGTGAAGCGGTCGCCGTAGAAGCCCGAGCAGTTCGCGATGCGAACTGGCCTGGTCATCTGCTCGCGCTTTCCGTGCGTGCTGGCGGCCGGTTTGCGTGCTGGCGGCCGGGGCCGGGCGGGCCGGCGAAGGCCTGGGCGATGGCGGTCCACTCCTGCGCGCCTGGCCCTGTTGCGGACAGGCCAAGGTCGTCGCGGTGCCTGCGCTGGGTCACGAGCAGGCAGAAGTCGAGCGCGGGACCGGTCACGCGCTCAGCGGCGTCGGGTTGGCCCCAGGTCCACACGGTGCCGTCGGGGGCGGTCAGTTCGACCCGGACCGGGGTCGGCGGCACGGGCTGGCCGCGAACGGCAAAGCTGAAGCCGCGGGTGATGACGCCGAGGTGCGCGATGTGACGCAGGCGGGCGGTGGGCTCGCGGGCGACGCCGAGGGCGTCTGCGATGTCCTGGGAGTGGGCCCAGGTCTCCATGAGCCGGGCGGTCAGCGACGACGCGGCGCTCATGTCCGGGCCGAACCAGGGCAGCGATCTGCCGGGATCGATGGTGGCGAAGGTGTCGAGCAGGGCGGAGCGGGCTGTGTCGAACCAGGCCAGCATCTCGGCGCCGGCATGGTCGCGGTGGCGGGCGGCAATGGCGTCGGGGTTTATCTCGGGCTCGCCTTGGCCGGCCGCGGCGAGTTCGGCGCGGAACTCGTCCGGGTGGACCGCGGCGCGGACCGCTACCTGGTCGAAGTAGGCCAGGTGGCCGATCTGGTCGGCGATGTCCCAGCCGGCCGCCGGGGTGGGCGTGCGCCAGCTGGCCTCGTCCAGGCCCGCCACGAGGGCGCGGGTGACCGCCGATTCGGCGGCGAGGTCCGCGGCGAGCGCGGCCATGTCTACGGGCATAACGCTTCCCCCTCGGCTGTGCTTGCCTCGGCTGTGCTTGCCTCGGCTGTGCTTGCCTCGGCTGTGCTTGCCTCGAGCACGGCCAGGACCTGGCCGGCGGCGACCTGCTCCCCCGCCTTGGCCCGGAGTTCGGCCACCACGCCGCCGGCCGGTGCGGTCACGGTCTGCTCCATCTTCATTGCCTCGAGCACCAGCAGCGGCTGGCCTTGGGCCACGACCGCGCCCGGCTCGACCAGGACGCGCCGGATGAGGCCAGGCATCGGAGCGAGCAGCGACCCGGCGGGCGCGCGTTTCTCTTGGTCGGCGAACCTGGGCACGTCGATCAGGGCGCTTGACCCGTCGCTGGCGTCGACGTAGGTGTCGGGGCCGACGCGGCGCACGCGGTATACCCGGCGGGTGCCTTCGATCTCCAGGTCGACGCGGTCCGCGCTTGCCTCGCGGAGTATGCCGTGTGCCAGGGGGATGTCGTTGACCGACGCGCTTACCAGGCGGTCGCCGGCGAGACGGTAGGCGACGTCATACTGCTGGCCGGACCGCGGGCCGGCCCTGTAGCTGACGCGCTGGGGCGCGGAGTAGACGTTGCGCCAGCCCGAGGGCAGGGAGCCAAGCACGGGCGCCTCGGCCCGGTTGACCGCCTGGCGGGCCAGCGCCGCGACCAGAGCGTGCGTTGTCGTTGCTTTCGTGGTGCCGGTTTGGGTAAGCGAGGCGGGGTCGTGCCGGGTGAGGTAGCCGGTGTCGGTGGCGCCCGCCAGGAAGTCGGGCTCTTGCAGGATCGCGACCAGCAGCTCTCGGTTGGTGGTCACGCCGTGGATCTCGGCGTCCCGCAGGGCGCGGGCCAGGCGCCGGGCGGCGTCGGCCCTGGTGCGGCCGTGGGCGATCACCTTGGCCAGCATCGCGTCGTAGTGCGGGCTCACCTCCGACCCGTCCCGGTACCCTTCCTCGACGCGGATTCCCCGGCCGGATGGGATCGCGAAGCGGTGCAGCGTACCGGTGACCGGCGCGAACCCGGCCGGGACGTCCTCGGCGTACAGGCGGACCTCGATGGCGTGCCCGCTTATCCGCGCCTCGCGGACCTGCGGCGGCAGCGGCTCGCCCTCGGCCATGCGCAACTGCAGCTCCACCAGGTCCAGGCTGGTGACTTCCTCGGTGACCGGATGCTCGACCTGCAACCTGGTGTTCATCTCCAAGAAGTAGAACGATCCGTCGCGGTCAAGCACGAACTCGACGGTGCCAGCGCCGGTGTAGCCGACGGCCCGGCCCGCGGCGACGGCGGCCGTGGTCAGCGCCTTTCGGAGCTGGCCCCCGACGGCTGGCGACGGGGCTTCCTCCAGGATCTTCTGGTAGCGGCGCTGGATGGAGCATTCGCGCTCGAACAGGTGCACCAAATCGCCGTGGGCGTCGCCGAGGATCTGCACTTCCACGTGGCGGGGGGCGGGAATGTAGCGCTCGAGGAACACGGTGCCGTCGCCGAAGGCCGCGACCGCCTCGCGCTGCGCGGCGGCGACGGCGTCGCTGAGCTCAGCGGGGTCGGTGACCAGGCGCATGCCGCGGCCGCCGCCGCCGAACGCCGCCTTGACCAGGAGCGGGAAACCGACCGCTTCGGGCGCGGCGGCTGCGCCTGCCGTGACGATAGTGCTTGGCAGCACGGGGACTCCGGCCTCGGCCATCAGGGCCTTGGCCGCTACCTTGTCGCCCATCGTTTTTATCGTCCCGGGAGACGGGCCGACGAAGATCAGGCCGGCGTCGGCGCAGGACCGGGCGAACGTGGCGTTTTCCGACAGGAAGCCGTAGCCCGGGTGGACGGCGTCGGCCGCGGTGTGCACGGCCGCGGCGATGATGAGGTCGCCGCGCAGGTAGGTGTCGGCCGGTGCCGCTCCGGGCAGCCTGACCGCCTCGTCGGCCAGCGTTACGTGCGGCGCGTCCGCGTCCGGGTCGGAATAGACGGCGACGGTCGCGATGCCGAGATCGTGCGCGGTCCGGACGATGCGGGCGGCGATCTCACCACGGTTGGCGATGAGCAGCTTGCCGATGCTCTTCCCAGCGGTTCTTGTCACGGGCATCACATCCGGAACACGCCGAAGCCACGGCGGCCCTTGACCGGGGCGGAATGCGCGGCCGACAGGGTTAGGCCCAGGACGGTGCGGGTGTCCCTGGGGTCGATGATGCCGTCGTCGTACAGCCGCGCGGTGACGAAGAAGGCGTGCGACTCGGCCTCGATCTGGGATTCAATCGCGGCGGCGCGGGCCCGGTCGGCCTCCTCGTCGAACGGCCGTCCGGCGGCCTTCGCGCTGGCCCGGCCCACGATGGACAGCACGCCTGCGAGCTGGGCCGCGCCCATCACGCCGAGTTTGGCGCCGGGCCAGGCGAACATGAACCGCGGGTCGAAGGCCCGGCCGGACATGCCGTAGTTCCCTGCGCCGAACGAGGAGGCCATGGTGATGGTCAGGTGCGGGACTTCGGAGTTGGTCACCGCGTTGATCATCTTCGCGCCGTCCTTGAGGATGCCGCCCTGTTCGTAGCTGGTGCCGACGATGTAACCCGTGGTGTTCTGGAGGAACACAAGCGGCGTGTCGGTCTGGTTGGCCAGCAGGATGAACTCGGCTGCCTTCTGTGACTCCTCGCTGAACAGCACGCCCCGGTGGTTGGCCAGCACGCCGACCGGGTACCCGTGCACGCGGGCCCAGCCGGTCACCAGCGAGGTGCCGTACAGCGGCTTGTACTCGTCGAAGTCGGAGGCGTCAACGACCCGCGCCAGGATCTCCCGCGGGTCGAACGGCACCTTCACGTCGGCGGACACGATGCCGAGGATCTCGTCGGGGTCGTACCTGGGTTCTGCGGCCGGCCCGGGCCGCGGGCCCTCCTTGCGCCAGTTGATCCTGGCCATGATGGCGCGGCCGATGCGGATCGCGTCGCGCTCGTCGACGGCGAAGTAGTCGGACAGCCCGGAGGTTCTCGAGTGCATCTCGGCACCGCCGAGCGACTCGTCGTCGGCCTCTTCGCCGGTGGCCATCTTCACCAGCGGCGGGCCGCCGAGGAACACCTTGGCCTGGCGGTCCACCAGCACCGCGTAGTCGCACATGCCAGGCACGTACGCTCCGCCCGCGGTGGAGTTGCCGAAGACGAGCGCCACCGTGGGCACACCGTTCGCGGACAGCTCGGTGAGCTCGTGGAAAGTCCGGCCGCCAGGAACGAACAGGTCGGCCTGGGTCGGCAGGTCGGCGCCGCCGGACTCGACCAGGTTCACTACCGGCAGCCGGTTGGTACGGGCGATCTCCAGCGCGCGCAGGGTCTTGCGCAGCGAGTAGGGGTTCATGGCGCCGCCGCGCACGGTCGGGTCATGCGCGATGATCACGCATTCCACGCCGGAGACCACCCCGGTCCCTGTCACCACGCTCGCGCCGACCGTGAACGGGGTGCCCCACGCGGCCAGCGTGGACAGCTCGAGGAAAGGGCTGTCCGGGTCGAGCAGCAGCTCGACCCGTTCCCGCGCAAGCAGCCTGCCCCGGTCCCTGTGCCGCTGCTGGTAGCGTTCCCCGCCGCCCGCGATGGCCAGCTCGAGCTGGGCGTTGAGCTGGTCGATCAGGGCAAGCTGGGCGGTGCGGTTAGCTAGGTAGGTCTCGTCGCGCGGATCGACGTGGGAATCCAGGACCGCCACGCGGCTTCAGCCCCCGTGACCCTCGTAGTAGGCGGCGTGCTCGGATCGCACGACGTTCTTCTGGATCTTGCCGGTGGACGTCTTGGGCAGCTCGTCGGTGAAGATGACCGCCTTTGGCACCTTAAAGCCGGCCAGGCCGGTCTTAAGCGCGGCGATCAGCTCGCCGGCGTCGATGGTTTCGCCCGGCTTGGGCACCACGAATGCGGTGACCGCCTCGCTCCACTGCGGGTGCGGCAGGCCGACGACGACGACCTCGCCGACCCGCGGATCGGCGGCGTAGACGGCCTTTTCCACCTCGATCGATGCGACGTTCTCGCCGCCGGTCTTGATCACGTCCTTGTACCGGTCGGTGAACCACAGCATGCCGTCGTCACCGAACCACCCGGCGTCGCCCGAGTGGAACCAGCCGTGGGCGAACGCCCGGTCGGTTGCCTCGTCGTCGTGCAGGTAGCCGGACATGGTGCTCGGCCCCCGGTAGACGATCTCCCCGGACTGGCCTGGCGGCAGCAGCTTGCCGTCCGGGTTCATGATCGCGACCTGGACGCCCGTTACCGGCGTGCCGACGGCGCCGATGTGCGAAAGCTGGTGCTCGGGCCGGAAAAAGGTGGTGAGCGGGCTCATCTCGGTCTGCCCGAACCCGAGCGCGAAGTCGCAGCCGAAGCCGTCCAGGCAGCGGCGGATCAGGGCGTCGGGCATGGGCGCCATCGCGTACGTCGCCCGGCGCAGGCTGGACAGGTCACGGTCGGCGAAGCCCGGGTAGTCGAGCATGGCGCGGTACATGATCGGCAGCCCGAAGATCTGGGTGATGCGCTCGCGCTCTATGAGGTCGAGCAGGGCGGCCGGGTCGAATCCGCGCAGCATGTACGTTGTCGCGCCGATCAGAACCGCGGGCGTGCCGAACCCGTTGAGCTGCGCGGTGTGGAACATCGGCATCATCGCGGCGAACCGGTCGTCGGCCCTGAAGCCGGAGTCGAGCGCGGCGGACATCGACTCCAGGTAGATCGCCAGGTGCGAGCCGATCACGCCCTTGGGGAACGACGTGGTGCCCGACGTGTACAGGTAGCTCACCGCGTCCCGGTCGCCGACGAAACGCTGCGGCTCGGTCGTGTCGTCGTGCGCGGCCAGGGCCTCGATCGTCGTCCAGGCTCGGTCCCTGGGCTCACGGGACGGTGGATCATCTCCCGTTCCCGGGGCGAGGATCACGTCCCCGACCTCGGGCACCTTGGCGATCGCGTCCTGCATCGGGGCCACTAGCTGCGACTCGATGACGATCCCGCGAGCCCGGGAGTGCCCGAGGACATAAGCCACCTCGTCGGGGCGCCAGCCCAGGTTGATCGGCACGCAGACCACGCCGAGCTTGGCGCACGCGTAGTAGACGGCCAGGAAGTCGGCGCTGTTGCCGGAGGCCAGGGCAAGCACGGCCCCGCGCTCGTAGCCGAGCCCGGCCAGGCCGTGCGCGAGCCGGTTGACGCGGGCGTTGAACTCCTCGTAGGTAAGCCGGCTATCGCCGTCGACCACCGCGAGCTGGCCGGGCCTGGCCGCGGCGGTACGGGTCAGGCTGTCGCCGACGTTGATCCGGCCGATGATGTTGCGGGCGAGGTCCAATCCGTCGCTCATTGTCCGTGGCTCCTAGTAAGACCGGGGAAGGCCCAGGCTGTGCTGGGCCACGTAGTTGAGGATCATCTCCCGGTTGACCGGCGCGATGCGCAGCAGCCGCGCATGCCCCCAGTACGGCATCAGGCCGTACTCGGTGGACACGCCGTTCCCGCCGTGAGTCTGGATGGCCGCGTCGAGGGCGGCGAGCGCGGCCTCGGCGGCGGCGTACTTCGCCATGTTGGAGGACTCCCCCGCGGGCAGGCCGTGGTCGTGCTGCCACGCGGCCTGCCTGGTCATCAGGGCCGCCAGCTCGGTCTCGATCTTCGCCTTGGCCAGCGGGTGCGATATGCCCTGGTGGGCACCGATCGGCTCGGACCAGACGGTTCGCTCGCTTGCGTACCTGGCCGCGGCGGTCAGCGCGTATCTGGCGATGCCGACGCCCATCGCGGCACCGGTGATCCGTTCCGGGTTGAGCCCTCTGAACACCTGCCGGAAGCCTGCGCCTTCGTCGCCGACCAGTGCGCCCGGCCCGACGCGGACGCCGTCGAAGTGCAAGGTGAACTGCCGCTCCGGCAGCATCAGGTCAACCGGAAGCAGGCGCTTGTCCAGGCCCGCGGCGTCGGCCGGGACGATGAACACCGAGAGCTTGGCGCCGCGCTCGTCCTGGCCGGTCCGCGCCACCACCAGGAGGGCCTCTGCCTCGTCGACCCCGGAGATGTAGTACTTGGTGCCGCGCAGCACCCAGTCGTCGCCGTCCCGCGTCGCCGTGGTCGAGATGCGCAGGGTGTTGGATCCCGCGTCCGGTTCGGTGATCGCGAACACCATCTTCATGGTGCCGCTGGCCAGGCTGGGCAGCCAGGTCTTGCGCTGCTCGTCGGTGCCGAACTTGGAGATCATCTCGGCCGATATCGCGGCGGACACGACAAGCAGCATCAGAGGCGTGCCGGCCGCGGCGATTTCCTCGCAGACCAGCGCGAGCTCGGTCAGCCCCCCGCCGCCACCGCCGTAGGCATCGGGGATGTTCACGCCGATGAACCCGGCGTCGCCCAGGGCCTTCCAGAGCTCGGCGCACGGGCGTCGTTCGGCGGCCCGCTCGGTGTAGTAGCGCGGCCCGAAATCGCGGGCGATCTCGGCTACTGCGGCCCGCAGAGCTCGGTGTTCTTCGGATTCAGCGAAGTCCACGCGGCACCCTCCGGAGTTGTTACCGGTCATTCACTAGTGACTTTAACGTGCCGGTGACAGGCCGGCCCAGAGCGCGAGCCACGCCAGACCCCAGAGCGCGAGCCACGCCAGACCCCAGAGCGCGAGCCACGCCAGACCCCAGAGCGCGAGCCACGCCGGGCTAGGCATTTGAATCGACTAATATCCTGGATTCCAGTATATTGATCGCATGACGGCCAAGCCGATGACAGGACAGTCGTTCTTCGTGCTCACCGCGCTGGCCGATGGCCCGCGGCACGGGTACGGCATCGTGGGTGATGTGGCCGATCTGTCGCAGGGCCGGGTGAAGCTGAAGATCGGCAGCCTGTACGGGGTGCTGGAGCGGCTGACTGCCGAGGGGCTGATCGAGCCGGACCGGGAGGAAGCCCACGACGGCCGGCTGCGCCGCTATTACCGGCTGACCCGGGACGGGCGCGGCGCGCTGGCGGAGGAGGCCGAGCTTCGTGCCGCCACCGCCCGGGTGGTGCGGACGAGGCTGGGCCTTACGGGCCCGGCGGCGGCCGGGGCAGCCGGATGAGCGCGAACCTGGAGCGGCGCTACCGGCGGGTGCTGCGGCTGCTGCCTGGCTGGTACCGGCGGCAGTGGGAAGAGGACATGGTCGCCGCGTTCCTGGACGGCTGGCTGATCGGCGACCTGGAGGAAGACGCGGCCGTCCTCCAGTTCTGCAGGCCCACCTGGGCGGAGGTCGCCAGCGTGGCCGGCCTGGCCGTCCGGCTTCACCTGCGCGGCCCGGGCACTCCGCGCCGGTACGCCTGGGGCCAGGCCCTACGGCGCACGGTACTCACGGTGCTGCTGGTGCACGCGGTGGTGGCCGTTAACGTGCTAGTGCTGCTGGCGTGGAGCCGTCCTCTGGCCGGCTGGCTGCACGTTCTGCCGTCGAGCCTGGCGGTCGTCTCGCCTCCCAGCGTCTGGCCCGCGGTGTATTACCTGGTGAACGCCGGGTGGATCGTGATTTTCTTGACGCTGGCGCTCGGGCAATACCGCACGGCCCGGGTCCTGGCGGCACTGGCCATCGTCCCCGACCTGGTCGCCTTGCTGCAGGCTCAGTTCACCGGCATCATGTCGGCCCCGTTCGGGCCATGGCCCTTCTGGGTTCTGCTCAATCTTGCCCCGGTGCTGGCCATGACCGCGTTCCACCGGGACGCCCCGCTGGCCGCGCGCGGACCTTGGCTGCTGGCCCTGCCCGCCGGCTACCTGCTGGTGTACGGGCCGCTGATGGTGCTCCAGGCGACGGGGAACTCCGCCTGGCTGCCGGACTTCCCCGGGCTGTGCTGCATCCTGGTCAGCCTGGCCTGCCTGGTGCACGCACCCAGAGCCTGGTCCCGCCATGCCGCAGGCACGGGGCTGTGGTCGTTGACCCTGGCCCTGCTGGCTGGCGTCGCCGGGGCGTACCGGATCGCCACGGTCACCGACTACCTGAACGACCCGCACCTGATCAACGTGAGCCTGGCCGAACTGCTCATCCTGCTGGCCGCCGTCGCGCTAATCGCCCCCGACGCCGCCCGCGCCCACTCAGCAAGCCCCGGACCGCCGCCACGTCCCCTCGCCATGGATGCCTAGGAAGGACAACGGACATGCCGTTCAAGCACCGGCCCCGCCCGCTGTCCGTCATGGCGGGCGCGCTGGCCGCGGCCGGCCTCGTGCTCGCCGTGGCCGGCTGCGGCAACATCGCCCCGCTAGGGCCGGACCCGGCACCAGTGAACTTGCCGCCGGCGCGCGATCTGGGATCACAGATCACGATGCAGGTCATGCGCAGCGAGTCTCCCACGCCAACGGGCCAGTGCCCGGCCGGCTCGGTCGCGCTCTTCGGGTCGGAGCCCAACGTGCCGCGGGCGATATCCATACGCCACGTGGTAGGCATCGTGAGCACGGCCACCCCGACCCCTACAGCCACACCTCCCCCTCCGGGGGCCGGCGTAGCGTGCTACCGTCCGGTCGGCACGCCGGTAACGATCACCTCCGCCGCGGTCTCCTCGGTCACCACCTACCCGCACCAGCAGGGGCCCGCCTCTTACGGATTCGTGGTCGCCTTTCCCACCGCCGATGTCGCGGCGTTGACGGCGGCCATCAGGCAGGCCTATGACTCGAGCGATGCCCTCGGCATGAGCGTCGCCGGCAAGCTCTGGCAGGCCCCGCAGCCAAGAAGCAAGGTCACAGCACTCCGGGCGGAACAGATCAACCTTTCTAGCAGGACTCAAGCCTTCCAGCTTTACCGCCTGCTGGTCCCGTCTAGCTGACCGCGGCCCGACGGCCCCTGCTGCTTACCTTCTTATTTCCGAACGGGCCGTGGTTTGCGCGTGCCGTCATCCGCGTGCTAGTGCGCCGACACCCGCCCCCCGGTGTATCCCCCAGACCTCCAGCGGATCGCCCCGAGCGGCCGGGCAGCCTGCATGGCGAACGGACAACCACTTGTCCTGCCAGCGCAGAAAGGAAATGACATGAGGTTTGCCAAGAAGGCCAGCCGCCGGATTGCCGCGGCTGCCGTGGCGTCCGGCATGGTCGCCGCGGGCACCCTGGCCCTGGCGAGCAGCGCCAGCGCCGCCACGACCGGCACCGGAGCGGCCGGCTACAACTTCACCACCCTTGACAACAACCACGACCTGACGTTTAACCAGCTGCTCGGAATTAACGATGAGGGCCTGATCTCCGGTTACTTTGGCTCGGGCGCGGCTGGCCACCCGAACAAGGGCTACCTGCTGGCCCCGCCGGCCTACGGGCAGGGCAGCTACACCAACGAGAACTTCCCCGGCTCGGTCCAGACCCAGGTCACCGGGCTGAACAACCGCGGTATCACCGTCGGCTTCTGGTCCAACACCAACATGGGCGTCGGCATGGACGCCAACTTCGGCTGGGTCAACGTGGACGGCCACTTCCGCCAGGCCGACTTCCCGACCAGCTCCCCGGCCAGCCCGGTGACCGACCAGCTGCTCGGCGTCAACGACTCCGACATCGCGGTCGGCTTCTACAACGACGCCAACGGCAACAGCCACGGCTACGAGTACAACATCAACACCAACCGTTACAGCCCGGTCGTCGACCCGAACGCCCCGTCCGCCAGCTTGACCGCGGCCGCCATCAACGACAACGGTGACGTGGCCGGCTTCTACACCAACCCCAGCACCGGCAACACCGACGGGTTCCTGCTCAGCCACGGCCGGTTCACCGACCTGTCCGTGCCCGGCTCATCGTCCACCTCCGCGCTTGGCGTCAACAACCTGGACGAGGTCGTGGGCGTCTTCGTGCCCAACAGCAACAAGAACGCGCTTGAGGGCTTTACCTGGACTCCGCAGCGCGGCTTCACCACCGTCAATGACCCGCACGGCATGAACGACGGCAACCTCACCACCACCATCAACGGCGTGAACGACCGCGGCCAGCTGGTCGGCTTCTACGTCGACGCCAACGGCAACACCGACGGGTTCCTGGCCACCCCGGGCAGGACGGACGCGTTCACCACGTCGGCGGTGACCCTCAACCTGCACCTGCAAGCCATGCCCCAGGGCACCGTCTCGCTGAGCAAGGGCGTCGGCGGCGACCTCTCCGCCACGGTGGACGCGTTCGGGCTGACCCCCGGTTCGTCCCACACCGTCGAGCTCATCTCGCGCGACAACTTCGCCCAGGTGCTCGGCACCCTGACCGTTAACAGCGTGGGCCAGGCCGACATGACGCTGGACAGCAAGGTCAAGAACATGTGGGCGCTCGGCAGCCGCGTGGAGATCCTGAACGGCACCGCGGGCGACCCGGTCTCCGCCGAGCCGATCGCCGAGACCACCAGGTTCTACGGCGTGCTGACCGGCTACAGCCTGCGCTCGGTCGAGGTCGGCCCGAACGGCACCGGTTACGGCACCCCGCAGGGCACCGCCGCCATCTCGTACAACCCGGCCGCGCAGACCGTCACCGTCACCGTGAACGCCAGCGGCCTGACCCCAGGGGCTCACGCCGCCCACATCCACGACGGTAGCTGCATGAGCCAGGGCCCGGTCCAGTACATGCTGATGGACTTCGTGGCCAACAGCCAGGGCCAGATCGTGAACCAGTCCCGGACGGTCAGCGTCACCGGCCTTACCGGCCCGATTACGGCCACCGGCTGGTACCTCAACCTGCACCAGGGCAACAGCAACAACATCCTGGCCAACGGCCAGCCGACGATCAACTTCCGTCCGCTGCTCTGCGCCAACATCTGACCCGTATCCCGAATAGCGCCTGCCGCCCCGTCCGGACCCCTCCGGGCGGGGCGGCACGCGTCTACCCGGACGCCGACTGGCGCCGGCCCTGACGCGGCATTCAGGGGAACGATGACCGGGTGCGGCTCGTTAGCCGGGTGTTGTCTGGCAGGGTTAGGGTGCTGTTGACCAAGCTGGCGGGGTATCGGGGTGCGTAGCTGAGGTGGGGTCTTGATGGCGGCTTCTCAGAAGGCGCATTCAGTGAGAGAGGCCGGCGGCCCGGTTGATGAGTCGCACGCCAGCCAGGCTCGGCGACTGGCGTCCCCGATCTCGGGCAGTGTGATCTGGGGCTGGGCGGGGCCGCTGCTTGTCACGCTGTTCGGGGCGTTCCTGCGCTTCGACCGGCTCAGCGTGCCCAAGGCCATCGTCTTCGACGAGACCTACTACGTGGGCGACGCCTGGGGCATCCTGAAGCATGGCGTGGAGATCGAGCACGTAAAGAACGCCGACACGCTGCTGGCTCAGGGCAAGACCAACATCCTGGCCGGCACTCAGGCCGAGCTGGTTGCCCACCCGCCGCTGGGCAAGGAGATGATCGCGGTCGGGGAATGGCTATTCGGGCTGACCCCGTTCGGGTGGCGGTTCTCGGTAGCGCTTATCGGGTCGCTGTCGATCCTGCTCCTGGCCCGGATTGTGCGCCGGATGACCCGCTCGACGCTGCTTGGTTGCGTGGCGGGGCTGCTGATGTCCCTGGACGGTCTCGAGCTGGTGCTGTCCCGGACCGCGATCCTGGACATCTTCGTGATGTTCTGGGTGCTGGCCGCGTTCGGCCTGATCGTCATCGACCGCGACCGCACTCGCGCCAAGCTGACCGCTGCCGCCGCCCGCGCCTGCGGGCAGGGCAGCGAGGACGATGAGGCCGGGCCCAAGCTCGGGGTGCGATGGCTGCTGGTCGGCGCGGGAGTATGCCTGGGCGCGGCGACCGCGTGTAAGTGGAACGGGGTCTGGTACATCGCCGCGTTTGCCGGCCTGGTCATCGCCTGGGATCTCGGCGCCCGCCGCGCGGCCGGGTACTCGGCCCGCTGGCGGGGCGTGCTGCGCAGCGACGGCCCGTGGATCCCGCTATGGTTCGCCGTCCTCCCGGCCGCCGTGTACACCGCTTCTTGGACCGGCTGGTTCGCCACCCCTTACGGCTACGACCGCAACGGCGCGGCGTTCAGCCCGAACCACACGCCGACCTCCACCCTGGTGGCGTGGCTGCAGTACAACCACTGGATGCTCCAGTTCGGTTTGGGGCTGACCTCCTCGCAGACCTACATGTCTAACCCGCTTGGCTGGCTGATCCTGGCCCGGCCGATCTCGTTCTATTCCTCCTGCCTGCCCGCCGGCGCCTGCGGCTCGGCCGGTTCCACCGAGCAGGAAGTGCTGGCCATCGGCACCCCGTTGATCTGGTGGGGCGCGACCGCCGCCGTCGTGATCTGCCTAGGCTGGTGGCTGACGCGCCGTGACTGGCGGGCAGGCGCGGCGCTGCTGGGGGTGGCCGCCGGGTGGCTGCCTTGGATCTGGTTCTATTTTCACGACCAGCGCACCGAGTTCTACTACTACGCGGTCGCGTTCGAGCCATTCCTGATTATCGCTCTCACCCTGTGCCTCGGGCTGATCATCGGGCCCGAGCGCGCCTCCCCTGTCCGCCGCGCCTTCGGGGCGCTGGTCACCGGCATCTACCTGATGGCGGTGCTGGCCAACTTCGTCTACCTCTACCCCATCCTCGCGGCCAAGGTCATCCCCTATACCTCCTGGCTGTCGCACATGTGGTTCCATAGCTGGATTTAGCGGCGGAGCAGCTCACGGGCGATGACGAGCTGCTGGATCTGGCTGGTGCCCTCGTAAATGCGGAACAGGCGGACGTCGCGGTAAAGGCGCTCCACGGGGATGCCCCGGATGTAGCCGGAGCCGCCGTGGATCTGCACGGCGCGGTCGGCGATGCGGCCGACGGCCTCGCTGGCGAAGTACTTGGCAGCAGACGGGGCCAGGCGCCGGTCGGTGCCCGCGTCGTACCGGGCTGCGGCGTCCAGGACGAGGGACCTGGCGGCGAGGTATTCGGTGTGCGAGTCCGCGAGCATGGCCTGGACGAGCTGGTACTCGCCGATCTTGTGACCGCCCTGGGACCGTTCCCTGGCGTAGGCGACACTCTCGTCGACCAGGCGGGCGGCGACGCCGACGCAGATGGCCGCGATGATCAGCCGGCCGTGGGCTAGGCTGCGCATGGCGGTGGCGTATCCGGCCTGGGCCTCCTCACCGACAAGCGCGTCGGCCGGGACCCGGACGCCGGTCAGGGCGACGTCGGCGGTCCAGGCGCCACCCTGGCCCATCTTGTGGTCACGGGCCGCCACGGCCACGCCGTCGGTGCGGGCGGGCACGATGAAGACCCCGATGCCCCTGCCCGGCGGGGCCGCCGGGTCGGTCCGAGCGAACACCATGAACACGTCGGCCATCGGCGCGTTGGTGATGTACCGCTTGAGGCCGTCGATGACCCACTCGCGGTCTTCGTCCCGCGCCGTCGTGATCAGGCGGCTCGGGTCGGATCCGGCGTCCGGCTCGGTCAGCGCGAACGACGCGACGACCTCGCCTGAGGCCAGCCGCGGCAGCCAGTGCTTGCGCTGCGCCTCGGTACCGGCCAGGACGAGCACCTGCCCGGCGATCCCGTTGTTCGTCCCGAACAGCGACCGGAACGCCGGACACCCGTAGCCAAGTTCGATGGTCAGTCGTACCTGCTGATCCACTGACAAGCCGAGGCCGCCGTACTCGGCGGGCAGGGCGTAGCCGTACAGGCCCATCTGCTTGGCCTGGTCGATCAGCCGGGGCGGAATCTCGTCGGTTTCGTCGATGCCGGCTTCGGCGGGTATCACCTCGTGCTGGACGAACCCGCGCACTAGGTCGAGCAGCTGGTCGAACTCAGTCTCGGTCACCATGAGCGTGACCCTAACCCGCTGCCCCGCGTCGCGGAAGGGCGGGCCGCGCAGGGCCTGGCGGTCCGCTATCGTCGGCATTCCTAACGGGCCGCGCGCAGGAGGAACGATGACATTGATAGCCCGCTTCACCGTCGACAGCTTCGAGCCGAGGCAGATAGCCGGCCTGGACGCGGACTGGTTCGGCCTGATGACGTTCGCCAAGACGTTCACCGCCGGGATCACCGGGAACGCAACGACCGTGTTCATGTCCGCGGGCACCGAGGAGGGTTCGCGGTCGTACGTGGCCACTGAGCGGATTACCGGAAGCACCGACGACGGGCGCGAGGGCTCGGTGACCGTCCAGCATGGTGGGCTGGAGTCCGATCCGGACACCTGGTTCGGCCACATCGTGCCTGGCACAGGGACCGGCGGCTTCGAAGGCTGGACCGGATCCGCCCGGATCGTCCACGATGATCAGGGCGCGTACTTCGAGATCAAGCTGGACTGAGGCGGACATGACCGAGGAGAACCTGGCCAGGCAGGCCGAACTGGCGCTGGAGCGACAGGGAGACCACGACTCGCTGTGCTATGAGGGGCGATGGCATTCGGCCGGCTCGCTCGCCGAGCGGGCGGCCCGGTTCGCGACCGGCCTGGCCGACCTCGGCGTCGAGCCCGGGGACCGGCTGGTCGTGCTGATGGCCAACTGCCCCGAGGTCCTCATCACCTACAAAGCCTCCTGGCGGGCGGGGGCGGTGGTGACCCCGCTGCTCTTTCTGGTCAGTGAGGACGAACTGCGCAACGCACTAGCCGATTCCGGCGCGGTCGGCGTGGTGACTACGCCCGAGTTCCTGCCGAAGGTGTCCGCCGCCCTGTCTGGAGCGCCGGAAGTCCGGTTCGTCGTGGTCCCGGGCGCCGGGTCCGCCCCGGGCCAGGCCGCCCCGGGTGTTCCCGTGCTTGACTTCGCTGAGCTGGCGGCGGCCGAGCCGGGCTCGATCGCGGACCGGTCGGGCAGCGACCTCGCCGCTCTGCTCTACACCGGCGGGACGACCGGCCGGGCCAAGGGCGTGCCGCTGACCCATGCGAACCTGTTCTGGTGCGGATGGGCCGCCCACCAGAACTCGGTGCGGGCCCACGTCGTCACCTCGGTGCTTCCGCTGCCCTTGGCGCACGCCTACGGGCTGCTGGTCGTCTGCGGCGGGTTCCACCGAGACGAGGGTGCCAAGACCATCCTCATGCGCTGGTTCAACCCGGCCGACTGGGTGAAGCTGGCCGAACAGCACCGGGCGCAGGGCAGCTCGCTGGTGCCGTCGATGATCCAGATGCTCCTCGGCCAGCCGCTGGAAAAGGCCGACCTGTCCGAGTTGACCGCCGTCTCCTCGGGGGCGGCGCCGCTGGCCGACGAGGTCCGCCGGGAGTTCGAGGCCCGGGTGCCGAGCGTGACCGTGTATGAGGGGTACGGGTGTACCGAGTCGGCCACGCTCATCTCGGCCAACCCGTATGGCGCGCGCCGTACCGGCAGCGTCGGCCTGCCGGTGGCCGGGTGTGAGGTGTCCATCCAGGATGACGCGGGCGTGATGCTGCCCGCGGGCCCGGACGGCGAGATCTGCGTCCGGTCGCCGGGAGTGATGACCGGGTATTGGCATGCGCCGGATTCCGCGGCCAGCGTGCTCGCTGGCGGCTGGCTGCACACCGGTGACATCGGGCATCTGGACGAGGACGGCTACCTGTATGTGGTGGACCGCAAGAAGGACCTGATCTTGCGGGCCGGGTTCAACGTCTTCCCGCGGGACGTCGAGGACGTGCTGCTGGCCCACCCGGCGGTCGCGCTGGCCGGGGTGGTGGGACGGCCGGATGTTCGGCTCGGGGAGGAGGTGGTGGCGTTCGTGTCGCTGCGGGACAGCGCCGTTGTTACCCCAGAGGAACTCATCGAGCACGCGCGCAATCACCTGGCGGCCACCAAATACCCGCGGCAGATCACGATCGTGCCCGCCATCCCGCTGACCAGTGTCGGCAAGCTCGACCGGAAGAAACTCCGGCAGTGGGTGACTGACGGCCAGGCCTTCCCTCAGTGAACTCCGGGCTCAGCGGTAAGGCAATTCGCGGTCTTGCTTATCAGCCGCTGGTTCCAGTCCGGCACGCGACGACCTTGCGCATCACGCAATGGTTCTTGCCTTTAGGGCGCTCGTAGTCGAATCCAGCCTTCTCGAACATGCTCCGGGTGCCGTTGTAAAGGAAAGACGCCGAGATCTTCCGTCCCGCCGTGTCCTGCGGGTATCCCTCCACCACGCCGCCACCTGCCCCCGCGATCAGATCCAGGGCCCCGCCGAGCGCAACAGCGGCGACCCCTTTGCGTCGGTAGTCCCGGTCCACGAAGAAACAGGTGAGGCGATAGTCGGGCAAGGCCACAAGGTCAGCCTCGTATTCCTTCTTGTGGTAAATGCGCGGAAGCTCTTCCGGGGTGCCGAACTCACACCAGCCCACCGCGACGTCGCCGTCGAACACCAGGGCGGCGTGCGCCTTGCCCTCCCGGACCATGTACACCTTGTAAGCCCGCCCGCCCTCGTAGCCGCCGCCGCACTCCTTGTACTTCTCGTCGTGCGGATGGAACCATGTGCACCAGCAGCTTCCCCATACTCCGTTGTGCTTCTCGCACAGCCGGGCAAAAGCGTCCCACGTCCCGGTATCGAGCGGTCTGATTGTGTACTGGCTCATAGCGTCCCATCATGACGAGCCGGGAGAATGCGGCCGCTGACCTCGCCGAGGCCGATCCGGCCGCCGTCGGCGGCGGGAGCGGTGGCGGTGATCGTGACCTCGTCACCGTCCTCAAGGAAGGACCGCACCGAGCCATCGGGCAGGGTGAGGGGATCCTCGCCGCCCCAGCTCAGCTCCAGGAGGCAGCCGCGCTGCTCCCGGCCCGGGCCGCTGACGGTGCCGGAGGCGTAGAGGTCCCCGGTGCGGGTCGAGGCGCCGTTGACCGTCAGGTGGGCCAGCATCTGAGCGGGCGTCCAGTACATCGTGGCGAACGGCGGGCAGGACACCACCTGGCCGTTGAGCCGGATCTCGAGTGCGAGATCGAAGCCGACGTTGCCGGACCCGACCAGGTAGGGCAGTGGTTCCGGGTGCTGCGGTGGCGGGCGGACCCGGGCGTGGTTGAGCGCGTCGAGCGGCACGACCCACGGCGAGATCGAGGTCGCGAACGACTTGGCCAGGAACGGGCCAAGCGGCCGGGACTCCCAGGACTGGACGTCCCGGGCCGACCAGTCGTTGACCAGGAACACGCCGAACACGTGGTCGGCGAACGCGCCGACCTCGATCTGCGAGCCCAGCGGCGACCCGGTGCCGATCACGAACCCGACCTCGGCCTCGAAGTCCAGCCGCCGCGACGGACCGAACTCTGGGCCGGACGCCGGGCCAGGGCGCTGGCCAAGCGGGCGGGTGATCGGGGTGCCCGAGAGCACTACGGTGCCCGAGCGCCCGTGATAACCGACCGGCAGGTGCTTCCAGTTCGGCATGAGCGGCTCCGAGCCCGGCCGCAGTAGCCGCCCCACGTTCGTTGCGTGGTGCTCGCTGGCGTAGAAGTCGACGTAGTCGCCAACCTCGAACGGCAGATGCAGTCGCACCCCGGACAGCGGGTGCAACGCGGCTTCGACGTCACGGCGATGCCGCGGGTCGGTCAGCAGCTCGGTGATCCGGTTCCGGACGTCGCTCCAGCGGGCCCGGCCCTGCGCCATGAACGCGTTCAGCGACGGCTCGGCGAAGACCTGCTCGCCGCCGAGCAACGGCGACAGGTCCAGCACCGAGTCGCCGATCCTGACCCCGACCCGCGGCCGCGCGTCGCCGGCCGAGAACACGCCGTATGGCAGGTTGGCCAGCCCGAACAGCGGGTCGGAACCGGTCAGGTGTCCGCCCCGTTGAGGTGACGCAGGGTCTCGCCGACGTAGATCTGCCGCGGCCTGGCGATCTTCTGCTCCGGGTCGGACTCACCCTCCAGCCACTGGGCCAGCCACCCAGGCATCCGGCCGATCGCGAACAGTACGGGGAACATCGCCACCGGGAAGCCCATCGCCTGGTAGATGATGCCGGAGTAGAAGTCGACGTTCGGGTACAGCTTGTGCTTGATGAAGTAGTCGTCCTCGAGTGCGATCCGCTCGAGCTCCAAGGCGATGTCCAGCAGGGGATTGCGCCCGGTGACCTCGAACACCTCGTCGGCGACGCCCTTGATGATCGTGGCCCGCGGGTCATAGTTCTTGTACACCCGGTGCCCGAACCCCATCAGCCGAAGCTCGCCGTCCTTGACCCGCCGGATGTAGGCGGGCACGTTGTCGACCGAACCGATCTCGCGGAGCATGTTCAGCACCTGCTCGTTCGCGCCGCCGTGCAGCGGGCCGTACAGCGCTGCCGCGGCCGCGGCAGCGGCCGAGTACGGGTCGGTCTGGGAGCTGGCCACGCTGCGCATCGCGTTGGCGGAGCAGTTCTGCTCGTGGTCGGCGTGCAGGATGAACAGGACGTCCAGGGCGTGCTCGAGCACCGGCTTCGGGTGGTACTTGGGCTGGGACATTCTGTCCATCATGTTGAGGAAGTTGCCCGCGTAGGAAAGTTCGTCGTCCGGATAGGCGTAGGGCAGGCCCCGTGCGTGCCGGTAGGCGAATGCGGCCAGCGTCGGCATCTTGGCGATCAGCCGCACCACCTGCTTGTGCTGGACGGTCTTGTCGTGCACCGCCGTCGCCTCGGGGTAGAAGGTGGACAGCGCGGCCAGGGTGCTGACCAGGATGCCCATCGGGTGGGCGTCGTGATGGAAGCCGTCGATGAACTTCTTGACGTTCTCGTGTACGTAGGTGTGATGGGAGATCTCGTAGGCCCAGGAGGCCGACTCCTGCTTGTCCGGCAGGTCGCCGTTCAGCAGCAGCCAGGCGACGTCCAAGAAGGACGATTGCTTGGCCAGTTCATCGATCGGGTAGCCCCGGTAACGCAGGATGCCCTTGTCGCCGTCGATGAAGGTGATGGCGCTGCGGCAACTAGCGGTGTTCTGGAAGGCCGGGTCGTAAGAAAGCAGTCCGAAGTCGTCTTCGGACGTCTTGATTTGCCGTAGGTCGATCGCGCGGATGGCGCCGTCGACGATGGGGAGCTCGTAGCTGCGTCCGGTGCGCGAGTCGGTCACCCGCAGCATGTCATTCGTCGTCATGTCTAGACCATAGGCCGTCTCGGCCAGTGCTAGACAGCCCCGGTGATCACCTGTCTCAGGGGGCGATCTTCAGCCCAGCTGAACAGACCGCTTGGCCAGGCCACCCCAAAAACCTTCGATTACCTGGCGCTGGGCGGCCAGGTCGGACTCGCCTGCGCCGAGGGTGACGAACAGCGGGGCGAAGTGCTCGGTGCGCGGATGGGCCGTATGGGCGGCCGGGGCCTTGTGCTGGAAATCGAGCAGTGCGTCCACGTCGCCGTCGGCGAGTGCGTCCCGGCCCCAGTCGTCGAAGTCACGCGACCAGTCAGGCACCGGCCCCTCGAAGGCGAACTCACGCAGGTTGTGCGTGAAGAACCCGCTGCCCATGACCAGCACGCCCTCGTCGCGCAGCGGGGCCAGCTTGCGGCCCAGGTCCATCAGCTCGCGCGGGTCAAGGCTGGGCATGGACAGCTGGATGACCGGCACATCGGCCTCTGGGTACATCTCCACCAGCGGCACATACGCGCCGTGGTCCAAGCCGCGCTCGGCGTGCTCGTGCACCCGGCCGCCGAGCAGCTTGCGCACGGACTCCGCCAGCGCGGGCGCGCCGGGCGCCGGATAGGTGACTTCGTAGTAGTGCCTGGGGAAGCCCCAGAAGTCGTAGTACAAGGGAACCGTGCGGGTCGCGCTCAGCGAGACCGGCGCGTTCTCCCAGTGGGCCGAGACGACCAGGATCGAGGTCGGCCGCGGCAGCGACTCCGCCCAGGCCGCCAGTTCTCCCGGCCAGATCGGGTCGTCGGCCAGCGGCGGCGCGCCGTGGCTCAGGTACACCGCCGGCATCCCGCTACTCATGGCATCATGCTAATCCGCTAGCTTCAGGACATGACCGAGCCCGTAGTCCTGATCAACGCGTTCGAGGTGCCCGCAGCCGAGGCGGACGACTTCATCGCCGCCTGGGAGACGACCCGTGACTACCTTGAGACGCAGCCCGGCTATATCGACACTGCCTTGCACCAGTCCTTCGCATCCGATGCGGAGTTCCAGTTCGTGAACGTGGCCCACTGGCGGAGCGCCGAGGATTTCGCCGCGGCCACGCGGAACCCGGGCTTCCTGGAATCAGCCTCCGGGATGTCCGGCTACCGGCCGCATCCCGCCCTATACCGCGTCGTCCGCACCTAAGTGCCGGGGCCGGCGTGCCTCATCCGGCCCGCAGGCCCCCGCAGCCCCGCCAGGTCTGCCGCAGCCCCGCCAGGTCTGCCGCAGCTCGAGACCGCCAGCGCTCCTCGAACGGGGTGCGTGTGCCCCTGGCCCCATCTACGGGCCAAGGTGCGACGTTCCAGGGATTGCTTCGCTCCGGATGGCGGCTGGGTCGTCTTCCCCAACGGCGTCGTTGCGGCAATCATGTCGTCGGGTGCGCGTCGTTGTGGCAACGACGTCGTTGGGACCGGCCAGCGGTCAGCCCATCAGGGCTCTGCAATCCCGCCAGCCCCAGCGATCACATGTTCAGCGCGGCTTCGATAGTCAACTGGCGAACGGGCGGCGGAGCCGGGGCGTTCAGGCTCAGGCGTCGCGTTCGATGGGGCAGCTCATGCAGCGGGGGCCGCCGCGGCCGCGGCCGAGTTCACCGCCCGGGATCGCGATCACTTCGATGCCGTTGTCCTCCAGGTTGGCGTTGGTGGTGACGTTCCGCTCGTAGGCCACGACCACTCCCGGCTCGACCGCCAGAACGTTGCACCCGTCATCCCACTGCTCCCGCTGCGCGGCATGGACGTCCTGCACCGCGGTCAGCACCGTGATCGAGGGCCGGTCGAGGGCGGAGGCGATGGCCCGGTGCATGTCCTGCGGCGGGTGATCGGTGACCTTGAGCTCGCTGGCCGTCGCGCCCGGCTCGACCGTATAGGACGGCAGCATGCCCATCCCGGCGTATTTGGTGAACACACCGTAGTCGGCCATGGTCAGCAGCGTGTCCAGGTGCATGAACGCGCGCTGTTTCGGCATGTCGATCGCCACCAGGCAGCGCGCCGCCCCGGCGCTGAACAGCCGGTGGGCGAGCACCTCGACCGCCTGCGGGGTGGTCCGCTCGCTCATCCCTACCAGCACCGCGCCGTTCCCGATGACCAGGATGTCGCCGCCCTCGATGGTGGCGGGCGCGGCGTCGGCGCCGTGGTACCAGATGTCGAAATCGGCCTGGGCGAACATCGGGTGCCAGCGGTAGATGGCCTCGCCGGTGACGGTCTCCCGGATCCTGGCTGGCCTGCGCATCGCGTTGATCGACACGCCGCCGTAGATCCAGCATGACGTGTCTCGCTGGTAGAGCAGGTTCGGCAGCGGGGCGAGCACGAAGCCGTCCGGGTCAAGGGAGTGGAACGCGATGCTCCTTGGCTCAGGGCCCAGTTCGGCGATCTCGCGCTTGGTGATCCCGCCCGCCAGGAACGACGCCAGGCGGGCAGAGTCCAGCCCGTCCATGCACTCACGCAGCGTGTCGGCCGCCAGCGGCCCGTGCCAGCGCGCGTCGAAAACCCGGTCAAGGATGTAGTCGCGGGCCTCACGGACCTGGAGGGTCTGGGCCAGCAGGTCGCCGTAATAGTGCACCACGACGCCGCGCGAGCGCAGGGCCCCGGCGAACGCGTCGTGTTCGTCCTGCGCCCGGCTCACCCACAGCACGTCGTCGAACAGCAGGTCGGCGGCGTTATCCGGGGTCAGGCGCTTGAGCTCCAGGTCGGGTCGGTGCAGGATCACCTGGCGCAGGCGGCCGACTTCGGAGTCCACGTGGAACACGGCACCCTCCTTCGTTCTGGCTGGTTCGGCGGATCTGTCGTCTTGTCAGCGGTATGTCAGCCCCTCGTCAGCCGCGTCAGCGGGGTCTCCGTGACTTGTCAGCGCGGGGCGGCACCGTGGGGTCATGACTTACTCAATCATGGCCGAGGGGCTGGTCAAGCGGTTCGGAGGTACGGCCGCGCTGGACGGGATCGACCTCGCGGTGCGGGCCGGCTCGGTGTTCGGCCTCCTCGGGCCGAACGGCGCGGGAAAGACGACCGCGGTACGGATACTCGCCACGCTGCTGCACCCTGACGGCGGGCACGCCGCGGTCTGCGGGCACGACGTGGTGACCCACGCGCACCAGGTCAGGCAGCTCACCGGGCTGACCGGACAGTACGCCTCGGTGGACGAGACGCTCACCGGGCAGGAGAACCTATTCCTTATCGGGCGGCTGACCGGTCAGTCGCGGCCCGAGTCCCGCGCTCGGGCCCGGGACCTGCTGGCCACGTTCCGGCTCACCGACGCCGGCGACCGGGCGGTCAAGACCTATTCCGGCGGCATGCGCAGGCGGCTCGACCTGGCCGCCAGCCTGGTCAGCCGGCCTCGTGTGCTGTACCTGGACGAGCCGACCACCGGGCTCGACCCGCTCAGCCGCAACGAGATGTGGGACGTGGTCCGCGGCCTGACCGCGACCGGGGTCACGGTCCTGCTCACCACCCAGTACCTGGATGAAGCCGACCAGCTGGCCAGCGAGATCGCGGTCATCGACCACGGCGCCGTCATCGCGACCGGGACGCCGGAAGAGCTCAAGGCGCGTACCGGCGCGCTGACCCTGGCCGTGCGGCCGGCCGAGCCGGCCGAGGTGCCGGCCGTGCTGGCCATCGTGGCCGGGTTCACCCGCGCGGAGCCCGAGGTCCGCAACACCACGGTGACCGTCGCCGTGGGCGACGAGGCCGTGATGCCCGCGGTGGTGGGGCGGCTCGAGCAAGCGGGCGTGCGGGTGGCCGAGCTCACCCTGCGCGGCTCGAGCCTGGACGAGGTGTTCCTGTCGCTGACCGGCCACCGCACGGAAGAACCGGAAGGGAGCGTGGCGGCATGACCGAGGTAAGCACGGTTACGGATAGTACGATTTCGGATTATCCGGATGTGGGCGACGGTGCGGGCGCGCGGGCGCTGACGCCGAGGGTCGGGCCGCTCGAGGGGCTGCAGCAGACGTTCTCGCTGGCGTGGCGGACGCTGGTGCAGATCAGGCACAACCCGCTCGAGATTATCGACTTCAGCGTCCAGCCGCTGATGTTCGTGCTCCTGTTCACCTACGTGTTCGGCGGCGCAATCGGGGGCTCGCCGCACGCGTACCTGATGTTCGCGCTGCCCGGCATCATCGTGCAGAACTCCCTGTTCACCACGCTGAACACGGCCACCGGGCTGTCCACGGACCTGAAGGAGGGGTTCTTCGACCGGCTGCGGTCGCTGCCGATCGCCCGCTTCGCCCCGCTGTCCGGCCGCATCCTGGCCGACATCGCCAAGCAGGCCTGGGCGGTCGGAATGCTGCTTGGCGTCGGGGCCATCATGGGGTTCCGGTTCGGCGCGGGCGCGGGCCGTCCGCTTGGCGTGCTGGCCGGGATCGGCCTGGTGCTGGTCAGCACGCTGGCCATCTCCTGGGCCCTGGTGCTGGTGTCGATGCTCGCCGCCAACCCGGAGAAGGTGCAGATCTTCGGCTTCGTGGTGCTGTTCCCGATCACGTTCACCTCGGACGCGTTCGTCCGCACGGCATCGATGCCGGGCTGGCTGCAGGCCTGGTCGAAGGCGAACCCGGTGTCGCTGATCTCCGACGCCGTGCGCGGGCTCATGGTCTCCGGCCCGGCCGCGCGCCCGGTGGTCGAGTCGCTGCTCTACGCGGTCGCGTTCACGGTCGTGTTCGCGCCGCTGGCGGTCCGGGCGTTCAAACGCCGGGTGTGATGGGGACCAGCGTGGCCAGCGTGTCCAGGGTGACGCGCTGGCCACGTTCATATGCCTGGCCGTAGCGGCCAGCGCCGAGTACGGACCGTGCGGCGGCGGCGACCCTTTCATCATCTATGGCCGAACGGTCCGTGGTTCCCCTGATCGCGAAGCTGGCACCGAGCAACTCGGCGGCGCGCTCCGGGTCGCCTTCGCGCAGGGCCAGGTCGGCCAGCCCGCCCAGGGTCTCGGCGATCACCGGCGCATCGCCCGAAAACCAGGCGGCGGTCAGCGCCTTCGCGTGCCAGTCGCGGGCCGCCGCAAGGTCGCCTTCGGCGCCGGCCAGGTACCCGAGCCCGGTGGCCGCCACGGCGCGGAGCTGCTGCGCCACGCCCGGCTGGCCGGTGAGCTCCAGGGTCCGGAGCAGGGCTTCGCGCGCGGTCTCGGGGCGGCCGTCCAGGCGGGCCAGATCGCCGGCGGTGTAGGCGGCGAACGCCCGGAGTTCTGGCAGGCCGAGCCGTTCGGCGTCGGGCTGGGCCCGGGCCAGCTCGGCCCTGGCCGCCTCGCGCTCGCCCGCCAGCCACAGGTCCCGAACCATGAACAGCCGGAACTGCACCTCGTCCTCGGTGCTGCCGAAAGCGGCGGCCAGCTTCCTGGCCTGCCGGTAATGGCCGACCGCGGCGTCGTGCTCGCCGCGCCATCCATCGAGCATGGCCAGTGCGCCGAGCGCGACCCCCTGGCCCCACCGCTCCCCCAGCGCGGCCAGGGCGCTCGCCGCGGTCAGGAAATCGGCTTCCGCCTCGGCATGCCGCTGGCCCAGGTTGAGCGCGGCATGCCCGCGCAGGATCCGGGCAATCGCCGCGACCCACGGGCGCGGGTCACCGACCGCGTCATCGAACATCCCGGGGAGGAGCGGTTCCCGCGTCGGGTCGGCCGACATCCCGAACAGCGTGGCGAGCGGGCCGACCAGCGGGATGATCGGGTCGGCCGGAGCGGGTATCCGCGCGGCGAGCTCGGCGGCCTGGTCCAGCCACTCGACGCCGGCGGCCTGCAGCGGCGTCTCGGCGGCCAGCACCCCGCCCAGCGCGTAGGCAACGGCCAGCTGCACGGGATCGGCCGATTCCGCGGCTCCAGGGACGTTTAGTGCCTCGCCGACGAGTTCGGCGCCCTCGAGCTTCATGCCGCGCAGCGACCAGTACCAGCCGAGCGCGGCGGCCAGCGCGACCGCGGTCCTGGCGTCACCGGCCTCGACCGCCCCGCGGATCGCCGCGTGTAGGTTGTCCTGGTCGTCGGCGAGCCGGCGCAGCCAGTCAAGCTGCTCGGCGGCGAGCAGGTGATCCCGGCTGGTCTGGGCCAGCCGGGTGAAGTACCGCGCGTGCGCCTGGCGGAGGTCGTCGGACTCCCCGGCCTCGGCCAGCCGCTCCTGGCCGTAGGCCCGGATGATCTCGAGCATGCGGTAGCGCGGCCCCTCGGGGTCGCGCCGCACGGTCAGCAGTGACTTGTCGGCCAGCGCGGTCATCAGGTCGAGGATCTGGCCCGCGGGCAGGCCGGTCCCGGCGCAGACCTGCTCGGCCGCCTCGAGCGTGGCCCCGCCGGTGAAGACCGCGAAGCGGCGCCACAGCGCGCGCTCGGGCTCGTCGAGCAGGTCCCAGCTCCAGTCGACGACCGCACGCAGCGTCTGGTGCCGTGGCACCGCGGTGCGGCTGCCGCCGGTCAGCAGCGCGAACCGGTCGCCGAGGCGGGCCGCGACCTGCTGCGGCGCCATCGTCCGCAGCCGGGCCGCGGCCAGCTCGATGGCCAGCGGCATGCCGTCAAGCGCGCGGCAGATCGCGGCCAGGGCGGGCGCGTTGTCCGGCGTGACCTCGAATCCGGGCACGACGGCGCGGGCCCGCTGGGTGAGCAGGCGGACCGAGGCGAAGTCCTCGATGGGCGGGATCTGTCCGGGTGCGGCGGCGGGTACCACGTCCCGTTCGGTAGAAATAGACGTCGCGGCCGGGTCTGGAGGCAGCGTGAGCGGGCCAACGGTCCACAGCGCCTCGCCGGTGATGTTCAGCGGCTCGCGGCTGGTGGCCAGGATGCGCACCTGCGGACAGGCGGCCAGCACGCGGTCGGCCAGCGCGGCGGCGGCGGCGACCAGATGCTCGCAGTTGTCGAGGACAAGCAGCGTGCGCCGGGCGGCCAGCACGGCCAGCAGGCGGCCAAGCTCGTCCGGGGCCGTGGCCGCCTCGGTGAGCGTCCACGAAGGGCGGGCCGCGCGCCGCAGCGCCTGGTCGCGCAGGCCGAGCGCGGTGAGCAGGGCCGAGGTGACCTCCGCGGGGTCGGTGACCGGGGCCAGCTCCACCAGCCACACCCCATCGGGCATGGCAGGCAGCTCGGCCCGGGCGGCCTCGACCGCCAGCCGGGTCTTGCCCGCGCCGCCAGGGCCGGTCAGCGTGATCAGCCGGTGGGCGCCAAGGAGGTCGGCGACCTGGCGGAGTTCGGCGTCGCGGCCGACGAAGCTGGTGAGCTCGGCGCGCAGGTTGTTGTTGGCGCGGTTGGTGAGGTCCGCGGCCGGCCGAGGGCTGGCCGGCGTTCGCGGACCGGGCCCGGCCGGGGGTGCTGCCGGGGGTTCGTCGCGGAGGATGTACAGGTGGAGGGCGGCGAGTTCGGCCGAGGGTTCCACGCCGAGCTGGTCGACCAGGCGTTTGCGGGTCTGTTCGTACACCTCAAGGGCCGCTCCGCGACGGCCGGCGGCGTGCAGCGCGCGCATCAGGCGGGCGGCCAGCGGCTCACGCATCGGATGCGCGGTGACCAGGCCCTCGAGTTCGGCGACCAGGCCTGCTGTGTTGCCGGTGGCCAGGTCCGCGTCGACGCGGTGCTCTATCGCGGTCAGCCGCAGCTCGTCGAGCCGGGCGATCGCGGCCTGACCGAAGTCGGTATCGGCCACCTCGACCAGGGCCGGGCCGCGCCACAGGGCCAGCGCCTGGCGCAGGGTCTTGCTGGCCGCCATCGGGTCGTCGCGCAGCTGGACCCGGCCGACGGCGACGAGTTCCTCGAACCGGACGATGTCGGTGGACCCCGGATCGAGCTTGAGCTGGTACCCGGCCGGGCGGGACTCAAGCACCGCCTCGGGCAGCGCGCGCCGCAGCCGGGAGACCAGGGCCTGCAGCGCGTTCGGCGCTCCGGCCGGGACCTGGTCGGCCCACAGGCCGTCGATCAGCTGGCTGGCCGGCACCACCTGGCCGGGACGCAGCGCCAGCATTATGAGCAGCGCGCGCAGCCTGGTCCCGCCGACCTCGAGCGGCTCCCCGGGGCCGTCACCTGAGTCGTCGCCGGACCTGACCTCAAGCGGACCGAGCATTGCGACCTGCACACGTTCAATTCTGCCCGATTGACCAGGGCTGCCCGGTCGGGTAGAGATCTCGGAGTGGACCCGGTGCAGGCGTTGCGGCAGATCGCGTTCGAACTTGAGCGGGCCGGCGAGCCCACCTATCGGGTCCGGGCGTTCCGCCGGGCCGCCGCGGTGCTCGACGGCCTGGCGCCGGGCGAGCTCGAGCAGCGGCTCCGGGGCGGCACGCTGGAGGCGCTGCCCGGGATCGGCGCGACCACCGCGCGGGTGATCGTCGAGGCCGCGGCCGGCCGGGAACCTGCGTACTTGAGCAGGCTGCTGTCTGAGCGGCCGGTTTCTGCGCCGCCTGAGGGCTTGCGGGCGGCGCTGCGGGGCGACTGTCACACGCACTCGGACTGGTCGGATGGGGGGAGCCCGCCGGTCGAGATGGCCGAAGCGGCCCGGGCGCTTGGGCACGAGTGGATCGCGCTGACCGATCACTCGCCGCGGCTGACTGTGGCCAACGGGCTTTCTGTTGAGCGGCTCGAGGCCCAGCTTTCTTTGATTGAGGAACTGAACGCGGCGCTGGCGCCGTTCCGGATACTGACCGGGATCGAGGTCGACATCCTGGAGGACGGCTCGCTCGACCAGCGGGAGGACCTGCTGGCCCGGCTCGACGTGGTGGTGGCCAGCGTGCACTCCCAGCTGCGGATGCCGGGCGGGCCGATGACGCAGCGGATGGTAGCCGCGGTCCGCAACCCGCACGTGGACGTGCTCGGCCACTGCACCGGGCGGATGCTGGGAGGGCGGGCCCGCCGGCCGGAGTCGGTGTTCGACCCCGAGGCGGTGTTCGGCGCGTGCCGTGAGCACGGCGTGGCGGTGGAGATTAACTGCCGGCCGGAGCGCATGGACCCGCCGGACCGGCTGCTTGGGCTGGCGGCCGGGGCTGGCTGCCTGTTCGCGATCGACACCGACGCGCACGCGCCCGGGCAGCTTGACTGGCTCGGTAACGGGACGGTGCGGGCCGAGGAGTTCGGCATCACGGCGGAGCGAGTGATCAACACCCGCAGCGCCGCGGAGGTCACGGCCGGGCGCAATTCGAGGAGCTAAAGCACCAGCCGCGCGAAATTCAGTGGCTCTTGTATCAAACTGGCATTGTGGGCGATGATATCGGTCATGGTGGGGGGTGCGGTGATTGTTGGTGTAATTCTTGTCTGGCTTGCCAGCGGACGAGCGCACTTCACCTGGAGGATTTCTTGGATTACAGGGATATTCGTGGCGATTTGCGCTACAAGCCTTGTCGCTGGAAGTCGCCTGGCATCCGGGCTCGCAGGTGGAATATTCGAACTAGCCAACGCGGTTATTAACCTGGTTAAAGACATATGACATTATCATTTCGGGCATTCTGGGCCGCCGGGGCCGGTGAACTCGCGGATGAGGGCGAAGACGGCGCCGGGTTCTTCGACGTGGGAGAACGAGCCGCTGCGTTCGAGGAACTCGAGGCGGATCTGCGGCGCGTGCTGGGTGAACTGCCGTTGCAGCGCGGGGTACAGAGCCCGGTCGTAACGTCCGGCCACCACCATGACCGGGATGGTGATCTCCTTGAGCCTGGGGCGGAAGTCGGGGATCGCGGCGACCTGGCCGCCGACGGCGAAGTCCACGTCGGCGCCCGCGAACAACGGGTAAAGCTCCAGGTTGCGGGCGCCTGGCTCGGTGGCGAGCAGGTCCGCGTGGTCTGGGTGCAGTTCCGCGATATCGGCGACGTCGCCGGCAAAGGTGATGTCGGCCAGGTCGGCGGGGCGGTCGGACCTGCCGCGGCCGTGGAGGTCAACGTAGATCACCCGATGCGTGCCGGGCCGTCGCCCTCGGTTTCCACCCACAGGCGGTGGCCGCGTACCTGGTAGTGGCGGCCGGCTGGGTGCACTGGTGGTTGCGT
>Ga0335075_10000193_pt1 | contig 116992 bp, 95 predicted proteins | sample Lox_Sample_24_FD_206723 | JGI IMG/M metagenome (GOLD analysis project Ga0335075, IMG submission 206723) | Soil microbial communities from Loxahatchee National Wildlife Refuge, Florida, United States - Lox_Sample_2.4 | ecosystem: Environmental > Terrestrial > Soil > Wetlands | place: USA... | reverse complement strand
GTGAACTACATGGCCGGCGGCATCGGCGACGACCAATATGTCATCGACGGCACCGACGCGATCCTCGAGATCGCCGGCGAGGGCAATGACCGCATCTATGCCAATATCAGCTATGCGCTGTCCGGCGGCGCCTCGGTGGAGACGCTGACCACCGCCGACAATGCGGGCACGGTGGCGATCAATCTCACCGGCAACGAATTCGCCAACCTGATCATCGGCAATGCCGGGATCAATGTGCTGAACGGCGCGGGCGGCAATGACGTGATCGACGCCAAGGAAGGCAATGACACGGTCTATGGCGGGCTCGGCGACGACACCATCTATGGCGGCGCCGGCAACGACCTGCTCTACGGCGGGACCGGCACCAACTACATGGCCGGCGGCATCGGCGACGACCAATATGTCGTGGACAGCAGCACCGACACGGTGGCCGAGACGGCCGGCGAGGGCAATGACCGCATCTATGCGGGCGTGAGCTTCGCGCTCGCGGCCGGCGCCTCGGTCGAGACGCTGACCACCGCGGACAATGCCGGCACCACCGCGATCAACCTCACCGGCAACGAATTCGCCAACCTCATCCAGGGCAATGCCGGCAACAACGTGCTGAACGGCGCGGGCGGCAATGACGTGCTCGACGGCAAGGAGGGCAACGACACCCTCTATGGCGGCGCCAATGACGACACGCTCTACGGCGGCGGCGGCAACGACAATCTGTTCGGCGGCACGGGGACCAACTATCTCGCTGGCGGCGCCGGCGACGACCTCTATTTCATCGACAGCGCCACGGACACTGTGGCCGAGACCGCCGGCGAGGGCGCCGACCGCATCTTCGCCAGCCTGAGCTACACGCTCGCGGCGGGCCTGTCGGTCGAGACCCTGTCGACGAGCGACAATGCCGGCACGGGGGCGATCAACCTCACCGGCAACGAACTCGCCAACACGATCATCGGCAATGCCGGCGCCAACTTGCTCGACGGCGGCGCGGGCAACGATCTGATCGACGCCAAGGAAGGCAATGACACGCTTAACGGCGGCACGGGCAACGACACGCTCTACGGCCGGGCCGGCGCCGACACCTTCGCCTTCACCACGACGCTCGGCGCGCTCAATATCGACACGATCGCCGATTTCACCGCGGGCAGCGACAAGATCCAGCTCGGCGGCGCCGCCGGCCAGCCCTTCGTCGCGCTGGCGACGGGCACGCTGCGCACCGGCACGCTGGTGATCGGCAGCGCCGCGCTCGATGCCGACGACTATCTGATCTACAATAGCGGCACCGGCGCCCTGCTCTACGACGCCGACGGCAATGGCGCCGGCGCGGCGGTCCAGTTCGCGGTGCTCACCCCCGGCCTCGGCCTGGCCGTGACCGACTTCCTCGTCGCCGGCCCGGCCAACAATGCGCCGACGATCACCTCGGCCGCCACGGCGAGCGTCGCCGAGAACAGCGTCGCCAGCACGATCGTCTATCAGACGGCCGCGACCGACGCCGACGGCGACCGCATCACCTATTCGCTGACCGGCGCCGATGCCGGCCTGCTCTCCATCGACGCCAACGGCGCGGTGCGGCTGCTCACGCCCGCCGATTTCGAGACCAAGCCCAGCTACGTGTTCAACGTCGTGGCCAGCGATTCCGGCGTCTCGACGACCAAGGCGGTCACGCTCACCATCACCGACGTCAACGAAACGCCCCCGGGCACGCCGATCATCAACGAGACGGCCGCCTTCAACGACGACCGGACCGCGGCCCAGTCGATCGACCGGGGCACGCTCGCCGTCGCCAACAACCCCAATCTGTATAATGACGATTATCCGTCGGCGACGATCGTCGGCAGCATCTCCGCCCTCGGCGACGTCGATTTCTACTCGATCACGCTGCAGGCCGGCGACCAGATCATCCTCGACATCGACAACACCACCGGCGGGCTGGATTCCTTCCTGACCCTCTACCGGCCGAACGGCACGGCGATCGGCGAGAATGACGATCTGGTCAGCTTCGATCCGGGGTCCAACCCGCCCTTCGGGCACAATACGGATTCGCAGATCATCCTCCGCGTCGCGACGGGCGGGACCTATTATTTCTCCGTCGCCTCGTTCGAGGACGAGCAGGGACCGACCTCGACGGGCGGCTATTCGCTTCACGTCAGCGTCAACAATGCGCCGGTCACGCCCGAGCAGATCATGGCCGAGGATGTCGACGCGCTGGTCAGCGGCGCGCGCTGGAACGACACCGCGCTCACCTACGGCTTCCCGACCCAGGCCAGCCAATATCCGAACGACTTCGAGGAGGTCACCGCGCCGAGCGTGTTCGAGGCGTTCAACCCGCAACAGCAGGCGGCGACCCGCCTGCTGCTGCAGATGGTCGCCAATGTCTCGGAGCTGACCTTCACCGAGCTGACCGGCACGGGCGACTATAATTCGCCGACCGCGGCCGCGCATGCGGATTTGCGCTTCGCCCAGAGCTCGGCGGCCGACGTCGCCTATGCTTATTACCCGACCAATGGCGGGCCCGACAGCGTCGGCGGCAGCGCCTGGTTCAACGGCGACGATTTCGAGGCGCCGGTGAAGGGCAATTATGCCTGGATGGGCATCCTGCACGAGGCCGGCCATGCGCTCGGCCTCAAGCACGGGCACGAATTCCCGCAGGCGATCAGCGCCGATCATGACAGCCTCGAATATTCGGTGATGACCTACCGCTCCTATCCGGGCGGCAATGTCGAGGGCGGCTATCGCAACGAGCAGTTCGGCTATCCGCAGACGCTGATGATGCTGGACATCGCGGCGCTGCAGAAAATCTACGAAGGCGCCAATTACGACTTCAATTCGGGCGCCAGCACCTACACCTGGAGCGCGACGACCGGGGAAATGTCGATCAACGGCACCGGCCAGGGCGCGCCCGGCGCCAACCGCGTCTTCATGACGGTCTGGGACGGCGGCGGCAACGACACCTACGATCTGTCCAATTATGCGAACGGCGTCACCGTCGACCTGCGCCCGGGCGAATGGACGACGACGAACGAGGCGCAGCTCGCCAATCTCAACGGCTCGATCGCCAACCCGATCTACGCGCGCGGCAATATCGCCAACGCGTTGCTCTATGAGGGCAGCACCCTCTCGGCGATCGAGAATGCCAAGGGCGGCGGCGGCGCGGACACCCTGATCGCCAACCAGGTCGCCAACAGCCTGACCGGCAATGGCGGCGCCGACATCTTCAAATGGATGTCGACGGCCCATGCCGGGATCGGCGCGCTGGCGGACACCGTGCTCGATTTCGTGCGCGGCACCGACAAGCTCGACTTCAGCAATCTGGACGCCAATCCGGCGGTCGGGGGTCAGCAGGACTTCGCCTTCATCGGCACCGGCGCCTTCACCAACGCCGCCGGGCAGGTTCGCTTCGACGCGGGGACGAACAGCGTCTTCGCCGACGCGGACGGCAATGGCGTGGCCGACATGCAGATCATCCTGACGGGCATCAACACGCTGGCGGCGAGCGACTTCAACTTCTGAGGATGAAGCCGTGCGCCGCCGCCTTGCCGCCATCTTTCTGGCCGGCCTCGCGCCGACGGAAAGCGGGGCGGCGGCGGGCATGGCGGTGAAGGAGCCGCCCCCCCGCCGCTCGACGGAATTGCCGCGGCCGCTTCACCCCGACGTCGCCGTTCGCCAGGAACTGGCGGTGGCCCGGCGCGCCGGGACGCTCGCCGCCTACGACCTGTTCATCCAGCGCCATCCGGAGCACCGGCTGGCGGACATCGCGCGCCGGGAGCGCGCCGCGATCGCCGCGCGCTCGAATTAGCCGATGTAAATCAGCAAGATTGCACCGGATCGGCTCCGGAATGGCACGGCTGCGGAACTTTTATGCTTAAGCCCGGTTAGGCATCCCCGGCGGCATTCTTCGTCGCCGGGTTTCGTCAGGGTCAAGAGCTTCAGCCAGCCGGGAACGCATGTTCGCCGGGCGCGCGACATCGCGCCCGCGCTATGGCCCGCTAGAAGCCGGCGGAGCCGCGCCGCCCCTGCCGTCATCCAGTCATCCAGAACAGAATGACAGGGAGCCTGAACCGATGCGTGGACTTCTCAACCGTCACGGCAAGACCGCTTTCACCCCCTGGCTGGAGGAGGCGGCCGGCGGGGCCGGCGCCTTCGCCCGCTTCGACCTCCGCCCGGAAAGCGCCGCGACGCCGCAAGCGGCCGCGCAGCCGCCGCTCGCCGCGGACCTGATCCTCGTCACGCCCGACGAAGCCGGCGACGGCATCGGCCTCGCGCCGGGCAATCCGGTGCTCACCGTCGGCGCCGCCTCAACCATCGGCGCGCTCGGCACGCTCGGCGACCAGGATTTCTACCAGGTCACGCTTGAGGCCGGGAAGCTCTACGAATTCGGCATGTTCGCGCATTATCCGGGGCCGAACCTGATCCCGGTGCAGGACGCCTATCTGGAGCTGTACGCCGCGGACGGCACCCTGCTCGCCTCGGCCGACGGCGGCGCCAGCACGGTCATCAACAACGTCAATTCGGGCTTCGATGCGGTGCTGACCTTCACCGCGACGGTGACCGGCACTTATTATGTGAACGCCCGCGCCTTCGACAACGACCCGAATATCGGGGGATCGACCGGCGAGAGCGTCGGCGATTACGAGCTTTATGCGAAGGAACTCGATCCCAACGATCCGAGCGTCTACCACCCCTATTACGACGCCTCGAGCCCGCTCTACGCGATCGACTGGGGCACGCAGGTCAACCGCGTCAACGAGACCGCGCGCAATCCCGACGGCAATGAGGGGACGCGGACCACCGGCAATGCGCAGGGCACGGTCGTGCTCGACGATCCGTCTCTGATCGCCACCCTCGCCGCCCAGCAGGGCAAGGACATTACCGGCAAGAACGTCGTCACCATCTATTTCGCGCAGGCCGGCGACATCTTCACCTCGATCGAGGATCCGACCAGCCCCGGCCTGCCGCCCGTGCTCGTCTCGCTCGGCACCCAGCAGTTCGAGAAGGACACGGTCTGGACGGCGCTGCACGAGTTCGAGAAGGTCGCGGACATCGTCTATATCGAGGTGCCCACGCGCGACCAGGCGGACTTCTTCTTCACCACCTATGCCGGCACGCCCGGGCCGGGCGTCTCGCTGCTCGGTTCGATGAGCCCGCCCGATTATCCGGACGAGGGCCTCGCCCAGTTCAATTCGGGCGACGAACGCTGGACCGAGTCCAATCTCCAGCAGGGCGGCTTCTCCTTCGTCACCCTGATCCACGAATTCGGCCACGGCCACGGCCTCGCCCATCCGCACGACAATGGCGGCCATTCCGGGATCATGAACGGGGTGGAGAGCGAGGGCGTCGTCGCCGATTACACGCTCGGCGATTTCGAGCTGAACCAGGCCGTGTTCACGATGATGTCCTATGAGGACGGCTGGCAGGCCTCGCCCTACGGCAATGCCGAGACCGATGTCGGCTACGGCTATCTGGGCGGGCTGATGGCCTTCGACATCGCCGCCATCCAGGACAAATATGGCGTCAACGAAAGCTGGGCGACCGGCAATGACACCTATGTGCTGAAGGACGAGAACGCCGCCGGCACCTTCTATTCGTCGATATGGGACGGCGGCGGCGTGGATTCCATCGTCTATGCCGGCACGCGCGATGCCAATATCGATCTGCGCGCGGCCAGCCTCCAATATGAATATGGCGGCGGCGGCTGGGTCTCCTACGCCTTCGGCATCTATGGCGGCTTCACCATCGCCAACGGCGTCACCATCGAGAATGCGACGGGCGGCGCCGGCAACGACACTTTGATCGGCAATGCCGCCGCCAACGTCCTGATCGGCGGCGCGGGCAACGACGCCATGACGGGCGGCGCCGGCAACGACCTGTTCTTCGTCGATGCCGCCGGCGACAGCGTCGTCGAGGCGGCGGGCGAGGGCAATGACCGCGTCTATGCCGGCGCGAGCTTCGCGCTGACCGCCGCCGCCTCGGTCGAGACGCTGTCGACCGATTTCAACGCCGGCACCGCCGCGATCAACCTCACCGGCAGCGACGTCGCGAACACGATCCTCGGCAATGCGGGGACCAACATCCTCTCCGGCGGCGGCGGCAATGACGTGATCGACGGCAAGGAGGGCAACGATACCCTGTTCGGCGGCACCGGCGCCGACATCCTGTACGGTCGCGCGGGCAACGACGTCCTCCAGGGCGGCGCGGGCGCCAATTATCTCGAGGGCGGCATCGGCGACGATTCCTACGTCATCGACAATGCCGACACGATCGTCGAGCTGGCGGGCGAGGGCACCGACCGGATCTTCGCGAATGTCGGCTTCGTCCTCGCGGCGGGCCTGTCGGTGGAGACCCTGTCGACGGGCTTCAACGCCGGTACCGCGTCGATCAATCTCACCGGCAACGAACTGGCCAACACCATCTTCGGCAATGCCGGCGTGAATGCGCTGAGCGGCGGTGCGGGCAACGATCTGCTCGACGGCAAGGAGGGCAATGACGTCCTCTCCGGTGGCGCCAATGACGACATCCTCTACGGCCGCGACGGCAACGACCAGCTCCATGGCGGCGCGGGCACCGATTATCTGGAGGGCGGCGCCGGCGACGATCTCTATTTCGTCGACGGCGGCGCGGACCTGGTCGTCGAGCTGGCCGGGCAGGGTGCCGACCGGGTCTTCGCGAGCGCCAGCTATGCGTTGGGCGCGGGCGCGGCGGTGGAGGTGCTGTCGACCGACTTCAACGCCGGCACTGCGTCGATCAATCTCACCGGCAACGAGCTGGCCAACACGCTGTTCGGCAATGACGGCGCCAATGTCCTGAACGGCGGCGCCGGCAGCGATTTCCTCGACGGCAAGGGCGGCGCGGACAGCTTCGCCTTCACGACCGCGCTCGGCGCGAACAATGTCGATACCGTCGTCGGCTTCCAGACCGGCATCGACACGATCCTGCTGGAAAACGCGGTATTCACCGCGCTCGGCGCCGCCGGCGGGCTCAACGCCAATGCCTTCGTCGCGGGTAGCGGCGCGGCCGATGCGTCCGACCGGATCGTCTATAACAGCGCCACCGGCCAGCTCTTCTACGATGCCGACGGCAATGGCGCCGGGGCGGCGGTCCAGTTTGCCCAGCTGGGCGCCGGCACCCTGCTCTCGGCGAGCGATTTCCAGGTGATCTAGAGCGTCGTTTCTGGCCCGGCAAAGCGCGCGCATCCCGCTTTTGCGGGGTGCGCGCGCGCCCTGAAAGTGCTTTACTGATCAAACGGCTATCTTTAAGCCCGCGCTTTCTCATGCCGGTTTGGCGGGGCCGGCGACTCAATTTTGGGATGGTATTTGTGAAAGTGGGTTCATGGGGTCTTGCTGCGCTTTTTGCGGGACTTTCCCTGAGCAGCTGCGCCGCCCCCCGGCTCGTCGAGAATGGCGCGGTCCGTGTCGTCCCGGCGAGCGATCTGCCACCGCCCAGCACCGCTGATCTTTCCGCCGGCCATCGGCCCCATCTCGTCGGTCCGTTCGACAAGCTGTCGGTCGAGGTGCTCGGCCTGCCGGACCTCAGCCGGCAGGTCCAGGCCGATGCGAGCGGCAATATCTCGCTGCCCATGGCCGGCACGATCAGCGTGATCGGGCAGAGCCCCGAGCAGCTCGCCCGGCTGATCGAGCAGCGGCTGGCCGCGCGCTACGTCCGCGATCCCCAGGTCACCGTCGGCATCGTCGAGACGGTCAGCCAGACCGTGACCGTGGACGGCGAGGTCAGGCAGCCGGGCATCTATCCCGTCGCCGGACGGATGACCCTGATGCGGGCGGTCGCCCGGGCGCAGGGCGCTACCGAATTCGCGCGGACCCGCCATGTCGTCGTGTTCCGGACCGTCGAGGGCCGGCCGATGGCCGCGCTCTACGACCTTCAGGCCATCCGGCTGGCCGCCTATCAGGATCCGGAAATCTATCCGAACGACACGATCGTGGTCGGCGAATCCACCGCCCGCCGCATCTTCCCGCAGATCCTGCAGGCCTCCACGCTCCTGCTGACTCCGCTCGTCACCTTGCTCGACAACAATTAAGCCAGAACTGCGCAGAACGCTGATGAACGACCTTACCCAAAGCCGTGCTCCAGCGGATGGCCCGCGTGGCGTCGATGCGCCGCGCGGAACCTCCGGCTATCCGGGCGGCGACGAGACGCGGCTGGTCGTCCGCTATCTGCGCATCGCGCTGCGCTGGCGCTGGCTGATCATCGGCGTCACCGTCGCGGCGATCATCGCCGGCCTGATCATCACCTATCTGACGACGCCGCTCTACACCGCCGAGGCGACGCTCGAGATCCAGCGCGAGAATGACCGCATCACCCAGGTCCGCGGCGTCGAGCCCGAGACCAGTTCGGTCGACATGGAATTCTACCAGACCCAATATGGCCTGCTGCAGTCGCGCTCGCTGGCCGAGCGGGTCGCGACCGATTTGCGGCTCTATTCGGATCCGAACTTCTTCGAGATGTTCGGCGACGACGAGACGGCCGCGCGGGTCCGCGAATCCCCGCTCGCCAACAACCAGGCGACCCGGCAGGATCGGGTCCGCCGCGCGGGCGTGCTCCTGCTGCGGCAGCTCGCCGTGTCGCCGGTCCGCCTGTCGCGCCTGGTCTCGGTCCGCTTCACCGGGCCCGATCCGGCCTTTTCCGCGCGCGTCGTGAACAGCTGGACGCGCAACTTCATCGAGACCACGCTCGAGCGCCGGCTCGAGGCGACTTCCTATGCGCGGCGCTTCCTGGAGCGCGAGCTCGGGCGTCTGCGCGGCGTCCTCGAGGAATCCGAGCGCCGGCTCGTCGCTTATGCGTCCGAGCAACGGATCATCAACATTCCGTCCAGCGTCGCCTCCTCGGCCACGCCGGGCGGCACCCAGGTGACGGAGCGTCCGCTCGTCGCGGACGACCTCGCCGCGCTCAACGAGCAGCTCAACCAGGCGACCGCGGCGCGCCTCGCCGCCGGCAGCCGCCTGCGCGGCGGCGGCGGCACCACGCCGGAGGCGCTGCAGAATCAGGCGATTTCGTCGCTGCGCGCCCGCCGCGCCGACCTCGCCGCCGAGCGCGCCCGGCTGCTGACCCAGTTCGAGCCGGACTATCCGCCCGCGCGGGCGCTCGCCAACCAGATCGCCGATCTTGACCGGTCGATCGGCCGCGAGGAGGGGCGCGTGCGCTCCACCCTCGACGGGGCCTATCAGGCCGCGGTCGAGCGCGAGCAGGGGCTGCGGAGCCGGGTCGAGGGCCTGCAGCGGGACCTGCTCAACCTGCGCGGCCGCACCATCCAGTATAATATCTTCCAGCGCGACGTGGATACGAACCGCCAGCTCTACGAAGGCCTGCTGCAACGCTACAAGGAGGTCGGCGTCGCCGGCGGCGTCGGCGTCAACAATGTCTCGATCGTCGATGCCGGCCAGACGCCGCTGCGCCCGTCCAGCCCCAGCCTGATCCGCAACATGCTGGTCGCTTTGCTGCTGGGCGGCATTCTCGGCGTCGGCCTCGCCTTCGCCTTCGAGCAGATCGACGAGACCATCTCGGATCCGACCGACGTGGAGAAGGCGGTCGGCCTGCCGCTGCTGGGCACGATCCCTAAGTCCACCAGCAACCAGCCGATCGAGGAGCTCGCGGACCGCAAGTCGCCCCTTGTCGAGGCCTATCTGTCGACGCAGACCAGCCTCGCCTTCACGACCAGCCACGGCGTGCCCCGGTCGCTCACCGTCACCAGCACGCGGCCCGCGGAAGGCAAGAGCTTCACCGCCCTCGCGCTGGCGCAGTCGCTGGCGCGGACCGGGCGCCGCGTCGCGCTCATCGACGCCGACATGCGCTCGCCCTCGCTGCATCACATCTTCGCGATCGGCAACGAGCGGGGCCTCAGCAACTATCTCGCCGGCGACAATGACATCGGCGCGATGATGAAGCCCAAGCTGGCGGAGAATCTGACCCTGCTCACCGCCGGACCGCCGCCGCCCAACGCCGCGGAGCTGCTCGTCGGCGACCGGATCAGCGCGCTGGTCGGCCAGCTCACCGAGCAGTTCGATCATGTGATCTTCGACGCGCCGCCGGTCATGGGCCTGGCGGATACGCCGCTGATCGCGAGCCGGGTCGAAGGCACGATCTTCATCCTGGAATCGCACAGCACGCCGCTCAGCATGGCGCGGGTGGCGATCAGCCGCCTGCGCGATGCCCAGGCGACCGTGCTGGGCGTCCTGCTCACCAAGTTCGAATCCAAGCGGGCCCATTACGGCTATGGCTATGATTACGGCTATGGCTACGGCCAGAGAGAGGGCAAAGACACGCCTGCCTGACCGCCGCGGACCGCGACTCGCGCCGCTTCGCGGGGCGGCTGTCAGCGGAACGCAAAGTTCGTGTGGAATGGCCGAGATCGTTCCGCCGCGGGCGGCGACCCTGAGGCCATGACTGCAATACGGGGATGACATTGACGAACTTCAAATCGATCCTGATCACGGGCGGCACCGGCTCGTTCGGCAAGAAGATGCTCCGCAAGCTGCTGGAGGAGACCGATGCCGAGCGCGTGATCGTGTTCAGCCGCGACGAGCTCAAGCAGTTCGAGCTCTCGCATCTGCCCTGGCTCAAGCCGCACGAGGAGCGCGTGCGCTTCTTCCTCGGCGACGTGCGCGACCCGGACCGGCTCAATCTCGCCTTCGAGGATGTCGACGTGGTCATCCATGCCGCGGCGCTGAAACAGGTGCCCGCGGCCGAATATAATCCGTTCGAGGCGATCAAGACCAACGTCATGGGCGCGCAGAACGTGATCGACGCCGCCCGCGCCAACAAGGTGAAGCGCGTCGTCGCGCTCTCCACCGACAAGGCGGCCGCGCCGATCAACCTCTACGGCGCCACCAAATTATGCTCCGACAAATTGTTCGTCGCCGCGAACAATTACAGGGGGGCGCAGGGCACCATCTATTCCGTGGTCCGCTACGGCAACGTGATGGGCAGCCGCGGCAGCGTCATCCCCTTCTTCCTCTCGCGCAGCGCGAGCGGCGTCCTGCCGGTCACCGACGAGCGCATGACCCGCTTCTCGATCACCCTGCAGCAGGGCGTCGAGTTCGTGCTGGACTGCCTGGAGCGGATGTGGGGCGGCGAGCTCTTCGTGCCGAAAATCCCCTCCTACAAGATCCTCGACGTCGCCTCGGCGATCGCGCCGGACGCGAAGATCGAGATCGTCGGCATCCGCCCGGGCGAGAAACTGCACGAGGAGATGATCACCACCACGGACGCTTTGTCGACGGTTGAGTTCGACGATTATTACGTGATCCTGCCGTCGCTGCCGCTCTGGGACGTGGACCGGTTCGCGGCGGAAAGCGGCAACGGCAATGGCCGCATGGTGGCGGACGGGTTCGCCTATAATAGCGGGACGAACGACAGCTTCCTGACGGTGGACCAGATCAAGGCGTTGATCGGCACCGATGTCGAGGTCTGATCCGCCCTTCCTGTCCTATGGCCGGCAGCACATCACCGACGCGGACGTGGCCGCGGTCGCGGAGGTGCTGCGGTCGGACTTCCTGACCCAGGGGCCGGCCGTCCCGCGCTTCGAGGCGGCGCTCCAGGCGCTGACCGGCGCGCCCCACGTCTTCGCCATGGCCAATGCCACCGCGGCGCTGCATCTCTCCTGCCTGGCCTGCGACGTCGGCCCGGGCGACGTGGTCTGGACCAGCCCGAACAGCTTCGTCGCCTCGGCCAATTGCGCGCTCTATTGCGGCGCCGACGCGGACTTCGTCGACATCGATCCGGCGACCTTCAACATGTCGGCCGACGCCCTGGAGGCGAAGCTCGCCGCCGCCGAGGCGGCGGGCGGCCGGCTGCCGAAGGTCGTGATCCCCGTCCATTTCGCCGGCCAGCCCTGCGACATGGGGCGGATCGGCGCGCTTGCCCGGCGCTACGGGTTCCGGGTGATCGAGGATGCGAGCCATGCGGTCGGCGCAATGCTCGGCAACACGCCGATCGGCGGCTGCGCGGATTCGGACATCGCCGTGTTCAGCTTCCACCCGGTGAAGATCGTGACCACGGGCGAGGGCGGCGCCGCGATGACCAGGGACCCGGTCCTGGCCGAGCGGCTGGAGCTGCTGCGCAGCCATGGCGTCACCCGGCGCGAGGACCTGATGAGCGGCCCGCCCGAGGGACCCTGGTATTACGAGCAGGTCGCTTTGGGCTTCAATTACCGGATGACCGACATCCAGGCGGCGCTGGGCGCCAGCCAGCTGGAGCGGCTCGAAGGCTATCTGCGCCGGCGCCACGAGCTCGGCGCGCTCTATGACGAGCGGCTTGCCGGGCTGCCGCTGACCACGCCGCTGCGCGTCGGGGGGCGGTTCAGCGCCTTCCATCTCTACGTGATCCAGCTCGACGATCCGGCGCTGCGCCGCCCGGTCTTCGAGGCGCTGCGCGGCGCCAATATCGGCGCGAACGTCCATTATATCCCGATCCACCTGCAGCCTTATTATCGCGCCTTGGGCTTCGGGCCGGGGGATTTCCCCAATGCCGAGGCTTATTATGCGCGGGCGATCACCCTGCCGCTGCATCCGCAGATGAGCGACGGCGACGTGGACCGGGTGGCCGATTGCCTGCGCGAGGCGCTGGCATGAAGCTGGCGCTGGGCACGGTCCAGTTCGGCCTCGATTATGGCGCGTTCAACACGGCAGGCCGGCCTGGCGAGGCCATGGTCGCCGCCTGCCTCGACCGCGCCGAAGAGGCCGGGATCGATACGCTCGACACCGCCCGTGCCTATGGCGAGAGCGAAGCGGTGCTCGGCCGGCTGGGCGCCGCCCGGCGCTTCCGCGTCGTCACCAAGGTCGCGCGGCTGGACGGCGCCGGCCCCGACGCGGTGCTCGCCTCAGTCGAGGCCAGCCTGACCGCCTTGGGCGCGGACCAGCTCGACGCCCTGATGATGCACGACGCGGCCGATCTCGCCGGGCCCGGCGGCGATGCTGTCTGGGCGGTGCTGGAGCGCCTGCGCGCCGAGGACGTGATCGCCGCGGCGGGCGTCTCCGTCTACACGCCGGACGAGGCGGTGACGCTGGCCGGGCGCTATCCGATCGGCATCGTCCAGGCGCCGTGCAGCGTCTTCGATCAGCGCATGCGGACGAGCGGCGCCTTCGCGGCGCTGCAGGCGCGGGGCGTCGAGATCCATGTGCGCTCCGTCTTCCTGCAGGGCTTCGCGCTTGCCGATCCCGCCGCTCTGCCCGCCGCGCTGGCGCGCCACCGGCCGCTGCTCGAACGCTTCCGTGCCGGGGCCGACGCCGCCGGTTTCACGCCGCTCCGGCTCGCGCTGGCGGCTGTGCTCGCCGAGCCGGCGATCGACCGCGTCGTCGTCGGCGTCGACGGTCCGGACCAGCTGGAGGAGATCATCGCGGCGGCGGAAAGCGCCCTGCCGGAGCTCGACCCGGATCTCTACGCCAGCGACGATCTCGGCCTCATCAATCCCTCCCTCTGGAACGCGGCGTGACCGATACCCCCTCCGCCCGGCCGCGCACGGTCGCGATCATCCAGGCGCGGATGACCTCCTCGCGCCTCCCCGGCAAGGTGCTCGAGCCGATCGCGGGCAAGCCGGCCATCCTCTTCATGCACGAGCGCGTCCGCCGCGCCCGGCTGGTCGACGCCATCTGCCTCGCCACCAGCGTCGATCCGAGCGATGACGCGCTCGCTGCGGCCGCGGCCGAGGCGGGGATCGCCGTCCATCGCGGCAGCCTGGACGACGTGCTGGATCGCTTCATCGGTGCCGCGCGGGCCCATGCGGCGGAGATCGTCGTGCGGTTGACGGGCGATTGTCCCTTGATCGATCCGGCGCTGATCGACGCGGTGATCGGCACGCTCGTCGGCGAAGGCTGCGACTATGCGTCGAACATCGATCCGCCCGTCTTCCCCGACGGGCTCGACGTCGAGGTGATGACCGCCGCGGCGCTGGAAAGCGCGGCCGCGGAGGCCGGCCTCGGCTCCGAACGCGAGCATGTGACGCCGTTCATCCGCAACCGTCCCGAACGCTTCCGCGCCGGCCATGTCGGGGCGGCGGTCGATCTGTCGGCCCTGCGCTGGACGGTCGATTATCCGGACGATCTCGCTTTGGTCCGCGCGCTGGCCGAGGGTGTGGAGGGCGATCCCATCCTGGCCGACCGCTTCGATTTCCTGCGCGTGTACGAGCGGCTCGGCGGCGCCCAAGGCTCGCATGCGCGTAACGAGGGCTTGGCCGCCTCGCTCGCCCGCGACGCGGCCGGCCAGAGCGGCTGATCCGGCGACGCACGATGCGCCTCCTCTTCATCGAGAATCGCGAGAAGACCTATTTCTGGGCGGCGATCGCGCGCCGGCTCGCGGCCATGGGCCATGACGTCGCCTGGCTGGTGCAGAACCCACCGTTCGCGCGCGACCTGCCGGGCCGGGTCTACGTCATCCCCTTTCCGGGGCGGCGGGAGTTGGACCACCGTCTGGACCTGGCGGATTTCCCCGCTCTGGCCACCGACCGCGGCCGCCAGCATTTCGAGGCGGGCAGCGCCCATTATGCTTACTATTCGGAGCGGATCGGCGCGATCCTCGACACGGAGAAGCCGGGCCTGGTGATCGGGGAATCCACGCTGTTCCACGAATTGCTCGCCATCGACCTTTGCGAGAAGCGGCACATCCCCTTCACCTATCCGGGCAGCGAGCGTTACCCGCCGGGCCGCTTCTCCATGTATGGCGGCGCGACCCAGAAGCCGCTGATCGAAAGCGGCGAGGCGCTCGACTGGGACAAGGCGGTCGATCTCGCCACCCGCGTGCGCGACCGCCACGTCATTCCGGAATATATGACCCGCGGCGCGCGCCAGTCGACGGTGCTGCCCAGGCTGCGCCGGATCCTGAGCCGGGGACGGGTGATCTTCGGCCGCTGGCGGGGCGAGCATTACAACACGCCGTCCATCCGCCGGAAATATGCCCTCACCCGCATGGCGAAGCGCAATCTCGAGCGGTGGCGCGCCATCGCCGGCGTCCCGGCCGATCCCGCGCGCACCATCCTCTATCCGCTCCAGCAGCAGCCCGAAAATACGATCGACGTCTGGGGGCGGCCGGATTGCGACCAGGTCGATATCCTCCGGCGTATCCTCGCCGCCGCGCCGGCCGACGTGGCGGTGGCGGTGAAGGGCAATCCCCGGCCTTATTACGAGGTGTCGGACGCCCTGCTGGATCTCGCCGAGGCCGAACCGCGGCTGCACATGCTGCCGCTCGACTGGTCGATGGAACAGGCCCTGGCCGGCACGACCGGCGCGGTCACCGTGACCGGTACGGTCGGCTATGAGGCGGTCTGCGGCCGGGGCCGCTGCCTGTCCGTCGCCCATCCCGTGCTCAATGCGGATTTCCCCGACTTCACCGCGCCCTCGATCGAGGCGGCGGTGCTGCGCCTGCTCGACGATCCCGAGGCCGGCCGCGGCTCGCCCGAACTCGGCGCGCGGCTGATGCAGCGGCTGTACCGCCGCTCCTTCCCCGGCCTGATCAACGATCCCATCTCCGACCCGCTGGCCATGGCGCCGGCCAATATCGAGGCGGTCGCCCGCGGGATCGATTCGGCTCTCGCGCGGCTCGAGGCGGGCGAGGTCTAGAGGTCGGCGGCGACCAGGTTGAAGCGCCCGCCCGAGCGGCTGGCCTCGGCGTCGCGATAGGGCCGTTCCGCCCAGGCCGAGGAGACGGTCAGGTCGCGGCGATAGTCGAACACCCGGATGGTCAGGGCGAAGGACGGCCGGTCGCTCTGGTTGAGGTTGCTGCGGTGGACGCAATGCGGGGCGAAGGCGACGAAATCGCCGAGCTCCGCCTCGATCTCGCGGCGCCGATAGCCCTGCAGCTCGCTCTCCGGGATCTCATATTGCAGGTTGAGGTCGCGATTGCCCTGGGTCTCGCGGTCGAAGCCGTAATATTCCGCGAAATACATCCACTTCTCGCGGTGGGATTTCTCGAGCACGCTCATCGTGCCGTTGCCGGCGCGCTTGGCCTCGCCGACCGGAAGCCACAGATTCACGAAGTTGCGCCGCTTCGGATACCAGTTCGCCTCGGCATGCCAGGTGTAGAGCCGGGTCTTGTGCGAGGGGATGTTCATGAAGATCGAGGGGCCGCTCATCACCAGCAGCTCCGGCGGGCAGTCGAGCAAAGCCGCCGAGGCCTCGACGATCGGGTCGGCGGAGACGAGCTTCAGCCCGGCCGGCGTGTTGCGGACCATCACCGCCGCCTCGCTCAGCGCGCCCGCATCGGCCTGGTTGAGCTGCACGACCGCCTGGTTCAGCGCATCCTTGCTGAACGCGCGCGGCAGTTCGAGGCCGAGCTTCAGCGCCTGCATGCGGATGCAGGCGAACAACGCCTCCTCATAGGCGTCGAGCAGGTCGACCGGCAGCAGGCCGTTGAGCTGCGCGCAGCCCAGCTCCTCATATTCTGCGACGGCGTCTTGAATGGCGGACATCAACTCTCGTCCTCGATCTTGCGCAGGGTGACGATCATCTCGCCGCCGCTCCGCGTCTCCTCCATCAGGCCATAAAGCGCGCGCCGCGCGTCGGACAAGCGCAAAAGCCCGTCCATGATGGCCGCTTCCGAGCGCGCCGCCATCGAGGCATGATGGCGCGCGCCATAAGCGAAATCGCCATAGCCCTCGCGGAACAGCAGGGACCGGGCGTCGCGGTCGACCTCCTCGAAACCGGCCGCCTCCCACATGGGCTGCAGCACCGGCGCCGACAGGACGGTGACGTGATGCGGCACATAGGCGACCCAGAAATCGGTCGCGCGCGCATAATCGGAATCGAAATCCGGGGTGGAGAAGACGAACAGGCCGCCGGGCTTCAGCATGTCGCGGACCTTCGCCCAGATCAGCTTCAGCCGCTCGACCCGCAGATGCTCCACCACCTCGAACATGGTGACGAGATCGTAGCTGTCGCGCGGATGCGCGGCGTTGAGGATGTCCATCGAGCGGGCCTCGACGCCGCGTTCCGCGAGTAGGGCCTCGACATGGCGGCAGTCGAAATCGACCGAGCTGCATTGCCAGCCCGGAAAGCGGCGCTTGGCCATCACCGAGAACCAGCCGGCGCCGCCGCCGAGATCGAGGGTGCGCGCGTCCGCGGGCAGCCGGTCGCCGACCTTGTCGAGCGCCATCTCGAAATTCTGGTAATAGGAGACCCGGCGCATCGCCTCGGGCTCGAAATCGGCGGCGGTGACGTCGGTCGTGCCTTCCTTGTCGTACCAGTCGTAAAGCCGGTGCAGCTCGCCCTCCGGCATGACCGGGTTGAGGAAGACCAGGTTGCAGCCGCCGCAATGGTCGTAATAGCGCGCCGCGCGCGGCAGATAGCCGATCCGCGGCTGGCTGTTGCCGGGCCGGACCGCGGTCAGCACGTCGTTGCCGCAATTGGGGCAGGCGGCGTAGCGGTCGAGCGGCACGTCCTCGCCATAAGCGAGCACGAAGCCGGTGCCTTCGGGCGAGGCCAGGAAGTCCAGGATCTCGGCCAGCGGGCGCCGGTGCATGCCGGGATGGCGGCGGACCAGGGCCAGGAAGATCTTGAGGCGCTTCAGCCGGTTGATCTCCAGCTGGACATTCTGCTCGAACTGGCTCTCCCAGAGCAACTGGAAGGGCGCCGCCTCGGCGCCACCCGCCCAGGTCACCGACAGCGGCGCGGTTCCGCCCGCCGCGCCCTCGACGGTCACGGGGCGGCGCTGCGTCGCGCAAATCTCGATCATCTGGCGCAGCAATTGCTCGTCGAAGAGCGGGCGTTCGAGCGCGAGCGTCACCACCACGCCCTCGGCCGGCGCATCCGGCGCCTCCGGCCCGTCCGGCGCGATCGCCGCCTCGTCGCCGAAGAAGGTCCGGAGCCGCTCCGTCAGCAGAGACTCGACCTCGGCCGACACGTCACCCTGATGGTCGCGGATCGGGCCGCGCCGATATCGAAAGCTTGCCTGCATGGCGCCCGCTCCTAAAGGCGGGCAGGACGCGCGTCCAGACGGACGTCGCCCCGCCGGGGCGCCGGGCCCCAAGACGAACTTTCGTTTGCGATCGAAACCCGTTAGAGGGGCCGCGACGGAGGGGCGACACCTCCACCCGGACCGACAGCCAGGAGTTTGTAATGAAGCGGTGCGTACCCTGCGGGCTGCCCGAAACGCACGAAACCATCTCGTTCGACAATGCGGGTGTCTGCAACATCTGCCGCGGCCAGGAATTCCGCAACGAGCAGGTCGACTGGGATGCCCAGAAACTGGCCCTCGACGCGCTCATCGAAGAGCATCGCGGCAAATATGATTATGACTGCATCATCCCCTTCTCCGGGGGCAAGGACAGCACCTGGGCGCTCTATTATCTGGTGAAGGAATATGGCGTGAAGCCGCTGGTCGTGCGCTTCGACCATGGCTTCATGCGGCCCAATCTGGAAGACAATGTCATCCGCACGACGCGCGAGCTCGGCGTCGACATCCTCTCCTTCCGCCCGAACTGGAAGGTCGTCCAGAAACTGATGCTGCAGAGCTTCCTCGAAAAGGGCGATTTCTGCTGGCATTGCCACACCGGCATCTTCAGCTATCCGATGTGGACCGCGCTGGAGAAGAAGGTCCCGCTCATCTTCTGGGGCGAGCCCTCGGCCGAATATACCGCCTATTTCAGCTACGATCAGCCGGAGGAGGTGGACGAGAAGCGCTTCAACCGCTTCGTCAATCTCGGTATCAGCGCCGACGACATGTTCATCCGCCTCGGCGGCAATGTCGATCCGCGGGATCTCAAGCCCTATACCTATCCGCCGCTGAAGGACCTGCGCGCGCTCAACTATCGCTCGGTCTGCCTCGGCTCCTACGTGAAGTGGGACGTCAAGAAGCAGTCGGCGATCATCGAGAAGGAGCTCGGCTGGAAGGGCGACGAGGTGGAGAATGTGCCGCCGCAATATCGCTACGAGAAGATCGAATGCTACATGCAGGGCGTCCGCGACTATATCAAATATATCAAGCGCGGCTATTCGCGGCCCTCGCACCTCGTCGCGATCGACATCCGCAACGGCCGGATGACGCGCAACGAGGGCCAGCATCTGATCGAGGAATATGAGGGCAAGCGCCCGCCGAGCCTCGACATCTTCCTCGACTTCATCGGCATGAACGAGGCGGAGTTCATGGAGGTGGCGATGAGCCACCAGGTCTCGCCCTACGTCCACGAACCGGAGAAGACCGAGCCCGGCAAGCGCACCCATGATTTCGACCAGTGGATCCGGCACGGCGCGATGTCGCGCGAGGCGTCGCAGGAGATCTTGAAGCGCTGGCGCGACCAGCAGATGCAGATGGACGCGCAGGGGGGATGAACCTGCGCGACCGTCACGTCGGGATCGTCGACTATAAGGCGGGCAATGTCAGGTCGATCGAGAATGCGATCGAGCATCTCGGCGCGCGCATCGGCAACATCCGCGCGCCTGAGGATATCGAGGGCTTCACCCACATCGTCCTGCCCGGCGTCGGCGCCTTCGGCCATTGCACGGAGAAACTGCGCGCGACGGGCCTGATCCCGAGTCTGGTCGAGGCGGTCTGCGCCGGCGGCAAGCCTTTGCTGGGCATCTGCGTCGGCATGCAATTGCTCGCCGATTTCGGCGAGGAGCTGGGCGGCCATGAAGGGCTGGGCTGGATCGGCGGCCAGGTGCGCGCGCTGACCGCGTCGCCCGGCGTGCGCGTTCCCCATGTCGGCTGGAACGAGGTGACGTTCCAGGAAGAGTTTGGCGATTTCCGCGTCGGCGACCGCGCCGATTTCTACTTCGATCACAGCTTCGCCTATCACGATCCGCGCGACGGGCGGGTGATCGGCAGCTGCGACCATGGCGGCCGCTTCGCCGCCATCGTCGGGCGCGGCTCGATCACCGCCTGCCAGTTCCATCCGGAAAAGAGCCAAACCGCCGGCCTGCGCTTCGTCTCCAATTTCCTGCGGACGGAGCCGTCATGCTGAAGCGGCGGCTGATCCCGAAGCTGCTGATCAAGCACCGCCAGATCGGGCCGGTGGTCCGGCCGGTGCTGGTGACGACGCAGCGCTACGATCAGGTGCGCGAGGTCGGCGATCCGGTCTCGCAGGCGAAGATCTACGAATCCAACCTGGCCGACGAGCTGATCGTGCTGAACATCGACGGCGAGCCGATCGCCGGCGACACGATGATGCTGAGCGTGATCGAACGGCTCGCCTCGGAAACCTTCATGCCGCTCGCGGTCGGCGGCGGCGTGCGCGGCGTCGACGATTTCGGGCTGCTGCTCGAACATGGCGCGGACAAGGTCACGGTCAACCGCATGGCCGTGGAGCGGCCCGATCTGATCGGCACCGCGGCCGCCCGCTACGGCGCGCAATGCGTGGTGGTCTCGATCGACTATCGCCGGCGGGACGGCGGCGCGCCCGAAGTGTTCATCGATCATGCCGCGACGCCCACCGGGCTGGACGTGCTCGCCTTCGCGCGGCGGGTCGCCGAGCTCGGCGCGGGGGAGATATTGCTCACCGCCGCGGACCGCGACGGCACCGGCACCGGCATCGACATCGAGACGTTGCGCGCGGTCACCGACGCGGTCCGGATCCCGGTCATCGCCTCGGGCGGCTGCGGCCTCGCCGCCCATTTCACCGAGGCGCTGGCGGAGGGGCGGGCCGAAGGCGTCGCGGCGGGCACCTTCTTCTGCTTCCGCGACCAAAATCCGATGCAGGCGCGCGCCCATGTCCGCACCGCCGGCATTCCGATCCGGTCCGAAACCTGATGCGGCTGGAGGCCACGCCCGACTGGTCGAACGAGACCGTGCGGCTGTTCCTGCTGACGCCGGACGCGGTCAGCGACGCCTATGTCGGCTGGCTCGCCGATCCGATGGTGAACCGCTATCTGGAGAGCCGCTTCAGCCCGCAGCCGCGCGAAGTGGTCGAGGCCTTCGTCGCCGACATGCTGGCGAGCGAGGCCAACCTGCTGCTCGGTATCCACAGCCATGCGCTCGACGCCCATGTCGGCAATATCAAGCTCGGCCCGATCGACCGTCGGCACGGGCTCGGCGAGATCGGCATCATGATCGGCGAGGAGGCGGCTTGGGGGCGGGGCATCGGCAGCGCCGCGCTTCGGGCGCTGGAGGCGATCGCCTTGTCGATCGGCGTGCGTCGGCTCACCGCCGGCTGCTATGCGTCCAATGTCGGCAGCCGGCGCGCATTCGAAAAAGTGGGGTTCGCCGTCGAGGGACGCCGCAACGGGCATTATCTGCTCGACGGGCGGCCGGAGGACGGCATCCTGCTCGGCAAGATCATCGCGGAAGTGGAGTGACATGAGGAGTTTCGACGAATCCGAGCGCCAGCTCGAGCGGGCCGAAAAGGTCATCCCGCTGGGCAGCCAGACGTTCAGCAAGAGCCGGACGCAATATCCGCGCGGCGTCTCGCCTCTGTTCATCCAGCGGGCCAAGGGCGCGCATGTCTGGGACGTGGACGGCAACGAATATGCGGATTTCGTCAGCAGCCTGCTGTCCATCACGCTCGGCTATAGCGATCCCGACGTCACCGAGGCGGTCCGCGCCCAGCTCGACGACGGGGTGATCTACTCGCTCCCGCATCCGCTGGAGACCGAGGTCGCCGAGCTGATCGTCGAGATGGTGCCCTGCGCCGAGCAGGTCCGCTTCGGCAAGAACGGCTCGGACGCCACCGCCGGCGCGATCCGGCTGGCCCGCGCCTATACCGGCCGCGACCATGTCTGCGTCTCCGGCTATCATGGCTGGCAGGACTGGTATATCGGCTCGACCGCCCGCCACCGCGGCGTGCCGCAGGCGACGCGGGACCTCACCCACAATTTCCCCTATAACGATCTCGAGGCGCTGGAGCGGCTGTTCGCCGCGCATCCGGGCGGGATCGCCGCCGTGATCATCGAGCCGATGAACACCGATTGGCCGAAGCCCGGCTTCCTCGAAGGCGTGCAGGCCATCTGCCGGCGCGAGGGCGCGGTTCTGGTGTTCGACGAGACCATCACCGGCTTCCGCTACGCGCCCGGCGGCGCCCAGGCCCTATTCGGGGTCACGCCCGATCTCGCCACCTTCGGCAAGGGCCTGGCCAACGGCTATCCCGTCTCCGCCGTCGCCGGTCGCCGCGACATCATGAAGCTGATGGAGGAGGTGTTCTTCTCCTTCACCTTCGGCGGCGAGATGCTCTCGCTGACCGCGGCCAAGGCGACCCTGCTCAAGCTGAAGCGCGAGCCGGTGACCGAGCGGCTCGCGGCGATGGGCCAGCGCCTGCTCGACCGCGTGCCCGAGCTCGTCGCCGAGAACGGCCTGGCGGATGTGCTCGCGATCAAGGGCCATCCGAGCTGGACCTTCCTGACCATCGCCGACGCCGACGGCGCGGGCGGCTTCAAGATCAAGACCTTGCTCATGCAGGAGCTGCACCAGCGCGGCTTCCTGAGCTTCGGCACGCACAACCTGAACTATGCGCATAGCGATGCCGACATCGAGGGGCTGCTCGCCGCTTATGGCGAGATCTTCCCGCAGATCGCGGCGGGGCTGCGGGACGGCAATCTGGAGACGATGATCCGCGGCGAAACCCTGGTGCCGCTGTTCCGGGTGCGCTGACCCGCCATGCGGGTCGCGATCCGAGCCGACGCCTCCGTCCGGATCGGGATCGGCCATGTCCGGCGCTGCGCGGTGATCGCGGAGGCGCTCGCCGCGCGGGGTGACGAGGTGGTCTTCGTCGCCCGCCGGCTGGGCGTCGCGGTGGCGCCGATGGTGGCCGGGTTCGACCTGGTCGACCTGCCCGCGCCGGCCGGAGACTATGCGCCGGCCCCGGGCCTGCCCGCGCACGCGGCCTGGGCGGCAATCTCCTGGGAGGAAGATGCGGCGCAGACCGTCGCCGCCTGGCGGGGGCCGCCGCCGGACGTGGTCGTCGTCGATCATTATGCCTTCGACCGGCGCTGGCACGAGACCGTGCGGGACGCCTTCGGCTGCCGGATCGTGGCGGTGGACGATCTCGGCGACCGGCCGCTCGATGCCGCACTGATCGTCGATCACAATCACGCGGCGGACTATGTGGCGAAGCACGCCGTCTCGGCCCCCTACGCGCCGCGCATCCTCGGCGGGCCATATTACGCCCTGCTGTCGGCCGCCTATCGCGACCGGCCTGATTTCATGGTCCGGGACGAGGTGGCCGGCGTCGGCATCTTCCTCGGCGGCTCCGACGTCGACAATGCCACCGCGACCGCCTGGCAGGCGGTACGCGCGGCTCTGGGTCCCGATCTGCCCGTCGAGATCGTCTCGACCTCCGCCAATCCGCATCTGCCCGATCTCCGGCGTCGCGCGGAGGCGGATCCCGCGGCGCGGCTGACCCTCGATTTGCCGGACCTCGCCGGCTTCTTCGCCGCGCACGATCTGCAGGTGGGGGCGGGGGGCGGCGCGGTCTGGGAGCGCTGCTGCATCGGCGCCCCGAGCGTCGCGCTCGCCTTCGCGGACAATCATATCCCGGTGCTCGCGCCCCTCGACAAGCTGGGCGTGCTGTGCTTTTCGCCCGGCGGACGCACCGATCCGGCGCGGCTCGGCGCCGACATCGCGGCGCTGGCCGCGGATGCCGGGCGGCGGCGCGCCATGTCGGCGGCGGCGCGCGCGCTGGTGGACGGCGCCGGGGCCGGCCGCGTTGGAGACGCCATTCATGCCCTTTAGGGTCGAGATCCTCTGCTCCGACCGGACCCACCCGGTCTATCCGTGGCTGGAGCGCTGGCGGGACGCGCGCGCGGGCGACGCACAGATCCTGCTCCGCGACCGCGCGGCGGAGCTCGGCGAAGGCGATATCCTCTTCCTGATCGCCTGCCAGGAGATTGTCGGCCCCGCCTTGCGCGCGCGTTTCCGCCACACATTGGTCATCCATGAATCCGCTCTGCCCAAAGGACGCGGCTGGTCGCCCTTGGTCTGGCAGCTATTGGAGGGGAACAACCGGATCCCGGTCACCCTGCTGGAGGCGGAGGACAAGGTGGATTCGGGGCGGATCTGGCATCAGCTGACCGTCGACTTCGACGGCACCGAGCTGGCGGCGGAAATCAACGCCCGCATCTCGGCGGCGAAGATCGAGCTGATGGACTGGGCGCTCGCCCATGCAGGCGACGTCCAGCCGCGCGACCAGACGGGCGAGCCCTCCTACTACCGCAAGCGCACGCCCGCCGACAGCGAGCTCGCCGCCGACGCGACCTTCGCCGAGAGCTTCGCTTTGCTTCGCGTCGCCGACGAGGAGCGCTATCCTGCCTTCGTCAGGCTGGGCGGCAAGCGTTACCGGGTGCGGCTCGATCCGCTACCGGACGAAGGATGAGAGCGATGGCCAGCGAGCAGAGGTTCGTCGTCGCGACGCCCCACGACCGCTTCGACCCGGTCGAGCAAAGGCTGCGCGCGGCGGGGCTGGACCTGGTCCGGGTGCGCGATCCCGAGGCGCTGACCGCCGCGGCGCTGGCCGGCATCGCGCCGCGCTACGTCTTCTTCCCGCACTGGTCCTGGAAGATCCCGGGCGAGGTCTACGAACGCTTCGAATGCATCATCTTCCACATGACCGACGTGCCCTATGGCCGCGGCGGCAGCCCGCTGCAGAATCTGATCGTGCGCGGCCATGACGCCACGATGATGACCGCCTTGCGCTGCGTCGCGGAGATGGATGCCGGCCCGGTCTATCTGAAGCGGCCGCTGACGCTGGCCGGGACCGCCGAGGACATTCTGCGCCGCGCCGGCGAGCTGATCGGCGACATGATCGTCGAGCTCGCGCGGACCCATCCCGAGCCCCGGGAGCAGGAAGGCGAGGTGACCGCGTTCAAGCGGCGCAAGCCCGCGGACGGCGCGCTCGGGGGCGCGGCGAGCCTGAAAGAGGCCTATGACCTGATCCGGATGCTCGACGCGGACGGCTATCCGCGCGCCTTCGCCGAGATCGGGCCGTTCCGGCTGGAATTCGACCGGGCCGACCTGCAAGCCGGCGCGCTCGAGGCGCGGGTCAGGATCAGCCCGAGGGAGAAGGAAGCATGAACACAGCTCTGGTCGTCGCCGCGCATCCCGACGACGAGGTGCTGGGCTGCGGCGGCACCATCGCCCGCTTGGCCGACGAAGGCTGGGCCGTCCACATCCTGATCCTCTCCGAGGGCGCGACCAGCCGCGACGACGTCCGCGACCGCGACGCGCGCGCCGGCGAGCTGTCGGTGCTGGCGAAATGCGCCCAAGCGGCGGCGGACCGGCTGGGGGCGGCGAGCCTCCACCTGGAGGATTTCCCCGACAACCGCATGGACGGCTGCGACCTGCTCGACATCGTCAAGCGGATCGAGGCGGCGATCGACCGGACCGGCGCCGCGCGCCTGCTCACGCACAGCGCCAGCGACGTCAATGTCGATCATCGCATGATCCACGACGCCGCGATCGCGGCGACCCGGCCCAAGCCCGGCGCCCCCGTCCGCGAGCTGTGGTTCTTCGAGGTGCCGTCGAGCACCGAGTGGCGCCCGCCCACCTCGCTTTCGCCCTTCTCGCCCACTTTGTTTGTGGATATAACCACTTCACTGGACCGGAAACTGGCTGCTCTGGACGATTATGCGCCTGAAATGGCCGCCTTTCCGCATCCACGCTCGGTCGAGGCCGTGCGCCATCTCGCGGGATGGCGCGGCGCGACCGTCGGCGCCCGGGCGGCCGAGGCTTTCGAGGTCGGCCGGATCATCATCTAAGGCAAAGGCAGAGGTTCTGGAACATGGTTGAGATTGCGGGCCGCGCGATCGGCAAAGGCGAGCGCCCCTATCTGATCGCCGAAATGTCGGGCAATCACAACCAGTCGCTGGAGCGCGCGCTGGAGATCGTCGACGCGGCGGCGGACAGCGGCGCGGACGCGATCAAGCTGCAGACCTATACCGCCGAGACGATGACGCTGAACCTCAGCACGCGGGACTTCGTCATCGACGATCCGGCCAGCCTCTGGAACGGCCGCCAGCTCTACGAGCTGTACGAGGAGGCGCACACGCCCTGGGCGTGGCACAAGCCGCTGATGGAGCATGCCAGGGCGCGCGGCCTGCACTGCTTCTCGACGCCGTTCGATTTCACCGCGGTCGACTTCCTCGAGGAGCTGGACGTCCCGGTCTACAAGATCGCCTCGTTCGAAAATGCCGATCTGCCCCTGATCGAGCGGGTCGCGGCGACCGGCAAGCCGATCATCATCTCCAACGGCATGGCGACGATCGCCGAGATCGGCGACGCGGTGGCCGCGGCGCGGCGCGGCGGCGCGCGCGACATCATCCTGCTCAAATGCACCAGCACCTATCCGGCGACCCCGGAGAACAGCAATCTCGCCACCATCCCGAACCTCGCCGCGACCTTCGGCTGCGAGGTCGGCCTGTCCGATCACACCATGGGTTGCGGCGTCGCCGTCGCCTCGGTCGCGCTCGGCGCCTGCGTCATCGAGAAGCATTTCACCCTGCGCCGCGCCGACGGCGGCGTAGACAGCGCCTTCTCGATGGAGCCGGCCGAATTCCGCATGATGCGCGAGGAATGCGATCGCGCCTGGCAGTCGATCGGCGCCATCACCTATGGCGGCACCAGCGCGGAGGAGGGTTCGCGCATCTTCCGCCGCTCGCTCTACATCGCGAAGGACGTCAAGGCGGGCGACGTGCTCACCGGCGAGAATCTGCGCGCGGTCCGCCCGGGCTTCGGCCTGCCGCCCAAATTCCTCAACAATCTCCTCGGCAAGAGGGTGGCGCGCGATCTCGCCGCCGGCACCCCGGCCGATTGGTCGATGTTCCTCGGGAACGACTGATGCTCTGGAGCCCCGCGCGGGTCGCCCTTGCCGGAATCGTCGTGTGGCTGGTGATGTGGCTCATCGCGCCGCTCAGGGAGATGATGGCGCTCAACGGCGACGCGATGCTGTTCATCGGCGCCTGCTACCTGGCCTTTGGCGTCGGCATCGTCGTGGAAAGCATACTCCGCAACCAGCGCCGCCCGGCCCCGCGGACGCTCGAGCGCGGCCCGCTCGACGGCCGCCTGTTCGCGATCACCATGGTGCTCGGCCTGATCGGCATGGGCGCGCGTTATTATGACCGCGCCTTCGTGCGCGGCATCAACTATTCGCTCGATTCCGCCGAGGTGCGGTCGGCGCTGGAAAGCGCGGCGGTGAGCGGCTGGGGCATGGTCGGCGCGATCCTGATGCCCTTCTGCCTGATCCCGCTCATCCTGATGCTCTCCTCCAACAGCATGCGCTCCCGGCTGTCGCTGACCTTGCTCGCCTTGGTGCTGTTCATCATGCCGACGCTGGAGAATCTCGCGCAGCTGTCGCGGTCGATCATGTTCCTGTCGGCGGCGATCGCGATCGCGGCGGTGGCCTGCCTGCGCTTCGCCGGCAATCCGTTCCGGAAGAAGATCGTCCTGCCCGGCCTGGCGGCGGGCGTCGGCCTGCTGTTCTTCAGCACCCTGGTCTTCGAGACCCGGCTCAACGACTATAAGCGCGAATTGTACGAGAGCGTGATCCACTCGGTCTATGCCGAGAATATCGCGCCGAACGACACCGCGCTCGCCGCGCTCATCTCGGGCTCGCCGGTGGAATCCTCCATCTACGGCGCGATCCTTCCGAACAGCCTCTATTATCTGTCGGGCATGTACGAATTCACCCTGCTCTGGGAGCGCCAGGACGTGCAGGAGCATGCCTATGGCGCCTACATGTTCTATCCGGTCCTGAGGGGGTTCTATGCGATCGCCGGGCTGGATGCGGAGAATATCATCGACGAGCCCGCTCTGGTCTACCGCCTTGGCGTCACCAACACCTTCTTCGGCCCGCTCTGGATCGACTTCGGCTTCTTCTCGCTGCTGGTGATGGCCGCGTTCGGCTTCGCGATGGGGCGGCTGAGCTACATCATCCGGAACGGCGCCTTCGGCTGGCTTCCGCTCTATCTCACCCTGATCTCGATCATCTTCTACATGCCCGTGGTGAACTTCATCAACAACGGCTTCGGATTGTTCTTCATCTCGGCCTTCGTCTTCTACGGCCTGTTCATCGGCCGGCGGGCCAGGCGCGCCGTGGCCAGGGAGGCCGCCGCCGTGGCGGCCGGCTGACCGCCCGGCCTATTCGCTGGCCCCCGGCTGCACGACATAGCCATAAGCCGCGCCGCGCCCATTCGGGTCGGCGCCCCGGTAGCGCGTGATCGAGCCGCGCGGCGCCGCGTTGAACACCGAGCCGCCGATCTCGACGTCGCGGACATTGGCGTGATTGGCGAAGTCGAACGCGACCACCGATCCGGGCAGGTCCTGCCGGAAGAAGCTCTGGCGAAGCTGGATGGCGCGGACGGCGGCATGCGCGTCGCCGCTGCCGATCTCGACGGCGACGGGCGGGAACGGGCGCTGGCCGCCGGAGCGGTTGCTGAAGATGAAGCGGTTGTTGAGGAAGGAGCTCGCCGACAGGTAGCGCGCCCCGACATGCGCGGTCAGGTTCGTGTCGAATTCGCAGCCCTCGACGAACTGCTGGGAGGAGCCGGTGAGGTTGCCGTCGAAATAGAGACCGTAGCCGCTGCGGCCGGGCGCCTCGTGCTCGGAGCGCCAGCCGCACAGGAAGAAGGTGCTCTTGGTGAAGCTCTGGCCGCCGCTGCGGACGAGCGCGCCGCCTTTGCCGCACATCGAGAAGATGCACCGGTCCCACGACCAGGCCGGCGCGCCTTGGACGTCGCTGAGATCGATGAACCCCCAGCCGCCCAGCCGTTCGAGCCAGACTCCCCGGACGAACAGGGTCGAGGAGGTGAAGTCCGGATTGGCATTGGTTCGCAGGTCCACGACGGCGCGGATGCCGTCGCCGCCCAGGCCGGTGAAATGGCAATTGTGGATTTCCCCGTAATACCAGCCGAGCACCTCGATCCCGTGCTGGTCGGGGCGCTCGAAATTGCCCTGGATGGACAGATCGAAGATGCCGCCGCCCCAGAAGAAACTCGTATTGACCGGCGGCGTCGCGCGGACGCCGCGCACGCGCAGCAGGGGGCCGGCGGCGGCATGGACCAGCACGGTCGAATGGGGAGCGTCGCCCCTGAAGGTCAGCCCGGGCGCGCGCGCATTCTGCCGATTCTCCCAGACCAGGGTCCGCTCGATCCGGTAGCGGCCGGACGGGATGTAGATCGTCCCCCCGTTGGGCGCGAGTTCGGCGATGCCGCGCTGGAAGGCGCCGGACGAATCCCTGCGGCCGGTCGGGTCCGCGCCGGCCTCGACGACGTTGAAGATCCGGCCCGCGATCGGCGCGGCCGCCGGCGCCGCCTGTTGCGCGAAGGCGGCGGTAGCGCCACCGGTGGCGACCGCGCCGGCGCCGAGCTGTCCGAGCAGGGCACGGCGCGAAAAGGGCTGCATGGTCATGACGTCCTCCGTGGGCGATTGTCGCAAGAATTCCCGGGGCCTATACTTTCGCTGGCCCTCAACGGGCAGATTATCCTAGGGACCCAGTCCCAAGGCCAGCCGGCGCGCGGATCGGAAAGACAAGGCGATATGATTGGGAGGCGAATGGGGACGAGGGCGATCCCGGCGGCGATGGCGCGGGCCCCGCGCGGCGCGTCTCGTCGATGGACGGTGCGGGCATGAGGGTCCGCGCGACGCTTCGCCGCCTTCAGGATCCGCGCTGGCGGCGTTTCTATTTCCAGCGGCGCTTCATGAATCCGCGCCTGCGGGCCTGGGTCGCCGACCGGATCGCCCGCACGCGCCGCACGCCGCCGCCGTCCGATCTCCCGGCAGCCGCCATGGCCGCCGAACTGAAGGAGATCGGCCAGCTCAATCTCGGCTATCTGCTGACTCCCGCGCAATGCGCGGAGGTGCGCGATTTCTTCGCCGCCAGGCCCGCGGAAGACCAATATCATCCGGAGCGCCCGGCCTTCGATCCGCTCGGGCCGGACCGCGATCCCAATTGCCATGTCGCCAACCACCGGGACGAGGACATCATCGCCGCGCCCTATCTGATGGAGCTGGCCAACGATCCGCGCGTCGTGGAGGTGCTTCATCAATATTTCGGCTGCCGGCCGCTCATCTCCTATCTCGGCGTCTGGTGGAGCTACCCGACTCCGCTCGCGCCGCAGCAGGCGGAGAATTTCCATCGCGACGTCGACGACTGGCGCTTCATCAAGCTGTTCGTCTACCTCACCGACGTCGGCCCCGACAGCGGCCCGCACGTCTACGTCAAGGCCAGCGCCGACGCGCGGGCCGCGTTGCGGATCAGGCGCTACGGGGATGACGAGGTCGCGGACATGTTCGGCCGCCAGGCGATCACCGCGCAGATTTCCAGGGCCGGCACCGCTTTCCTCGAGAATACGTTCGGCGTGCACAAGGGGCAGCAGCCCAGCGGTGGCACGCGCCTCATCTTCCAGGTGGTCTATTCGCTTTCGCCCCTCCCTTATGGCCCGGTAGCGCCGGTCGGCCGGTTCGCCGAGCGGCTGTACGGGACAGGAGCGAATGCGGAGATGAATCGTATCTATCTGGCGTGATGGCCAGCCTCGCCAACGAGACCCTTGCCGCGCTCTCCTTCAGAAGGTTGCTCTATGTCCGGCCCCGCCAAACCGTCCCGCCGTTCCCCCTTCCGCTGGTTTCGCGACGTCAACGTCGCGGCGTCATGGGCGACGACGCCGCACGCCCTTTGGGAAACGCGCGGCTTCGCCATCTATGACTGGGTGGCGCGCGGCCTGCTCGGAGAAGCCGGGGTCAATCGCGTCGCCGATGTCGGCGGCGGCAGGACTTGGTATTTCGGAGAGGGCTATCGGGACTCCAATCCCGATTTCCATCTGATCGGCATCGACGTCGATCCGGCCGAACTGGCGCTCAATCCGATGCTGGACGAGGCGATCGCGACCGACATTTGCGAGTCCCTCCAGGTCGAGGACGGCTCGCTCGATCTCGTCCTGTGCCGCGCCACGGTCGAGCATCTGCACGACACGGGCGCGTTCATGGCGAATGTCCACCGCGCGCTGCGGCCCGGCGGCAAGGCCGCCTTCGTCTTCGCCGGCAAATGGGCGCCGCCGATGATCATGAACCGGATCGTCGGCCATGGCTGGGCCAACAAGCTGCTGCGCAGGCTGGTGCCGGGCACCGAGGGTTATGGCGGCTTTCGCGCCCATTACGATCTCTGCACGGACGGCGCCTTCAGGCGGAAGGCGGAGGCGCTCGGCTTCGCCGTCGAATATCGCTACGCCTCTTATTATTCGAGTTCCTATTTCCAGTTCTTCCTGCCCGTCCACGTGCTGAGCATCGCGGGAGACTATCTGAGGCAGATCCTGTCGATCCGCGCCCTGGCCTCGATGAACCTGTTCGTGCTGAGGAAAGAATGATCGCCAGGCTGCCTGCCCGCGGCCTGGCGCTGGCCCGCAAGGTCAGGCGCGATCACCTGTTCTTCATCGCCAATTTCGGCCTCGCCAAGGCCACTGTCTATCTGGCGCCGCTGGCGCTGGCCGCGGTGGCGAGCGAGCGGCTCTACGGCGGGGTCGAGCTGGCGCTGGCGATCGGGCTGCAATTATGGGCCTTCCTGCTCGGGGCGCCGCTGAACGGCATCAATCACGCCTATCTCGTGCAGAAAATGCGCGACGTGGCCGATCTGCTCTTCTTCGTCGCCTTCGCCGCCGCCTTGGCGCTGCTCGCGGTCGCGGCGGGCCTCTGGCTCGCCGGCCTAAGCGGGGTCGCCTTGCTGATCCCGGTGGCGATGTCGGCCGTGGTCGTGCAGAGCGTCAGCTCGGTCTGGACCCGGATGCGGGGGCAGCGCAACTGGACGGCCTGGACGGACGGCGCCTCGCTCGTGATCACCGGCGCGGTGGTGCTCGCGACGGTGGCGCTGTCGGGGCCGGACGACATGGGCGTCGCGATCCTGATCTTCGCGCTGGTCGCGGCGCTCCTCGCGCTCGTCAGCGGCCAGGCCTTCCTCCGCAGCCGCTCGCCGCACATGCTCCGGCGGCTGGGCCATGTCTCCATGGTCGGCATGCCGATGATGGTGGCGACGGCCTTCGCGATGTGGCTGGGCGTCGGCGGGCGCCTGTTCGTCGGCGCGCTGAGCCATGCCGATCTTGCGGCCTATTCGCTGGCCTTCCGGGTCGGGGGGCTGGCGCTGGGCGTCCAGCAGCTCGTCCAGACCTTCGCCTTCCCGCGCCTCTACGCGGCCCGCACGCGCGAGGGCGACCGATTGTTCGGCTATTCGTTCGCGGCGACCCTCGCCGTCTCGGCCGGGATCGCGCTTGCCGGGCCGTTCGTCGTCGACCTGTTCGATTTCGCGGCGCTCGACGCCCGGGGACGGGAGATCTACCGCGCTTTGCTCCCGCTCTGCGTGATCCAGATCTTCTTCTGGATCGGCTTCGCGATGCTGCAGATGCGCATCAACCGCGTCCGCGCCGCCAAGGCCTCGATCCTGCCGACGCTGTTCGTCACCGTGGCCGGCATCGTCCTGATCCTGCTCGCCGCCCGCTTCATCTCCGCCGACGTGCGCTTCATCGGCTGGCTGGTGGCCGCGCATTCGGCCGCCTATTTCGGCCTCGCCTGGGGGCTGCTGGCCCGGCGCGGGCTGCCGCATCCGCGCATCGGCCTGGTCGGGCTCGGGGGCGGCCTCCTCCTGGCGGCGATCGCCGCTTTGAGTCCCCACTAAAAGATCAGGAAGTCGCCGGCGGTAAGGGACAGGCCCAAGGACAAAGTGGCGAACTGCACCGCCGCGCCCGCGCCATTGCCGTCCGCATCGTAGAAGAGCGCGCCGTTGGCGGCATTGTAGACGATCCGGTCGCCGGCATCCTGCGCCGCATTGCCGATGACGAACGCGTCGGCCGACAGGGCGCCCGCGGAGAGGGTCTGGAAGATCGCCGCGGCCAGAGCGAGCTTGTCCGTGCCGACCGCGAAATCGGCGACGAGGTCGACGCTGTCGCTGGCGAGAGCGGTATCGAACCTGAACTGGTCGCTGCCGGCGCCGCCATAGAGAATGTCGTTGCCGGCGCCGCCGGACAGCGTGTCGTCGCCGCCCTTGCCGTCGAGCAGGTCGTTGCCGGCGCCGCCGCTCAGCGCATTGGCGCCGGCATTGCCGAAGATCGTGTTGGCGAGCTCGTTGCCGGTCAGGTTGAGCGCCGCCGTCCCGTTATTGTCGGTCGTCGACATGGTCTCCACCGACAGGCCGGTGGCGAGCGTGTAGCTGACGCTCGCATAGATGCGGTCGGTGCCCTGGCCGGCCAGCTCCATCAACAGGTCGGTGGCGCTGTCGATGACATATTGGTCGTCGCCGAGGCCGCCTTCCAGATAATTGGTCCCGGCGCCGCCGTAGAGCAGGTCGTTGCCCTCGCGGCCGTAGAGGATGTCGTCGTTCGCGCCGCCGTAGAGCGTGTCATTGCCTTCCCTGCCGTCCAGGACGTCGTTGCCGCCGCCGCCGTTCAGGACGTTGGTGCCGGCATTGCCCGTGATCGTGTTGGCGAGTTCGTTGCCGGTCAGGTTGATCGCGTCCGTGCCGATATGGAGGGTGGTGGAGAGCGTCTCCACCGAGAGGCCGGACGCCAAGGCGAAGCTCACCGCCGCATAGACCCGGTCATTGCCCTGGCCGGCCAGCTCCATCACCGTGTCGGTCGAGCTTTCGACGACATATTCGTCGTCGCCGATGCCGCCGTCCAGATAATTGGTGCCCGTGCCGCCGAAGAGCAGGTCGTTGCCCTCGCGGCCGTAGAGGATGTCGTTATGGGCGCCGCCGCGGAGCGTGTCGTTGCCCTCCTTGCCGTCGAGCAGATCGTTGCCGTCGTCGCCGTCCAGGATGTTGCTGCCGGCATTGCCGAAGACGGTGTTGGCGAGCGCGTTGCCGGCGAGGTTGATCGAGGCCGTGCCGGCGTTGAGGTTGGTCGACAGCGTCTCCACCGACATGCCGGCCAGCAAGGCGTAGCTCGCGCTCGCATAGATGCGGTCATTGCCCTCGCCCGCATGCTCAACGACAACATCCGAGCTACTGTCGACTATATACTGGTCGTCCCCACCCCCCCCCTCCATCTGGTTGGTCCCGGCGCGGCCGTAGAGTGTGTCGTTGCCGGCACCGCCGTAAAGGGCGTCGTCGTTCGCCCCGCCGTCGAGCGTGTCGTTGCCGTCCCGGCCCTCGAGAATGTCGCTGCCGTCGCCGCCGCTGAGCAGATTGGCGCCGGCATTGCCGATGATCGTGTTGGCGAGCTCGTTTCCAATCAGGTTGATCGCGGCCGTCCCGGCATCGTCATTGGTGGACAGGGTCTCCACCGACAGGCCCGCCGCCAGGGTGTAGCTCAGGCTCGCGAGGATCCGGTCGCTGCCTTGGCCGGCCGTTTCGACGACGCTGTCCGTGGCGCTTTCGAGATAATAGAAATCGTCGCCGGCGCCGCCCTCGAAATGGTTGGTGCCGGTGCCGCCGTGGAGGTGGTCATTCGCCTCGCCCCCATAGAGGATGTCGTCATTCGCGCCGCCGCGCAGCGTGTCGTCGCCGTCCTTGCCCTCCAGCACGTCATTGCCGGCGCCGCCGTCCAGGAGGTTGGCGGCGGCATTGCCGATGATCGTGTTGGCGAGCTCGTTGCCGATCAGGTCGATCGCGCCGCCGCCCTCGTTGAGAATGGTCGACAGGGTCTCCACCGAGACGCCGGCCGCGAGGGCGTAGCTCACCGACGCGTAGACGCGGTCATTGCCCTCCCCGGCATGTTCGACGACGAGATCGGCGCCGTTGTCGACGACATAGTGATCGTCGCCGGCGCCGCCCTCCAGATAATTGGTCCCGCCGCGGCCGTAGAGCGTGTCGTTGCCGGCGCCGCCGTAGAGGATGTCGTCGTCGGCGCCGCCGTCGAGCGTGTCGGCGTCGTCCTTGCCCTCGAGCACGTCGTTGCCGCCGCCGCCGGTCAGCGCATTGGCGCCCGCATTGCCGAGCAGGGTGTTGGCGAGCTCGTTGCCGGTCAGGTCGATGGCGGTCGTGCCGGCATCGAAGCCGGTCGACAGCGTTTCCACCGACAGCCCCGCCGCCAGCGCGTAGCTGAAATTCACATAGATGCGGTCATTGCCTTCGCCGGCCTCTTCGATGACCATGTCGGCGGCGCTCTCGACGACATATTGGTCGTCGCCGCTGCCCCCGGCCATCAGGTTGCTGCCCGCGCGGCCGTAGAGCGTGTCGTTGCCGGCGCCGCCAAGGAGCATGTCGTCGTCCGCGCCGCCATCGAGCGTGTCGTTGCCGTCCCCGCCCTCCAGCAGATCCTCGCCGCCGCCACCGTTCAATATGTTGGCGCCGGCATTGCCGATGATATTGTTGGCGAGCTCGTTACCGATCAGGTCGATGACGACGGTGCCGGCATCGTCCTGGGTCGACAGCGTCTCCACCGAGAGGCCGACCGCCAGCGTGTAGCTGAAGCTGACATAGACCCGGTCATTGCCCTGGTCGGCCAGCTCCACCACCGTGTCGGTGGCGCTGTCGACATAATAGAGATCGTCGCCCGCGCCGCCGTCCAGATAGTTGGTGCCGGCGCCGCCGCGCAGCGTGTCATTGCCTTCGCGGCCGTAGAGCGCGTCGTCATTCGCGCCGCCGTCGAGGCTGTCGTCGCCTTCCTTGGCGTCAAGCACGTCATTGCCGAGCCCGCCGGCCAGGACATTGGCGCCGGCATTGCCGATCAGCAGATTGTCGAGCTCGTTGCCGGTCAGGTCGATGGCGTGGGTGCCGCTGTTGAATTCGGTCGACAGCGTCTCGACGGAGGCGCCGGCGTTCAGGACGAAACTGACGCTCGCATAGACGCGGTCATTGCCCTCGCCCGTCGCCTCCGTGATCTGATCGTCCGCGCTGTCGACGACATATTCGTCGTCGCCGGTGCCGCCGATCAGCTGGTTCGCGCCCGCGCCGCCGAACAGCCGGTCATTGCCCGCGCCGCCGGACAGGGTGTCGCTGCCATCTTCGCCGAGCAGGACGTCGTTCGCATCCTCACCGTTCAGCACGTCCATGCCGTTGCCGCCGAACAGCAGATCGTCCCCGCCGCCGCCGTTGAGCGTGTCGGCGCCGCCGCCGCCGTTGAACGAGTCCCGGCCCGCGCCGCCCTGCCAGAGGTCGTTGCCGGAGCCGTCGTCGAACGGCCCCATCAGCTTGATGCTCGCCTCGACCGACGAGGTGGCGCCGCCGGGATCGGTGAGCGTCACGGTCAGCGCGCGCTCGGAACCGGCCACCGCGCCGGTATCGGCATAGCCGATGGCGGCGACGATCCTGGCGGCGTCCGCGGCGGAGAGCGGCGCGGTCAGCAGGATCGACAGCGGTTCGGTGCCCATGCCGCCGGACACGGTGCCGACATTCTGGCCGTCGAGGATCAGGTCGGTGCCCATGACGAGGAGGGAGCCGTTGGTGGCCGCGACGAGCGCCAGCGTCTCGAACAGGCTGCCGGGGCCGACATAGGCGACGTCGATACGATGCCCTTCATAGGTGCCCGTCGCCGACCCCGCGAAATCGACCTGCAGGCCCAGCGCGACCGGCACGGTCAGCGACGCCACGTTGACCTTCACATGCACCACGGGACCGGGGGTGATCGCGATATTGTCGAGCAGGACCGTGCCGCCGGCCGATACCGGGGTGCCGTTGCCGAGCAGGACGACCAGGCCCATGTCCAGAATCAGGCCCGAGAGCGCATCGGCGATGTTCGCCGACGCCGAATAGGTGGTCTCGCGGGCGAAGGAGGAGCCAAGCGCGAGCCAGTCCTGCTCGTTCGTCGTGAGGGTGATCGACACCCGGGTCCACTGGTCGTCCAGGATATGCGTCTGGACCGGGACGGTCGTGTTCACATAGTTGACGTACTGCCCGCCGCCCCACGGCAGCTTGGGATCGATCGCCTGGAACCAGAAATAGAGATCCGCGCCCTCCGGCAGGGTGAAGCCGGCGCCGCGAATGTCGAAGCTGAAGGTGACGTCGCGCAGGTCCTGGATGACGGCGCCGTCATTGATGCCGTTCGCGTAGAGGACCGAGACGAGGTTGAAATAACCCGCGCCCGGATCGAGGTGGTTGGGATCGAGCCACCAGCCGCCCTGGGAGGACAGATAATGATTGCCGTTGCCGTCTTCGACGATCGGCACGGCATCGATCAGCTCGTCGCCGACATAATAGCTCCACCAGGTGGGGCCGTCGGTTTCGAAATCCTGGACCAAAAGCGGACGCAAAGACAAATGCGACGGCATGGCTTAAGCCTTATATTGAACTCACCCCCAGCGTCCGTTTGGCCCCAGACGGCTGATTGGCCAGCAATGATCCTATGGCCCAATGGCGTCGTTTTGCGCGGCCGTAACGACGAATTGGCCTGTGGGCGCGACGAAACGCACATTAAGCATATTGAATCGGACCCTCATCCGAGTCCGCGGTCCCTTGGCGTCACTTTGACGAGTCGTTTTCCAAGTCTTGGCGTCGCTCAGGGATCGACCGCAGGCGTCGCCGATACCGGCACTTGCTCCTCGCGCGCGGGCCTGCCGCCGGGCCGGGCCTCCGCGACGACGCGGCGGATCAGCGCCGCATAGGCCCGGCCGATCGCGCCGACATCGTGATTGGCCTCGAACGCCGCCGTCGCGCCCTCGGCCAGGCGGCGATAAAGGGCCGGCTCGTCCGCGAGCCGCAGCAGCGCGTCGGCCAGGCCGGCCGCGTCGCCGGGCTCGACCACCAGGCCGGTGACGTCATGCCGGTTCACATAGGACACGCCCGAGCGGGGCAACCGGGTCGAGACGACCGGCTTGCCGAACGCCATCGCCTCCACCTGGGCGACGCCGTACATCTCGGCGGCGGTCACGGACGGCATGCAGCCGACGAAGGCGAGATCGAGCAGGTCGGCGAGCGCCGCATCGTCGATCGGGCCGGTCAGCAGGACCCGGTCCTGCACGCCCGCGGCGGCGATCTTCGCCTCCAGCTCTTCGCGCAACGGGCCGCCGCCGACGATGACCGAGGCGAGCGTGTCGCCGAACGAACGCGCCGCCTCGATCAGCACGTCGAAGCCCTTGTAGGGCACCAAGCGCCCGATCGAGAGCGTGACCTTGCGGCCGCGCGCGAACGCCTTGACCCGCGCGGCGGTCTCGCTCGCGCCGGTGGGCGCGGGCAGGCGGGCGCGGTCGAACGGAAAGCCGATCACCACGCCGCGCGGCAGCAGCGCCGAGGCGCGATGGGAGGTCTCCAGATGGATTGGGGTCGGCCCGATCACCGCCGCCGTCCGCCGGAGCAGGGCATGGTCGAGCGGCGCGGTCAGCGTCCGGATCGCCCGCTGCGGGATGTCGGCATGCCAGAGCTGGATGATCGGCTTGTTCCACCCGGCCCGGGCGGCGAACACCGCGACCGGATTCGGCATGTGGACCAAGGCGACGTCATAATCGTCCCGCAGCGCCCGCACCTTGCGGATATAGTCGAGCGAAATGTCCTTGTTGCGGCCGAAGCGGACGGTCGGCGCGCAGCGGATCACGCGATAGGGCGGATCGAAAGGCGGATAGTCGGCGCGGGTCGCGGTGCACAGGACGTCGGCGTCGATGCCGTGCGCCGGGAGCATCTCGCTGATGCTCTGAGTCACGGTCTCGATCCCTCCCGTATCCGGGAAGAAATGCTTGCCCAGCTGAAGAAGTCTAATTCTTTCAACCAACTGTAACGCTCCTGACTTGTGCCGGGCCGCCATAGGGTTTCGCCCCCGCGTCGTCCAGACGCGCCCGGCGCTCTTCCAGCCCGGAGGTTTCTGCGCTAGGGCGCTGGCGTTCCAGATTTTCGACTGTTGGGTGGTCTTTCCTCCACCCAGCTTCAAGCCACGAGTTCGATATGCGTAGCAGCCTGAGCAAGCGCCGGGGGAAACGAGTGCGGCACATCGCGCGGAACGGGGTTCCGGCGCGGTGGTGACCTCCGTTTCCAGCCGGTCGGTCGGGCGCAGGACGATCTTCGGGAAGCAGCGTGTGCAGCTCGGCGGCGCGCTGCTGCTCGCCGTCGGCCTGCCCTTTCTGATCCGCATGGCCTTTCCGGTGATGGGCACGCAGAGCGACTTCGCGACCGCGGTGATCGGCAATCTCTGCGCGGTGGCGCTGGGCCATTACATCCTGCGCAGCCTCACCGTCTATCCGGGCATCGTCGCCGGCTTCTACGTGCTGCCCTCCTTCGCGATCTCCTACGCCGTGGTGCTGATCGCCTTCTGGACCTTCCGCCTGGGCTATAGCCGGTCCCTGTTCCTGATCGGCTTCCCGCTCTGCATCCTCTGGTATTTCTTCATCTTCTTCCGGCTCCAGCGCCGGCAGTCGCTGCGGATCGGGATCGTGCCGTTCGGCGAGGTCGAGATGCTCGGCGACATCAACCGCGTCGACTGGACGACGCTGACCGAGCCGCCGCCGGCGCGCGGGCACAATTACGACGCCATCGTCGCCGATTTCCGCGCCGACCTGCCCGACGAATGGGAGCGCTTCCTCGCCGATTGCGCGCTGAGCGGCACGATCGTCTACCATTGCAAGCAATTGCAGGAATCGCTGACCGGCCGGGTCTCGGTCGAGCATCTGTCCGAGAATACGTTCGGGCTGCTGATCCCGGCCCTGCTCTACGTGAAGCTGAAGCGGATCGTTGATTTCGGGACGGCGGCGGTGGCGAGCGTCCTTTTCCTGCCCGTCCTGGTCCTGGTCGGGGCGGCGATCAAGCTCGATTCCCCCGGCCCGATCATGTTCCGCCAGCGGCGCGTCGGCGCCGGCGGGCGGGCGTTCCGGGTCATCAAGTTCCGGACCATGACCCATAATGGCGCGAGCGGGGCGCCGCGCGAGATCGACGACGCGATCACGGTGGAGAACGATCCGCGCATCACCCGGGTCGGCCGCGTCCTGCGCCGGACCCGGATCGACGAGCTGCCGCAGATGTTCAACGTGCTTGCCGGCACGATGAGCTGGATCGGCCCGCGGCCGGAGGCGGAGGTGCTCTCCAAATGGTATGAGGCGGAGCTGCCTTTCTATCATTACCGGCACGTGGTGAAGCCCGGCATCACCGGCTGGGCCCAGGTCAACCAGGGCCATGTCGCGTCGATGACGCAGGTGCACGGCAAGCTTCAGTACGATTTCTATTACATCAAATATTTCTCGCTCTGGCTGGACGTCCTGATCGTGTTCCGCACGATCGTCACCGTGCTGACCGGGCATGGCTCCCGCTAGATGTCTGGGAAAAGCGGTGACAGCGCGCCGGTCCGTTCCTAAGACGGCCTCGATGCGTCACGCGATCTTCTCCTGCCTCGCCGCCGCCTTCCTGCTCGGCCCCGCGCCGGCGCGGGCGCAGAGCCTGGTGTCCGAGGAGCTCGAGGGCAATCGCCGGGTCTGCAATTATGACGGCGGCAACAGCCTGCTGAGCGGCTCGAACCGCGGCCGGCGCTATGCGGTCGGGATCGGCGAGAATTGCCCGCTGACCTATCCCGTCACCAACACCACCCGCCAGGCGCCGCCGACCGCGGTGCTGCGCTCGGACAGGCAGACGCCGGAGGGGCGGGCCTGCGTCTACGAGCAATGGGGCACGAGCTGGACCTTCACCTTGCGCAACCGGTCCGCCTGCCCGCCCGCCGCCGGCATGGCGACGCGCGAGCTGCCGCCGCAGAACCCGCTGCAGCCGCCGGCGCCGGCCGTCCCCGCGCCCTAGCGTTCGCTCAGCCCGCCGGCCGGACCGCGACCCGGTCGAGCCACGGGCCGTTTTCGTCGGTCGGCCCGGGCACCGAGACGATCAGCCATTGCGCCGGGCAGGCGCCGCCGACGGTGAAATTGTGGCCGAACGCCTGGCCGCCCGGCCCGCCGGAGGGCAGGCGCTGGTCGAGCAGGGTCGCATTGGTGCGGATGCAGGCCAGAGTGAGCCGGGGCCGGTGGCTTTCGTCCCCCGGGACCCGTCCCGCGACCGCGTCGATCCGGTAGGCGCCCGGCGGCAGGATCAGCAATTGCCGCGCGACCGTGCCGCCGCTCGAGCCCGGTTCGGCGAGCATCAGCAGGGCGCGGCCATTGCCGGTCAGGTCCGCCTGCATGATGCCGCCGGTGCCGCTGCTGTCGCTCAGCACCCAGTCGAACGGCGTGAAGCGGTTCTCCGCCTCGAAGTCGCCGTTGCGGACCAGCGCGTTGCCCGCGCCGCCGCTCCGCCGGTAGAGCGCGAGCCCGCGCTGATAGTCGCCCAGCTCCACGATCCGGTAGATGGCGGCGGCGAGCAGGGAGCGTTCGGCGGCGACCGCCGGATCGAGCCGGAGCGCGGCGACGATCGCCTCGATCGCCGCCGCCGATTCGCCCTCCGCCGCGAGCCGGACCAGGAAGGGCTGCCACCAGCCGGGCCGGGCCGCGACCAGCTGGGCGAGCCGGGGCGTCACGCCCTCGCTCGCCGCCGCCTGGATCAGGATCGGAAAGAGCAGGTCGCGGGCGGATTCCGAGGTGCGCAGGGCCCGGTCGTAATGGGTCAGCGCGCCGATGATGTCGTTGCGCCGGACACTGGTCTCGATCATCCAGAGCTGGGTCGGGATGTCGCGCCGCGACAGCGTCTCGGCATAATGCATCAGCCGGATCGACCGCGCCTCGTCGCGCTGGCTCGCGGCCAGGAAGGCCAGGGTCCGCGCGGCCACGGCGTTGACCGGCTCGCGCTGGAGCGCGGCCTGCGCATAGGCCGTGGCGGTGGCGATCGTCGCCCGGGACGGCCGTGGATTGGTCTCCAGCAGCCGCGCCGCCCGGTTGGCATTGGCATTGGCGTCGAGCGACCACCAGGTATAGCCCGTGGCGCTGTTGCGCGCATGGGTCACGCCGAGCGCGACCATGCCGACCGCGCCGGCCAGGACGACTCCGATCCCGGCGCGCGCGATCGTCGCGGTCCGCCCCGGCGGACGCGGTGCGATGGCGGCGGGGGTCTCCTCGGCGGCGCGTTCGGGGTCGCGGGGCCGGGTCAGCCAGCAGCAGGCGATCGTGAACAGGGCGGCGAGCAGGGGCGTGCGCAGCGGATAGTCGACCAGGCTCGAGCCGAACAGGATGAGGATCATCACCGCGCCGAGCTTGGCGAGCCGGTCGCCGCTGCGCGCGCCCTCGCCGCGCAGGACCTGGAAGGAGCGTTTCGCCCACCAGCCGAGGAACAGCAGGAGCAGCAGCACCGCCACCGCGCCGCCGGTCAGGGCGAGCTCGATGAGGTCGTTATGGGCGTGGTTGACATATTGGGTCGCCAGCAGCCGGTCCGGCTCGAACCCGCGGAAGACCGGATCGAAGGCGCCGTAACCGATGCCCTGCGGGCTGAAGGTCTTGAGCATCTCGCCGAAGACGGGCAGCGCCTCGACCCGCAATTCGCCGGCGCCGCCGCCATTCGGATCGTTGATCCGGAGCAGCGAGACCGCCCGGTTGGAGTAGATGGTGACGGCGACGAGCAGGAGTGGGATGGCGACGCTCGCGGCGCGGAAGGCGAGCCGCCACTTCCGGTCCCAATTGGCGGTGAAGGACGGCGCCAGCCAGAGCGCCGCGACCAGCCCGACCAGCCCGGCGACGATCCCGGCCCTGGAGCCAGTGGCGAGGAGCAGGGGGATGATGAACAGGCCGAGGGCGAGGGCGATCAGGTTGCGGGTGCGCTGATATTGGCGGCTCGAGGCGGGCAAGGCCGTCCAGACGGCGAGCATCGGCAGCGCCATGGCGAGCAGGGTGGCGTTGTGGTTGCGGTTCGAGAAGAAGCCGACCGGAGCGAAGGTGTTGGTGATGGCGTAGAGATAGCCGGGGCTCTCCGGGCCGCCGGCGAACTGGGCGACGCTGAGCAGCGCATCGACGGCGACGAAGCCGATCAGGACGGTCAGCACCGTTCGCCTCTGATCCTCGCGGATCCCCGCGAAGCCGAGCAGCACAACGAGGCAGGGCAGCAGCGCGATCAGGCTGTTGAGCGTGAGATCGGGCGAGAGGGAGATGGGGCGCCAGGGAATGTCGAGCCCCGCCGCGGCCGAGGCCTCGGCATAGCGGGAGAAGCCGGGCAGGCTCGTCCAGATGCCGGGCGGCAGCGGGATCAGCTGGATCAGCATCGTGCCCGCGAACAGGCCGAGCAGGATGAACGGGGTGCGGTAGCGCCGCAACTCCCAGGGCCCGGGCGTCAGCAGGAGGACGAGGGTGCCGAGGATCGCGGCGGGACGCAGATAATAAAGCGAGTCAACGTCCGCGCGCGAGGCGCCGCCGCCGAGCAGGCAGACCAGCAGGAAGCCGAGCAGCACGAAGAAGCGGATCTGCTCCCCGCGCGTGCCGAGAAAGGCCGCGGCCATGATTCGCGGCGGTCCCGCCCGGTCGCGGTATCTGCCTCGTTTTGCAGCCAAATTGCCCTCCTGTCCGCGAGGAGGCCTTCCTATACGATGCCGGGCCGACCGGCAAAGTTTTCATCGCCGCCCGCGCGCCGGCGGACGGTCAGCGCCGGTAGCTTTTGAACCAGTCGACGAAGCGGGGCACGCCCTCGCTGATCGGGGTGCGGGGCGCGAAGCCGAGATCCGCCTGGATCGCGGAGATGTCGGCCAGGGTTTCCGGGACGTCGCCCGGCTGCAGGGGAAGCAGCTCCAGCGTCGCCTTGCGGCCGCAGGCCTCCTCCAGGATCGCGATCATGTGCAGCAGCTCCTCGGAGCGGTTGTTGCCGATATTGTAGAGGCGGTGCGGCGCGAGGCTGCCGCCCGCTTTCTCGCTGCCGTCGTCCGCCGGGGGATGATCGAGCGCGGCGACAACGCCGGCGACGATGTCGTCGACATAGGTGAAGTCGCGCCGCATCTTGCCATGGTTGAAGACCTGGATCGGCTCGCCGGCCAGGATCTTCCGCGCGAAGATCCACATCGCCATGTCCGGGCGGCCCCAGGGGCCGTAGACGGTGAAGAAGCGGAGCCCGGTCAGCGGGATGCGGTAGAGATGAGCGTAGGTTTCGCTCATCAGCTCGTCCGCCTTCTTGGTGGCGGCATAAAGCGAGATCGGGTGATCGACCCGGTCCTCGACCCGGAAGGGCAGGCTCTTATTGCCGCCATAGACGGAGGAGGAGGAGGCGTAGACCATGTGGCGGACCCGCCGGTGCCGGGCCAGCTCCAGCAGGTTCACATGGCCGGCGAGGTTCGCCGCCACATAGGCACGGGGATTGTCGATCGAATAGCGAACGCCCGCCTGCGCGCCGAGATGGACGATGCGGTCGAAGGCCGCGTCGGCCAGCGCGTGTTCGAGCGCTTCATGGTCCGAAAAATCGGTGCGGATGAAGCGGAAGTTCGACGCGGTCAGCGCCGCGAGCCGATCCTCCTTCAGCCGCGGATCGTAATAGTCGTTGAGATTGTCGATGCCGACGACGCTCTCGCCGCGCGCCAGCAGCAGCCGGGCGACATGGTGGCCGATGAACCCGGCGGCGCCGGTGATGAGGATGGTCATGATCCGCGTTCGTCTTCCGTGCGCCGGCCCGCCTAGAGCGACCAGCGGTCCATATTCGCGGGGAAATCGGCCCCGCGCCAGAGGGCATGGAGATCGGCGAGCAAGCCGCCCTCCTGCGCCAGCGCCGCAACCTCGGCCGCCTTCATGTCCCGGTACAGAAGGTGCGGCACGGCGGCGACGACCACGTCGTAGCGCCGGGTCAGCGCCTCGGGATCGAGCGTCAGGCCATATTCGTGGCTGGCCGTCGCCGGATCGACGAGCGGGTCGTGGACGGTGACCTGGTGGCCGAGCCAGGTCAGGCGCCGGATCACGTCGACCACCTTGGAGTTGCGGACGTCGGGGACATCCGGCTTGAACGCCAGCCCCAGCATCAGGACGCTGCCGATCCGGCTGCCGCGGCGCGAATGGATCGAATCGGCGATCCACATGCCCATGCCGTCGTTGATCGCGCGGCCGGCGAGGATCACCCGCGGCAGGTGGCCAAGGGTCTGCGCGCAATGGCTCAGATAATAAGGATCGACGCCGATACAGTGGCCGCCGACTAGGCCGGGATGGAATTTCAGGAAGTTCCACTTGGTCCCCGCCGCTTCCAGCACATCGTGCGCGGACAGGCCGAGCTTGGCGAAGACCTGGGTGATCTCGTTCATGAAAGCGATGTTGATGTCGCGCTGGGCGTTCTCGATCACCTTGGCCGCCTCGGCGGTCTTGATCGAGGCGGCGCGGAAGGTGCCGCCGCTCGTCGCCTTCCCGTAGACCTGCTCGAGTTGCGCCGCCACCGCGTCATTCTCGCCCGCGACCACCTTCATGATCCGCTCGATCGTATGCTCGCGGTCGCCCGGATTGATGCGCTCGGGCGAATAGCCGAGGAAGAAATCCCGTCCGCGGGTCAGGCCCGAATGCTCTTCGAGCAGCGGGCCGCAGACCTCCTCGGTGACGCCGGGATAGACGGTGCTCTCGTAGACGATGGTGGCGGGCCTGGCAGGGTCGAGCAAGGCGGCGACTGCCTTCGTCGCGCCGACCAGCGGCGACAGATCGGGCCGATTCGCCCCGTCCACCGGGGTCGGCACGGTCACGATGTAGACATCGGCCCCGCGCGCATCCTCGCCGTTGTCGGTCAGCTTGAGCGAGGAGGCGCCGAGCCGCTCGGGCGCCACCTCGTTGGTCCGGTCCTCGCCGGCGCGCAGCTCCGCCACGCGGCTTTTGTCGACGTCGAGGCCGATGACGTCGAAATGATCGGCGAGCGCGACGGCGAGCGGCAGGCCGACATAGCCGAGGCCCACCACCACGATTCGGGGGTCGTTGGTCAATTGCATGGCGCGCTGGTAGCGCGGAGACGTAAAGCCCCCGTTAGCGATAGGCGCTCGGCATCTGCCCTTTGTGCTCCGGCGAAGGCCGGAGCGGTGGCCCCGAAGGACGTGAAGGCCTCGCAACGCTCCGGCCTGCGCCGGAGCACGGAAGAGTCGCTCCGGATCAAAGTCGCGCAGGCAAAAAAATAGCGGCCCGGGGGCCGCTACTTTTTCTAGCAGTCCTTCAGCCGATCACGGGCTGTGCGGACGATCGCTGCCGCCGGTCGCCGCGAGGACGCCGAGGATGACCGCGATGATCGCGACCAACGGGATGATGAAGCCGCCGCGAAGATCGCTGGCCTCGCCCGACATGTCGGCACCGCTGCGCGCTGCAACGGAGAGCGGAGCAGCCGAGGTAGCGGTCTGCGCCAGAACGGGCGTGCTGGCCATGGAAACCGCGAGGGCAGCAGCCACGGATGCCTTCTTCAAACTCATTTCGAACTCCCTGTTGAGCTGTTCAGTTTTGGCACTGCCACAGCGCTAATTCGTTGACAACCCCAAATCTGTAACGGTTCCGAGACGTTGCTTCGGTGTTGCCCGATTGCAATCGCCAGCATTAACGCCGAGTTAAGCGCGATCGCCCCGGATGTGAATGGCGGTCGGAACGAGGGCGATGGCGCGTTTATACATCAGTCTGCTGGCCGCGATTCTGCTTTTCACCGCGCCGGCGAAGGCCGCCGCCGCGCAGGATTCGGCCACGGGAGACGCGCTCGCCGCGATGCAGGCGCTGGACTTGCGGGTCGCGGCCATCGGCCATCGGCTGGCGACCGCGAATCTCGACTGGTGCGTCGACCAGGCCTGGCTGCCGGGATTCGTGATCCACGACCTTTCGCAATATGGCGCCGGCGACCGGCCGGCGGCGATTCGCGCCTTCGGCCTGGATGCCGGGCCCGGCGTGCTCACCCTGGTGCCGGGCGGGCCGGCCGACCGGGCCGGGCTCAGGGCCGGCGACATCCTGCTCGCCTTCGACGGCCGCCCGGTGCCGCGCGGCACGCCGGGGCGCGGCGGCTCCTTCGACCAGATGGAGCTGATCCTCGCCGCGCTCGACGCGGCGTTGGCCGACGGGCGGGTGGCGCTCGAGGTGCGGCGCGGCGCCGGCCGCCAGATCGTCGCGGTCGCGGCGGCGCGGGGCTGCGCGACCCGCTTCCAGCTCGTGCCGGGCGGGCGGATGAACGCGCAGGCGGACGGCCGCTACGTCCAGGTGACCATCGCGCTCGCCCAATATGCCGCGGAGGAGGGCGCGCTGGCCGCCGTGCTTGCCCATGAATTCGCCCATAATGTGCTGCGCCACCGCGTTCGGCTGAACCAGGCGGGCGTGCGACGCGGCCTGCTGGAGAGCTTCGGCAACAATGCGCGGCGGATCCGGGAGACCGAGATCGAGGCCGATCGGCTCAGCGTCTATCTGATGGAGCGGGCGGGCTACGACCCGGAGGATGCGGTACGCTTCTGGTCCCGCTTCGGCCGCCGGGGCCTCAATTTCCTGGGCAGCCCGACCCATCCGAACTGGCGGCTTCGGGTCCAGTCGTTCGAAGCGGAGATCGTGAAGATCCGCCAGGCCCGCGCGGCCGGCCGCGTGCCCATGCCGGACTTCGCGACCCTGCCGCGCTAGACCATTTGAAGAGAGCCTGATTCACGCTTCCGGCGGAAGCGCGCCGCGCTTCCACCGTCAACGATCAGGCGCTAGGTCGACAGGAACCAGCGCTCGCCGCCCTCGAGACCGATCGCGGTCAGCCGGCCGCTGGCGAAGGCGCCGGTGTCGATGCCGATGCGGTTGGCGCGGACGTCGATCTCCTCGGTGATCGAATGGCCGTGCACGACGAGCGGGCCGAAGCTGTCGCGATGGTTCAGGAATTCCTCGCGGATCCAGCACAGGTCGCTCTGTTCCTGCGCGTCGAGGGCGACGCCGGGCCGGAGGCCGGCATGGACGAACAGATAGTCGCCGAGCGCGATCCAGTCCTCGAAGCCGGCGAGGAAGTCGAGATGCGCGGCCGGCACCTTCTCGGCGGCGATCGCGGCGAGCTCGTCGAAATCGAGCGCCTGATAATCCGCCGCGCTGATCCCGTAGCTCAGCAGGGTCTCGCGGCCGCCGATCCGGATCAGGAAGCGCAGCGCGCGCCGGTCGCCGGCCATGGCCTTGAGGAAGACCTGCTCGTGATTGCCCATCAGGAAGCGGACGTTCGGGCTCGCGCGCGACAGGCCGAGCAGCCGTTCGACGACGCCGGACGACTCGGGCCCGCGGTCGATCAGATCGCCGAGGAAGATGAGCTGCGTCCGGACGCCGTCACCGCGCGCCGCGTCGTCCGCGTCGATCCGGGCGAGCAGCTCCTCGAGCAGATCGAGCCGGCCGTGAATGTCGCCGATCGCATAGACGCGCAGGCCGTCCGTCATCCTGTCGACGCGCGGCGGCGTCCGCGACATGAAATTGAACAGCGCTTTGACCGGCATGGCGTTTGAAAGAGAATCCTGGCGGGGGAGGGCGCGGAGATAGAGCGTGTCGTTGACGACTTCAATCGCGGGCGCGGCGTCATCGCCCACTTGATCGCGCCTCTAGGGCTCTCTATCCGGGCTTTACCAAGGATTTGTCAGGGAATTTCGGGTTGCATCAGGAGTGGCTGTGGGCGGCCGTTATTATCGCCGTCCCTTTGATTGTCTTGGGCGCGGTCGAGGTAATGAGGGTGATGCGGCGGCGGCGTTATGACGCGCTGGCCAGGCGATCGAAGGAGGTGCGGCGCCCGTCGTCCGGCTCCCGTCGGGGCCGGACCGGCTGAGCGCGCCATGCAGCTTCCCCCCATCCGCCGGCTGGCCGCCGCCCTGATCCTCTGCCTCGCCCTGCTGGCGGGGCCGGCCAGGGCCGCGGTCGAAATCTCCTTCTATTCGCGCGAGCTCGGCGGCAACAATTTCCCGCACGCCTTCTTCGCCCTGAAGGGCACGGTCGATTCGACCGGCGAGCAGGTCGACACCAGCCTCGGCTTCACCGCCTCCAGCGTGACTCCCGCCATCCTGTTCGGCCCGGTGCGCGGCGAGGTGCAGGTCGAGGGCGAGCGGCAGATCGCGCGCAGCGACCGCAAGTTCGCGATCGTGCTCACCGACGAGCAATATCGGGCGGTGATGGCGGTCGTCGAGGAATGGCGGAACGCGCCGCAGCCCTCCTACCGGCTCCGCCAGCATAGCTGCGTCCATTTCGTCTCCGCGGTGGCGGCGGCGATCGGGCTCCAGGTCGACAACAGCCAGCGGCTGATGAACCGGCCGCGCTCCTTCCTCGAGCGGGTGATCGAGCTCAATCCGCAGCTGGCCGGGACGGCCACCCAGGCCCTCGCGCCGGCCGCCCCCGCGGCGGCGCCCCCGCCGGCGGAAACGCCCGTTCCGACCCCGTAATTCCCCGATAATTGGCCATTGGCCAGACTCCCCTTTCTGCTTATGGTCCGGGGCTCGGCCAGGCTGGAAAAGGGGTGCCTCCAGGCAATGGATGAGGGGTCGCCGACCGAACCGGCACGGAGGGCGGCGAGCCCGGGCATGCGCGCGGCGCTGGCGCTGTCCGCCGCCTGCTGCGCTTTGCCGGCCTTCGCCCAGACACCCGTCGCGCCGACCCGCGAGGAGATCGACCGTCCGCCGCCGCCGCGCATCGAGCAGCCGCGCGCGCGCCTGACTGTCGAGGGCGGCGTCGAGCGGGCGCCCTGCGCGCTCGACCGGCCCGAATATCAGGCCATCCGCTTCACCCTGAGCGAGGTCGCCTTCGACGACTTGCGCGGCCTTGCGCCGGAGCAATTGCGCGCGGCCTGGGCGCAATATCAGGGCCGGGAGGTCAATGTCGCGACGATCTGCGAGATTCGCGACCGGGCCGCCACCATCCTGCGCGAGGCGGGCTATATCGCCGCGGTCGAGGTGCCGGAGCAGAGGATCGCGGACGGCCGCGTCCGCTTCACCGTGCTGATGGCGAAGCTGGTCGGCATCCGGGTGCGCGGCGAGACCGGCCGCTCCGAACGCCTGATCGCCGCCTATCTGAACCGGCTGACCGGGCAGGACGTGTTCAACCGCTTCGAGGCGGAGCGCTATCTGCTGCTCGCCGGCGACCTCCCCGGCTATGAGGTGCGCCTCGCCCTGCGCTCGGCCGGCGCGGCGCGCGGCGAGGTGATCGGCGAGGTCATCGTCGTCCACCGGCCGGTGATGGTCGATCTCAACGTCCAGAATCTGGGCTCGCGCGAACTCGGCCGCTGGGGCGCGCTGCTGCGCGCGCAGATTTACGGCCTGACCGGGCTCGGCGACCGCACCACCCTGGCCGTCTTCTCCACCGCCGACACGGACGAGCAGCAGACCGTCCAGGTCGGCCACGATTTCCGCGTCGGCAGCGAGGGTCTCGCCTTCGGGGCGCAGCTTACCTATTCCTGGGCCAGCCCGGATCTCCGGTTGCCCGGGGTCGAGATCGACTCGCGGACGCTGTTCGCGACGGTCGAGGCGAGCTATCCCTTCATCCGCCGGCAGACACGCTCGCTGCGCGGCGCGATCGGCCTGGACGTCATCGACCAGGACATCGAATTCAACGCCATCCCGATCAACCGGGACCGGCTGCGCGTCGCCTTCGCGCGGCTCGCCTTCGATGCGCTGGGCCTCTCGCCGGGCAACCCGAACTATACGCCCGCGGAACCGCTCTGGCGGCTGGGGTTCACCGCCGAGGCGCGGCAGGGCCTGGCCGTGCTCGGCGCCAGCGACGGCTGCGGGCCCGGCCTCGTCAATTGCCTGGCGCCGGGCGCGGTGCTGCCGACCCGGCTGGAGGGCGATCCGACCGCGACCGTCCTGCGCGGCGGCGTCACCGCCGAATATCGGCCGATGCCGCGGCTCACCTTCGCCCTGAGTCTGACCGGCCAGTATAGCGCTGATCCCCTGTTCAGCTTCGAGGAATTCTCGGCGGGCAATTATACCGCCGGGCGCGGCTACGATCCCGGCGCCCTGCTCGGCGACAGCGGCATCGGCCTGCAGGCGGAGCTGCGCTTCGGCCGCAAATATCCGCGCCGGCCGGACGAGTTCGTCGCCGAGCCCTATCTCTTCTTCGACCATGCCTGGGTGTGGAACCGGGATCTTTTGTTCGCGCTCGGCCGCCAGACGCTGAGCTCGGTCGGCGGCGGCGTCCGCGCCGCTTATGGCGACCGCTTCCGGCTCGACGTCCTCGTCGCCGAGCCGCTCGACCGGCTGCCGCTGCAGACCGGCCGGGGCGATACCCGCTTCCTCGTCTCGCTCACCACCCGCCTGCTGCCATGGAGATCAAGATGACGACGGCCGTGCGGACGCCCGCGCATCCCCGCGCGCTGAAACGGGCATTGCTGCTTGGTTGCGCGCTGGCCGGCCTCGGCGCCATGACCGGCACCGCGCAGGCGCAGGCCTTCAACGCCACCGAGACCACGGCGTTCGGCACCGTATTCTACGATCGCGGCACGCCGGGCGTGGAGACGATCCGCTTGCTGAGCGGCACGGCGGTGATCGACTGGCGGCCGGTCGCCAACACGATCTTCCTGCCCGCCGGCCATATCGCGACCTTCACCAACGGGCCGAACACCCCCAATTTCGTCGTCCTGAACCGCATCATCGCGACGACGCCGCAGCGCTTCGACGGCACCGTCCTGTCCCAGCTGCGGGACGATCTCGGCAACGTCCGGACTGGCGGCACCGTCATCTTCTCCAGCCCGGGCGGCCTGATCATCGGCAGCACGGGGGTGTTCGACGTCGGCAGTCTCGTGCTCACCACGCTGAACGTCGAGGTGGATGCCGGCGGCAATTTCTACGACCCCGCGACCCGCGGCCTCGTCTTCGACGCCGGCCCGAGCCCGATCACCACGTCGCTGATCACCGAGGCCGGCGCCCGGCTCAACGCGCTCCAGCCGAACAGCTATGTCGCCCTGGTCGGCCCGCTGATCCGGCATGGCGGCGCGACGCGGGTGAACGGCTCCGCCGCCTATATCGCGGGCGAGCGGGTGCAGTTCCGCGCCAATCAGGGCCTGTTCGACCTCATCGTCGAGGTCGGCAGCGGCGAGGCGCAGCCGCTGATCCATACGGGCTCGACCGGAGGCCCGGCCAGCGGCGGCGTCGGCGACAATCACGCCATCTATCTGGTCGCCATGCCGAAGAACCAGGCGATCACCGCCGTGCTGGCGGGCGATATCGGCTTCGACCCGGCCGTCGTAGTCGGCGTCGAGAATGGCGAGATCGTGCTCTCGGCCGGCGCCAATATCGTCGGCGGCGAGGTTGACCGCTACGGCGCGCTGACTGGCGTGCCGGCGGCGGATCTCGCCGCCAATTTCGACATTCAGGGCGGCGTCGTCCGCTCCGATTTGACCGGCGTCGCCCGCACCAACATCCGCGCGCGGCCCGGCGGCGGCACCCCGACCCTGACCTTCCAGCAGGACGTCAGCCTCTATGGCGGGCAGAGCGCGCAAATGTCGGTGACCACGGGCCAGTCGATCAGCGTGCTCGGCAACGCCATCGTCTCCGCCGCCGCCTTCGACACGATCACCGGCGCGGTCGATCTCACCGGCGGCCAGGCGCGGGTGTTCACCGAGAGCGGGGGCACGATCGACTTCGCGGGGACCCTGACCGTGGACGCCTCGGCGCGCGGCCTGGTCGCCGCGGGCGGCGATGCCGGCTCGGGCACCGGCGGCCTGGCGGAGGTCAATGCCGACGGGGGCACGATCAATGTCGCCGGCGCGCTGAACATCCTCGCCAATGGCGAGGGCGGCGGGAGTCCCGCCGTGCCGGTCGTCAATGGCGGCGCTGGCGCCGGCGGCACCGCGACGCTCGGTTCCGCACTGGGCGGCGCGGTCAACGCCAACGATGTCGTGACGATGAGCGCGAACGGCACGGCGAGCGCATCGGCGGCGGGCGCGACCGTGGACGGCGCGGCGGGCACGGGCGGCACCGTCAGCGTGCAGGGCTTCGGCGCCGGCAACACCGTCATCGCCGGCCTCTTCACCGCCAGCGCCAATGGCACGGGCGGCGACGTGGCGGGCGGCACGGGCCTGTCCGGCGGGCAGGGGACGGGCGGCGCGATCAACGTGCTCGCGACCGACGGCAATGTGGATTTCAACGCCAATGCGAGCTTCGTCGCGGCGGGCCAGGGCGGCGCCGGCCCGGTCGGCGGCGACGGCCAGGGCGGCAACCTCGCCATCGAGGCGACGCGCGGCACGATCGACTTTCTCGGCGCGGCCAATGGCGCGGCGGACGGCTTCGGCGGCGCCGGGTTGCTCGGCGGCACCGGCGGCAACGGCCAGGGCGGTGGCATCCTTGTCGCGGCGCGAAGCAGCGACACGTCGGCGCGGATCACGGGCGGCGCTTTCGCGCTGAGCGCGGCCGGCCAGGGCGGCCTTGCCGGCAATGGCGCGATCGGCATCGCCGCCGGCGTCGGGGGCAACGGCACGGGCGGGACAATCGCGATTTTCGCGGAATCAGCCAACGGCACGATCATGCTCGGCGCGGTCACCGCGGCGGCGGACGGGCTCGGCGGCAGCGGCGGCGCGGCCGACAACAACACCGGCGGCGGCACCGGCGGCGCCGGCACCGGCGGCGAGGTCAATATCGGCACGATCGGCGGCGGCGCGCCCGGCGGCGGCGGCCCGGCGACCGGCAGCGCGACCTTCGCCTCGGCCAGCCTCAGCGCGCGGGGCAGCGGCGGTGGCGGCGGCTTCGGCGCGGGTGCCGGCGGCACCGGCACCGGCGGCGCGGTCGGCATCGCGGCCGAGGGCGCCCCCGCCAGGGTGACGGGCGCGACGACGCTCGTCGCCAGCGGCCAGGGCTCGGCGGGCGGCGGTTCGCCCGGCGGCGGCGTCGGCGCGGTGGGCACGGCGATCGGCGGCACGATCGCCATCGGCGCGACCGCGCATTCCTTGACGGGCGCGGCCGGCACGGTGCTCCTGGCGGATGTCGACGGCGCGGCCAATGCGATCGGCGCCGGGCCGGGCAATGTCGCCGGCGAATGGCATGTCGGCGCGTCGGGCGGCGGCACGGTGACCATGGCCAATGTCGTGCTGACCGCGCTGGCCGACGGGGCGGGCATCGGGACGCCGGCCGCGTCAACGCTCGATCCGCAGGGCGGCACGATCATCGTCACCGGCACCGGCCGCTTCCGCACCGACGGCGACGTCCTCGTCAATGCGGGCCAGGCCGGCCGCCTCGCCGGCAATCGCTACGAGCTGATCGCCGGCGGCGACGTGGTCCTGAGCCATGCCGCGCCCCTCGCCAACGGCTTCACCGTCGACGTCACCGGTCTCTACATCCAGGCGGCGGGCGACGTGACGGTCACTGCCGGCGTCGTCAGCCGGGCGACCGACATCACGGACATTCGCGCGCTCGGCCTCGCCACCATCGCGGGCCGCGTCGTCGGGCGCGAGATCCGGGTCGGGTCGATCGACATCGACGTCCAGGCCGATGGCCAGCTCGGCGACGCGGCGACCGAAACGATCGTCCTCGACGTGGACGGCGGCGACAACGGGCCGCTGGACACGGCGCCGCCACCCGGCCTCGGGCTCGGTCCCAATCAGTTCACCGTCCTCGGCGGCACCGTCCAGGGGCCGGGCTATACGCTCACCAATGCCGAGGCGGGCCGGATCCGCGCCGGGACGTTGCGCATCCTCGTGCCGGCGCTGAGCGGTGCCGCCGGGCGCGCGCCCGATCTCATCGTCCGCGATCTCACCGTCAACGGCGGCGGCGCGGCCGCCGGGCTGGGCGTCCTGCAGGTGATCACGCCGGGCATCGGCCGGGTCGAGGGCAATGTGCTGATGGCCAATGCGCGGGCCGCGGACGGCCTGCTGCTCAACGCGCGCGACCGACTCGAGGTGGTGATCCCGACCGCCAGCGTCCGCGTGCGCGACGGCGCCGGCGCGCCGGGCGGCACGCTGCAGCTCGTCTCCAACAACATCTGGGTCGCCTCGGGCACGATCATCGATGCGCTGCGCGCCGATCCCAATTATGCGGGCCGCGACGAGGACCTGATCGACAATGACGGCGTCGACGCGCCGCGCGGCTATGTCGAGGGCAACAGCGTGACCCTCACCGTGCGCGGCACCGCTTATGTCCAGAACACGACCGCCGCGCGCGGCACCTTCCTCAGCGGCAACGACTTCGGGGGGATCACCACCGGCCCGGGCGGGCTGACCATCGTCGCCGACGTCGCCAATGCGAACGTCTACGCCTTCGGCCGCCGGCTCAACGCGGACGGCACCGTCACCACGGGCGACGCCTTCTTCTACGATTCGGTCTATGAGGCGACCGCGGGATCGAATTACACGCCGGTCGCGGCGGTCAACACCTGCATCATCGTGACGGGCCTCTGCCCGATGCGGCTGCCGCCGGACACCGGCGACGACGGTCCGGATCCGTTCACCGGGCCGACCGACGGCTCGCAGGCGATCCTGCCGCCCGCCACCGAGCAGGACGACGTCATCGACAGCAGTTTCGCGGCCGATCCGCTGATCGAGGAGCCGGTCACCAGCGGCAACGAGACGGCCTCGCGGAACTGCGACCCCGACCAAGACGGTGATTGCGATGACCAGCCTGAGTAAGACGGCGCCCTTTCTCGCCGCCGCCCTGGCGACGCTCGTGCTCGGCGCGAGCGCGGGCGCGCAGGGGGTGAGTGCCCAGCAGAGCTTCCGCATCGGCTCGGGCGCCGGCACGCTCTGCACGGCGGAAGCCCAGCTCCAGTCCCAGGCTTATGGGACGATGTTCGACCGCGGCTATCAGATCGTCTGCCGCGACGCCGCAGTGCCGGTCGGCCAGCTCTATGTGCTGAGAACGCGTGGCGGCCCCGATCCCGCGCCCCGGCTGGCCGCGTTGCGCGCCGGCCGCGCCACCTGCGCGGCGGCGGAGAGCGCGACCGTCGAGGGCGTCGGCGCGGTCGAAACGCTCAACTGCCGGCTCCGCGACGCCGACGTGGCCTATCGCGTCTATCTGCGCCGCAGCGGCCGCGATCTCTATGTGGCCGAAGGGCTGGGCGGCTATGACAGCGCGCTGCAGCTCGGCCTGCGCAGCCTCGTCGCCGACCGCGAGATCGAGGGCGAGGTGCAGATCGCGACGACCGGCGCCGGCGATCCCGCCGCCTTCGCGCGGGTGCAGGCGGGCACGCAGGATCCGCAGCGCGCGCTCGCCGAGGCCTATCGCCGCAACAATGCCGGCGCCTATGCCGAGGCCAGCGAATATTTCGGGGCGCTCGTGCAGCGCGACACCGGCCCGGGCGGCCGGGCCGAGGCCCTGGTCAACGAAGCGCTGCAGCGTTCCAATCTCGGCCGCTATGCCGAGGCCGACGGCCTGTTCGCGCAGGCCGCGGACATGGCCGGCGACGATCCGGTGACCGCGCGGCGGCTGCGCAATTATCGGGCGATGCATCTGCTGAACCAGGGCCTGGCCGCGCCGGCGCTGGCCGCGCTCGACCGGCCGGTGCCGCAGGTCGCGGGCAGCCGCTCGGTCAACGAGCTGGTCATCGACCGGCCGACCGCGGGGCGGCTCAGCGCCGAATCGCCGGGCGCGAGCCGGCTGCGCGGGCCCGAGGGGCTGACGCCCGAGGACAAGGCGCAGATCCTGGACGGCCAGGCGCAGCATCTGCGCGGGGTCATCCATCGCCTGCAGGGTCGCAATGACGAGGCGGCGGCGCCGTTCAACCGCGCGCTGACCGAGCTGATCGCGATTCGCGGCGGCCGCATCGCCGCCACGCTCTGGCTGCGCGCCCAGGTCCATGGCGAGCTCGCCGATCTCGCCGAGGCGCGGGGCGACCGGGCCGAGGCCGAGCGCCAGCATCGCACCGCCATCCAGCTGCTCGAGACCAATTATCCGGGCTCGGCCGCGCTCGACAGCGCCAAGGCGCGGCTGGCCGGCCATTATGCGCGCACCGGCCGTACCGCGCTGGCGCTCGCGCTCTATCGCGAGATCGTGCAGGCCAATCTCGCGACCGGCGACGCCTCGCCGGCGCTGCGCCGCCTGCTCGGGCCCTATTTCGAACTGCTGGTCCGCGACGATGCCGGCTCGGACGCGACCGCCGATCTCTTCACCGCGAGCCAGATCCTGGTCCGTCCGGGCGTCGCCCAGACCCAGGCGATCCTGGCGCGAGAGCTTTCCGGCGGTTCCGACGAGGCGGCGCGGATGTTTCGCCAGTCGGTCACCCTGACCCGCGACATCGAGCGCGGCCGGGTCGAGCTCGCCCGGCTGCAGGCGAGCGACCAGCCGACCGCCGCCACCGCCGCCCGCATCGTCGAGCTGCGCGCCCTGGTCGGGCAATGGCAGCAGGATCAGGTGGCGATGCAGGCGAGGCTCGCCCAATTCCCGCGCTACCGCGTCGTCTCGGGCGGCGCCCTCCAGCTCGCCGACCTGCAGGCCCTGCTCCGGCCGGGCGAGGCCTATTACAAGATGCTCGCGCTCGGCGACCATGCCTATGCGCTGTTCATCACCCAGGGGTCGGCGCGGGCCTTTCGCGTCGGCGTCACCCCGCGCGATCTCGACCGGCGCGTCGACGCGCTGCGCGCCACCATCTCGGTCGTCGAGAACGGCCAGCAGCTCACCTATCCGTTCGATCTCGACGGCGCTCACGCCCTCTACCAGGCCCTGTTCGCGCCCGTGACCGGCGAGCTGGCGGGGGTGCGCCATCTGGTCTTCGAAGGGGACGGGGCGATGCTCCGGCTGCCGCCCAATCTGCTCGTCATGGACCGCGCCTCGATCGACGCCTACCGGGCGCGCATGGCGGCCAATCCGAATGACGACGGCTTCGACTTCCGCGGCGTGAACTGGCTTGGCCGCGGGCGCGACATCTCCACCGCGGTCTCGGTCCGCGCCTTCCGCGACGTGCGCAACGCGCCGCCGAGCCGGGCTCGCGCCGAATATCTGGGCTTCGGCCAGAACGAGCCCGCCCAGGCCTTCTACCTGCCGGCGGGCGGCACGCGCGCGGCGGACGGCATGCAGCAGGGGTGCAGCTGGTCGCTCGCCGCCTGGAACCGGCCGATCTCGGCGCGGGAGCTGGTCGTCGCCGGCAATGCCGCGTCGATGGGCCGGCAGGGCGAGGCGGAGATCGTCACCGGCGCGGCCTTCACCGACACCGCCATCACCACGCGCCCCGATCTCAACCAGTTCCGCATCCTGCATTTCGCCACGCACGGCCTGACCACGCCGCCCCGCCCGGAATGTCCGGCGCGGCCGGCCCTGCTGACCAGCTTCGGCGGCGGGGAGTCGGACGGGCTGCTGACCTTCGCGGAGATTTTCGATCTCCGGCTCGACGCCGACCTGATCATCCTCTCCGCCTGCGACACGGCGAGCCGGGCCAGCGCCGCGGCCACCGCGGAGGCGGGCCTGTCCAGCAGCGGCGAATATGCGCTGGACGGGCTGGTCCGCGCCTTCGTCGGCGCGGGCGGGCGGATCATCGTCGCCAGCCACTGGCCGGTGCCGGACGATTTCAACGCCACCGAGCGGCTCATCTCCGGCCTGTTCCAGGCGTCGCGGGGCACGGGCACGGCCAGCGCGCTCCGCGACGCGCAGCTCAGGCTGATGGACGAGCGCGACACCTCCCATCCTTATTACTGGTCCGGCTTCGCCGTGGTCGGCGACGGCAGCGCGCCGGTGATCCGTTCCGCCCCGGCGCAAACGGCCGCAGCTGATTGAACCTTCTATGAAATTGATTGTTAATGGCTTCGTCGCCGACCCGGTGGCGGCGTGAGCGGGGACTATTGAGCGAAGCGCGTATCCTGGCAGTCGCGATTGCGGGCGGCGTCCTCGTGACGCCGGTCGTCGCGCGCGCACAGGCGGCCGCCCAGCCCGCGCGCCAGGAAGCGCCGGCCTTCGTCCCGGCGCCGAGCCCGGCAACCCAGGACAATCGCTCGATCGTCCCCGACGACCAGTTCCGCGACGCCTTGCCGCCGCTCGACCCGAGCCTCTACGAGCCGCTGCCGCCCATCGATCCCGCCGCGCCGGTCTTCCCGCCGGAGCCGGGTCCGGTGGAGGACGCGCCGCTCGGCGATCCGGCGCTGTCCGAGCCGTTGCCGCCATTGTCCACCTTCACCCTCGATCCCGCCATCGAGCAGCCGGCCGCCTCCGACGCGGAAGGCGAGGCGATTCAGCGCGTGCGCTACAGCCTGGTGATCGAGGGACTGCAGGAGACCGGCCTCGAAGGGCGGTTCCGCGACCTCTCGGCGCTCGACGACGCGGAGGGCGAGGCGGTCAACGGCGCGATGATCGCGGCGCGGACCGAAGAGGACAAATTGCTGGTCGTCCGCCTGCTCCGCTCGGAGGGCTGGTATGACGCGGTCGCCACCTCGGCGATCGAGCAGCCGACCGATCAGGCCGGGCGGCTGCGCGTCACCATCACCGTCGCCGCCGGCAATCGCTACAATTTCGGCGCCATCGCCATTTCCGGCCCGGACACCGTCCCGCCCGGCATGCCGCGCGAATTCCTGCCGCTGACCACGGGCCGCCCGATCCGCGCGGCGGACGTCGAGGCGGCCGAGGCCAATGTGCTCCTGCGCCTGCCGCAGGAAGGCTATCCCTTTCCGGAAATGGGCCTGCGCGACATCGTCCTCGATCCCGAGACGCAGACCGGCGACTATACCTTGCCGTTCAACCCGGGCCCGCGCGCGCGCTTCGGCGGCTTCTACACCCAGGGCGATCTCGCCTTCGACGCCGAGCATGTCGGCGTGCTCGCCCGCTTCCGCCGCGGCGAGCTCTACGACCGGCGCAAGGTCGACGATCTTCGCGAGGCCATGGTCTCCACCCGGCTCTTCTCCAGCGTCTCGGCCGAGCCGGTGCTCAGCCTGGAGACGGCGGATGACGGCCTTCAATATGTGAACGTCCTCGTGCAGCAGGATGCGGGTCCGGCCCGCTCGATCGATTTCTCGGCCGGTTATTCGACCGGCGAGGGCCTGCGGCTGGAGGGCGCCTGGGAGCATCGCAACCTGTTCCCGCCGGAAGGCTCGCTCCGACTTGCCGCGATCGGCGGCACCAAGGAGCAGAATCTCGCCATCCGCTTCCGCCGCAACAATTGGGGCCAGCGCGACCGCGCCCTGCTGCTTCAGCTCGATGCCGGGCGGCGCGATTTCGCGGCGTTCGAGGGCTATACGGCGCGGCTCTACGGCCTGATCAGCCGGGAATCGACGCCGATCTGGCAGAAGCGCTGGACCTATGCCTATGGCGCCGAACTGCTCGCCACCAACGAGAACCGCACCGGCACGGGCAATGCCAACGTCTCCCTGTCCGATGCCTATTATATCGGCGGCCTGATCGGGCAGATCGGCTATGACCGCTCGAACAGCCTGCTCGATCCGACCAGCGGCTTCCGCCTGGTCGCGCGCGTCAATCCGGAGGCGTCGCTGCGCGACGGCGCGAACTTCTACATCCGCAACCTGATCGACGGCAGCGCTTATTATCCGGTCAGCGAGCAGTTCACGCTCGCCGGCCGGGTGCGCCTCGGCTCGATCTTCGGCATCGCCCGCGACGATCTCGCGCCCTCGCGCCGACTCTATGCGGGCGGCGGCGGCTCGGTGCGCGGCTACGGCTTCCAGGAGCTCGGGCCGAAGGACATTAACGACGTGCCGCTGGGCGGGCGCAGCCTGTTCGAATTCGCGGTGGAGGGCCGCTACCGCTTCGGCAATTACGGCGTGGTCGCTTTCCTCGACGGCGGCCAGGTCTATGAAGCGCAATATCCGACCTTCGATTCGATGCGCTTCGGCGCCGGCATCGGCGGCCGCGTCTACACCAATTTCGGCCCGATCCGGGTCGACCTGGCGACGCCGATCGGCCGCCGTCAGGGCGAATCCTGGCTCAGCGTCTACGTCTCGATCGGGCAGGCCTTCTGATGGCCGGCGAAGCTCCGGCCGAGACCGTCGAGGTCGTGCGCCGCAAGCGGCCGCTGGGGTGGCGCATCGCCAAATGGGCGGGAATCGTGCTCGCGGCCCTGGTCGCCATCGCCGCCGCCTTCCTGCTCTGGCTGAACACGGAGGCGGGCCACCGCTTCGTCGTCAACCAGATCAACAATATCGAGACGACCTCCGGGCTGAAGCTGAGGGTGGGCCGCATCGAGGGTTCGATCTACGGCCGGCTGACGCTGCACGACGTCTCCTTCGCCGATCCCGACGGCGTCTTCGCCACCGCGCCTAGGGCGACGCTCGATTACCGCCCCTTCGCCTATCTGTTCGGCAGCCGCATCGAGGTGCGCGAACTCGACATTCCGGAGGCGCGGCTGGTCCGCATGCCAGCGCTCCGGCCCGGCGATCCGAATGCGCCGCTCATCCCGGACATCACGCTCGACGTCGCCCGGCTCAGCGTCGGGCGGCTGGCGGTCGATCCCGCGGTCACCGGCCGGCGGCATCTCGTCTCGCTGAACGGCCAGGCGCGGATCGCGGACGGCCGCGCCTTCGTCGCGCTGGACGGGGGGACGCTGGTCGCCCCCGGCCTCGCCGGCGGGGACCGGGTCCAGCTCGTGCTCGACGCGGCGCCGCAGGAAAACCGGCTCAACCTCGCGCTCGGCGTCCGCGCGCCGGGCGACGGCTTCGTCGCCGGCCTGGCCGGCACCGACCAGCCTTTGCTTGTGGCCGTCCGCGGCAACGGCACATGGGCCAATTGGCAGGGCCGCGCCCGCGCCGCGCTCGGCGGCCGGGGGCTGGCGGATCTCGAGGTGACCGCGCGGGACGGCACGTTCGGCGTCTCCGGCCCGCTCGCGCCGGGGCTGCTGCTCACCGGGCCCGCCCAGCGCCTCGCCCAGCCGGTGACGATGCTGCGCTTCACCGGGCGGATGGAGGAGCGCCGCGCCGACGTGACCCTGGGCCTCTACAGCCGGGTCGCGGCATTGGCGGCGGAGGGCCGGGTCGATCTGGGCCGGAACGCTTTCGAGGAGCTGCGGGTCGCGGCGCGCCTGGTCGAGCCGGGAATGATCGCGCCGGATCTTTCGGGCCAAGACCTCCGCCTCGCGCTGGTGCTGAACGGTCCCTTCACCCGCCCGGAGATGCTCTACGACCTGCGCGCCGCGCGGCTCACCATGGCGGGCACCACGATCGAGGGGCTGCAGGCCAGCGGCCGCGCGACCGTGCGCTCCGACGACATCATCGTCCCGGTGCGGGCGCGGGCGGCGCGGATCATCGGCTTCGACGCGATCGCGGGCGGCACTCTCGCCAACGTCTCCCTGGCGGGCCAGATCGGGATCACCGGCACCCGGCTCGTCTCCGACAACATGTTCCTGCGCTCGGACCGGATCGACGCGCGGCTCGCTCTGGCCTTCGATCTCTCCCGCGGCCGCTATCTCGCGGCGCTGCAGGGCCGGGTGAACAATTATCTGGTCGACGGCGTCGGCCTGCTCGACGTCACCACCGATCTGGACATGACGCAGAGTTCCGCCGGCTTCGGCCTGCGCGGCCGCATCGCCGCCCGCACCCGGCGGATCACCAACGAGACGGTCGCGCAGGTGCTTGGCGGCGTCGGCACCGCCACCGCCAACGTCGTCATGGATCCGTCCGGCATCATCCGGGTGAGCGACATCCGGCTTTCGGCGCCGGCCCTCAGGATCACTTCGGGCGGCGGCACCTACCGGCCGAACGGGGCGCTCGACATCCGCGTCGCCGGGGTGAGCCGCGACTACGGGCCGCTGGCGGTGCGCGTCATGGGCACGGCCAGCGCGCCGCGCGTCGAGGTCGCCGCGGCCAGTCCCGGCTACGGCCTGACCGGCATCAGGGCGACGGTCCGCGCGACGCCGCAGGGCTGGGCGCTGATGGCCGAGGGCGATTCGCGTTACGGGCCCTTCACCGCCGACGTCGTCATCCAGTCCAACCGAAGTCCGTTCACAATCCGGGTGAACCGGCTCACTTATGCCGGCATCAACTTTTCGGGGTCGCTCGTCCGCACGGCCGCCGGGCCGTTCCAGGGGCGGCTGACGCTGAACGGGCAGGGCCTGACCGGCAATGTCGCGCTCGCCGCCGCCGGCCGCCGCCAGCGGATCGAGGTGGTCGCCGACGCCAATGCGGCCCGGACGCCGGGCGACAATCCGATCATCCTGCAGCGCGGCTATGTCCGGGCGACGATCCTGCTGCCGAGCAACGACCGCGAGACGATCGAGATCGGCGCCGACGCCCAGCTGGCCGGGCTGACCGCCGACGATCTGATGGTCCAGCGCGCGCGGGTCCAGGTCGATTTCCGCGGCGGCGTCGGCACCGGCCAGCTCTTCGCCGAGGGCCGGCGGGGCGTGCCCTTCCGGATCGCGGCCAACGGCCGGCGCGAGGGCGATCAGGCGCAGCTCGCCATGCAGGGCCAGATCAACAACATCCCCTTCCGCTTTGCCCAGCCGGCGGTGCTTCGGCAGGAGGGCGGCGACTGGGTGATGCAGCCGGCCACCATCGCGCTGCAGCAGGGCCGGGTGCGGCTCGCCGGGCGCTACGGCAACGGCCTCACCATCCAGGCGCGGCTCGACGAGCTGGACCTCTCCATCCTCAACGCCTTCTCCCCGGGTCTCGGCATTGGCGGCCGGGCCTCGGGCAGCTTCGACTTCAACGAGCCGTCCGACGGCGCCTTCCCACGCGCCGAGGCGCGGCTCAACATCACCGGCTTCACCCGCACCGGCATCGCCGTCCGCTCCACCCCGGTCGACATCTTCCTCGCCGGCGCGCTGACCCCGGAGGGCGGTCAGGCGGGCGCGATCATCCGTCGGGGCGGCACGGTCATCGGCCGGGCGCAGGCGCGGCTGCAGCCGCTGGGCCCGCGAGAGGGCGGCTGGCGGGAACGGCTGTTCGCCGCGCCGCTGCAAGGCGGGGTGCGCTATAGCGGGCCCGCCGACGTGCCCATGTCCTTCGCCAACCTGCCGGGCCATCAGCTCACCGGCCCGGTCGGCCTCGCCGTCGATTTCAGCGGCCGGGTGCAGTCGCCGGTCTTCACCGGCGGCGTGCTGCGCGCCAACAACCTCACTTATGTCAACGAGGCCTATGGCACGCGGATCACCAATCTCGCGGTCAACGGCCGCTTCGACGGCTCGCAGCTCGTCATCGAATCGCTGACCGGCCGCGCCGGCGACGGCACGATCCAGGGCAGCGGCACGATCGGCCTCGCCGCCGCCGCCAACTTCCCGATCGACCTCAACGTCAGCTTCCAGAATGCTCGGCTCGCGCGCAGCGACGACATCAGCGCCACGGCCACCGGACGCCTGCGCATCCTCAACAATGCCGCCGGCGCCTCGATCGAGGGTGAGCTCAATCTCGGCGAGGTCCGCTACGAGCTCATCCAGGAAGCCGCCGCCGATATCCCGCAACTCGCCGGGGTCCGGCGTCGCGGCGAACCCTTGCGGCCGCCCATTGAGCAATCGGCGGATGCGCGCGTGCCGAGCATCTGGCGGCTCAACATCCGCCTGATCGCCGACAACCGCATCTACGTCTCCGGCATGGGCATGGAATCGGAATGGCGGGCCGAGGATCTGCGCGTCACCGGCACCACCGCCACCGCCCAGTTCGTCGGCCAGGTGCGGCTCATCCGGGGCACGCTCGGCCTTGCCGGCCGCCGCTTCCGGCTGGACAGCGGCGAGGTCACCTTCGCCGGCGCGCGGCCGCCGCGGATCGAGCTGGCGGCGACGGCGGACATCGACAATGTCGAGGTCGGCATCAACGTCTCGGGCAGCTCGGCCGCCCCGCAAATCGCCTTCACCTCCTCGCCCGGCCTGCCGCAGGACGAGATCGTCTCGCGCATCCTCTTCGGCAGCTCGGTCACCGAGATCAGCGCGATCCAGGCGGTCCAGCTCGCCGCCTCGCTCAACTCGCTGCGCGGCGGCTCGGGCGGGCTCAATCCGCTCGGCCGGCTCCGCTCCGCGACCGGGATCGACCGGCTGCGCATCATCGACGCCGACACCGCCACCGGCCGCGGCACCGCCGTCGCCGCCGGCATGTATCTTAGCGATGACATCTATGTTGAGATCATCACCGACGCGAAGGGCTATACCGCCACCCAGATCGAGATCTCGCTCTCGCGCACCCTCTCCCTGCTCTCGCAATTCGGTACGAACAGCGGGACGAACGTGAACATCCGCTACAACCGGGATTATTGAGCGGCGGTCAGGCGATGGCTGGGGAGGTGGTGCCCAGGGGCGGAATCGAACCACCGACACCGTGATTTTCAGTCACGTGCTCTACCAACTGAGCTACCTGGGCGCATCCGCGAACGCGGAAGTAGGGGCCTATAGAGGCGGTTAGCGCTCGCTGTCCAGCCCATCCTGTTCGAGGCCGGGAAGGTCCGGATCGGCGGGCGTGCCGGGGACGCGATAGCCCTCGTCAAGCCAGTTGAGCAGATCGCGGTCCTTGCAGCCCTGCGAGCAGAAGGGCTTGTGCGCGGGATCGGCGGGCTTGCCGCAGAGCGGACAGGCGTCAGGCTTGGAGGGGCTGGGCATGGACCTGCGATATGGCGAGGCCGGGATTGGGGAGCAAGACCACTTCGCCGCCGGTGCGGCGCTGCAGCTCGGCAAGCCAGAGCGGCCGCGCCCTGAGCTGGAGAATGATGCGGGGCGCGGCGTGGAGGCCGACCTTGCCCTGCAGCCTCTCGGCCCGGCGCAGCAGGGCGCGGATCGCGGCGGCGGCGGGATCCGCCTGCAGGATCTCCGCGATGGAGGGGCGGACGCGCCGGCGCACGATCTGCAGGAAGCCGAACCCGTTCACGGCCGTCCGCTCGAATGGCTGCGGGAGGATCGCGTCGACGGCCGCGGCCGCGGCCTGGCGCCGGTCGCGGGGCAAAGTGGGCAGGTCGATGCCGATCGAGCCGGCAATGCCGAAGCGCCGGATCGCGCGGGCCGCGGCCCGCGCGCCGGCCTCGGCCAGAGCGTCCGGGGGCAGCGCGCCGTCCACGTCGAAGAGGGTCATGGCGGGCGTCAGGCTCATGCGCAGGGCGCCGCCCTCGAACGGGATCTCGCCGGTCGCGGCCTCCTCCAGCAGTTCGGACCAGCCGGCCTGCTCGAACAGATCCTCGCCGGGGCGCGGCCTTCGCCCGCCGCAGCGTTCCGCGAGGGTCGGGCCGGGAGCAGGCGGCAGCGCGGTCGGGCGCAGCCTGGGCGGCTTGGGCCGGCCCGGCTCGGGCAGCGCCTCGCGCACGACCTCGGCGCGGAACGTGGCGCCCTCGCTGACCTTCGGCAGCGGCTCGACCACCGCCTCGCCGCCCTCCGGCAGCCTGGCGATGCCGGCGGTGCTGACGAGCTTCGCGTCGATCACCGCCCCGGCCCTGAGGCCCGGCAGCTCGATCTCCGCCTCCAGGATGCGGCCGTCCTCGACCAGGATCGCGCGATTCTCGCCGATCCCTTCCTCGTAGAGCCACTCAGCCAAGGGGATATCCCGCCGCCCTGAGCAGGGCGCGGGTCTCGTAGACGGGCAGGCCCATCACGCCGGAATAGGAGCCGCTCAGCGCCCGGACCAGGGCCTCGGCGCGGCCCTGGATCGCATAGCCGCCCGCCTTGCCGCGCCACTCGCCGCTGGCGAGATAGGCGTCGATCTCCTCGGCGCTCAGGCGCTTGAAGGTCACGATCGAGCTGGAGAGCCGGTGGCGCGCCTTGCCCTCGGCGTCGATCAGGGAAACCGCGCAGTGGACGCGGTGGCGGCGGCCGGAGAGCAGCGCGAGGCACTGGCGGCCCTGCGCCTCCGTCTCCGCCTTGGGCAGGATGCGCCGGCCGGCGGCGACGACCACGTCCGCGGCCAGGGTCAGCGCGCCGGGCGTGGCCACCTTGGCGGCCTTGGCGGCGGCGACGCGGCGCACATAAGCGACGGGCAATTCGCCCTTATGTTCGGTCTCGTCGATGTCGGCGGGGATGACGGCGTCGGGCACGACCCCGATCCGCGCGAGCAATTCCAGCCGGCGCGGGCTCTGCGAGGCGAGGATCAGGCGCATGGCGCGCAACCCGTCCTATTTGAATCGGTAGGTAATCCGACCCTTGGTCAGATCGTAGGGCGTCAACTCGACCAGCACCTCGTCGCCGGTCAGCACGCGGATGCGGTTCTTGCGCATTTTGCCGGCGGTGTGGCCGAGGATCTCGTGGCCGTTCTCGAGCTTCACACGGAACATGGCGTTGGGCAGCAGCTCGACCACTTGCCCCCGCATCTCCAGCAATTCTTCCTTGGCCATTCACATCTTTCCGGAAAATTGTGCGGAGCCCCTTAGCTGCTCACCGCCAAAATGGGAAGCCGCGCGGCGTCACTCGTCGAGCCGAAAATGGACGTCCGGCAGCGCGATCCACATGTAGGGCGTCGGCTGATCCGGGCCCAGATCCACCGGCCGGAGCGGCCGCGTCAGATAGACACGGCGCACCATGGCGACCAAGGTCCGGGGCTGATCCGGACCGACGATCACCGGCTCGGTGAGGAGGATCCGCCCGCTCGGACCGATCAGGGCGCGCAGCCGGACCGTGCCTTGCTCGCCCGCGCGCATGCCGGCGGCCGGATAATCGTCGTCGGACAGGCTCGGCGCGAGCCGGCGGCGCAGCGCCCGCGCGGCTTCGTCGCTCGCATTGGCCGGCGCGCGGCCGCCATTGGCCTCGCGCACCGCCGCCATCAGCTCCGCGACGGCCGCGTGGCCCTGCTCCCAGGCGACGATGCCCAGCAGCTCGATCGCCTCCTCGCGCTGCTCGGGCGACGGGTTTGCGGCCAGCTGGCGGCGGGCATAGGCGCGAAGCACGCCGCGGGCATCGGCCTTCGCCTCGCTGAACATGGCGAGCCGCCGCAGCGCCGTCAGCGCCGCCGCCCGCGCGGTGGGATCGTCGCCCTCGAAGTCGATCCTCGCCCGGAGGACGGCAGCATTGGCGTTGCTTCCCCCCTGCAGAAGGGCAAGCGCCGCCGCGCGATTGTGGCTGCCCTGCGCGTAGAGGGCCTGGGCGAGCAAGGCGCGGACATGGTGGTGCTGCGGATTGGCGCTGGCCGCATAGGGCCTGAGGAAGGCGATCGTCGCCGGTCGAGTCAGATAAAGGTCGCGGCTCGCGCCATCGGGGAAAGGCGGGTCGGCGAAGCCGGCGGGGGACAGGAGCCAGGCGCGGCGACGCTCCTCGAGCGCCCGCGCCGGATTGGCCGCGACGCCGACGCCCTGCTCGTAAAGCTCGGCGAGCAGGCCGTGCGCCTCCAGGCTCTCGGAGCGCCTGAGCCCGGCCACCCGCCGCGCGATGGCGAAGGCCAGTGCGGGCCGCACCGGACAATAGCGGCCGGTCCGCACCAGCCCGGCGAGCTCGCGCGCATTGTCGATCAGCCGCCGGCCTTCCCATTCGCTGATCCCGCCGAAGTCCGGAATGTCAGGGCAGGCGCGCTCCACCTGGGCGGCGAGGCGAACGATGACCCGGTCGCCGGGATCGGGCCGCGCCGCCGTCGCCGGCGCCTGCGCGGCCGCGAGCAGGAGGAAGGCGAACGGCGCGCTCAGCGTGGCGCCGCCGCGGCCGGGACGGGCGGTCCCGCTGGATTGTGCCGGGCGAGGAAGGCGTCGATCCGGCGCATGAAGTCGGCCGAATCCGACACCTTTGAAAAGCCGTGCCGCGCGTCGGGGTAGAAAGCCGATTCGACGGGGAAGTTGCGCCGGGTCAACGCATTGACCATGTCGCGCGCCTGATCGACGGGAACGCGCGGGTCGCGCTCGCCATGGCCGATCAGCAGCGGCACCGTCAGCCGGGCCTGCTGGCGCAGCGGCGAGACGGAATCGAGGTCGCGCGCCTCCTCGCCGGCCAGCTGCCGCTGCCATTCGCGGATATAGCGCGGCGCGATCACGTAGCGGGCGTCGTAGCGGATCATGCGCCGCATGTCCGTCGGGCCGGCCCAGCTGATCGCGCAGCGATAGCGGGTCGGGCTGCGGATCGCCGCCCACATCGCGGCATAGCCGCCATAAGACGAGCCCATGATGCAGACCCGCCCGGCATCGACCAGACCCTGCGCGACGAGGTGGTTCACGCCGTCTTCCATGTCGTCGATCATTCCCGAGCCGAGCTGGCCGTAGCCGCGCTCGACGAAGGCGCGGCCATAGCCGGTGGAACCGCGGAAGTTCGGCTGGAGGACGGCATAGCCGCGGCCGGCCAGGAACTGGACCTGGCGATCGAACGACCAGCCGTCGCGCGCGAACGGACCGCCATGCGGCAGCAGGACGAGCGGCAGGCCGCGCTCGGGCCGTCCCGGCGGCAGCGTCAGATAGGCCGGGATCTCGGTGCCGTCGCGGGTGCGATAGGTGATCGCGCGGACCGGCGCGAAGCGCCGGTCGATGAGCTGCGCATAGGGGCTGGCGAAGGTCTCGAGCCGCCGCGCGCGCCGGTCGTAGACATAATAGGTGCCCGGGTCGTCGGCCGCGCTCGACCAGATCAGGATCCGGTTGCCGTCGTCCGAGCGGTTGAGCAAAGCGTTGACCTTGCCGGGCAGCGCCCGGTCCACGGTCGCCTGGATGGCCCGGAAATCCGGATTGAGCCAGTGGGTTCGGGGCCGGTCGTCCTCATAGCTGATGCCTTCGACCTGCCCGCTCTCGCCGATGATCGGGGCGGTGACGTCGACCGACGGATGCTCGAAGATCGCCTCGCCGCGCGCGTCGGAGGCGAAGTCATATTCGTACACGGCGAAGCGGCCGGTCACCGCGTTGGTGACGACGATCCCGCGGTCGCTGTCGGCGATGAAGCGGATCATGTCGACCACGCTGCCGTCCTGCGGATAGCGCCGGGAATCGACCCGGCGCAGATCCTCGCCCGGACCCGAGCGATAGTAGAATTTGATCCTGTCCTGGCCATAGTCGACACCGGCGCGGACGACGCCGTTGCGATCCGCATACCAGTTCCACACGCCGAGCCTTTGGTGCTGGACGAGCGTCGCCTGGCCGGTCGCCAGATCGATGCGCTGCACGGCGGGCGTGTTGAGGACGGTGGGCTGGGCCGAAACGAGAATATAGGCGCCGGCCGGATCGACGAAGATGACGTCGTCGCCGAGCAGGCCGTTGCCGGTCTGCAGCGGCGTCGCCGTCCAGCTGGCGACGTCGAGCGAGACGATGCGGGTCACGACGACCGGGACCCTGAGCACGCGCTGCGGATATTGGATGCCGAGCAGCAGGCGGCCGGAGCCCGCCCAGCGTAGCCAGCGCACCTCGTAGCCGGATTGCTCGAGCAGGCGGGGCGGTCGGTCGCGCGGATCGGCGAGGCGCCAGACGCCGACCTGTTCGCGGCCGTCGGCGATGACCCGCGCGGCGATCCGCGCCCCGTCGGGCGAGAGCACCGCGCCGGAGATGAAGGGCAATTCGGCGAAGGCCTCGGCGGTGGGCGGCGCGCCCGGGGCGGGGACCGATGCGCCGGGCGCGGTCTGCACGCTCCAGCCGGCGGCCGGCGCCGTCAGCGCGAGCGCGACGGCGAAAAGCCTGCCAAGGGGGCCGCCTTTCATGTCAGCGCGGCGGCGACGTCTGCGCGGCGCCCTGGCCTGTGGCGGGCGCCGAGGCGGCCGCGGCCGTCGCCGCCTGTCCGGACGGATTGTGCTGGGCGAGGAAGCGCTGCATCTCGACGAGCAATTGCAGCCGGTCCGCCTCGAGCGGCAGATTGTGGGTGTTGCGGGGCTGCTCGACATAGACGAAGTCGCGCCCCTCGACCTTGCCCGAACTTCTGAGACGCGAGACCAGGGTGCGGGACTGGGCGACCGGCACGCGCTCGTCGCGGGCGCCGTGCACGATCATGATCGGCGCCCAGCGGCCGCTCGTGTGGCGGGCCGGGGAGACGTCGGCCAGCCGGCCGGCGGCGCTGCCGATATATTGCGAGCCGTAGCGCCCCAGATAGTCGCGGTCATGGGTGACCATGTCCGGAATGTCGTGCACGCCGGCGCCGCTGATCGCGCAACGGTAGCGGTCCGGATCGCGCTGCGCGGCCCGCGACGAGGCATAGCCGCCATAGGACCAGCCGAACATGCAGACCCGCGACGAATCGGCGATGCCCTGCTGCGCCAGATAGGCGACCGAGTCGTTGAGGTCGTCCTGCATGCGCATGCCCCAATTGCCGTCCGAGGCCGCCTCCCAGTCCCTCCCGAAGCCCGAAGAGCCGCGGAAATTGGGCTGGATCACCGCATAGCCCTGCTCGGCAAGCGGCTGCGCCCAGATGTCCCAGCTCTCGCTGTCGCGCGCCCAGGGGCCGCCATGGGGAAGCACGATCAACGGCAGGTTCCGCGCCTCGCGCAGGCGCGGGAGGGTCAGCACCGCGGCGATCTCGCGGCCGTCGCTGGCCCGGTAGCGTACCGTGCGCACCGGGTTCAGGCGCATGTCGCGCAAGGCCGAATTGACCCAGCCGAGATTGCGGATCGAGCCGCTCTCGACATTGTAGAGATAATAGGCCCCGGCCTGGTCCGGGCCGCCGACATGGGCGATGATGTTCGTCCGCGGCCGGTCCGTCGAGACGATCGAGGCCATGCCGGCGCCGAAGGTCTCGTCGAGCGCCTGCTGGATCTCGCGCAGCCGCGGGTTCATCCACACGGTCCGGCTGCGATCCTCGGTCACGTCGATGCCGTCGACGGCGTTCTGCTCGACGTTCAGATCGACATCGTCGATGTCGTAATTGGCGAGGCCGAAGACCTTGCGGGTGAAGTCCATCGTGTTGAGATCGACCTCGTAGAGCGCGCTATAGCCTTCGTGGCGGCTGATCGCGAGCGCCCGGTCGCCGGGCAGGAAGGCGATCGGCACGGGCGGATTCTGGTAGCGCTCGGTCCGCTCGCGGATGATGGTGCGGAAATTGCCGTCGCCGCCCGACCGGTAGAGGACCGATAGTCGCCCGGAATCCGCGTCGCGGCTGATGCCCATGCGGACATTGCCCTGGCCGTCGGCGAACCAGTTGGAGACGCCGCGCCGCTGCTGCTCGACCAGCCGGGTGCGGCCGCTGGTGACGTCGACCTCGATGATCTCCGGGTTGTTCAGCCGCTCATAGCCGCGGCCTTCGGGCAGGCGCTGCAGCAGGACGCGGGGCGGCCCCTCCCGCGACATCCAGAGCAGGTTGCTGCGCACGAACGTGCCCGGCCAGCCGAGGCGCGTGGTGATGCGGGTGCGGCGATTATAGGCGATCACGCGGGTGGCGTCGGTCGGATCTCCCTCCAGCGTGGTGCGCTGCGCGACGGCGATGACCAGCGTGTCCGGATCGATCCACGACCAGCCGGTCGTGCGATAGCCTTCGCGCTGGTCGAACTCCGAATCCCGGGCGACGATCTGCGGACGGGCATTGGGCTCGTCCAGCGGCAGCACGGCCAGCGCGGGCTCGCCGTTGACGCGCAGGCGGAAGGCGAGCGCCTTGCCGTCGGTGGAGATGCGGACCTGCTGCATCTCCGGCAGCCGGGCGAAGACGGCGAGAGGCAAGGGCTCGCGCGGCGCCGGGGCCGGTTGCGGCTGGGCGGCCGCAGGCGCGGCGAACGCCCCCAGCCAAAGGAAGGCGAGCCACTTCTTCATCTTGTCCCCCAAAATGCAGTCTGGGGGGAGGCTAGTCCGAATCGGGGAGGCTGCAAAGGCCCGAAAAGAAAGGCCCCGCCCGGACGGACCGGACGGGGCCTATTCGATTCAAGCGGCGATGAAGATCAATGCACGCCGGCCTGCGCCGCCAGTGCCGCGAGCAGCAACAGAGCGACGATATTGGTGATCTTGATCATCGGGTTCACCGCCGGGCCGGCCGTATCCTTATAGGGATCGCCGACCGTGTCGCCGGTGACGGCGGCCTTGTGGGCTTCGCTGCCCTTGCCGCCATAATTGCCGTCCTCGATATACTTCTTGGCATTGTCCCAGGCGCCGCCGCCCGAGGTCATCGAGATGGCGACGAACAGGCCGGAGACGATCACGCCGAGCAGCAGGGCGCCGAGCGCGGCGAAGCCCGCGCCCTGGCCGGCCACCAGGGTGATGATGAAGTAGACCGCGATCGGGGCGAGCACCGGCAGCAGCGACGGGATGATCATCTCGCGGATCGCCGCCCGGGTGACGAGGTCGACGGTGCGGCCGTAATTCGGCCGGGTCGTGCCTTCCATGATCCCCGGATTGTCGCGGAACTGGGCGCGGACGTCCTCGACCACCGCGCCGGCCGCGCGGCCGACCGCGGTCATGCCGATGCCGCCGAACAGATAGGGCAGCAGGGCGCCGATCAGCAGGCCGACGATCACGTAGGGGTTGGAGAGCGAGAAATCGACCCGCACGTTGCCGAAGAAGTGCTGCAGGTCGGTCGTATAGGCACCGAACAGCACGAGCGCGGCGAGCGCGGCCGAGCCGATCGCATAGCCCTTGGTCACCGCCTTGGTGGTGTTGCCGACCGCGTCGAGCGCGTCGGTGCGGTCACGCACCTCGCCCGGCAGGTCCGCCATCTCGGCGATCCCGCCGGCATTGTCGGTGACCGGGCCGTAGGCATCGAGCGCCACCACCATGCCGGCCAGCGCCAGCATCGCGGTCGCGCCGAAGGCGACGCCGATCACGCCGGCGATCTGGTAGGCCGCGACCACCGCGACGACGATCACGATCGTCGGCAGAGCGGTGGATTCGAGGCTGATCGCGAGGCCCTGGATGACGTTGGTGCCGTGGCCGGTCTCCGACGCCTTGGCGATCGACTTCACCGGCCGGTAGTTGGTGCCGGTATAATATTCGGTGATCCACACCAGGGCGCCCGTGAGGCCGAGGCCGATCAGCATGCAGTAGAAGAGCTTCATGCCGGTCAGCGGCGCGAAGCTGCCGTCCGCGCCGGTGAAGGTCGCGAACTCGGCGTTCATGCCGCCATGGTCGCGAAGCACGTACCAGGTGGCGAGATAGATGGCGCCGGCGCCCAGGATGGTCGCGGTCCAGAAGCCCTTGTAGAGCGCGCCCATGATCGACTGCTTGCGGCCGAGGCGCACCATGTAGGTGCCGATGATCGAGGTGACGATGCAGACGCCGCCGATCAGCAGCGGCAGCGACATCAGCTTCACCAGCAGCTCGTCGCCGAGCGCGGTGAGGGTGAGGGCGATCGACACCATGGTGACGCCGAGGGTGACGACATAGGTCTCGAACAGGTCGGCGGCCATGCCGGCGCAGTCGCCGACATTGTCGCCCACATTGTCGGCGATGGTCGCCGGATTGCGGGGATCGTCCTCCGGAATGCCGGCCTCGACCTTGCCGACCAGATCGGCGCCGACGTCGGCGGCCTTAGTGAAGATGCCGCCGCCGAGACGGGCGAAGATCGAGATGAGCGAGGCGCCGAAGGCCAGAGCGACGAGGCCGTCGATGACCGCGCGCGAATTGGCGGCATTGGCGGCCGGGCCGACCAGGTACCAGAAGAAGGCGGCGATCGCGAGCAGGCCGAGGCCCGCCACCAGCATGCCGGTGATCGCGCCGGCGCGGAACGCCATGGTGAGGCCGCCCTGCAGCGAGGTGCGCGCGGCTTCCGCGGTGCGGACGTTCGCCTTCACCGAGACGTTCATGCCGACGAAGCCGGTCACGCCCGAGAGGATCGCGCCGATCGCGAAGCCGATCGCGGAGACGATCCCGAGGAAATAGCCGACCAGGGCCGCGACGATCACGCCGACGATGGCGATCGTCAGATATTGGCGCTTCAGATAGGCGCGGGCGCCTTCCTGGACGCTGGCGGCGATGTCCTGCATCCGCTCGTTGCCGGCGGGCGCTTTCAGCACCTGCATGATGGTGAGAAGGCCGTAGAGGACGGCCAGCAGGCCGCAGCCCAAGGCGATGTAGACGACAATCATATGAGATCTTTCCCCTGGATTCCGAGCAGGAAAGGGCGCTCGCCGCCGCGCGGCGTACCCCCATTTGCGAGAGGGCTTTAAGGGGGATGCAGGAATGTTTCAACCATGCTCGAAACCCAGCCGTCCGGGCAGCGGAACGGCAAGGCCGCGCTCGCTCAGGCGCAGTCCGGCGCCGGCGGCGAAGGCGCCGATCCGGCTGAAGGGCAGGCCGATCTCGTCGGACAGCGCCAGGATGGCGGGCGCCTCGGCCGGATCGGCGGCGAAGAGCAGCTCGTAATCGTCGCCGGCCGTCGCCGCGTCGAGCCGCGCCTCGCCCATGAGGGCGAGGAAAGGCTCGGAGAGCGGCACATGGTCGAGCTGGATCCCGGCCGCGCAGCCGCTCGCCTCGGCCATGCGGGCCGTGTCGATCAGCAGTCCATCGGAGACATCCATCATCGCGCGCACCAGCGGCACGAGCCGCTCCCCGGCCTCCAGCCGCGGGCGCGGCGTGCGGTAGCGCTCGACCAGGGCCGGCGCGTCGCGGCCCTCCCTGAGCGCCCGCAGCCCCGCCCCGGCATCGCCGATCGCGCCGCTGACCCAGAGTTGGTCGCCGGGCCGGGCGCCGCTGCGATTGGGCGGGATCCGCGCGGCCTGGCCGATCGCGGTCAGGCCCAGCACCCGCGCCGGCGAGGCGACGGTGTCGCCGCCGAGCAGGGGCACGCCGAACGCGCCGAGCACCGTGCCGAGCCCGTCGGCGAAGGCCTTGTCCCAGGCCTCGTCGCCAAGCGTGAAGCCGAGCAGCACGCCCATCGGCCGCGCGCCCTTGGCGGCGAGGTCCGAGAGGTTCACCGCGACCAGCTTCCAGGCGACGTCGGCCGGCGGATCGTCGGGCAGATAATGGACGCCCTCGACGATCATGTCGTGGGTCAGCACGATCGCGCCGCCGCCCGTCTCCAGCACCGCCGCATCGTCCACCAGCCCCCGCGCCGCCGGATCGGTGGCGAGCGCGCGGAGCGTGTCGATGAAGGCGGATTCGCTGCTTACTGGCGCACCTCTTTCGCGATGGCGTCGAGCAGGCCGTTCACGAAACCCGATTCGCGGGCGTCGTAAAAGGCCTTGGCGACGTCGACATATTCGCTGATCACGCTGGCCGCGGGCACGTCGGCGCGGGCGACCAGCTCATAGGCGCCGGCGCGCAGGATCGCCTTCATCGGCTTGTCGAGCCGGGCCAGCGACCAGCCCTCGGCGAGCTTGGCCGCGATCAAAGCGTCGAGCTCGGCGCGGCGGGCGTCGGCGCCCTTCACGATGTCGTCGAAGAAATCGACCTCGGCATCGGCATATTCGATGCCGTCGATGGTGGCGCCGAGGCGGTGGTGGTGGAATTCGTGGAGCAGGGGCGCGACGGGCGTGCCCTCCATCTCCTGCTGGTAGAGGGCCTGCACGGCGGCGAGCCGGGCGGCGGAGCGGGACTGCGATCTTTTGGGGGTGGTAGCCATGGCGGGGGCCTTAGCGGCTCCTAGCGCGCCATGAAATCCCCGATGGCCCGAAGCACCGGCCCGGGCTTCTCCCAGGGCACGAAATGGCCGGCATCGGGGATCTGGACGATCTTCAGGTCGTCGATCAGGTCGTAGAGGCCGCCGAGCTGGACCGGGAGCAAAGCGGTGTCGCGCATCGCCCAGATGACGAGGGTCGGCACCTTCAACACCGGGAAGGGCAGTGTCGTCCAGCCGGGCGCCTCCGTCGCCTCGCCCGGGGCGGGCACGACCAATTCGCTCGCCCGGTACCAGTTCAGCATCGCGGTCAGCGCGCCGGGCGCGCCCCAATCGGCGAGATAGGCGGCGCGCTCCTCGTCCGGGACCTTGGCGATGTCGGCATGGCTGGCGAAGGTCTTGGCGTAGAAGGTCTCCAGCCCCATCGCCTCCAGGCCGCGCTCCATCGTGGGGTTGCGAAAGGCGGTGATATACTGGCTGGCGGCGCGCTGGTGGGCGTCCTCGATCAGGCTCTTCTGGAAGACCAAAGGATGGGGGGCGTTGATGATCACCAGCCGTTCGAGCCGGTCCGGATGGCGCAAGGCCGCGAGCCAGGCGACCGCGCCGCCCCAATCGTGGCCGACCAAGGTGAAGCGTCCGAGGCCCAGCATGTCGGCGAGCGCGATCAGATCCTCGAGGATCCGGTCGGTCCGATATTGCTCGACGCCCTCCGGCTTGTCCGAGCCCGCGAAGCCGCGCTGGTCCGGCGCGACCACGAAATAATCCTCCGCCAGAACCGGCGCGATCTCCCGCCAGGTCCGGTGCGATTCCGGGAAACCGTGCAGGAAGACGATCGCCTCGGCGCCCTCGGGCCCGCCGCTCTGGACGTTGAGCGTGATGCCGTTGGGAAGGGCGAGCCGGGTGGTGGTCAGTTCGGTCATGGATAGCTCACCGTCTTGGGGACTTCGGGCAAGGGGATGAACTCGTCATGGTCGTCGGGCGGCAGCGCGAAGCGGCCGGCCTTCCAGTCCTCCTTGGCCTGGTTGATCCGGTCGCGGCGGGAGGAAACGAAGTTCCAGAAGACGTGGCGGGGGCCGTCGAGCGACTGACCGCCGCAGAGCATGACATGGCCGCCGCCCCCGGAGCGCAGGGTCGCGGCGATGCCGGGCCTGAGGACGTAGAGGGTGGCGGGCTCGAGCTGGACGCCGTCCAGCCAGGCCTCGCCCTCCGCGAGATAGATCGCGCGCTCGTCCGCTTCCGGATCGATGGGCATGGCGCCGCCCGCGTCCAGCGCGATATCGGCATAGATGGTCGGGCTGTGGCAGGTCACCGGAGAGGTCGCCCCCCACAGGCTGCCCATCACCACGCGCGCGCTGGCGCCGCCGCCCTCGACCATGGGCAGGTCCGCCTTCGGGACATGCTCGAAGGCCGGATCGATCTCCTCCTTGGCCGTTGGCAGGGCAAGCCAGGTCTGGATCCCGCTGAGCTCAGGGCCGCCGGGGCGGACGGCGGCGGGCGAGCGCTCCGAATGGGTGATGCCCTTGCCCGCGGTCATCAGGTTCACCGCGCCCGGCGCGATCGTCGCGAAGGTGCCGAGCGAATCGCGATGGTCGATCGCGCCGGCTAACAGGTAGGTGACGGTGGCGAGATTGATGTGCGGGTGCGGGCGCACGTCGATCCCCGTCCCGGCGGCCAGGTGGGCCGGCCCCATCTGGTCGAAGAAGATGAAGGGGCCCACGGTGGTCCGCTGGCGATGCGGAAGGGTACGGTGGACCTTGAAGCCGCCGAGATCGTGGGTCGTCGGCAGCAGGGTCTGGAGAAAAAGATCATCGGTCATGGCCGCATCCTAGCCGGGCGCGGGGTGGAAGCGAAGCCGGGACCTCGGAAGGTCACAAGTGACATGAGTGTCACATGGAAACGCCGGGGGTCTCCGCCCCTGACATTCACCGAAATGCGGTTGGAATCGCGCAGGGCAAAACGGGTCGCGCGCGTCATCCCCGGAGGGTGACAGGCGGTCTCCAACATTGCAATGTCACGCCACGCCGTTTCGGTGCTTGACTCTAAATCTATATATGTAGATTTATCGCGCATGGTTCGCAGCCGAAGCCTCTCCGCGCCCGCCCGGCAGGTCCTCGCCATCATGGCCGAAGCGGGGCCGCGCTGGTGCCATGGCTATGAATTGTGCCGCGCGGCGGGGATCAAGTCCGGGACGCTCTATCCGCTGCTGATCCGGCTGGAGGCGCAGGGCCATCTGGAGGCGGAGTGGCAGGAGCCGGCCGAGCCGGGCCGCCCGCCGCGCCATGCCTATCGGCTGACGGCGGCGGGGCGCCGGCTGGCTTTCGAGAACCCGCCACTGGCGTCGAGCCCGGCGGGCGCGGATGTGGCGGGGAAGCCGGCATGAGCCGTCGCGCCGCATTGCTGATCGCCCGCCTCGCCGCCCGCCTGCTGCCGCGGCGGCTGGACGGCTGGGGACGGGCGATGGTGGCCGAGGCGGGCGCGATCGACGGGCGGCTGGCCGCTCTGGGCTTCGCGTTCGGCTGCCTGGGCTGCGCGCTCCGGGCGCGCATGGGTTTCCACCTGACGACGGGAGATAGGACGATGATGGACATGCTGGGCGGGCGACCGCGGCGGCTGGCGATGCTGTGCGCGGCGGGCGCGACCGGGCTGGGCCTCGCCTGGATGGCGGCGGCCGGCGCGCCGCTCCGCCATCTGGCGGTGAACGCCGTCGCTCTGATCCTGGGCATCCTCGCGGTCGCCTTGCTGAGCCGGGTGCGCGACGTCCGGCGCGGCGTCGTCGACCTGATGCTCGCCGCCTTGCTGCTGCTCACCGCGCTCGCGGGCGTGTCGGCGGGCGGGGTGACGCGCTGGGTCGCGGTCGGCGGCGTCCTGCTGCAACCATCGCTGCTGCTGGTGCCGATCCTCGCCCTGCGCTTCGCCAGCAGCCGCGACGCGCTTTCGACGGCGGCGATCCTCGTCGCCGCGCTGGCGCTGGCGCTGCAGCCGGACCGCGCCATGGCCGGTGCGCTCGCCGCGGCCATGGCCGTGCTCGCCTTGCTGCGCCCCGAGCGCAACGTGCTGATCGCGCTGGCCGCCGGCGGCGCGGGCTTCGCGGCCGCCCTGCTGCGCACGGACCCGTCGCCCGCCATGCTTTATGTGGACCAGGTCTTCGTCTCCGCCTTCGCGGTCCATGCGCTGGTGGGGCTCGCGGTGGCGGTAGGGGCGGTGCTGCTGCTCGTGCCCGCCGCCATCGGGCTGCTGCGCGATCCGGGCAACCGGGCCGCTTATGCGGTGTTCGGGGCCATCTGGCTCGCCGCGATCGCCGCCGCCTTGCTGGGCAATTATCCGACGCCGCTGGTCGGCTATGGCGGCAGCGCGATCCTCGGCTATCTGGTCAGCCTGCTCGGCCTGCCCGGGCGCGCGGAGGGCATTGTCGCCGGGCGGCAGGGTGCGGAACGGCCCGCCGATCCGGAGGCGCCCGGCGACAGCCTGCGCGCCGGTTCGCCGCTCGCTCAGTCCGCATAAGGGGCGACTAGCACGTCCCAATGCTCCTCGAGCATCGCGAAGCGGCGGGTCTCGGCGGCGAGATGGGCGGCACGGTCGGTGAACAGCCGCCGGCTGATCTCCCGCACCGCCTCGTCGTAGGCCGGATCCGCGCCCGCGGCGCCGACCGCGTCGCGATAGGCGATGGTCACGCGCAGGTCCCAGCGCTGGTCGCCCGCCATATGGGTAATGGGGGTTTCGACCCGGATCGCCCGGATGAAGCCCAACCGTTGCAGCTCCGCCAGGATCGGCGCGTGATGGCGGTTGTAGATCTCCATGAACTCCCAGAAGCTGCCCCAGCGGATCCGGTAATAGGATTCGACGGTCACCGGCGCGGGCGCGGCGGCGGGCGCCGGGGCGGGGCCCGGTGCCGGCTGGGCCGCGAGAGGCGAGGCCAGAGCGACGAGAAGGAGCAAGGCGGCGCGCATGCGGAATCCCCCGTTCAGGTCCGTCTGACTATGGAGATTTGAACGCAGCTTGGCCAGCAACAGTCCGGAAACCGACATGACCATGACGATCCGCCCCTATGCGCCCGCCGACCGCGACGCCGCACTTGCCCTCTGCATCGCCGCCTTCACGCCGATCCATGAGGGCTTCCGGGCCGCGCTCGGCGAGGCGATCTTCGCGCTCCACTATCCGGACTGGCAAGGCGGCTATGCGCGGATGTTCGACGCGCTGGCGGAGGATGACGGGCGGACCGAGGCGTTCGTCGCCGAGACGGACGGGGCGATTGCCGGCTTCGTCTTCGCGATCCTCGATGCGGCGACCAAGACGGGGGAGATCGGCCTGAACGCGGTCGCGCCCGCGCGGCAGCGGCAGGGGATCGGGCGGCTCATGTACGACCATGCGCTGGCGCGGCTCAAGCAACGCGGCGCGGAGATCGCCTATGTCGGGACGGGCGGCGACGCGGCGCACGCGCCGGCGCGGGCAGCCTATGAGGCGCTCGGCTTCGACCGGGTCATTCCGGCCGTCCATTATTATCGGGCGCTTTGAGGCGCTTTATCCTCGCGGCGGGGATCAGGCCTCGCCGGGCGCCTTCGCCCTTATCGCCAGCGCGTGAACGCGGCCCTCCAGCATATTGCCGAGCGCGGCGTTGACCGCGCGCTGGCGGTCGACGCGGCTCTTGCCGGCGAAGGCCTCGGCCTCGATCTCGACGGTGAAGTGGCTTTCGCCGCTGCCGTCGTCGCCCATATGGCCGTGATGCTTCGCCGAATCGTTGATCACGGCGAGGTGGACGGGAGCGAGCGCGGCGCGGAGGCGTTGCTCGATTTCCTGGGCGATGGGGCCGGTTAAAGACTGGGTCATGCGGGCCTATATAGGCTGGTTTGGGAATGGGGACAGTTACGAGTAACTGTCCCGGGAGGAGCGAGAGTTGGCGACGTCGGGCAAGAGGTTTCACGGACGGGTCGAGGGGCGGACGCAGCATTGCGCCCATCCCGGCTGCGCCGAGCCCGGCGAGTTCCGCGCCCCCGGCCCCGAACGCTCCGGCTTCGACGGGCCCGGCTCCTATCGCTGGCTCTGCCTCGACCATGTCCGCGAATTCAACGCCCGCTACAATTATTTCACCGGGATGAGCCCCGAGGAGATCAGCGAGGCGCAAAATCCCTATGGCGGCTGGGAGCGCGAGACCCGCGCCTTCGGCACCGCCGGCCAGTCGCCGCCGCCCAAATGGGCCGATTTCGCCGACCCGCTCGACGCGATCGGCGCGCGCTTCCGGGCCAGGGCCGAGGCGACTCGGGAGCGGCAGGACGGACGGCCGCTCAGCGAGGGCGACCGCAAGCATCTGCGCACGCTCGGGCTCGACGTCGATGCCGACCGCAAGCAATTGCGCACCCGCTATGCCGAACTGGTCCGCCGCTACCATCCCGACCGCAATGGCGGCGACCGCGGCCACGAGCGGGCGCTGCAGCAGGTGATCGAGGCCTATACGGCGCTGAAGGGGCGCCCGCTCTTCGCCTGAGGCCGGGCGCCTCAGCCTCCCCCGCAGCCGCCGCAGCCGCCGCCACCGCCGCAGCCCGAGCCGCCGCCATCGCCGCCCCCGCCCCCGCCGCCATCGCCGCCGCCGGTCCGTTCCTTGTGGAACGGCTCGAAGGGCGAGCCGGCCAAAGCCGCGGTGCCGAACAAAGCGACGGCGAGGCCGATCTCCGGCGTGGTCGGGGCGCGCCTGAGGCGGCTCTTGCCGGTGCGGGCGGCGTCGAGCGCCGCGAGCCCCGCCTTGGTCCGGCGGTCGACGGTGAAGTAGCGGGCGATGGCGAGGAGCGCGGTGACGATCAAGGCGGCGGTGAGGAAGCCGATCGGCCGCTCGCGCAGGTCGCCGACCACCCATTTGGTCGCGCCGAAGGCCAGCAGCATGAGCAGGGGCAGGGTCGCCCAGAAGGCGATGTCGCGCTGCTGCCCGCGGGTCATGACCAGGCCCTGCTGTTCCAGCTTGCGCTCCAGCGGCTCGGCATAGTCCCGCAGCGTGCGCGAAATGGCGCTCCAGCGGACCGGTGGCTCCAGCGCGAGCAGGCTGCGCTCGGCCGGGGTCGCCGCCGCCTCGCGCCGGTCCATGGAGAAGAGGTTGCGGCCGGTCAGCTTCAGCGCTCTGCCGGCGAGCATCCGGGCGACCAGGGCGTCGGCGAAGCGGGCGCGGCCGCCGGCGAGCCAGGCGAGCTGATCGAGATCGGTCACCTCGCGCCACCGTCCCTCCGGGCGCAGGCGGCGGGGGATGATCAGGCTCGCCGCGACGGCGAGGATGAAGAGGCAGCCATAGAGGATCAGGAAGGGTCCGCCGGTCAGATCGAATGGTCCGAGCGACATCGAGGTTGGTCCTTCTACCAGAGGAAGACGCTTGCACAGACGAGGCCGGCGAGCAGCGCCCCGAGGAGCGCGGCCCGCGGCCAGGCGAGAAAGAGGCCGTCGCGCGGATGGACGCGGCGGGCTTTGGGATCGGCGCGGAAGCGGCGGCGCGCGTCGGGCCAGAGATCGGCCGGGGCGTCTTCGCCGAACAGGCGCGCATAGCTTTGCAGCGTCAGCGCATATTGCTCGTAATAGAGCGCGGCCTCGGCGCCGCCGCCCGCGGTCGGGCCGTGGTGGAGCGGCGCGCCGAGGATCTCCGGGCAGAAACGCTCCCAATAATCGCGGCTGTAGGTGAGGTGGAGGTGCCAGGCCTGGTCGACCGCGTCGGAGGGCGTGACCGGATGGCCGGCGCGGACGGCGAGGTAGCAGAAGCGCTTATATTCGCCGATCACCCGCTCGGCCGCGGCGCGCGTCCAGCCATTCTCGCGCGCCAGCCGGGCCGCGAAGCTCAACGCCGCGTCCTCGGGTCCGATGGCATAATATGAGAGCCTGACCCAGAGCGGGTCGTCGGTGACCGGGATGGTGCGAATCGCGTCCATCTGCGATTTGTCTACTAGCACGGTTGATATTAAAGATGAATGACAATCGCGCTGTGAAGCGTTGCACCGGCGGGTGCGGGCTTATACGGGCAATGACGCGGGCGGCCCGGCTGCGCCCCCCGCCGGCAGCATCAGAGAACGGACCATGGCAGACATACCCAATGTGAACCCCGACAGCCGCGCCGCGACGGTGATGGACGCGCCCGACCGGATGGTGAAGGTGCGCGACCTGTTCGGCGTCGACAGCGACATGGAGGTCCCGGCCTTCTCCGAGGCGGACGAGCGCGTGCCGGATCTCGACCCGGCCTATGTCTTCGATCCGGACACAACGCTGGCGATCGCCGCGGGCTTCGCGAAGAACCGGCGGGTGATGATCCAAGGCTATCACGGCACCGGCAAATCGACCCATGTCGAGCAGGTGGCGGCGCGGCTCAACTGGCCGCTGATCCGGATCAATCTCGACGCCCATATCAGCCGCATCGACCTGATCGGCCGCGACGCGATCGTGCTGAAGGACGGCCAGCAGGTGACGGAGTTCCGCGAGGGGCTGCTGCCCTGGGCGCTGCAGACGCCGACCGCGCTCGTCTTCGACGAATATGATGCGGGGCGGCCGGACGTGATGTTCGTGATCCAGCGCGTGCTGGAGACCGAGGGCAAATTGACCCTGCTCGACCAGAACAGGGTGATCCGCCCGCATCCCTATTTCCGTTTGTTCGCGACGACCAACACGGTCGGCCTCGGCGACACGACCGGCCTCTATCACGGCACCCAGCAGATCAACCAGGGCCAGATGGACCGCTGGAACATCGTCGTGACGCTGAACTATCTCCCGGCCGAGACCGAGGCGCGGATCGTCCTCGCCAAGTCGGGCGAATATGACCATGAGGGCGGCCGCCAGGAGGTCGAGCGGATGATCAAGGTCGCGGACCTCACCCGCCGCGGCTTCGTCAACGGCGACATCTCCACCGTGATGAGCCCGCGCACCGTGATCAGCTGGGCGCAGAACAGCCTGATCTTCAGCGACGTCGGCTTCGCCTTCCGCCTGACCTTCCTCAACAAATGCGACGAGGCGGAGCGGGCGACCGTGGCGGAATATTATCAGCGCGTGTTCGGCAAGGATTTGCCGGAGAGCGTGGTGGGGAAGGCTGGCTAGAACTCTCCAAACTCCAAGCTTGCTGAGCAGGAGGAGGCAATGTTCTTTTATGATGATACGCTGACCCAGTGGGACGCGTCTGAGATTAGGTCCATTTCTCCAGCGCGTAAGGAAATCCGAAAGGGAGCTGAGCGCTGGGTCCATGACATTGAGTTTAAGGATGGACAAAAGCTCACGATTTTGGACGTCATCTACAATAACATTCTGAGGGTGCCCCTGCACGTGTGGCCGGCCGCGCCAGGCTATCAAGCTCTAGTTGGCTTTGACGAGGATGAAGTGTTTCTTGAGCCGATAGTTGCGTGGGCGATCACCAAAGGGTCGTCGGTCAATCCGGTAACCCTAGGTGGTGTTAATTCCGGCCAAGACGGCATAGTGCCTATCGTCCATCCAGATGGAAAAGTTAAATTGGAGGATGGACCCACTTACGGCTCGGTGGGTGAGTATCTAGGCCGCACCTCAACTCAGAAGTAGCGATGGCCGAAGACAATCCCCTCGAAGCCTTCCGCCTCGCGCTGGCCGGGGCGACGCGGGCGATCGCCGGCGACAGCGAGGTGGAGCTGAGCTTCACCTCCGACGTGCCGACCGCCACGGGCAAGAGCGTCAAGGCGCCGATGCCGGGGCGGGCGATCGGGCCCGACGAGGTGGCGCAGGCGCGGGGCTTCGCGGACGCGGCGGCGCTCCGGCTCCGGCATCACGACACCGGGCTGCACCGGCGCGGCGCCCCGATGGACGATGCGGCGCGCAGCGTGTTCGACGCGGCCGAGCAGGCGCGGGTCGAGGCGCTCGGCGCGCGGGCGATGGAGGGGGTGCGCGCCAATCTCGCCCGGCTCACCGAGATGCGGATGAAGACCGATCCGCTGACCCGGGCGCGCACCCGCGAGGAGGTGCCGCTGGGCTCGGCCGTGGGCCTGCTGATCCGCGAGCGGCTGACCGGCATGGCCCCGCCCGAGGCGGCGCGGGCCGGGCTCGACCTGGTGCGCGAGTGGATCGAGGACAAGGCCGGGGCCGATCTCGACGCGCTCGGCCTCGCGCTCGACGACCAGGCGGCCTTCGCCCACCTGACCACGAAATTGCTGCGGGACCTGGAACTGGTCGAGGGCGAGCCGGAAGGCGAGCTCGACCCGGACGAGGGCGAGGAAGGCGAGGGCGGCGACGAGGCCGAGGGCGGCGAGGACGAGCAGAAGGACGAGGAGGAAGGCGGCGGCCGCGGCGAGGCGGAAATTCGCGGCCAGGAGCAGGAGGCCGGCGAGGAGCAGGGCGAGACCGACTGGTCCGAGGAGGAACTGGGCGAGGGCAGCGAGGGGCTGGGCGAGGAAGGCGAGGAGGGGATGCTTCCCGTCCGCCCGAACCGGCCCCTGTCGGACCTGCCGCCGAGCTTCGACTATCGCGTCTTCACCAGCCAGTATGACGAGGAGATCGCCGCGCCCGAATTGTGCGACGAGGAGGAATTGGGGCGGCTGCGCGCCTATCTGGACCAGCAGCTCGTCCATCTGCAGAGCGCGGTCACCAAGCTCGCCAACCGGCTGCAGCGCCGGCTGATGGCGCAGCAGTCGCGCAGCTGGGATTTCGACCAGGAGGAAGGGCTGCTCGACGTGGCGCGGCTGGCCCGGGTGATCGTCAACCCGGCCCACAGCCTGTCCTACAAGATCGAGCGCGACACCGAATTCCGCGACACGGTCGTCACCCTGCTGATCGACAATTCGGGCTCGATGCGCGGCCGGCCGATCTCGATCGCCGCGATCAGCGCCGACATCCTCGCCCGCACGCTCGAGCGCTGCGGCGTCAAGGTGGAGATTCTCGGCTTCACCACCCGCGCCTGGAAGGGCGGGCAGAGCCGCGAGAAATGGCTGGCCGACGGACGGCCGCCCAATCCGGGCCGGCTCAACGACCTCCGGCACATCGTCTACAAGGAAGCGGACGAGCCCTGGCGGCGGGCGCGCAAGAATCTCGGCCTGATGATGCGCGAGGGGCTGCTCAAGGAGAATATCGACGGCGAGGCGCTGATGTGGGCGCACCAGCGGCTGATAGCCCGGGTCGAGGAGCGCAAGATCCTGATGGTGATCTCGGACGGCGCGCCGGTCGACGATTCCACCTTGTCGGTGAACAGCGGCACCTATCTGGAGCGGCACCTCAGGCAGATCATCGGCTGGATCGAGCAGCGCTCCCCGGTCGAGCTGATCGCAATCGGCATCGGCCACGACGTGACCCGCTATTACCAGAAGGCGGTGACGATCATGGACGCGGAGCAGCTCGGCGGGACGATGGTCGAGCAGCTGGCGGGGCTGTTCGACAAGGCCTGACAAAGACTCCGCCCCGGAACGGGGAGGGGGACCGCGACGCGCAGCGGCGTGGTGGAGGGGCCGTCGCACCGCGACGGTTTCACCGCCGCGACCCCTCCACCAGCCTGCGGCTGGTCCCCCTCCCCGTTCCGGGGCGGAATAAAGGAAAAAGTGGGGGCCGGCCGCCCATTGCTACGACCGGCCCCCGTCCTCGCAACGCTCACGAGGACAAGCTGTCAGTGGATCCCGTTAGCGGCGGCAATTGCCGTCCCGGTCGAGCTCGCGGCCGACCAGGGCGCCGGCGGCGCCGCCGATGATCGTGCCGACCGTCCGGTCGCCGCGGCCCGCCACCTCGCGGCCGAGCAGGCCGCCGGCGATCGCGCCGAGGATGGTGCCGGTCGAGCCGTTGTCGCGGCGGCAGCTATAGCCGTAATAATTGCCGTAGCGCCGGTTGTCGTAGCGCTGGCTGTAGCGGCGGTCGTAACGCCGGTCGTAGCCGCGATACTGGTTCTGGTTGTAGCCATTGTGGCGCGTATCATAATAGCCGTGGCGGCTCTGCGCCTGCGCGGCCGCCGGGATGGCGGTGAGCGCCGAGACGGCGACGGCGGTGGAAAGGGCGATCTTCCTGATCATGGTTCTAACTCCTTGTTCTTTCTGGCCGTTTGCCGGTGGTCCGGCCTTCGACATGACGCCCTTATGCCCGGAGTCGCTTGATCCCGGCCTGAATGCACCTGTCAGCCGTCGTTCATGAAATTGGGGGGTTTTCCTGAACGGATTTGGCGGCGGCGCTGGTCGCGCGCCGCGGCGCTGCCGTTCGTCTTCATCCTGCTCGCGACGATCGTCGCGCCCGCGCGCCGGCCGGCGCCGGCGACGGCGCCCGACGCGCCGCTGGTCTACGCGCCCGTGGTGCTGCAGGCGGACGCGCCGGGCCGCCGCGACGTCGGCCGGCTGCATTTTCTCGGCGGCTGGTCGCTGAGCAGCCCCGACGACCGGCTCGGCGGCCTCTCCGGCCTGCACGTCGAGAACGGCCAGGCGATCGCGATCAGCGACGCGGGCACGCTCGTCCATTTCCCGCTGCCCGGCACGTCGCCGGAGCCGCGGGTCCGCTTCCAGCCGGTGACGGAGGGGCCGGGCCCGACATCGCGGCGCTCGACCCGCGACACCGAGGCGCTGATGGTGCAGGGCGACCGGCTCTGGCTGTCCTTCGAGCGCTACAATGCGATCTGGCGCTACGACCGTTCGACCTTGCGTGGCCAGAGCGGGGCGCGTCCCCCGCTGATGCGGCGCTGGCCGGGCAATAGCGGGCCGGAGACGATGGTCCGCCTCGCCGACGGGCGCGTGCTGGTGATCGCCGAAGGGCTCGACAATGGCGCCCCCTATAGCGACGCACTGCTGTTCGCGGGCGATCCCGCGGTCGAGACCAGTCCGGTGACGCGGCTGCGCTACCGGCGCACGCCCGGCTTCCGGCCGACCGATGCCGCCCTGCTCCCCGACGGGCGCATCCTGATCCTGAATCGCCGGCTCTCGGTGCTGCGGCTGTCCGCGCGGCTGACGGTGGCGGACGTGCGCGGGCTGGCGGCGGGCGGAATCATCGAATCACAGGAGGTGGCGCTGCTCGAGGCGCCGCTGGCGATCGACAATATGGAGGGACTGGCGGTGTCGCGGGAGCAGGGCCGGACGATCGTCTGGCTCTTGTCCGACGACGATTTCATGCGCCTGTTCAGGCACACTTTGCTGATGAAGTTCGAGCTCCGACTCTAGGCCCGTGGCGCCTGGCCCGGAACGACAAACACCCCGCCGAAGCGGGGTGCGGTCGAAAGCATCATTCCCGCGCGGGCGGGAGCGGCGTTCAGGCGGCGGCCGCCTCGGCCTGCTTCTTCGCGATCTCGCGCTTCAAGCGGCGGGCGTTGAGGCTGAGCTTGTCGTCGCCCGTCTTCAGCAGCCAGTTGTCGAGGCCGCCGACATGCTCGACCGAGCGCAGGCCGCTCATCGAGACGCGCAGCTTCACGCCGCGCTGAAGCACGTCGGAGATGAGCGTGACGTTCTGCAGATTCGGCAGGAACGTGCGCTTCGTCTTGTTATTGGCGTGGGAGACATTGTTTCCCACCAGCCGGCCCTTGCCGGTCAGCTCGCAAATGCGCGACATTTCAATCTCTTCCTGGATAGGGAGCCTGAAGGCGTCCCGGAAAGGTGGCGCGGATAGCTTGGCCGGGGAGATTCGTCAACCTCGCGGCGCCCCATCGCGATCCATCATATGATGCAACCGATGCGACCGAAGCTCGTTACGCCTCCAAATCCATTTCGGAGAGAGGACCCGGAACATGCTTCGGACCCTTTTGCTTGTCGTCGCCCTGGTCGTCATCGTCGGGATCGTGCTGGTCGCGACCGGCGTCGTCCATCTGAACCGCGACGCGAACGGCAATGTCACCGTCACCGCCAATCCGGTCACCGTCGGCACCGAGAATCGCACCGTGCAGGTGCCGGTGGTGCGGATGGAGGAGCGGCAGGTGCAGACGCCGACGGTCACGGTCGGCAATGCCCAGGCGGCCAACACCCAATAATCCGGCACGCCCGGTAGCCCGATTCGCCCGGCCGCGCTAAGCGCGGGGGATGCGTTATCCCCTGCCCGAGCCGATGCGCCTCGCGCTCGACGAGGCCCGCGCCGCCGCGGCGGCGGGCGAGGTGCCCGTCGGCGCGGTGGTGACGAGGGACGGCGTCGTGCTCGGCACCGGCCGCAACCGGATGCGCGCGGACGCGGATCCCACCGCCCATGCCGAAATCGTGGCGCTGCGCGCGGCGGCGCGGGCGCTGGGCGACTGGCGGCTCGACGGCTGCGATCTCTGGGTGACCCTGGAGCCCTGCGCGATGTGCGCGGGCGCGGTGGCGCTCGCCCGCATCTCCCGCCTCTATTTCGGGGCGGGCGATGCGAAGGGCGGCGCCGTGTTGCACGGGCCTCGCGTCTTCGCCCAGCCGACCTGCCACCACGTCCCCGAAATCTATCCGGGAATCGGCGAAAGCGAGGCGGGCGGGATGCTTCGGGACTTTTTCCGCGAGAGACGCACTTGATGGCGGCCTCTCTTCCCGTCTAGACTCAACGCGGCCATGCCCGCTCCCATACAGCTCGCGCCATTTCCCTGGCTCGACGTCCTCATCGTCCTCCTGCTCGTCGCCCTGAACGGCGTCTTCGCCATGTCGGAGCTCGCCGTCGTCTCGGCGCGCAAGACCCGGCTGAAGGCGATGGCCCGCTCCGGCCGCCGGGGCGCGCAGACCGCGCTCGACCTCGCCGCCGATCCCGGCCGCTTCCTCTCCACCGTGCAGATCGGCATCACCCTGATCGGGATCATCGCCGGCGCCTATTCGGGCGCGAGCCTCGGCACGCCGACCGGGCAGCGGATCGAGCTGCTCGGCGTGGACCATGAGACGGCGGAGACTTTGGGCTTCGTGGTGGTGATCGCGCTGACCACCTACGCCTCCGTGGTGATCGGCGAGCTGGTGCCCAAGCAATTCGCGCTGCGCTCGCCCGAAGGGATCGCGGCGACCGTCGCCTTGCCGATGCGCTGGCTGAGCCGCGCCACCGCGCCGTTCGTCTGGCTGCTCGACAAGACCAGCGCCCTCGTCTTCCGGCTGCTTCGCCTCAACCGCGAATCGGGCGACCATGTCACCGCCGAGGACCTGCATTTGGTCGTCGCCGAGGCGGCGACCGCGGGCGTGCTCGAGGAAAGCGAGCGGGCCCTGATCTCCTCGGTGGTGCGCCTCGCCGACCGGCCCGCGCGCGAGGTGATGACGCCGCGCACCGAGGTGGATTGGATCGACGTCGACGCCGACCAGGAGACGATCCGCCGCAAGCTGGTCGAGGCCTCGCACAACCGCATCCCGGTCGCCGAGGGCTCGGTCGACAAGTTGATCGGCGTCGTCCAGGCGCGCGACGTCGTCTCCTGCCTGATCGCGGGCAAGGAGATCGACCTGCGCGTGCTGATGAAGCCGGCGCCGATCGTGCCCGACCAGCTGGACGCGATGGACGCGATGAACGTGCTCCGCGATTCCGAGGTGCCGATGGCCTTCGTCCATGACGAATACGGTCATTTCGAGGGGCTGGTCACGCCGGGCAATCTGCTCACCGCGCTCGCCGGCAAGTTCATCTCCTCGGCCGATTTCGACACCGATCCGCCGCTGGTGGAGCGCGACGACGGCAGCTGGTGGGTGTCGGGCTCGGTCTCGGCGGACGCGATGGCGGAGAATCTGTGCATCTCGCTGCCCGAGGACCGCGATTATGCGACGGCGGCGGGCTTCGCTTTGTCCGTGCTCAAGCACCTGCCCGAGGTCGGCGAGCGCTTCACCTATCGCGGCTGGCAGTTCGAGATTTCGGACATGGACGGCCGCAAGATCGACAAGATCCTGGCCAGCGAGATCAAGCGGGGCCGGCGCGGGGGCTGAAGCGGCGCCCGGACGGGGGAGGCGCCGGACCGGTCTCAGCCGCCCAGCTTGCCGAAGCGCTCCTCGAACGTCTCAACGTCGCCGCGGGCGAGCAGATCGGCCTGCTCGATCACCCGGTCGCGGGCGAGGCGGCCGGTGAACGGCCCCATCCGTTCGTCGAGATGGGCGGCCTCGTTCGCGTTGAGGCCGGCGAGCTGGTCGAAGCGGGTGATGCCGAGCTCGTTGAGGCGCGCGACGAATTTCGGGCCGACGCCCTTGAGCTGCCGGAGATCGTCGGCGGGGCCGGCGGGCCGCTCCACGTCGACGCCCAGCACCTCGCCCGCCACGTCGGTGGTGGCGGTGGCGATCTCGTCGGGGACGCCCTTGCCGGGCGCCGGCTCGGGCTCTGGCGCCGGGACCGGGGCCGGAGCGGGGATCGGCGGCGCCATATAGGGCCGCTCCTGGCTCGCCACATAGGGGCTGCCGTCCTCGCCCAGCTTGCGCTCGGGCTTCGGTGCCTTCGCCTTGCGCTGCGCGATCAGGCCGAGGATAATGATCGCCAGGCCGGCGACGATCAGGACGACGAGGATGATGGTGGTGGTGTCCCAGGTCATGGCGTGGCTTCATCCTCTTGCTTCGGGGCAGGCGTCGGCGCCTTCTTCTTCGGAAACGCCCAGCGCGCGGTCAGGATGCCGATGACCAGAGCGGCGCCGAGCAGAAACAGGTTGGAGAGGAACAGATCGATCATGACAGATAGCCGGTGCGGGGCGGCCGGGGCCGGAAGAACAGCCAGCCGATGCCGAGCCCGATCAGCCAGAAGAGGAAGGCGAGGCCTAGCCATTCGGCGACCAGCGGCAGGCCGGCGCCGCTGCCCGTGCCGGGGCCGCCAGGCGGGCAGGCCGGGGTCGCCGCGCGCGGGGAGGGCGGCGCCGGATCCCAGACCACGCGGCCGATGCCGCCGGCATAGAGCATGAGCGCGTCGACGCCCGGGAAATCGGCGGCCTTGCTCCAGTTCATGGTGCCGTCGCGCTGGAAGTCGTTGGTCGGGCCGCAGAGGAAGACGGTGCGCGCGAGCGGGGCGCGGCTCATCCGGGCCTGCAGGTTCGGGATCTCGGTATAGCGCAGCACCGCGTCCGCGCGCTGCTGCAATTTGTCGATATAGGCATTGCCCTGGCCGAGCGGGCCATAGGCGAGCCAGGCGACGAGCAGCGAGACTGCGAGCCCGATCAGCAGCTTGAGCCAACGCGACATGGAGAGGCTCATAGACCCGCCGGACCGGTGCGCGCAATCTCGCGCCAGCCGATGTCGCGGCGGCAGAAGCCGTCCGGAAAGTCGATCGCGTCGACCGCGGCATAGGCCGCGTCCCGCGCCGCGGCGACGCTGCCGCCGCCGGCGGTGACGCCGAGCACGCGGCCGCCATCGGCGACCAGCCGGCCGTCGACCAGCCTGGTGCCGGCATGGAAGACCTTCGCGCCGGAAACGCCGAGGCCGGCTATGGCGCCGCCTTTCTTCGGCGCGCCGGGATAGCCTTCGGCCGCGACGACGACGACGACGGCCGGATTGTCCAGGAAGACCGGCGCGGGGGCGTCGGCGAGTTCCCCCTTCGCGGTCGCGACCATCAGCTCCAAGAGGTCGCTCATCAGGCGCAGCATCAGCACCTGGCATTCGGGATCGCCGAAGCGGGTGTTGTATTCGACCAGCTTCGGGCCCTCGGGCGTCAGCATCAGGCCCGCATAGAGGATGCCGGAGAAGGGCGTGCCCGCCTCGGCCAGCGCGCGGGCCGTCGGCCGGACGATCTCGTCCAGCGCGCGCCGCTCCAGTTCGGGCGTGAAGATGGAGGCGGGGCTGTACGCGCCCATCCCGCCCGTATTGGGGCCGGTGTCGCCGTCGCCGACGCGCTTGTGGTCCTGCGCGGAGCCGAAGGGGAGGACGGTCTCGCCGTCGACGAGGGCGAAGAAGCTGACCTCCTCGCCGGTCATGAACTCCTCGATCACGACGCTCTCGCCGGCGCTGCCGAAGCCGCCGTCGAACATCAGGTCGAGGCCGTTCCGTGCCTCTTCCGCACTCTCGGCGATGATCACGCCCTTGCCGGCGGCGAGCCCGTCCGCCTTGATCACGACGGGGAGGCCGAAGCGCCCGAGCGCGGCCTCGGCGGCGCCGCGGTCCGTCACGCGGACATAGCCGGCGGTGGGGATGCCGTGCTTCGCGCAGAGATCCTTGGTGAAGCCCTTCGAGCCTTCGAGCTGGGCCGGGATGCGGTTCGGGCCGAACACCAGCAGGCCGGCGGCGCGCAGCGCGTCGCCCAGCCCGTCGACCAGCGGCGCCTCGGGCCCGATCACCACCAGGTCGATCGCCTCGTCGCGGCAGAAGGCGCGCACCGCTTCATGGTCGGCGGCGTCGAGCGCGGCGATCTGGGCATGGTCGGCGATGCCGGGATTGCCAGGCGCCGCCCACAGCGTCGTCAGCAAGGACGATTGCGCGAGCTTCCATGCCAAGGCATGCTCGCGCCCGCCCGAACCGATGAGCAACACCTTCATGTCCGATGATCCCTTCGCCGATGCCCGTGAGGACGGCGGCCTCCTAGCAAGCGACTCCCCCGGCGACAACGCGCCCGCTTTCTCCGTTTCCGAGCTCAGCGCGGCGCTGAAGCGCACGGTCGAGGACGGCTTCGCCCATGTCCGCGTGCGCGGCGAGATTTCGGGCTTCAAGCGCGTCGCCTCGGGCCATTGCTATTTCACGCTCAAGGACGACGGCGCCTGCATCGACGCGGTGATCTGGCGCGGCACCGCCCAGTCGCTCCGCTTCCGGCCGGAGGACGGGATCGAGGTGATCGCGACCGGCAAGCTCACCACCTATCCGCAGCGGTCCCGCTACCAGATCGTGGTCGAGCGGCTGGAACTGGCCGGGCAGGGCGCGCTCATGGCCCTGCTCGACAAAAGGCGCCAGGCGCTGGCCGCCGAGGGCCTGTTCGACGAGGCGCGCAAGCGGCCGCTGCCGTTCGCGCCGGGCCGGATCGGCGTCGTCACCTCGCCCACGGGGGCGGTGATCCGCGACATCCTCCACCGGCTCGAGGACCGCTTCCCGACCCATGTCATGCTCTGGCCGGTGCCGGTCCAGGGCGAGGGCGCGGCGGAGAAGGTGGCTGCCGCCGTCGCGGGCTTCAACGCGCTGCCGGAGCCGCCCGACCTGATCATCGTCGCGCGCGGCGGCGGCTCGATCGAGGATCTCTGGGCATTCAACGAGGAGGCGGTGGTGCGCGCCGTCGCCGGCTCGGCGGTGCCGGTCATTTCGGCGGTCGGCCACGAGACCGACACCACGCTCTGCGACTATGCCGCCGACCGGCGGGCGCCGACGCCGACCGCCGCCGCGGAGATGGCGGTGCCGGTGCGCGCCGAATTGCTGGGCTTCGTCCGCGATCTCGGCGCCCGCGCCGAGCGCTGCGCCCGGCGCTATGGCGAGCGGGCCGGCGAGCAATTGCAGGCCCTGCTGCGCCACTGGCTGGAGCGGGAGGCCCTGCTCGCGCCGCAGCAGCAAAGGCTGGACGATCTCGCCGAGCGGCTGCCGCGCGGCCTGCGGGGCCGGCTCGACCGGGCGCGGGGCGAGCTCGGCCACGCCGCCGGCGCGCTCCGGCCCGGTCTGCTCGTCGCCGCGCATCGGCGCGGGAGCGAGCGGCTGGCGGCCTTGTGGCGGGTCGCCCAGCTCGTCCATCCGGAACGGCCGCTGGAAAAAGGCTATGCCCTGGTCACCGACCGGGACGGGCAGGTCCTGCTCTCGGCCGCGGCGGCGCGGACGGCACGGGCGCTCCGGCTGCGCTTCCGCGACGGCGAGGTCGAGGCCTCGACCGGGGATAGCCAGGCCGGCGGCGCGGTCGAACGGCCGCCGGTTGAGCGCAAGCCCCGCGCATCCCATAATAAGGGCGGCCATGACAAAGGCGGGCAGGGCCCTTTCGGGGGCGAACAGCCCAAATTGCTGTAGGAATTTGCGATGCTGATGAGCAAAGCGGGCCGGCCGGCCCGGCTTCACTATCTTCCGGGCACCTTTCGCGTGCTCAGCCATGGCGACCATGTCGTCTGCGCGGTGACCCACCAGCCGATCCCGCTCGGCGAGCTCAAATATTGGAGCGTCGAGCGGCAGGAGCCTTATGCGAGCGCCGAAATCTCGCTGAAGGCCGAGGGAAAATAAGCGCGGCGCCCGGCGTCGCCGCCCGTCTTGCCGACCCGCCGCGCCTCGTGCCTCCGCCCGGGAGCTAATGCCCGGTCGCGTAGCGCTGCACCGTCGCGCCGACCTCGCGGACGATCGTCTCCGCATCCAGCGCCGCCACCGGCGGCAGCTTCAGCACGTAGCGGGTGAGCGCGAGCCCGAGCAGCTGGCTCGCCACAAGCCCGGCGCGCTGCGCTGCCGTCTCCGGTGGCCCGGCCCGGGCGATGGCGGGGAAGACCTGCTCGCGGAAGATGTCGCGGAGCCGCGCCGCCGCCTCCTCGTTCGACGCGGCCGAGCGGAGCAGGACGGGCATGCCGCCGCCGCCGGCCGCCTCGCCTTCCCACAGAGCGAGGAAGTGACGGACCAGCGTCTCGCCGATCATATCCGATTCGGCCCCGCCGAGGTCCGGCAGGCGCAGATCCAGCGCCGCGACCCGGGCGAACAGGGCGTCCTTGCCGCCGAAATAGCGGATGACCATCGCCGGATCGATGCCGGCCCGGGCGGCAATATCGCGCACCGTCGTCCGCTCGAAGCCGTTCAGCGCAAAGAGATATTTCGCCGCCTCCTCGATCGCCTGGCGGGTGCGGATCGATTTGGGCGTGCTGCGTCGGGGCTCGGTCATCGCCACTATTTGCCAACGACTGTTGACAAATGCAAGCGATCCAGATTAGTCAACAATCGTTGACAAAAAGGAGCTTGCCATGTTGCCCGAATATATTGACGTGCTGATCGTCGGCGCCGGCCCCACCGGCCTGGCGCTCGCCTGCGCCCTGCAGCAGGCCGGCGTCGACCATCTGCTGATCGATGCGCTCGAAGCCGGCCAGGGCCTGTCCCGCGCCGCGGTCGTCCACGCCCATACGCTGGAGATGCTGGCCCGGATCGGCGTCGCCGCGCCCCTCGAGGCGGAAGGAATCCCCTTATCCCGCTTCACCGTCCGCGACCGCGACCGGCCTTTGCTCGGCGTCGGCTTCGAGCGGCTCCCCTCGGTCTTCCGGCACATCCTGATGGTGCCGCAGTCGACCACCGAGGCGGTGCTGGCGGCGCGGCTCGAGAGTCTCGGCGGCCGCATCCATCGCGGCGTCGAGGCGCTGGTCGCGGCGCGCGGCGCGGAGGGCGCCACGGTGCGGGTGCGGACGAAGGCGGGCGAGCGCATGATCGGCGCCCGCTTCGTCGTCGGCGCCGACGGGATGCACAGCGTCATCCGCGCCGCGGCGGGCATCCCGTTCGACGGCGAGACCTATGGCGAGTCCTTCGCCCTGGCCGATGTGCGGATGGATTGGCCGCTCCGCGACGAGGTCTCGCTCTTCTTCTCGCCGGCCGGGATGATGGTGGTCGCGCCGCTGCCCGACGGCGCCTTCCGGATCGTCGCGACGGTCGAGGAAGGCACCGAACCCAAGGATCTCGCGGAGATCCAGGCGCTGCTCGACGCGCGCGGCCCGGGCGGCGGCGCGGCGTGGCTGCGCGCGGTGGTCTGGACGTCCCGCTTCCGGGTCCATCACCGGCTCGCCGGCCGTTACCGCGCCGGCCCGTTCCTGCTGATGGGCGATGCCGCCCATGTCCACAGCCCGGCCGGCGGCCAGGGGATGAACACCGGCATCGTCGACGCGGTCGTGCTCGGCGAGGCGCTGGCGCGGGTCGTCCGGGACGGCGAGGGCCCGGCCCTGCTCGATCATTATACCGCGTTGCGGCGGCCGGCGGCGGCGCAGGTGCTCGCCTTCGCGTCGCGGCTGACCCGGATCGCGACACTGCGCTCGCGGCCGGGGCGGCTGGTCCGCAACCTGCTCCTGCGCCTGCTGGACCGGCTGCCGCCGTTCAAGCGCAAGCTGACCATGGCGCTGTCGGGCTTGGGCAGGCGTCCGCTCGCGCGCCTGCCCGCCGGGGCCGGCGCGCGGCCCCGGCCGCGCCGGCCGGCGACGGCGGTGCGGAACGCCGCTAGCGCGAGCGCCTGACCCTCAGGCCCGGCTGGTTGTTCACCCGCATCATGAAGCTGCCCATCGCGCCCCGGTTGATCACCACCCGCTGACCGGGGCGCGGCCGCAGGGCAAGCGTGTTGTTGTCGATCTGGGTCCAGACCGCGCCGTCCTGCAGCGCCACGATCCAGTGGCCGAGGCCGTCCTGCGAGGCTGAGGCGACCACGCCCTCGACGGTGCGGATCGTGTCCTCGTCCTCCTCGTCGTCGCCGCCGCCGAAAATGGGCAGGCGCGGCAAGGCCAGGCCGAACAGGCGCCGGCGGCCTTCGCGCACCTGTTGCCGGTCGACCACCACCAGCTCGCGCCGCTCCTGCGCCGATTGCAGCGCGGCGACGCTCTGGTCGAAGCAGGCCAGGCGGGCGGCGTCCTCGGTGATCGCGCGGCAGCGGATCAGGGCCTCGAAGCTCTCGGGCCGGGCCGGCGGCGCGTCCCGCCCGCGCTCCTGCGCGGCGAGGGCCGGGGCGGCGACCAGGAGGGAGAGAAGAAACAGAAAAAGCCGGCGAGTCATGATGCGCTCCCTTCCCCGATGCGGGCGGCGCGATATTGCGGAGGAGCCGGACTTTGCGCAAGTCCGGGGCGGGGCGGCCACGCCATGTGGCAATTTTGTCACTTTACGGAAAATTGGCGGGATTCCACGGGGGTGGGGAATTGCGTCAATTCGATTGCTTCCCGTAAAGACGGTCTGCTTCGCTGGTCAGGGCCGGCGCAAGGAACACGGCTTCGAGCCGATTCAAGGGGACCGACATGAGGAAGAACCAGTTTTTGAGCAATCTGCTCGCCACGACGTTTATCTGTGGCGCCGCCAGCTTTGCCACGCCTGCCTTCGCGCAAGACGATCAGCCCGCGGCCGGTGCGGCCCAGGAAGATCAGGGCCAGGAAGTCGTCATCACCGGTTCCCGTATTCCGGCGCCGAACCTGACCGCGGTCAGCCCGGTCACGGTCGTCAACAGCCAGGACATCCGTCTGCAGGGCGTGACCCGCACGGAAGACCTGATCAACTCGCTGCCGCAGGCCTTCGCCGGCCAGGGCGGTAACCTCGCCAACGGCGCCACCGGCACCGCCACGGTCGATCTTCGCGGCCTCGGCGCGAACCGCACCCTGGTGCTGATCAACGGCCGCCGCCTCGTCCCGGGCGATCCCACCTTCCCGACCCCGGACATCAACGTGATCCCGTCGTCGATCGTGAACCGCGTCGACGTGCTGACCGGCGGCGCCTCGTCGGTCTACGGCTCGGACGCCGTCTCGGGCGTCGTCAACTTCGTGATGGATACGGACCTGGAAGGCGTCCGCCTCGACGCCCAGTACAGCTTCTACCAGCACAACAACCGTAACGGCACCGGCATCGCCGACGCGCTCAACGCGCGCGGCTTCGGCTTCCCGACCGGCAATGTCGCCGACGGCGGCACCTTCGACGTCAGCCTCGCCATCGGCGCCGGCTTCGACGACGGCCGCGGCCATGTCGTCGCCTATGCCGGCTACCGCAAGCTGGAGGCGGTGACCCAGGGCCGTCGCGACTATTCCTCCTGCGCCACCCAGGCGCGCACCCCGGCCCAGGCCGGCACCACCCCGCCGGGCGGCTTCCCCGGCGCGCCGCTCTTCTTCTGCGGCGGCTCGGCGACCTCGGCGAACGGCACCGTCTTCGCCTGGGACGGCGGCACCTCGACCACGCTGCAGATCGGCCCGAACCGGACCCTGATCGGCGGCACGACGCCGTACAACTTCGCGCCGACCAACTACTTCCAGCGTCCTGACGAGCGCTACGTGATGGGCGCCTTCGCCCGCTACGAGATCAGCCCGGCGCTGCAGCCCTATCTCGAAGTGATGTTCATGAACGACCGCACGCTGGCGCAGATCGCGCCGTCGGGCAATTTCGGCAACACCTTCACCATCAACTGCGGCGCCCCGGGTTCGCCGACCGCCGTTTCGCCGGGCGTGGGCAACCCGCTCCTCTCGGCCCAGCAGCGCGGCATCCTCTGCGACACCGAGAACCTGATCGACACCACCGGCCAGGCGGTCGGCGCGGCGGGCGGCAGCGACACCGTCGCGGTCTTCACCGATCCGGCGACCGGCCTGCAATATACCCGCGGCCAGGCCCAGATCCTGCGCCGCAACGTCGAGGGCGGCGGCCGCATCAGCGACCTCGAGCACACCAACTACCGCATCGTGACCGGCATCCGCGGCGATCTGTCGGACGTCTGGTCCTATGACGTCTACTACCAGTTCGCGCAGACCAACTTCGCGCTGACCTACCAGAACGACTTCTCGGTCACCCGTCTCGGCCGCGCGCTCGACGTGATCGACGATCCGGACACCGCCGGCGTCGACCCGGTCTGCCGCACGCAGAACGACGGCACCGACGGCGCCTGCGTCCCCTGGGACATCTGGGCGACCGGCCAGGTCAACCCGGCCTCGCTGGCCTATCTGCAGACCCCGGGCTTCCAGCGCGGCAACGTCCAGCAGACCGTCGCCAGCGCCTCGCTGACCGGCAATCTCGGCGAGTGGGGCGTGCAGCTCCCCTGGGCGAACAGCGGCGTGGGCCTCGCGCTCGGCGTCGAGTATCGCAAGGAGAGCCTGGAGCTGATGACGGACGTCGCCTTCCAGACGCTCCCGTCCTCGGATCTCGCCGGCCAGGGCGCGCCGACGCTCCCCGTCTCGGGCAGCTTCGACGTGCGTGAGGCCTTCGCCGAAATCCGCATCCCGATCATCGAGGACAGCTTCATCTACAACTTCTCGATCGAGGCAGGCTACCGTTACTCGGATTACGGCATCGGCGCCCGCAGCGTGAGCACGGACACCTACAAGATCGGCGTCGACTTCTCGCCGATCCGCGACGTCCGCTTCCGCGGCGCGTACAACCGCGCCGTCCGCGCGCCGAACATCCAGGAGCTGTTCGCGCCGCAGCGCGTCGCCCTGAACGGCAACGGCGATCCCTGCGCCGGCAACACCCCGCAGGCCTCGCTCGCGGCCTGCCAGGCGATGGGCGTCTCCGCCGCCCAGTACGGCACGATCGCGGGCAACCCGGCCGGCCAGTATAACGGCCTGATCGGCGGCAACCCGAACCTCGAGCCGGAAATCGCCGACACCTGGACGGTGGGCGTCGTGCTCCAGCCGAGCTTCATCCCGCGGCTCGCGATCACGGTCGACTGGTTCGACATCAAGATCGACGCGCCGATCCAGCCGATCGGCCAGGACGTGATCCTCGCGACCTGCGCCCAGTCGCTCGATCCGTTCTTCTGCGGCCTCGTCCAGCGCGACCAGTTCGGCACGATCTGGCGGACCGGCACGGGCTTCGTGCGCGATCTCAACCAGAATATCGGTGAGTTCAGCACGCGCGGCATCGACGTCGGCATCAGCTACTCGATGGACTGGGAAGGCGTCGGCGGGTTCTCGTTCAACATGAACGGCACCTGGCTCGACAAGCTCGTGACCGACAACGGCGTGTCCGAGCCCTATGACTGCGCCGGCTATTATGGCCCGATCTGCGGCATTCCCAATCCGGAATGGCGCCACCGGGCCCGCTTGAGCTACAGCCATGCGAGCGGCCTCGGCCTCTCCGTGCAGTGGCGCTACTTCGCCAGCGTGGACGTCGAGAATTCGAGCGCGAACACGACGCTCAACCAGGCTTTCGCGCCGTTCAACGCGCGGATCCCGTCGCAGAGCTACTTCGATCTGACGCTCACCGCGCGGATCGGCGACCACTACAATTTCCGCCTCGGCGTGAACAACATCTTCGACCGCGAGCCGCCGATCATCGGCGCGAACGGCACGAACACGATCATCAACGCCTGCGCCGCGGTGGTCTGCTCGGGCAACACCTTCCCGAACGTCTACGACGCGATGGGCCGGTACATCTTCGCCGGTATCACGCTGGACTTCTAAGTCGGGAGCGGGACCCAAGACTGACGGCGGGCCGAAAGGCCCGCCGTTTTCTTTTGGGCGCCACCCGGGCTAGACACGCAGCATGGAGCAGAGGCTCGAGACCGCCGCCGCGCTGGAGGCCGAGGCCGACCGCGCCGCCGCGCGCGGCGATGTGGCCGGCGCGCGCGCGCTGCTGGCCCGCGCCACGGCCGCCGAGCCGGGTCGGGCGGAACCCTGGCTGAAGCTGACCGCCATGTGCCGCGCCGGGGGCGACCTGCCGGCGGCGCTGGACGCGGTCTCCGGCGCGCTGCGCGCCGATCCGCTCGGCTTCGTCGCGCTGCTGCTCAAGGCCAATCTGCTCGAACAGGCCGGCCGGCCGGCGGAGGCGGGCGAGACCTATGGCTATGCGCTCGCCCAGGCGCCCGCCGCGGTGCCGCCGCACCTCCAGCCGATGATCGCCCATGCCCGGGCCGCGCACGACGCTTATGTCGCCGAGACCGCCGGGCGGCTGGCCGGAGCGGTCGACGCGGCGGCGCTGAGCGGGACGGAGCAGGCCAGGCTGGGGCGCTTCCAGTCGAACATCCTGCGCAAGACCCGGCCCTATCATAGCGAGCCGACCCACTTTCACTATCCGGGCCTCAGGGAACGCGAATATCATGATCGCGACCTCTTCCCCTGGCTCGCGCGGCTGGAGGCGGCGACGGCGGCGATCACCGAGGATTTCCACCGGGTGATGGCGGCGGAGCGGGCGGAACTCGTCCCCTATATCCAATATCCGGACGACGTGCCGCTCCGGCAATGGGCGGCGCTCAACCGCAACAAGGCCTGGACCGCGATCCACCTGGTCCGCAACGGCGTGACGATCGACGCCAATGCCCGGCATTGCCCCGCCGTGATGGGCCTGCTCGGCGGGCTCGGCCAGCCGGTCATTCCCCGGCGCGGGCCCAATGCGATGTTCTCCCTGCTCGCGCCGGGCGCGCACATCCCGCCCCATGTCGGCGTCGCCAATACCCGCCTGGTCTGTCACCTGCCCCTGATCGTGCCCGAGGGCTGCTGGTTCCGGGTCGGCGACGACACGCGCCTCTGGGAGCGCGGCAAGGCCTGGCTGTTCGACGACACGATCGAGCATGAGGCGATGAACCCGACCGGCGAATTGCGCGTCATCCTGATCGTCGACACCTGGCATCCCGATCTGTCGCCGGCGGAGCGGGACGCGGTGGCGGCGGTGATGGCGGCGACCGACGCGGACGACGCGCTGGAGGGATTGTGAGCGCCGATCCGGCCTGGCTGCTCAAGACGGCCGATCCCGCCAATGCCGAGTCCGTCTACCGCGCCGCGGCCACCGCGATCCGCCAGGGCTTCGCCCAAGAGGCGCTGCCGCTCGCCGAAGCGGGCGCGCGCAACCATCCGACCGACGCGCGCATGTGGCAGGTGCTCGGCCTCGCCCACCGCCGGCTCGACGCGCTGGAGCCCGCCGTGGCGGCGCTGGCCAAGGCGGCCGAACTCGCCCCGGGCGACGCCCTGATCGCGCACAGCGTGGCCCGGGCGGCGATGGAGGCGGGGCTGCCCGCTTCGGCGCTGTTCGAGCGCGCGCACGGGCTCGCGCCGAACGACGGCTCGGTCCTGCTCGGCCGCGCCGCCGCGCAATTCGCGGACGGCGATCTCGACGGCGCCATCGCCGGCATCGAGGCGCAGCTCGTCCAGCATCCCGGCTGGCTGGAGGGCCACAATGTCAGCGCGCGGCTGCGCTGGGTGCGCGGCGAGCGGGACGCCGCCACGCAGAGCCTGGAGCGCGCCTTGCTGAAGGCGCCGGGGGAAATCCCGCTCTGGCGCGAGCTGATCGACGTGCTGATGCATGCCGCCCGTTATGACGAGGCGCTCGATGCGGTCGCGCGCGGCCGCGCCGCGGCGGGCGAGAGCCCGGTCTTCGACGCATTGGCGGCGGTCTGCGCCGCGGAGAAGGGCGACATTGAAACCGCCGACCGGCTGTTCGCGCGGCTGGGCGCGATCGAGCACATCACCATGGCGGCGCGCTACATGCGGCATTTGCTGCGCGCCGGGCGGCCGAGCGAGGCGTCGGTCTTCGCCGACACCTGGCAGGGGCGCGATCCCGGCCATCTCCTCATGCCCTATCAGTCCGTGGCCTGGCGGCTGACCGGCGATCCGCGCTGGCAGTGGCTGGAGGGGGACGAACGGCTGGTCGGCGTCTACGATCTCGCGGACCGGCTGCCGCCGCTGGACGCGCTGGCCGCGCGGCTGCGGACGCTCCACCTCAGCAATCACCATCCGCTCGAACAGTCGCTGCGCGGCGGCACCCAGACGGACGGGCCCCTGTTCAGCCGGATCGAGCCCGAGATCAGGGCGCTCAGGCAGGCGATCGTCGCCGCGGTCGAGGCCCATGTCGCGCAGCTGCCGCCGCCCGTCGCTGGCCATCCCACCCTGTTCGCGCAGCGCGCGCCGATCCGCTTCTCCGGCTCCTGGTCGGTGCGGCTGACCGACGCCGGCTTCCACGTCAACCACGTCCATCCGATGGGCTGGCTGAGCTCGGCGCTCTACGTGGCCCTGCCCGCGATGGGCGCGGGCGACGAGGGCTGGCTGAAGCTCGGCGAGCCGCAGGCGGAGCTGGGTATCGACCTGCCGCCGTTCCGCAAGGTCGAGCCGAAGCCCGGCCGGCTCGTCCTCTTCCCCTCGACCATGTGGCACGGCACCGTCCCGTTCGCGGCGGGGGAGCGGATGACCGTTGCCTTCGACGTCGCGCGGCCGCAATAGCGGGCGATGGAGACCGGCATTCAAGAGGCGACGCTCGAGCGCGCCACCGCCCTTCTCGCCGCCGGCAATCTCGACGAGGCGGCGCGGCTGTGCGCCGCCAGCGACGATCCCGGCCTGCTGCGCATCGTCGCTTATGTGCACCAGACGCAGGGCCGGCCCCGCCAGGCCGCGGGCGCCTATGAGGCGGTGCTCCGCGCCATGCCCGGCGACTGGGAAAGCTGGAACAATTACGGCAACGTCCTGCTCGCGCTCGACCGGTTCGACGAGGCGGTGGCGGTTTTCCGGCGCGCGCTCCAGCTCAGGTCCGACCGGGTCGAGATCGTCTTCAACCTCGCCGATGCGCTGGGCGGCGCCGAGCGTCACGAGGAACGGGCGGCGGTGCTGCGCACCTGGGCCCAGATCGACGGCGAGGATGCGCGGGGGCAGACCGACCTCGGCCTCGCCGAGGCGGCGGTCGACGATTATGCGGCGGCCGAGCGGGCTTTCCGGGAGGCGATCCGGCTGGACCCCGCCCGGCTGGAGGCCTGGCTTGAGCTCGGCCTGGTGCTCGAGACGCTGAACCGGACCGACGACCTCGCCGCGCTCGCCGAGGAGGCCGCCCGGGCCGGGCTCGGCGCCGAGGCGCATTTCCTCACCGCCTGGGCGCTCCGCCGCCAGAACCGGTTCGAGGAGGCGCTGGCCGAGGCGGAGGCGACCCCCGAGACGATCAACCCGGTCCGCCGCGAGCAATTGCTCGCCGGCCTCTACGACCGGCTCGGCCGGCCGGCCGAGGCCTTCGCCCGGTTCGAGGCGATGAACCGGGCCTCCGAGGCTGCCTCCCCCGCGCCCCCGGGCCTGACCTATCGCGAGGCGGTGGCGGCGGCCGCGGCGCGCATGACGGCCGACCGGGTCGCGGACTGGACCCGTTTCGAGGTCGCGCCCGAGCCGCCGGCGCCGGTCTTCATCCTCGGCTTTCCGCGCTCGGGCACGACCCTGCTCGACACGTTGCTGATGAACCTGCCGAGCCTGCACGTGCTCGAGGAGCAGCCGGTGATGCGCACCGTCGAGGCCGCGATCGCGGCCGACGGCGATCTCGGCCTGATGAGCGCGGAGGAAGCGCGCGGCATCCGGAGTTACTATTTCCAGGTGCTGGCCGGCCTCGCCTCGGTGCCGCCGGGCAAGACCGTGGTCGACAAGCACCCGCTCCATTCGGCGCGCATGCCCCTGATCCAGCGCGTCTTCCCGGACGCGCGGATCATCTTCGTCGAGCGCCATCCCTGCGACGTCGTGCTGAGCTGCTTCATGGCCAATTTCAGCCTGAACCATGCCATGCGGAGCTTCACGACGATCGAGGAAGCGGCGCGCACCTATGACGCGGTGCTCGACGCCTGGACCCGCGCCGAGACCCTGCTGCCGCTCGACGTCCACCGCATCCGCTACGAGCGGATGGTGGCGGACCTGGCCGGCGAGATGCGGCCTTTGCTCGCTTTCCTCGGCCTGCCCTGGGACGAGAAGGTGCTCGACAACCAGGCGGCGGCGGCCAGCCGCGGCCGGGTGCGCACCGCCAGCTATTCGCAGGTCGGCGAGCCGATCTACACCCGCGCCGCCGGGCGCTGGGAGCAGTATCGCGACCAGCTCGCGCCGGTCCTGCCCATCCTCGCGCCCTGGGTGGAGAAGATGGGCTACACGCTCTGACGATCAAAAGGAGTCATCCCGGCGGACGCCGGGATGACTATGAAAATTGAGCGCGAATCAGCCTTGGCTGATCGGGTACGGACCTAGCTCGCCAGCTTCAGCGCGCCGTCGCCCTCGTCGACCTTGACCGTCTGGCCGTCGCGCACGTCGCCGCGCAGGATCGCGTCGGCGAGCGGGTCCTGCAGATATTTCTGCACGGCTCTCTTCAAGGGTCTCGCGCCGTAGACCGGATCGTAGCCGACCCGACCGAGCCAGGCGCGGGCGCCGGCGGTGAGGTCCAGGACGATCTTGCGGTCCTTGAGCAAGTGCTGGACGCGGGCGACCTGGATGTCGACGATCGGGCCCATATGGTCGGCGGCGAGCCGGTGGAACAGGATGATCTCGTCCAGGCGGTTCAGGAATTCCGGCCGGAAATGGGCGCGGACGATCTCCATCACCTGCGGCTCGACATCGTCGACGCTCTGGCCGTCGGCGAGGCTGGTCAGGAACTGGCTGCCCAGATTCGAGGTCAGGATGATGATCGTGTTGGTGAAATCGACCGTGCGGCCCTGGCCGTCGGTCAGCCGGCCGTCGTCCAGCACCTGCAGCAGGATGTTGAAGACGTCGCCATGCGCCTTCTCGACCTCGTCGAACAGGACGACCTGATAGGGCCGGCGCCGGACCGCCTCGGTCAGCACGCCGCCTTCTTCATAGCCGACATAGCCGGGAGGGGCGCCGATCAAGCGGGCGACGCTGTGCTTCTCCATGAACTCCGACATGTCGATGCGGACCATGGCGTGCGGATCGTCGAACAGGAATTCGGCGAGCGCGCGGGTCAGCTCGGTCTTGCCGACGCCGGTCGGGCCGAGGAACAGGAAGGAGCCGAGCGGCCGGTTCGGATCCTGCAGGCCGGCGCGGGCGCGGCGGACGGCCTTGCTGACCGCCTGCACCGCCTCCTGCTGGCCGATCACGCGCTTGCCGATCGCCTCTTCCATGTTCAGCAATTTCTCGCGCTCGCCCTCCAGCATCCGCTCGACCGGAATGCCGGTCCAGCGGGCGACCACGGCGGCGATGTCCTCGCTGGTCACCTCCTCGCGGAGCATCGCGCTGCCCGAGGCGGCGGCGGCCTCCTCGAGCTGCTTCTCGAGCGCGGGGATGCGGCCGTATTGAAGCTCGCCCGCCTTGGCGAGGTCGCCATGGCGCTGCGCCTGGTCGAGCTCGATCCTGGCAATGTCGAGCTGCTCCTTGACTTTGGCCTCGCCGGCGATCTTCTCCTTCTCCGCCTGCCAGCGCGTGGTGAGCGCGGCGGACTGCTCCTCAAGTCCGGCCAGCTCGCCCTCGAGCGCCTTCAGCCGTTCCTTGGAGGCGGCGTCCTTCTCCTTCTTCAGCGCCTCGCGCTCGATCTTCAGCTGGATGATCCGCCGGTCGAGCGTCTCGATCTCCTCGGGCTTGGACTCCACCTCCATGCGGATGCGCGAGGCGGCCTCGTCCATCAGGTCGATCGCCTTGTCGGGCAGGAAGCGGTCGGTGATGTAGCGGTTGGAGAGCGTCGCCGCGGAGACCAGGGCGGCGTCGGTGATGCGCACGCCATGGTGAAGCTCGTATTTCTCCTTGAGCCCGCGCAGGATCGAGATCGTGTCCTCGACCGTCGGCTCGCCGACGAAGACCGGCTGGAAGCGCCGCTGCAGCGCCGGGTCCTTCTCGACATGCTTGCGATATTCGTCGAGCGTGGTCGCGCCGATACAGTGCAGCTCGCCGCGGGCGAGCGCCGGCTTGAGCAGGTTGGAGGCGTCCATCGCGCCTTCCGATTTGCCGGCGCCGATCAGGGTGTGCATCTCGTCGATGAACAGGATGATGTCGCCCTCGGCGCCCTTCACCTCGTCGAGCACGCCCTTCAGCCGTTCCTCGAACTCGCCGCGATATTTCGCGCCCGCGATGAGCGAGCCCATGTCGAGCGACATCAGGCTGCGGCCCTTCAGGCTGTCCGGCACGTCGCCATTGGCGATGCGCAGCGCCAGCCCTTCCGCGATCGCGGTCTTGCCGACGCCGGGCTCGCCGATCAGCACCGGGTTGTTCTTGGTGCGCCGGGCGAGGATCTGGACGGTGCGGCGAATCTCCTCGTCGCGGCCGATCACCGGATCGAGCTTGCCCGCGCGCGCGGCCTCGGTGAGGTCCCGGGCGAATTTCTTCAGCGCGTCATAACGGTCCTCGGCGCCCGCCGTGTCGGCGGTGCGGCCGCCGCGCAGCTGGTTGATCGCCTCGTTCAGCGCCTCGGGCTTCACGCCCGCGTCGCGCAGGGCCTTGCCGGCATCGGTCTGGGAGATGGCCAGAGCGGTCAGCAGCCGCTCGACCGCGACATAGGAATCGCCGGCTTTCTGCGCGATCTCCTCGGCCTGGTCGAGCACGCGGATCGTGTCGCCGTTGAGGCTCGGCGCCGCGCTGGCGCCGCTGCCGGAGACGACCGGCACCCTGGCCAGCGCCTCGTCCGTCTCGCGCCGCGCCGCCTCGGCGCTGCCGCCGGCGCGCGCGATCAGCCCCGCGGCCATGCCCTGCTCGTCCTCGAGCAAGGCCTTCAGCACGTGGATCGGCGCGATCTGCTGATGATTCATGCGGCTGGCGACGGTCTGCGCCGATTGCAGGAAGCCGCGGGCCCGGTCGGTGAACTTTTCGAGATTCATAGGTCGTTACGCCCCTCTTCGGTTGCAGGCGATATGGTGTGGCCCTGGGGCAACACAAGGCGTCCGGCACAATCCGCAATTTTGCCGATACTTATCGCCGGGGCCGTATTGCATAGTTCGTACACCGCTGTAGTGTCCGCCCCCTGCACTCATGGGGAATCACATGCGCAAACTGCTTTCTGCTTTCGCGTTCGCCGCGGGGGTATCGCTTATTGCGACCGCCACCGCTTCCGCTTCCACCGTCGCTTCGACCGCCAGCACCGAACAGGGCGCGCGTCGCGGCGCCGCCGATCCGGTCCAGGCCCTGGTCCAGCGGGTCAACATCCCGTTCGAGACCTTCACCCTCGCCAACGGCCTGCGCGTCGTCGTGCATGAGGACCGCAAGGCGCCCGTGGTCGCGGTCAGCGTCTGGTACAATGTCGGCTCCAAGGACGAGCCGGCCGGGCGCACGGGCTTCGCGCATCTGTTCGAGCACCTGATGTTCAACGGCTCCGAGAACGCGCCGGGCGACTATTTCGCCCCGCTGCGCGAGATCGGCGCGACCGATTTCAACGGCACGACCTGGTTCGACCGCACCAATTATTTCCAGACCGTCCCGCGCAATGCGCTGGAGCGCGCCCTCTATCTGGAGAGCGACCGCATGGGCTTCCTGCTCGGCGCCGTCACCCAGGAGAATCTGACCAACCAGATCGGCGTCGTCCAGAACGAGAAGCGCCAGGGCGACAACGAGCCCTACGGCATGGTCGAATATGCCCAGCTCGAGGGCCTGTTCCCGCAGGGCCACCCCTATCACCATTCGACGATCGGCTCGATGGCGGACCTCAGCGCCGCGACGCTCGACACCGTCCGCGACTGGTTCCGCAGCAAATACGGCCCGAACAACGCCGTCCTGGTCCTCGCCGGCGATCTCAACGCCGCCGAGGCGCGGCCGCTGGTCGAGCGCTATTTCGGCCCGATCGCGCGCGGCCCGGTGAACACGCCGGCGGCCGCCGCGGTGCCGACGCTGGCGGCCCGGGTCGACCGGCAGATGCACGACCGCGTCGCCAACACCCGGCTCTACCGCAACTGGGCGGTGCCCGGCCTGACCGACGCGGACCAGGTGCCGCTGCAGATCGGCGCCGCCATCCTCGGCGGCCTCGCCAGCTCGCGGCTCGACAACCAGCTGGTGCGCGGCGAGCAGAGCGCGGTCCGCGTCGCCACCTTCGTCCTGCCCTTCCAGCGCCTCTCGATGTTCGAGATCCAGGTCGACGTGAAGCCGGGCCAGGATGCGGCCGCGGTGTCGCGCCGGCTCGACGAGATCGTCGCCGAATATCTCCGCACCGGGCCGACCCAGGACGAGGTCCGCCGCGCCGTGATGCGCGCGCTGTCGGGCCGCGTGCAGGGCCTCGAGCAGGTCGGCGGCTTCGGCGGCAAGGCCGTCGCGCTGGCCGAGGGCATGCTCTACGCCAACGATCCGAACTTCTACCGCACCCGGCTCGAGCAGATGGCGGCGGTGACTCCGGCCCAGGTCCGCGCGGCGATGCAGCGCTGGCTCTCCCGTCCGGTCCTCGCCATCACCGTCTCCCCGGGCGAGCGCGAGGCCTATGACGAGGCGCCCGGCCAGGGCAGCCGCTCCAACTTCGTCGCCGGCGGTTCCGGCGGCGGCGGTGGCGGCGGGACCGACGAGGTCCAGGCCGCCCAGCCCGCGGCGGCGGCCCAGCCGGCTCCGGCGCGGACCGGCACCCGCGAGCCCATGCCCGGCGTGACCGGCACGCTGCCGGTCCAGTTCCCGGCGACCGAGCGCGCCCGCCTGACCAACGGCGTCAACATCGTCTATGCGCGCCGCGCCGCCGTGCCGGTGACCCGCATCGCCGTCGAGTTCAACGCGGGCATCGCCGCCGATCCGGCCAACCGGCTCGGCACCCAGGCGATGATGCTGAACATGCTGGAGGAGGGCACCACCCGGCTCAACTCCATCCAGCTCGCCGAGGCGCAGGAGCGGATCGGCGCGACCATCGGCACCGGCGCCAGCCTGGACCGCACCACGGTCTCGCTGACCGCGCTCAGCACCCAGCTCGCGGCCTCGCTCGACCTGCTCGCCGACGTGATCCGCAACCCGGCCTTCGCCCCGGCGGAGGTGGAGCGCATCCGTCAGCAGCAGCTCGCCGGCATCGCCGCCGAGCTGACCCAGCCGCAGGGCCTGGCGCTGCGCGCGCTGCCCGGGCTGATCTACGGCACCGCCCATCCTTATGGTAAGCCGTTCACCGGCTCGGGCGACGCCGCGGTGGTGCAGTCGCTGACCCGCGACGAGCTGGTCCGCTTCCACCAGACCTGGATCCGGCCGGACAATGCCACGATCTTCGTGGTCAGCGACCTGCCGCTCGCCCAGCTGCGTCCGCTCCTGCAGGCGCGGTTCGGCACCTGGCGGCCGGCGGCCGGCGTGGCCCGCGGCGTGAAGGCGTTCAACGCGCCCGTCCCGGCGCCGCGCCCGCGGATCGTCCTGATCAACCGTCCGCAGTCGCCGCAGTCGGTGATCCTGGGCGGCCAGATCATCCCGGCCGAGGGCACGCAGGACCTGCTCAACCTCACCGCCGCCAACGAGGCGCTGGGCGGGAGCTTCCTGTCGCGCATCAACATGGAGCTGCGCGAGCGGCGCGGCTGGTCCTACGGGGCCCGCGGCGGCGCGAACATGGTCGAGCACCAGATCCCCTACATCATCCAGGCGCCCGTCCAGCAGAACCAGACCGGCCCCTCCATCGCCGCGGCGCGGGAGATGGTGACCGGCTTCCTGACCAATCAGGGCGTGACCGACGAGGAGATGAACCGGATCATCCTCGGCAACACCCGTCAGCTGCCGGGCCAGTTCGAGACGTCGGGCGCGGTGCTCGGGGCGCTGCGCAGCAACGCCCTCTATCGCCGGCCGGACAATTACTGGTCGATGATCGCGGACCGCTATCGCGGCATGAACAAGGCGACCTTGGACACCACCGCGCGGCGCTACATCAACCCGAACAATTTCGTCTGGGTTGTCGTGGGCGACGCGGAGCGGGTCCGCCCGCAGCTGGATGCGCTCGGCCTGCCGGTCGAGGTCGTCCAGCCGCAGGGCGCGCCGGCGCCGGCCCGTCCGGCCCAATAAGCCGGAGCCTGCGAAGCTGAAGATCGGGCCCTCGCCGGGAGACCGGCGGGGGCTCAGTCTTTTCGGCTCCCTTCAAATGATCAAAGTCTAAGGCGGATGACGTGGCCCATCTTGCGGCCGGGGCGCGCTTCGCCCTTGCCGTAGAGGTGGAGATGGGCGCCGGGCTCGGCGAGCAGGGCGGCCCAGCGATCGGCATCGGCGCCGATCAGGTTGGTCATCTCGGCGCCGGCCGTCACCAGGCCGGTGTCGCCGAGCGGCAGGCCGCAGACGGCGCGGATGTGATTCTCGAATTGCGAGGCGGTCGCGCCCTCGATGGTCCAGTGGCCGCTATTGTGCACGCGCGGCGCCATCTCGTTGAAGATCGCCTCTTCGCCCAGCGCGAAGAACTCGACCGCCAGCACGCCGACATAGTCCAGCGCCGCGGCAATGGCCTGTGCCAGCGCGCGGCCTTTCGCGACGGCACCGTCCAGCTCCGGCCCGGCCGGCACGATGGAGGTGTCGAGAATCCCGTCCTTGTGGACGTTGCGCGGCGAGTCCCACAAGGCGATCTCGCCGTCCGCGCCCCGGCAGAGCAGGACGGAGAACTCGGCGTCGAAGCGCACGAAGCCTTCGAGCACGCAGGGCGCGCCGCGCACGGCGTCCCAGGCCGCATCCGCGTCATCCGGCGCCATGATCCGGGCCTGGCCCTTGCCGTCATAGCCGAAGCGGCGGGTCTTCAGCACCGCCGGCGCGCCGATCTCCGCCAGCGCCGCGTCCAGCCCGGCCCGGTCGTCCACCGCCGCGAACGGCGCCGGGCGGCCGCCGAGGCCCGTGACGAACCTCTTCTCCTCCAGCCGGTCCTGCGCGATCTCCAGCGCCCTCAGCGGCGGCCGCAGCCCATTTAGCGTTGCGAGCGGCGCGGTGGGGATGTTCTCGAATTCGAAGGTGAGGGCGTCCACCCCGGCCGCGAAGGCCTGGAGCGCCGCGACATCCTCATATTCGCCCTGGGTCCAGTGCGCGGTGACATCGGCCGCCGGGCCGCCGGCATCGGGGGCGTAGATGTGGGCGCGATAGCCGAGCTGCGCCGCGGCGATCGCCAGCATCCGCCCCAGCTGGCCGCCGCCCAGGATGCCGATGGTGGAGCCGGGCGGGATCGTCATTCCGGCGCTTCGGCCACCGCGTCGGTCTGCGCCTGCCGCCATTGCGCGATCCGCTCCGCCAGCGCGGCGTCGCTCGTGGCCAGGATCGACGCCGCCAGCAGCCCGGCATTGACCGCGCCCGCCTTGCCGATCGCCAGCGTCCCCACTGGTACGCCGGCGGGCATCTGGACGATGGAGAGGAGGCTGTCGAGGCCGGAGAGCGCCTGGCTCTCCACCGGCACGCCGAGCACCGGCAAGATCGTCATCGAGGCGGCCATGCCGGGCAGATGCGCGGCGCCGCCGGCGCCGGCGACGATCGCCTTCAGGCCGCGCCCGGCCGCGCCTTTCGCATAATCGTAGAGCCGCTCGGGCGTGCGGTGGGCGGAGACCACTTTGGTCTCATAGGGCACGCCGAGCGCGTCCAGCGTGTCGGCGGCGTGGCGCATCGTCTCCCAGTCGGAGCGGCTGCCCATGATGATCCCGATCAAAGGTGCTTCGCCCGGCATGACGGTCCCCAAGGCCCCTGGAAGCGCCACTCCCTAGCCAAGCGGCGGCGCCGGGGCAATCGGCGCGGCGCCGCTAAAAGACCATTAACCTTCTCATTCTAGACTTGGGCCATGGCACGGCGAAATGACGAGAGCGCCGAGAGCGATCCGCACGCCCAGGAGGCACGCGAGGCGCTGCAGCGGCTGACCGACGAAAATGCGCTGCTCCGCGCGGCGCTCGCGGATGCCCGCACCCAGATCGGCGAGGCGGAGGAGAATGCGGGCCGCGATCCGCTGACCGCGCTCGCCGATGCCCGCACCTTCCGCAGCGAGCTGGAGCGCGTGGTCAGCCAGGCCGGCCGCCACAAGATTCCCGCCGCCTTGATCTCGGTCGACGTCGACGATCTCAAGGCGGTGAACGAGGGCCATGGCCGGGTCGCCGGCGATGCCGCGCTGCGCCATGTCGCCCGTCTGCTGAAGAGCCTGATCCGCTCCAGCGACGTCGCCGCGCGCAACGGCGGCGGCGCCTTCTCCCTGCTGCTCGACCATCTCGACGCGGACAGCGCGCTCGACACCGCTGAGCGCATCGCCCGCTGCGTGGCCGGCCATCCGCTGGACATCGGCCACACCCAGGTCAAGCTGGCGGTGACGGTCAGCGTCGCCACCATCCTGCCCGGCGACAGCGTCGAGGAGGTGCTCCGCCGCGCCGCCCGCAACCGCGAGCGCGTGAAGGAATTCTAGCCGTTCGAGCCCGTCGGCGGTGATTCGACCAGGATCGGCGTGCGCACGATGATCGTGGTCCCGCGCACATTGTCCCTGATCTCGGCCTGGAGCGTCCATTCGCCCATCGGATCCGGCGGATCGACGATCAGGGTCGGGCCGAGCGCCACCAGGACGCCGTCGCCCGCCCGGGCGGTTTCGTTGAACAGCGCGTCGTCGTCGATCACGCCGTAGCGGCCGCCGCCGGGGACGGTGTAGGTGAAGCGGCCGGAGACGTCGCACTTGCCTTCGGGGCCCGCGCGGCAGCCGCTGAGCAGGACGACGGCCTTCAGCTCCCGGCCGCGGACCGCGATCCGGGTGATGGCCGATTGCGGCCGGCCGGCGATCCAGGCTTCCGCGAATTGATCCAGGCTTCCGGTCGTCACGATCGCGGCGACGAAGCCGTCCCGCGAGGCATTGGCGCCCGGCGGGAAATTGATGACCCGGTCCGGCTGCGCCGCGGCGGGCGCCGCCGCCAAAGCAAGGGCGAGCGCGGCCAGCAGGCGCATCAGCGGTCCTTCAGGAAATAGCGCTCCACCGCCACCAGATCCGCGTCGAGATCGTAGACGATCGGCTGGCCGGTGGGGATTTCCAGCGCGACAATCTCGTCGTCGGCGATGGCCGAGAGATGCTTGACCAGGGCCCGCAGCGAATTGCCGTGGGCGGAGATGATGACCCTCTTGCCGTCCTTCAGCGCCGGCGCGATCCGCTCCTCCCAATAGGGCAGGACTCGCGCGATCGTGTCCTTCAGGCTCTCATGGGTCGGAATGGCGACGCCCGCATAGCGGCGGTCGTTGGTCAGATCGAACTCGCCGCCCGGTTCGCCGGCGGGCGGCGGGATGTCGAACGAGCGGCGCCAGATCTTCACCTGCTCTTCGCCATGCTTCGTCGTGGTCTCCGCCTTGTTGAGACCGGTCAGGCCCCCATAATGGCGCTCGTTCAGCCGCCAGTGCTTCTCGACCGGCAGCCAGAGCCGGCCCATCGCCTCCAGCGCGATGTTCAGCGTCTTGATCGCGCGGGTCTGCAGCGAGGTGAAGCAGAGGTCGAAATCGAAGCCCTTGGCGGCGAGCAATTCGCCGGCCTGCTTGGCCTCCTCCTCGCCCTGGGGGGTGAGGTTCACGTCCCACCAGCCGGTGAAGCGGTTCTCGAGGTTCCAGGCCGACTGGCCGTGGCGGATCAGGACGAGTTGGGGCATGGCCGGGCTCCTAGCCTACAAAGCGCGCGTCATGAAGCGGCTGAACGGATCGTCGTCGCGATAATCGGCGAAGGCGCCGCAGGGCGCGAAGCCGAAGCGGGCGTAGAGGGCGATCGCGGCGTCGAAGGCGGGGGTCGATCCGGTCTCCAGGCTGAGCCGCCGGTAGCCGCGCGCCCGCGCCTCGGCGACGATATGGGCGAGCATCGCCGCGCCGACGCCCCGGCGCAGCGCCCCGGGCGCGGTGCGCATCGACTTGATCTCGCCATGGCCGGCGTCGAGCGCCTTCAGCGCGCCGAAGCCGAGCAGCTTTTCGCCGTCCCAGGCGCACCAGAAGCTGACATCCGCCCCCCTGAGCGCCTCGGCGCCCAGCGCGTGCACGCTCTCCGGCGGCGATTCGTCCTGCATCCCGGCCAGATGCAGCCGCAGCAGGTTCAGCACCGCCGGCGCGGTGAGATCGTCCGCCCTTATCTCCATGTCAGCCGGCCAGCCGCCGCCGGCAGGTGGCGCCCAGCGCCTCCATCCGCTCCTCGGTGCCATGCGCGTCAGGGCCGAGAATCTCGTCATGAAAAGCGCGCGCATCGGCGGCCACGTCGGCGGGGCTCTTGCCGATGGCGCGGCCATGTTCGAGCGCCCTGGCGCGGAAGGCGTCGCGCTCGGCGGTGACGACCGCGACCGTGCGCCCCGGCATTTCCGAGCCCGGCGGGCCGGGCCGCATTTCGCCTTCCGGATATTGGGACAGGCACTCGACTGCCTCGCGATAGGCCGCTTCCGCCGGCGACGCGCAGCCCGCGGCGACCAGCAGCGGCACGATCGCGGCCGCCCGGTTCACCGCCGATAGGCTTCCAGCCTCGGCAGCACCGCGTGGAGCGCGTCGAGGCAGGCGCGGGCGAGCAGCCGCGACCGGTCCGGGGACCAGCCGTAGAGCGGGTCCGGCAGGTCGGCATTGTCCTTGAACGGCATTTCCAGCGTCATCGACACGGCGCCGTAGCGCTCGGCCAGCTGGGCGGTGGACATGGAGAGGTTCGCCTGGCCCGCGGGCGGGATCTCATAGCCCTTCTGGGTCTGGAAATCGGGCGTGGTCGCGACCAGGGCGTCGCTGAACGCGTCGAACAGGGCCTGCTGCTCCGGCTTGAGCGAGGGAATGCCCTCGAAGCCGGCGAGGAAATTGGCGGCGATCGCCTCGTCGCCATGGATGTCCATCGCGAAATCGACCCCGGTCCGGTCCATTTCGTCGCGGACGTAAAGCACTTCGGGGCTGCGCTCGGCGCTCGGCGCGTGCCATTCGCGGTTGAGGTTCACGCCGACCGCGTTGGTGCGCAGATGGCCGCGGAAGCTCCCGTCCGGGTTCATGTTCGGGACGACGTGGAAGGTCGCCTTGGCGCGCAGCCGGCGGACGACCGGGTCGGCCTCGTCGAGCAGCCGCTCGAGCGCGCCCTCCATCCACCATTCGGCCATGGTCTCGCCGGGATGCTGGCGGGCGTAGAGCCAGACCTGCAGGGGGCCGCCGGGCAGCCGGAAATAATCCAGCTCGCGCCCGTCGAGCGTCTGGCCGAGCGAGCGATATTCGACGCCGGGCGCGGCCGCGACCGAGGCGACCAGATCGTGATGCCGCTCCATCGTGTAGGGCGCGAAATAGGCGATCCAGAGGCTGTCGGTGGAGGGCGTCAGGCTGATCGTCAGCACGCCGTCGGCATAAGCGCTGTCGGCCCGCGTCCAGTCCTCACGGTCCTGGCTGAGGCAGGCGCGATAATCGGGCCAGCCGTCCGGATAAGCGGCGCCGCCGCAATTGGTGATGCGCAGGATCAGCGCGCGGCCGCCGCCGCCGGTCAGGCGGAAATAGAACCATTGGTAGAAATCGGACTGGTGGTCCCTGACGATCTCCAGGTCCACCACGTCGCCGGCGATGGCGACCACACGGATATTGCCGCCGTCGAAGGCGCTCGAAACGGAAAGGGTCATCTTATCCTTGGGAAGTCAGAAAATGTCGTCAGCGGACCCTGATAGTGCGGCCCGACTCCCCAGGGAAGTCCCGAAACAGGGCGGCGGCGAGACGGTTGGCCGCCTCGGCGCGGCTGGCCGGGGGCGTGCCGGCGCGGGCCTCGTAATCGGCGCGTCCCTCCCAGGCGACGGTGGCGTCGGACCGGCGCTGGATGCGGACGGCGAGCTGGGTGCCGACCAGTTCGTCCGTGCGCCGGCCGACCGGCACGGTGACGCCGCCGCCCACCCCGACGCCGCCGCCACGGCCATAGCTGCCCGTGCCGCCGCCGACCCCGATCGAGAAGCCCGAGCGGCGCGGCGCCAGGCGGGTTTCCTGCTGCACGGTCACCACCGCGACCTGCTCGGAGCGCGGGTTGCGCTTCTCCACCGTCCAGCCGAGCCGGGTCAGCTCGCGGCCGACGGCGTCCGCCACCGCGTCGAATTCGAGGCTGTTCGCGTCGGCCGGATCGGCGGGCTCGACCGAGATGATGCCGCGGGCGATCGGCTGCCCGAGGTGGAAGCGGGTCACGGACGGCGGCGTCGGCCCCGTGTCCGTCATGCAGCCCGACAGCAAGGCGAGCCCCGACAGGGCGCCCAGGCAAGATGCGAATCGCTTCATCGCTTCCCTCCATTCCGGCCTCTTCCCCAGCCGGACAGACCGTATAGGGAGAGTAACGAGTTTAGCGCCATTTTGCTGCATCGGACAGCATGGAGACGGAATGACGGGCACGACGATGCCGCCGGTGCTGGTGACGGGGGGTGCCGGCTATATCGGCAGCCACACCGCCATGCGGCTGGCCGAGACCGGTTTTCAGCCGATCGTCTT